>Ga0209039_10000045_pt1 | contig 102197 bp, 87 predicted proteins | sample BogFormECP12_OM1_FD_188238 | JGI IMG/M metagenome (GOLD analysis project Ga0209039, IMG submission 188238) | Bog forest soil microbial communities from Calvert Island, British Columbia, Canada - ECP12_OM1 (SPAdes) (version 2) | ecosystem: Environmental > Aquatic > Freshwater > Wetlands > Bog ... | reverse complement strand
GGTCGAAGGCGGCAAGGGACCGGAGGCGCTCAACATTCGTCTCATTTGACGTGGAACCCTACAACCCGCCGACCTCGGCTGAACGGCTCTAGCCGACCCAACTCGGTCACTCAAGGTTCGCGGTTGGAACGGCTCTACATGCCCCATTTCGGACTTTGGCCGGCGCCAGCCCGCTGTCCAGGAAGGCTCGTGAAAGTATTTTTCAAACAGATAATATCGCGGTTGACGTGCGTTTGCGGCTGTGACCACAATTTGGGCGACGGTTCCCTTCTCGGTTTTCGCTGTCATTGAAGGCTGGCTCTCATGGTTAGGACGCTCCTGATCAGGGGGATGTTGGTCGGCGCATGGGCTGGCCTGCTGGCGTTCATCTTCGCTTGGATATTTGGCGAGCCGCAGGTCGACCTCGCCATCGGCTTTGAAGAGCACATGCACCAGATGGCCGGGGAAGGCCCAGAGCCGGAGCTTGTCAGTCGGTCGGTTCAGAGCACCATCGGCCTTCTGACAGGGGTAGTCGTCTATAGCTGTGCGCTGGGGGGCATTTTTGCTCTCGCGTTCGCCTACGCCTACGGGCGGATCGGACGGTTAAGCCCGCGAGCCACAGCAGCGGTGCTCGCCACCGCCGGATTCATCACGCTGATCCTCGTGCCCCAAATCAAGTATCCAGCCAATCCGCCCTCGATTGGTGATCCCGAGACGATCGGACTGCGGACGGCGCTATATTTCACGATGTTGGCCATATCGATGATCTCAGCCATCGCGGCCTCGTCAACCGGTCGACTGCTTGTCGGTCGCTTGGACGTTTGGAATAGCGCCCTGGTCGGGTGCGCGGCCTACGCGGTAGCTATATCTGCCGCGATGCTCCTTCTGCCGCCGGTAAACGAAGTGCCGGCGGATTTCTCCGCGACGACGCTGTGGGACTTCCGTCTCGCTTCGCTCGGCATAGAGGCCGTCTTATGGACGGCGCTTGGTTTGGTGTTCGGGGTGTTTGCCGAGAGGAAGCTTATCGCGAGCAGCAGCCCGAATATTCGCGTTGCACGGAGCATTCGCTAAAGAGCCCACGAGTGGCTGCTATCGGCGCTACTTCACCGTCGCGGCGGCAGGTGCCCTCAAACGATAGGATTGTTTAGTGGCAGGGGAAGCCTAGTAGGTGGCGGCCGTCGTGCACAAATTCATGGATATACATGCCGGAGAAAAGAGATGTCGCGCCTTGCTCTGCGCCTATGAAATAGAGCGCTAAGAGGCAGAGCAACCCGCCGAATACAGCCCACGGCCAAATGTGGCGTACAGGTATAGCGACCGGAGTGTTTGACGGTGCGAAAGTAACGCTTGCCATGTTGTCTCCTGCCCCAAGCGCTTTCATCCAGGATCGGTTTGCCAAGACGCGAAGCATCTCGTGCTAAGCCGTCCCAACTAAATATTCAGGACGCCAGCCGCGATCGGACGGTATTCATGCGTCTGGCGAGATCGGCCTCGCTCAGCAGCCCGCGGCTGAGCATGATGTGGGCCAAGGCTAACAGCTGTTGCTCAGGCGCAGGGGTCCCCCTGTACACGGTCTCGCCAAGCTGATCCTCCGCGTGGCGCCGTTCCAGCGCAGGGAGAGCCGCGGCGGCGAGACACTCGCACGTCGCGTAAAGGCTGACTTTCCAGGGCGGATCAGGATTGGTGACCCCGTAACGCGGTGCGAGCTTTTCCCATGTCTTATCGTCGTTTCGTATGGCCTCGAGCAATGGGATGGAAGCAAGATCCGCTCGGCGATCGCCAGCAACAGCAGGCGGCTCACCGCTGTCCCCATCATTGGCCGGCCGCCGTTTGATGACCCTCACCTTCGACCGGCCGGCTAGCCTTGTGGATCGGCCGAACATCGTCTGACTTCCGGTCGGGCCGAGGCTGGGCAACGCCGATCATGCAGTCGCGGGTCACGATCTCCGCGAGCTGCTCTTCCGTCCAATTTTCGGTACCTGCCGGTCGCACAGGAAGGACCATAAACCGGCACTTCTGATTGGAGTCCTCGATCCGCACCTCGACCTCAGGGGGAAGAACCAATCCGAACTCCGTCAGCACCTCGCGCGGCCAGCGGACGAGCCGGCGACGATAGTTGGGCGAACGGTACCAGTAAGGCGAGTGACCGAGCAGCGGCCGCGGATAGCACGAGCACAGGGTGCAGACGATCACATGATGCACCGTCGGGGTATCTTCGAGAACCCGCAACTCCATGTAGTCGCTCGGGGTGCCGGAGCCGGTGGGCTCCGTCCAGTCGATGCCGATCTCCCGGCAGGCAGCAACGGCATCGGCAAGCACGCGGGCCTTGAATGCCGGGTCGGTCCATGCCTTTGCGACCAGCCGCGAGCCGCCGGCCGGCCCGATGGATTCGGCCCACTCGGTAAACTTCCGGTGATCCTCGGCGGTGAACAGGCCCTTCTCGATCGCCAGCTCGCGAACGGCGATTTCGAGAATCTCGAAATCGGTGACTTCGTCGACCATCGGCGCCGCTGGATGGTCGTGATCGCCGTCGCGGTGTTCGTGCGAGTGTTGCATGCTCTGCACTCCCCAGATTGTTCGGTCAATCGCTAATGGGCTCGAGCCAGCGGTCGGGCAATTCAGTCTGCAACGTATCGTTTTCGAAGGGGTAACCCTCCCAAAGATCCTTCTGCCGAATCCGGACGATGTAATACTGCTCACGCTGCGCGTCGTCCCGGTTCCACGCCTCGTCCTCGGGAATGAGGTCTTCATAAGTGCGGGCGGCGATCGTGCCGCTCACGCCTCGAACGTACATTTGGGTGCGCGTGTAGAACAGATTTGGCAGATCCCTTACGCGAACGCGGTCGCCTACGTTGAAGCGGGCGGGCACGTTCCCAGTATCAGCGCTCTTCATAGCGGGCCCTCACCTCTGCAACCTTTTCGAGCAACTCGGTCAGCGAGACGTGGTTCTTGTCGACCAGCATTCGGGCGGCGGACCAAACCCAGCGTCCGTAGTAAGGGAAGCCGTAGTAGAGCGATTGACCCAAATCGTTGTTGCCCCGGCGACGCCTTTCCTCGGCATTCCACACGCCCCGCCAAGCGAGCACCTCGCAGGTCACATAGGTGTTCAGCTCCCACAGCTCCTCCTCTTTATCCTCGTATCGGACGGGCGCATCGGGCTGGCCGCCGACATCGTGCGGCGGTGCCATGGAAGCCACGTATTGAGGATGCGGGACCTCGTAGGGCCAATCTTGATGCTGATGGATCGCCGGCGCCAACTGAGCGCCGATTTCGTAATATTGTCGAAGGTCACTGCGTGTTGGCATCGTAGTTTTGCTCCTTCGCCAGTGGCCGAGGAACGGTGAGACTATGCAACCTTGCCGCTACGTATTTGTGACGCTCGATCCTGGCCTTAGCATCAGACCCTAGCCTCGATCCGGGCACTCGGCCCAGGGTTCGTGAAGGCCCATACGTCCTCCGGCAACGTACCGTTGCATAAAAACCTGCTACCTCGCAAGGGATGTCAGCGACTGGCAGGGTGACGTCGTCCAATGGGCCGGGTATTTCGCGATTACCTGAGCTGACCATTTCGCCCGCTCGCGCTTGGCGTTTGCGGCGTGCGGGTAGTCGGCCGAAGGTCAAAAAGGGGTCGACCTGAGCCGACCAACTATCGTCCCGTGAAGGTCCGGAATCGGCGCATCTTCCCCGTTCCCGCGGGTTCCGGCGAAGGTCCCTTCACCGAACCCACACCGGCCGCTCAGTCTCGACGGCGGGAACCGCTCTTAATGCCCCATTTCCGTCATTGCCGTCGCCAGCCCGGAGGTCTAGGGAGGAGTGGAAAGCGGACTCGTGCTTTGCGGGTGTTTCACTTCACTTCGGCGATGTCCGGCAACTGCCACGTCTTGTCGAAGTAGGGCTGGGTCGGGCCGTAAAGCCGGAAGTAGGTGAACCAGCCCCTGTTCGGGATTGTCTTGATCCAGTTGTGTTCGGGTTTGCCGGTCGGCGGCGTCGGGCCGAAATACAGGTCGGTCGAGCCGTCGGCATTGACGACGATGTCGTCGCGCGAAGACCGGTCGGGGTAGCTGCCGGTGTCAACGAAACAGCGCGTCTCGTTGTCGTAGACCGTGAACGACCAGAACTGCGCGACCGGCGCGTCTTTCGGCACATGCAGCGTGTAGCTCTTGTCCCCCTCCAGCCACTTCCCGGCTGCATCCTTGGAAGCTTCGAGATAGACCTGACCGGCGCCGACGGTGCGCCCCATCATGCCGACCGTCACGCCGACGGCCTCGTAGAACCATGAGGCGCGCTCGTCGAGTTGGGTGTGGGTCGGAACTTCCTGGTCCGTCTCCTTGAGGTAGAGCGAATATTCCCAATGCTTGCCCGGCCAGATGGTCGAGCCGGGGAAGCGCTTGGCGTAGCCGTTGGCGCGCGCCATCAGCTCGCCGACGTTCGAGGCCTGTTCGAGAATCGCCTTCTGCCGCGCGTCGGGATTGAACGGCTTGCCCTTCTCGATCCCGAGCGGGACGAGCGTCGCCAGCGTGATGCGGTCGCGCTCGAGCGGCGGCTCCTCGTTGATGACGCGCGCGACGACCTCCCAGTAGTCCAATCCGCCCGGCTGCTGGCCCGCCCATTTGCGTCCCTCAGGCCGGATGTGCTTCGAAACGTTCTTCGGGTTGTCGCGCTCGGCGTAAGGATAGTTGCGGATCTGCCCCAGGAGCGCCGCGGCGTTCGCCTTGTCGGGATCGAGGCCGCGCTGGCCGGACCAGATGTTGTTGGTCGGCGAGCGGAAGACATAATAACCGTCGGGCTTCAAGTCGGGATCGTTGGGGCCGAGGATGAGGAACTTGCCGCCCTGCGACTTCTCCGGGCCGAGCGCGCCGGTGTCGGTGATAGGACGCTGCCAGACGTCGAGAACGCCGCCGGCGATTGCACCGGCCGGAATTTCGACCACCAGCGGGCCGGTCTTGGCGAGATTGACGAAGGAAATCGAATAGGGCGTGGTCGCGTTGGCGGTCAGCAGCCCTAGCTTGTCCTTAAAGTCGAGATAGTCGACGTAATCGAGGTCGCCGGCGCCGAACTTGTCATGCTGCTCGTTCTGCCATTGCGCCGAGCCGATCATCGGCAGCGCCCAGAGATAGGCCTGAACCGCACGCTGGAAGTCCATTTCGTCGAACAGCATCTCGGTGGTCGCCTCGGTCGGGTAGCCGTTCGAAATCTCGAGTTTGCCGATCGGCGTCTCGATGGAGCCGGTGGTGGGAAGGCCGTCCGCGGCCGTCTGGATTCTCTCAAGCATGTCGATGGCTCCTCTGGTTGCGACAACCGCGCCGGCGCGGGTGTGGGCTCATTTGATCTCTTCGAAGTCGCCCGTCTTCCAAGTCCTGTTGAAGGCAGCCTCAGTCGGGCCGTAGAGGCGCAGGATCGCGAAAAAGCCCCTGCCGGGCACGGTCGCGAGCCAGTTGGCCTCTTTGCCCGCTGGCGTCTTGGGTCCGACGTAGATGTCGGTGCTGCCGTCAGCGTTCTGGACCGGCTTGTCGCGCGAGCCGAGCGAGGGGAAGGGCTGGCCGTTGGCGAGGCCGGAAGCGTTTTCGGCCTCGTAGAGCGTCACCGACCAGAAGTTGGCGGCCGGGATGTTGGCGGGAAGGCTTAGTTTGTAGTTCGATCCGCCGGACAGCGGCTTTCCTTCGCTGTCGGTGAAGCCGATCATGTAGGCCGCGCCCTTGCCAGGAATCTTCGAGACCATGCCGGGGCTGATCGAGTAGTAGTTGGTGAAAAACCAGTCCCGCGCGTCGAGGTCGCGATAGGCGCCCGCGATGTTCGTGAACGTGAGATCGTTCGTATTGCGCGCATCTTTCGGCGCGATGTTGTCGATCGGATTGACCCATTGACGGTCCGGATAAACCCGCAACGAACCGCCGTTGAGCTCGTTTTCGAAACCAATCACCCGGCTCATCTTGTAGGCGGTCTTCACGGCGCGATCGAGAATCTGCCGTGCGTGCGCATCCGGCGAGAAGGGCTGACCCTTCACGATGCCGATCGCGGCCAGCATGGCGAGCCCGTCCGGACCGGCGAGATTGTCGCCCTCCGCGTCCACCAGTTGCTTCAGCGCGTCGAACACGCTGCCGTCGCTGATCGGCAACATGTCGGCCGGAACGCCCGAGGCGTTCGGGAACGTCATCGGCTTGGCGCCCGCCTCGCCGCCCAGCGGATAGATTCTCGCCTTTTCGATGAGATCGACCGGCGGCTTCAGGTTCCTCGGGTCCTGATAGAAAGCGCGCAGGAAGACGAACACGTTGTTCGTGCCCGACCGATAGACATAATAGCCGTCGGGAACAGCGCCCTTGTAGCCTGGAGGCAGCAGCAGGAACTTTCCGCCCTTGCCGGCGTCGGGCCCCGGCAGTCCGACATCGCCGAAATACGCGTGTCCATCGATCGTCGGGCCCGGAATCGGGCGCTGCCAGAAATCGAGCAGGATCCCTTGCAGCTCCGGCGGGGCGTCGAACACCAACGGCCCGTCCTTGCCGAGATCGACATAGCTCATGGCGTAGATGACGTCGGAATTGGGCGTCGTCACGAGGGTCTTGGCGTCGAGACGATTCTTCCAGATCGGCAGAACGTTGTAGCCGGCACTGAAGACTTTTTCGGAGCCGAGTTTCATGCCGAGCGTGTTGATCAGTGGCAGCGCCCAGAGATAAGCCTGCGTGCCACGCTGGAATAGCAGCTCGTCCTTCAGTTCCGCGCTCGCCTCGGCGGTCGGGCGGTTTTCGAACATCGGCGCGTTCGCCAACATGTCGAAGTGGGATTGTTGCGCGCTAGCCCCTGAAGAGTTCAAAACCGCCAGCGTCCCGGCGAAGGCGACGGCTCGGCGCTGCGTAATCATGGTGTTTCCCCTAAGGAATGGCCCGAGATGACAAGGATGTTGGGCGCTGGTTCGGCGCGCGTCAAATGCGCTTGAGAACATCGTCTTCAGCGCCGAAAAGCGCGCAACCAGGTTCCGATTCATGGCGAGCAATCCCTGCAGCAAGCCGGAATGCTGTTCGCAGATAGTCTGCCGACGATCAATCCAATCGCTGCCGACAAAATTCTTTTATCGATGCCCCGAGGAGCTGGAATGACCGCTTTGGGATCGACCTGAGCCGATCGGTCATCGTCACGCCAACGGCTGGAATCGGCGCTACCTCGCCGTTCGAGCGTGCTCCGGCGAAGGACGGCTGTCCACCCTCCTCGGCCACTCATCGGTCGCGCCGGGAATGGCTCTTCCTGCCCCATTCCGACCATTGCTGCCGGGACCAAGAAACGGCGCGGCCGGAAAGCTGCACTTCGGTTTTTAACCGCGGAGTGGCGGCACGGTACTTGGCGGAACGCGGTGTCGAGTTGCCTGCTCATAGGCATAGGCGATTTCGATCAGAATCGGTTCAGACCATGGCCGCCCGATGAGTTGCAAGCCGCTCGGCAGGTTCTCATAGCTGTATCCCATCGGCGCGACAGCGGCAGGCCAGTGCAGGGCGGAAGCGACGCCAATTAGGCTGCCAGCGGCAGTCGTGTTGCGGTCGCCGTTCAGCTTTGGCGGGTAGGTCCAGACCGGCAGCACCAACGCTTCGATGCGAAGACTGTCCATTGCCATCATGTAAGCGATCCGCATACGGGCCTCATCCGCTTCCAGCTTGTGTACGATGGGATCGTCTTCAGGCGCGGGGGCGGATGCGGTCGCAAGCAGGCCGACTTCGTGCAGGGGATGAAATTTGCCCGAGGCCATTATATCCGACAGGCTTTTTGGAAATGTTGGCCCGGTCTTGGCCAGATAGCGTTCGATCGCTGCTCGAACTTCGCTGAGCGGATGGCGACTGGGCGGGAACTCGTCAAACTCCGGTATCACGAAAGGATCGATGATCCCCGGCACGACGCAAATCGGCGACGGCAGTGTCGAACAATGCGATAACCTGCGGATCGGAAGCATCAGGCGGCAACGCTTGGCGAAGAACGCCGATCCGCCGGCCCGCGGCGCCGTCACGGTTCAGGAATGCCGTGTAACTGGGCGGGATATTACCGCCGGCCCCCGCGGTGGCAGGGTCCGTCGGGTCGACACCGGCGATAACGTCAAGCAGGTGCACAAGGTCCGTGACGGTGCGGGCCATCGGGCCGGCGGTGTCGCGCTTGTCATAACGCCCGCCCATGCCGGCCCGGGACACCAACGCCCAACTTGGGCGTAGGCCAACGAGGGCATTGTTGGAGCAGGGATTTCGGATCGAGCCGAATGTATCCGAACCCAGGCCCACGACACCGAAGCTCGCTGCCAGCCCCGACCCGGTACCGCCCGAGGATCCGCCGGTTGCATAGGCGGTGTTGTAGGGATTGCGCGCAAAGCCCGGGAGCACGGAATTAATATTGTCCAGCCCCCCGCCCGCCCATTCGGACATCGTCGTTTTGGCCAGAATGATCCCACCCGCGGCACTGATCTTGGCGATCACGGTCGCGTCGACCTCCGGGACCCAGCCCAAGAGGGCGGCCGAACCGACTGTCGTCTGTAGGCCGGCCACGTCGTAGTTGTCCTTCACCAATACGGGGATGCCGTGCAATGGACCAATTAGCTTGCCGGTCGACGCTAGTACGGCATCCAGTGCGGCTGCATCTGCGAGCGCTTTGGGATTGCTGATGATGATTGCCCCAAGCGCCGGGCCTTTCCGGTCATACGCTGCGATCCGGTCGAGATGCGCTTGGCAGACAGATACCGCCGTCGCCCGACCGCTCAAATAACCCGCGTGCAACGCAGCGATGGACGTCTCCTCGATCGGAAATGACGTGGCGTTCGCTTTCACGGGCGGTCCTCCTCCTCGCAGTACAATAGCGAGTGGAAAATACTTTAACAGATCCACCCTGGTAGGTCTGCTCAGGGTCGAACCTCGGTCCAATGCGGTCCCCGCGAGCGTCCGCAATCGGCGCATCCCTCGTCATTGGCGGATACCCTGGCAAAAGTCCCCTCACCGAACCCACAGCCGCCGCATGCCCTCGGCAGCCGGGACCGCAACCGGTGCTTGTAGAGTTCAGGGGGCCGAGAGTCCGGCTGCTGCGGGTTTTCCGGGTTTTCCGATGAATCGATGACGACCACAAGAACCACTCTCTCTAAAAGCAGCCGCGTACCCGGCGCGTGATGCAGGTCAGACTTGATTTAATCTATTTTCGCTCGAAGGGGCTCGTCAAAGCACGCCGGCGTTGACCGAGATCGTCTGCTTGGTGATCAGCCGGCTGTCGTCGGAGGCGAGGAACAGCGCGAGATTCGCGATGTCCTCCGGCGCAATCAGGTCGGGCAGGCATTGCGCCGCGCGTGCCGCCTCGACCTGCGCTTCGGTCTGAAACCACAGCTGGCGCTGGCGCTCGGTGAGCACGGTGCCGGGCGCGATCGCGTTGACCCGGATGCGGTGCGGCCCCAGCGCCCGGGCGAGCGTATTGGTGAAGCCGACGATCGCTGCCTTGGCCGAGGCATAGGCTTCGAGCAGCGGGATGCCGCGCATCCACGACACCGAGGACATATTGACGATCGAGCCGTAGCCCAGCTCGCGCATCTGCGGCACGATTGCTTGTGCCGCGAAAAACACATGGCGGAAATTGACCGCAATCGTGCGGTCGAATTGCTCCGGTGTGATCTGGTCGAACTCGTAGCGCTGGTCGTTGGCAGCGTTGTTGACCAGCACGGCAGCGGGGCCGAATGCCGCGCGAATCTCGCCGAGCGCGGCGCGCAGCGCCGCGATGTCGGCGAGATCGCAGGGCAGGAAGAGTGGACGCGCCGCACCTTCGCCGAGCGAATCGGCGAGTGTGGCGCCGGTTTCGCGCTGCTGGTCGAGGAACGCGACCTTGGCACCGTTCTCGACAAAGGCGCGGACAAAGGACGCGCCAATGCCACTGGCGCCGCCGGTAATGATCACCGTTCGGCCTTCGAGTGACCCGTATCGGGTAAAGCTCATCGGATCGCCTCGCTCATCGAAGTCTACCAAGCGGGATGATCTCGGCTGCTTGTGGCTCCTTGGCGCTGCGGACCAGTCGCCCATCCATCGCTCGACCTCTAAACCGGCCGCTTCGATGAGTAAAGAAAGCTGTTCGCGCGATGGAAACGCGATTTGCGACTGGGAGGAGTGGACCGGGCCGTCCGCGATGATCGGGTAGTAAGTTCGATACGTGATAATGCTAGACACATTTGCGACAACGTCCTTCCACGCGGCGACCGCGGGTACTCGGTGACCCGGAGCCACCCCGCCCTATCAAGCCAACCAATAGAGCCCCGCACGAAAGGAAAAGGATCATGCCCGACGAAAAAACCTTTGAACTAGCATCCGTTCAATTCGGCGCTGAGCCGGTGGCCGTGTTCCGTTTCGGCTATGAGCGCTTCGAACTGCGCACACGGCTTGGTCCTGGAAACCTAGAACACGCCATTGCTTCGGCCGCAGAGGTCGCGGCCAGCGTCTTTGCGAGATGGTCGCACGAAGCGTTAGCCTTTGCGCAGCGGGTTCGCGCTGGCGAGGACGGAGGACCAGTTCGTCATTAGCCGCGCGTCACGAACGAGCGCACGGTGCGTCTCGCCCGTTGCCGCGTATTCCGGCGAAGGTCTCCTCCTAGCGACAGCGGACGTTCAGCTTCCGCGGTGGGGACCGCCCTTCATGCCCCCTTCCGGACATTGGTGGAGGGTTTGGTACGCGCGGCGGATGGACATCACCGCCGTCGCCCTCGGATAGCCTGCAGGCGTCTGACTTTAATCACTCGAGAGCGAGTTTTTTCTCAAAGTGTGAGCTAGCTCACACTTCTCAAAAATTTAGGGGTATTCTATCAACCGCGAGTGGATCCGCTAAAAAGTGGAGGCGGGCGGTAGAAAGTAACCAAGTGGATAAATTCCAGCGCACCACAGACAGTGGAGGAGTCACTCGGTTACTACGTCGATTTGCGTTTTGTCGGCATAGAATGGGGCTGAGGGGAAGAAGGCGGAGGAGCCAGTGATCGTTATCCAGCTGTCCGATCCGCATATCGTCGCGCCGGGCGAGCTGCTCTATGGCCGGGTCGATACCGCCGAATTCCTGGCGCGCTCGGTCGCTGAGATCAACCGGCTTGACCCGCTGCCCGATGTCGCGGTCATGACCGGCGATCTCGTCGATCATGGTAACCCCGCCGAATACGCGCATCTGCGCCGGCTGCTTGCGCCGCTCGCGATGCCGGTTTTCGTCATTCCCGGCAATCACGACGCCCGCGAGCCGCTGCGCGACGCCTTCGCCGCAGACGGTTATCTGCCGGCTGACGGGTTTCTCCAGTATGCGATCGAGGACTACCCGGTCCGGCTCATCGCCCTCGACACACTGATCCCGGGCGAGGCCGGCGGCCTGTTATGCTCGGCGCGGCTTGCTTGGGTCGACCACGTCCTCGCCTTGGCGCCGGCGCGACCGGTCTTGCTGATGATGCACCATCCGCCCTTTCTGACCGGCATCGAGCGCATGGACCGGGCCGGTCTGCAAAACAGCGAGGCACTCGCTGCGGTCGTAGCCCGCCATCCGCAGGTCGAGCGCATCCTGTGCGGCCATTTGCACCGCGCTATCGACCGCCGCTTTGCCGGCACGGTCGCCGGCACCGCGCCGAGCACGGCGCACCAGCTCCGCCTCAACCTCACCGCCGAAGCGCTGCTGCGGTTCATGTTCGAACCGCCCGGCTATCAGCTCCACGTGTGGCGCGAGGATAGCGGCCTCGTCACTCACACGGCGGTGTTCGGCGAGTGGCTAGGGCCTCATCCGTTGCGTGCGGCGTCATAGCCGCGCGAGCCAGATCGTGATGGGGACGGACTATCCGTTTCCCTGGACCAAGACGGCAGTCGACCACATCCTAGCCACGCCCGGTTTGAGCGATGCCGAGCGCAATGCTATACTGGGAGAGACCGCAGAGAAGCTCCTCGCCATCAAGCCGGCCTAGCCTTAGTCGGAGCCCGAAACGGCAGAAAGCGCGGATATTCCTGCCGTGATCAACTCTGATCTTGAATTGACGTGAGCCGGACTCGCCAATCAAGAGCTTCTCCCTCGTTCGCACCTCCGAAGGTCCTCGGCGCGAGTTCAAGATCACCTGGGGCTTGCGCGCTGGCTATGGTCCATCGGGCCGGATCTATGATCTCGAAGAAGCGGTCCGTGCGGCGCATCGCTGGATGAGAGCGCGCGATGCTCGCGCGGAACCGTTTCTCTCGGGCATGTTTACCCGCGGTGAAGTCGTCTATGCAGGCTCGGAAACTGAAGCCGCTCATGATCGCGAGCCCGTCGCCATCTTTACCGGCGAGGTGCTGCCGCATTATGCCGCCGATATAGACCTGTACGCCACGCGGCCCAGTGAGGCAATATCGAGGGAGGTAGGAATGGAAATCGGTGCTGGGATTTTCTTCACCGATTATTCGATGGCTCCGACGGAACTCGCGGTCGCGCTCGAAGAGCGCGGCTTCGACTCGATGTGGGTCGCCGAACATTCGCACATCCCGGTCACCCGCCGTTTCACCCATCCGTTGGGTGAGGCGGCGCTGACCAAGGAATATTTCGACGTGATGGATCCGTTTGTCACGTTGAGCGCCGCGGCGGCGGTTACGACGCGCCTCAAACTGGGAACCGCTATTTGCTTGGTGATCCAGCGCGACACGATCCAGACCGCAAAGGCCGTCGCCTCGCTCGACCAGATATCGAAGGGCCGCTTTCTGTTCGGCATCGGCTGCGGGTGGAATGCCGAAGAGATGGAGGACCATGGCACCGTCTACGAGACCCGCACCTTGAAGATGCGCGAGCAGATCGAAGCGATGAAGGCGATCTGGACCAAGGAGAAGCCGGAATATCACGGGGGGATCGTCGATTTCCCGCCGATGATGACCTGGCCCAAGCCGGCACAGAAGCCCCATCCACCGATCATCATCGGCGGCGCCTTCCGTCTCGCCGCCCGCCGCGCGATCCGCTACGGCGACGGGATCCTCCCGGCGGCGCCCAGCGCCGGCTCGGGCAGTCCCGAGGAGTTCATGCCGCGCCTGCGTCGAATGGCCGAGGAGGCCGGCCGCGATCCGCAATCGCTGTCGGTAACATTGGGCGGCGCGCCCGAGGAGATCGAGGTGTTGAAGCGCAACCGCGATCTCGGCGTCACCCGCATGACCGTGCGCTTGCCGCCGGCCGAGGCGGGCGAGATCCTGCCGCTACTCGATCGCTGGGCCAAGCTGATCCCGCAGGTCAGAAACTGATCCGTTCGAAGCTCCAAGAGGGCCTGTCAGTTCCGCATGATGCTTGTTGCGACACAATCTCGAGACGATGGGCTTCGCGGTGATCGATCTCCGACCAGCTCTCCTTCGCCAGAAAATGCGACCCACATGCGAGAGAAACCGAGGGTTCCCGTTTCCTCCGGCGGCCAGTCCGTCTCACCAGTGCCCCAGCGTGCAACCGGCTCAGAACCGCGCCTTGGCGGAGGGATCGTGCAGCGGAACAGAGCCCTCAGTGTTACCGCGCCCGACACTAACGACCGGGAGCCCACCGTGCACCGCTCGCAGCATCAGGCGATGCCGCGCGTTCGAGACGTTCCTGCCGCAGGGGGTAAGACCCTCGACGACGAAACCGGCCAGCCAATACGGCATCGTCGTTTTGGTACCCTACCGAGCAGCCATCTCCGCCGGGTCTGGTCGACTTGATGGCGGCAATCCTTGCACCAGACGATCAACGTCAAATGTGCCGCAGCGCGCTGCCGAGCGTCATCGGCGGACGGGGGAAGGACTTCAACGGCGTCTCCGGTATCGGCCCCGCGATGGCGGCTGGTATGCTTGGTCGGCGGCGTGGGCTCGCGCACCGGCGCTGGTCGGAGCTTGGTAAGGATCGCGCTTAGCGTTTTGATTGCCCAAGCCGGTCAAAAGGGCGATCCTGGCCTCGCATCCGCCGGGAATCGGGAGAATGTCGGTTGAGGGGGAGAGAGCCGCGATGAGCGCGACGCCAGCGCACAAGCCGATCGTCCATTTCGTCGGCAGCATCCCGTTGGCGGACGCCGAGACGGTGTTCCGTACCCTATCGGCGGCGACCGGACCACACCTAAAGCGCCTGCCGGACGGCGAGACCGGCATCCGGAAGACCTGGATCCGCTTTCTGCAGCAAGTGCTGGCCGATAACCCGGCGATCGAGGTGGCGAGCGATGTACCGCCGTTCAAATTCACCCAGTGGGACGGCAAGTTATTGCGCGAAATTCCACGGCTGCGCGTGAAGCCAGGCGCGCGGCTCGACCCGGCGACCGTCAAGACCGGCTATGCCGATATGGCGATCGACTCGTGGCGACTGTTCGACCGCCTGCAGCAGGAAGGCGTCATCTCCGCCGGCGTCAAGTTCCAGATCTCGCTGCCGACCCCGATCGCGCCGACCTACAACAACATGGTGCCGACCGACCGGCCGGCGCTGATCCCGGCGCTGACGAAGCATATGCTCGGCGAGGTCACGGCGATCGCGCAGGCCTTGCCCAACGAGCGCATCGCGCTGCAATGGGACGTGTGCCAGGAAGTCATTGCCTGGGAGGGCTATTACGAGCCGGGGCCCGTCGATTTCCGGAAGGAAACGATCGCTGAGCTGATCGCGATCGGTGACGGGGTGCCGGCGACGATCGAGCTCGGCTACCACCTGTGCTACGGCAGCCCGGCTGACGATCACGTGATCCAGCCGAAGGACGCCGGGATCATGGTCGAGATCGTCAATGCGGTCTCGACCGGGGTGCGGCGGCCGATCCAGTTCTTCCACCTGCCGGTGCCGAAACCGCGGACCGATGACGCCTATTTCGCACCGCTCGCCGGGCTGAAGTTGCGCCCGGAAACCGAGCTCTATCTTGGCCTCGTTCACCGCGACGACATGGCCGGCAATGCTGCTCGCCTCGCCGCCGCCCGGAGCCATGCCCGGGTCGACGGCGTAGCCACCGAATGCGGCATGGCGCGCGGCGATCCCGGACGCTTTCCGGAACTGCTGGCAGCCCACGCGAAGACGGCGGAACTAGCGTCCGGTTAAGCTGTCGCCCCTGTCGCCCGTTCCGAGGCGAGGACGAGAAGGTCCGGAATCGGCGCAACCTCGCCGTTCGCCCGCGCTCCAGCGAAGGACAGGAGTCCACCCACCCCGGTAGTTCACCTTCGTCGCGCGAAGGGCCGGTTTGGGATCAGGAAGAGCTATTCCTGGAGTGAGGCTGATCAGCCGTTTCGGATCGACCTGGGCTTTTGGGTCAGGTTCTAACCTTCGGGCATAACTGGCGGACTGGCCAAACCTGCCCTCGTAGACTACGCCGAGATAGGGCGCGAATTTCCGATTGAATTCGTAGCGGAGCCTGAGGCCGGTATCGATGCCGGAAAAGCCAGGCGTGCCGGATCCGCCTTGCTGTAGAAATTGACCTCGATTCACGGCTGCAGGATCAGCCGCTGTGTAAGGAGGAGGTAGTAGGAGGAGAGCCAGCGGCAGCTGCGTACCGTCGCGATGCGAGCCGCGAGCGCCCTGGCGGGGTGGACGCACCCGCTGACTGCCCGTTGAATCCTGTTTGGGTGTAAGCGCCTCGCACAGACGACTGCGGCCGAAGCGCCTCACATCTCGCCGGCGCTGGTACCGCGCGCCGCGCGACAGCGCCGAAGCGGCATCGCCGGGATTAGAGGGAGACGCTGCGCAAGCGTAGCGCGTTGCCGATGACGGTGACGGAGCTCATGCTCATTGCGGCGCTGGCGATCATCGGATTGAGCAGCAAACCGATCGCCGGATAGAGAACGCCGGCCGCGATCGGCACCGCAAGCGCGTTGAAGACGAACGCGAAGAACAGGTTTTGTCGGATGTTGCGCATGGTGGCGCGGCTGAGCCGCCGCGTCCGGACGATGCCTTGCAGGTCGCCCTTGATCAGCGTGACGGCAGCACTTTCCATCGCCACGTCGGCCCCGGTGCCCATAGCGATGCCGACCTGCGCCTGCGCCAATGCCGGCGCGTCGTTGATCCCGTCGCCGGCCATCGCGACGAAACGGTGCTCGTCCTGAAATTTCTTGACCGCCGAGGCCTTTTGATCGGGCAAAACCTCGGCGACGACATCATCGATGCCGAGCTTGCGGCCGACCGCCTCCGCCGTGGTCTGGCTGTCGCCAGTCAGCATCACGACACGAATGCGCTCGTCGCGAAGCGCCTTCAAGGCGCCGATCGCGCTCTCCTTGATCGGATCGGCGACGGCGACGAGCCCCGCCGCGCGGCCGTCGACCGCAATCAGCATCACGCCCTGACCTTCCTTGCGGAGCTCGTCGGCACGGTCGGGTAAGCCGCCTGGGTCAATGCCCAGGGAGGTGAACAGTGCCTTGTTGCCGACGGCAACGCGCTTGCTGTCGATCGAACCGACCACGCCCTTTCCGGTCTCCGAAGTGAAGTCCGCCGCAGTGCCGAGCTTGAGCCCGCGCTCCTCGGCACCTTTCACAATGGCGGCGGCCAAGGGATGCTCGCTGCCGCGCTCTAAGCTTGCGACAAGCCGCAACAGCTCGTTCTCGTCGGCGCCGTCGATAGCGGTGACGCCGACCAGGCGCGGCTTGCCCTCGGTCAAGGTTCCGGTTTTATCGACGACGAGCGTATCGATCTTTTCCATCAGCTCGAGCGCTTCGGCGTTCTTGACCAGAACGCCGGCGCGTGCGCCGCGCCCGGTGCCGACCATGATCGACATCGGTGTCGCCAGACCCAGAGCGCACGGGCAGGCGATGATCAGCACGGCAACGGCGTTTACGAGCGCAAAGCCCATGGCCGGCGGCGGGCCGAGGATCGACCACGCCACAAAAGTTGCGAGGGCGATGACGACGACGGAAGGCACGAACCAGGCCGAGATCGTGTCGACCAGTTTCTGGATCGGGGCGCGGGATCGCTGGGCTTCCGCGACCATGGCCACGATCTGGGCAAACAGGGTATCGCTGCCGACGCGCTCGGCGCGCATGACGAAACTGCCTGTCGTGTTGACCGTGGCACCGGTCACCTTGTCGTCCGGATTCTTCTCGGCCGGCACCGGCTCGCCGGTGATCATCGATTCATCGACGGCACTGTGGCCCTCGAGCACCACGCCGTCGACCGGGACTTTCTCGCCGGGCCGCACGCGCAGGCGATCGCCGGGGACGACGTCTTCGAGGGAGATGTCCTCGTCGCTGCCGTCCTCGCGCAGCCGGCGGGCGCGCTTGGGCGCCAGATCGAGCAGCGCCCGGATCGCGCTGCTCGTCTGGGAACGGGCGCGCAGCTCGAGGACTTGGCCGAGAAGGACCAGCGTGACGATGACGGCCGCCGCTTCGAAATAGAGCGGCACCTGCCCGTCGGGACCGCGGAACGAGGCGGGAAAGATCCCCGGCGCGAGCGCCGCGACCAGGCTGTAGAGGTAGGCGACCCCGGTGCCGAGCGCGATCAAGGTGAACATGTTGAGCCGGCGGCTGATGACCGAAGCCCAGCCGCGCTGGAAGAACGGCCAGCCGCCCCACAGCACCGCCGGCGTGCCGAGGATCAGCTGAACCCAGACGAGAAGGCGGGGGGAGATCAAGGCGTCGAGAGCGACCTGGTCAAAATGCTCGGCCATGGCAATGGCCAGCAGCGGCACCGAGAGCGCGACACCGACCCAGAAGCGCCGCGTCATGCTGCGCAATTCGGGGTTCGCGGTATCGCCGGCCGCGGGCGTCATCGGCTCCAACGTCATCCCGCAGATCGGGCAATTGCCGGGCTCCTTGCGCACGATCTGCGGATGCATCGGGCAGGTCCACAGGACCTCGCCTGGAGCCGCTGCGGGGCCTCGGCCGTGCGGGGACGAGACGATGTAGCGCGCCGGCTCGGCGGCGAACTTCGCTCGGCATTTGGCGCTGCAGAAGACGTAGCTGTGGCCGGCATGCGCGGCGCGGTGCTTTGCCTTTGCCGGATCGACGGTCATCCCGCACACGGGATCATGCTCCGCCGTCGGCGGCGCGGGAGAATGGTGTTGGTGGCGCGATAGTGGTTCGGCCGCGGTCATCAGGGCTGTCCTTGCGCGAGGACCTCCAGCGCTGGAAGGTTACTTTGCAAAAGCTTCCCGCGCTGGAAGGTTCAAACTGCTTTGTCTTGGTATAACAAATTGTCGTCCCATTTGATCTAAATCAATCAAACCGGCAACCGCACCAGATATATGTATTTTAGATTGGAAAGGCATCCTCATGCTTCATCGGCAAATTTGTGCGTCCTTCGTGGTGATCCTGGCTCTTGTTGCGGCGCCGGTGCTGGCCCAGCAGGAACAGCATTGAGCAGCATCATCCGGCAGGGGCGCCGCCGGCAGCGGCAGCGTCAAGTTCAGGGGTGCCCGGCGGCGGAATGGCCGGCGCGGGCGCATGCCGATGATGGGCATGATGCGGATGATGATGGGTCAGGACGGCATGTCCGGCATGCCGATGATGACCGCCATGGCCGGCCATGTCGAAGGCCGCCTGGCTTTCCTCAAGGCCGAGCTGAAGATCACCGACGCCCAGCTGCCGCTCTGGAACGCGGTCGCCGACGCGATCCGCGCCAATGCCAAAGGCATGGTCGCAATGTCCGACGTGATGATGGGGAGCACGCAGGCGAGCGCGCTCCCGGACAAGCTCGCGCTGCGGGAAAAAATGATGACGGCGCATCTCGAAGCGCTGCGCCGGTTCAAAGCGGCGGTTGAGCCGCTCTATGCGGCGCTCAGCGACGAACAGAAGAAAACCGCCGACGAACTGCTAATAGGGCCAATGGGGATGATGTGACGAGAGCGCCTGTTGGCGCGCGGCTAACCTGATCAGGTCGCGCCCCCGGGCAGGAAGTTCGCAATACCGGGCATTCGGGACGATCATCGCCGTCGCACGCATCGGCGAGCTTCTGGACGGCAGCCCTCATTGATGTCATGGCCGGGATCTTCGATCGGATTTCGGCAATATGGTCCAGCGCCAGCTGTTTGACATCCCTGCTAGCGCGGCTCTTGTCCTGCCATAGATCGAGCAGCCGGTGGATGGGTTCGATCGAGAAGCCGAGGCCGCGGACGCAAAGGCAGGATAAGCCAGCGCCGACCGACCCTCGGTCACTCCCCGCCGCCGAACCTCGCGGACCAGTCGGCGATCTCGGCATCCTCGATCCGGCGGAACAGCAGCGGCAGGTGCGCCAACGGCCTGCCCCGCGGCAATTCGTCGAGCAGCACGGCAGCCGGCGTCGCCGGCCAGGGAAGCGGGCTGTCCGCTACTCCGAACGCGTCGAGGATCGTTTGCGCGGTGTGCGGCAGAAACGGGGTGGATATCCGGGCGGCGAGACAAGCAAGGTTGAGCGCGGTTCGCACGCTGCAGGCGGCGGCCGGCATATCGGCGCTGATCGCCGACCACGGTGCCGCACGTTGCAGATACTGGTTCCCGGCCGCCCAGATGGCGCGCGTCTCGGCCGCGGCGCGGCGAAACTCCATGGCCTCGTGGTGTTCGGTCAGCTCGCGCAGGTGAGTGTCGAGCTCTTCGAACAAGGCCTGTTCGAGCGGTCCCGGCGTCCCGCCGTCGGGCACAACGGCGGCGAACCGCGCCTCGCCGAAGCGCACCACCCGATTGACGAAATTGCCGAGCACATTGACCAGATCGGCGTTGACCCCGTTCTGGAAGTCGCTCCAGGTGAACGCGCTGTCGGCATTCTCGGGCGCGTTGGCCATTAATCGCCAGCGCCAGTAATCGGCCGGCAACAGGTCGAGGGCCTGGTCCATGAAGACGCCGCGCCGCTCGGAGGTCGAGAACTTGCCGCCGTACCAGGTAACCCAATTCAAGGCCTTCAGGCGATCGACGAGCTTCCAGGGCTCGCCGCTGCCCAGCAGGGTCACCGGAAAGCTCACGGTATGGAACGCGACGTTGTCCTTTCCCATGAACTGCACATAGGTGGCGTCACCCGCGCCCTCCGGAAGCAGCCACCACCGCCGCCATTCCCCGCCGGTCGCGTCCGCCCACTCCGCGGTCGCCGCGATGTACTCGATCGGGGCGTCGAACCAGACGTAGAACACTTTGTCGTCGAAACCGGGGCGCGGTCGCCCATTCTTCGTGACCGGCACGCCCCAGTCGAGATCGCGCGTGATAGCCCGCGGCTGCAACCCCTCATCGAGCCATTTATAGGCGATCGAGCGGGCCAAAGGCGGCCATTCCTGTGCCGCGTCCACCCAGGCGCGGATGCGTTCGGCCATCCGGTCCTGCAACAGGAAGAGATGGGTGGTATCGCGAACCTCGATGCGCTCGGACCCCGAGATCTTTGACCGTGGACTGATCAAATCCACCGGGTCGAGCAGGGCGCCGCAGTTGTCGCACTGGTCGCCGCGCGCACTCTCGAACCCGCAGCGCGGACAGGTTCCTTCGACATAGCGATCGGGCAGAAAACGCCGGTCGTCGATCGAATAGACCTGCTGGGTGGTCCGTTCCTCGATCAAACCGGCTTCCTCCAGCCGCTCGGCGAAATGCTGGGTCAGCTCGCGGTTCTGTCGGCTGGAGGAGCGACCGAACCAGTCGAACGACAAGCCAAAGCGAGCGCAGACCTCACGCTGCAAGGCATGCTGTTGGTCGCAATAGCTGCGCACGTCGAGTCCCGCTTCGAGGGCGCCGAGCTCGGCCGGGGTGCCGTGCTCGTCGGTGGCGCAGATGAGCAACACCTCGTGTCCCTGCATGCGCCGAAACCGTGCGTGCACGTCCGCCGGCAGCATCGAACCGGCAAGATTGCCGAGATGCTTGATGCCGTTGATATAAGGCAGGGCGGAGGTGATCAGGTAACGGCCCATCGCTGTCTCTGTATCGGATGCGACGAGAGCGCGGGCGACGGTCGTCCCCTCCGCTCCCGGCAAGAGAAGTCATATGGGCTCGGAATTCATGCACACCAGCCTATCGTCAACTGGTGCGGTTTAGAACCGTCCTCACACCGCAGCTGCAAGTCTGACACGCCGACTTCGATAACCGCTTGGCATTCTGGTGCCTTGGCATGCAGGTCGACCTGACAGACGAGGAGACCGCGGCGCTCCTCCGGGAACCCAACCACATTATCGAAAACGACCGCTTTCCGCTGTCGTCGCGCGTCCGAATGTTGCGCCGAAGCCGCGCGAAGCTGCCCGGTGCGCCACCCTCGCCCCTACCGGCGCGACCGCCGAGGCCGGAAGAGCGCGACCGGGGACGGGCGCCGCCCCAGGGACAGCGACGCCGCTGGTGAAATCCGACCGGGGCACCGATGACACTCGGCCGCCCCGTTAGTGGACTTGCTCTGCGTTGGGTGACGCCACCTGGACGAGCCGGGAGCGAGGTTCAAGGACCGATGCTCGCGCACGTCGGTGTTGAACGCGTCGTATGGATGCGCGCTGGCGGCGAGCCGCCGCTGAACTTCGGCTCGAATTTCCTCGCCGTGTTCCGGCGACGACATTGACTGTCGGAATATAGTTAGTCAGCCGGCCTGGAAACGATAAAACAGCTAGTTTAACTATGCTAAGGTTTGTTTTTTCGATTATCGCTCGTAGCAGGTGCAAAATCCGTCATCCGCCGGGACGGCGGCAAACCAGTGTAGCAGCCGAAATGAAAAGAACCCACAGCGAAGCCACAAGACGTGCCGCGGTCCTTATCTTCTGCGCCTGCGTCTATCCTGCGTGGGGTGCCGTGAGGGTTCTCGTCGCCATCCTGGCGGCCGAGGGCGTCCCGTGATCGACACCACAAAGACGCCGTGCCCATTCTGCGGCCGCACCGGACCCAGCAAGGCGCGGTTAGAGGGCCAAAGATCGTTTGGCAGAACCTGATGGCGTTTCTACGAGTGGATTATAAAAACCGCTAACCCTAGCGACACGCTGAACTTCAGGATCCGGATAACAAGAGCCCATATTGTCATCGCTCGCCGGTTTGCATGGCATACTCGGGCCGGCGCTCGTTCGCATAGGCGGGAGCCCGATGCAGCGACTTTTCAAGCCGGATAGTGATCGCCGGTCCTGTTTCGCGCGCGGTTTTCGAAAGCAGCCCCCATTTTCGCGACCCCCTCCCTGCGCGCCCCGGATTTTCCCGAACGAGGCTAATGCTAGCTGACGTCGGAAGCCGCGCGGGCGCGTTTGGGTGACCTGCGAGAGGCGAGCGCTGCCGACAGGCGAGCTAGCCTCCGCGTCGCGTGTGCGTGCACGAGCGCGTTGATCCCGACCTTGGCGTTGACGAGCACCACGACGCGGACGGCTTGAGTTTGCGCGGCAAGCCTGTGCGGGTCGAGCGCGTCGCGCGGCCAGGCGAGGTAGTCGTGGATGCGGTCGAGCGACATGACGGACGACCTTCAGAGCAAGATAAGCTTGCAGCAGCCAGCAGCCTCGTGAACGTGGCCAGCACCTCGGTTTCGTTGCGTGACGCGCGGATCGTTCGGTGCACCGCGCTTATCGAACGCCCTTCCGCCGTTCCCTCCCCCCGCGCGGGGGGAGGGCTGGCTGGTATGACGGCTAAGGTCCGGAGCCTTTACCACCATAGGCAAGCATTGTTATACGCTGTTTTCGCGTCGTTGGAATAATTGGTCACAGCAGCATTAACAGCTCTGTTCCACCGATCAACCGCCTCGTTGTAAGAATAAGGGTAACTCACAAAATATTCATTGGGAAAATGTCTGCGATTAGTGTAAACTATTCTCATAACAGGAACATTTTCTCGTGCAAAAGTGTCATTAGCTTAAATTATTTCATTTTGATATTTTGACAAGAAACCAGAGATTTTCTGATTATATACTTCCTGAGGGTCACACGCGGAAGCGCCAAGAGAAATGACTCCTGAGGCGAGAACGACAGACGCGAAGATGGCTGATCGCATAACTACATCCTTTTCGGATTTGATCGACATCCCCCATCGGGCGATCCTATGCGCTAACAGTCAAAAAAAAGTGGCGCTGAGGGTCAAAAAATTGTCCTTCGAACCACAATTTCTCGCGACCCTCGGGAATTTCTCGTACCCCTCGGCACGGGGCAGGCCGTTCTCCCCGAACGAGCCCTTAGCTCAAGGTGTCGTCGTCAGAGGAGTCGCGCCGGCGCGCCTGTAGTGCGGCTGAAAGGTGCTCGAGCGCCTCTTTGCGCTGCCGCTCGCGAGCAGCCTCGCGGCCGAGCGCGCCGTCGAGCCGGATAGTGATCGTCGGCCCGGTTTCCCTGAGGAGCCAATCCCGAAAATCGCACGCGGTTTCGGAGCCGGCCCCCCGATTTTCGCGCCCCCCGCCCACGAGCCCGACTTTTCCCGAGTAGGCCAGCCGTGCCTCGTTCTAAGCGCCGCGGGAGGCAGGCTACCGGTGCGACGGAGCCCGCGTCTGCCGAATTGTGGGCCCAGATCGGCGGCCCACAAACAATTTCTTGCGGCCTTCCCCGCCCGGACGTTAACCAGGATGCCGCGAGTACGCTGCGCTCAATTCACTTTCCGAAGGGGACCGGATCTCGTACCAGTCGCAGCGATAAACCTTCTCCCGTTCCTCGTCGATGGTCGCGGGATCGATAGGGATGTCGGCGCCAGGCCGACCGCGATGTTTGCCCACGACAATTGAGGTAAGCGGCGGTAGATCATTGTCGATACAATAAAAGCGATGTGCCCTAAAGTATCGTCCAGAACGCCCGCGGCACGTCTGCGAAACATCAAGAGAGAGATCTTCGTAGGTGAGAGTGAACCGCCCTCGCACCGCAGCTGTCGGATGCAAGTCAAACGGTGGCGCGAGCCTACCTTGGGCCTTCAGCCCACGGACGTGTTCCGTGGGCGTCCACGGCTCGCGGTCATTTTAACGAGGACACCTGCTCTCCGGTGCCACCCCCGGCGACATCGATCTCCTTTGCGAGCTTGTTCGCCATCGCGTCGGCAAAGGAATTGAAATCCTGGACGACGATTAGAAAGGCGTTGGGTCCGCCGATCACGTTCTGTTTGTAATAAAGCGGCAAGCCGCCGGGCGGCTGGGTGTGGGCGGAGTAACCTAAATTGGGCTTGTCGTTGATGATCGCCAGCCCGTTGATCGTCACCCCGCTCGCGATCGCCCGATCGCGGGCCTCGGTTATCGGGCGGCCCGAATTGTTGGTGCCGTCGCCGGAGATGTCGATGATGCGCCGATTGGCCTGCCACTTAGCCGTGGCGAAACGCGCCATCGCGAAATCGATCGCGGCACTGATCGAGGTGCGCCCCATGAACGAGCGCGGCGCGGCGAGGATCGCCGCGGCGGCGCTGCCGGCGTCCTCCTCGTCGCGGATTTCGGTCCAGTCGAGGACGACCTGCTGATCCTCCTCGCCCGACCATTCGATGAAGCACACCGCGACCACGCCGTTCGCCCTGCCGTGGATCGCCGTCAAGACACGCGGATCGCTCAGCGCCGCCGAGTAGCCCTTGCGCTGCAGCTCGAATTCTCCGTCATCGATGCTGCGGGAAACATCGGCGGCGAGGATGACCTCGAGGTCCGAGCCGGCGGCGTGTGACGCGCCAGAATAAGAGAGGAAGACTAGAAATAAGACGGCGGCGAGAGTGGATCTCATCGGGCTTCCTCCTGTTCGACGCCCCTCAGGATAGGATGAGAGTCGGTACCGCGAAAGGGCTTCGCAGGGTTGTGTTATAGCGTATCCTGCGAGCTGGTGGCCGGGAGCCAAAAGGGAGGTATTAGCCTGACGTGCGTCTGAACTTCGCCTCAGGGGATTTGACCGGCAAGTCGAGGTCGGCGGTGCCGCGCCGCGGGGCCTCGTTTCTCGCCATTTTTGCGATCCTCCTGCAGGCGGCGCTGTTCGGTTGGCACCATCACCCGCTCCCGCTTTCTTCGCGCGGCGCGCCCACCATTCTGGCGCCAGCCGGCCCTTCGACGCCCGTCCTGGCCGACGACGATTGCCAGATCTGCTTTGCGCTCAGCCATCACAGTGCCGCCCCGGTCGACTTCGTCGGGGCGCCGGTGTCCGGTCGTGTGCCGCTGCATCTCCCGGCGATCGAGACCGTTTGGGTTTCTGTTGGGCACTACGTCCTCTTTCGTTCCCGGGCCCCTCCTCGCGCTTGAGGTCAGTTTCATCCACCTGACCGAGCGCCGCGGCCTCGCTGTGGCGCGCCTGCAACGCGAGGAATTCGATGACGAACTCCAAATGCGCGGGGACGCGACGCGTTTCTGTGTTCCTCCCTTCTATGCTAGCTGCAATTCTCGCTACCGCCGCGGCCACCGCGCAGGAAACACCGCCCCCGGCGGCAGGAGCGACGCCGACCCCGGCGGCAGGAGCAACGCCGACCCCCGAAGGTGGCGTTTCGCTAGACATGGAGGTCATCGCCAGGCAGCTCGACATCGCGCGCAGCGATATCCAACCGAGCCTCGGTGCCACGGTCTACGATTTCAGCCGGCAAGCGATCGAGACCCAACCGCAGGGCGACAACCAGCCGTTCAACAGGCTCCTGCTGCAGGCGCCCGGCGTCGCTCAGGACTCGTTCGGCCAGCTGCATGTGCGCAACGATCACGCCAACCTGCAATTTCGTATCAATGGAGTTCAGCTCCCGGAAGGGATCAATGTCTTCGGACAGGCATTACAAACGCGGCTCGCCAATTCTGTGTCGCTGATCACCGGCAGCCTTCCGGCACAATATGGGCTGCGCGAGACCGGGATCATCGATATCCAAACAAAGACCGGGACTCTCGATCCGGGCGGTTCGGTGACGATGTATGGCGGGTCGCAGTCGACGCTCCAGCCGAGCGCCGAATGGGGCGGCACCGTCGGCCAGGTCGATTACTACTTCACTGGCGAATACCTGCAAAATGAGGAGGGGATCGAGAACCCGGCCCCCACCCCCAACGCGATCCACGACTTCTCCCAGCAGCCGAAGGGGTTTGCCTATGTCTCCGGAATCATCGATCCGACGTCGCGACTGACCGCCATTCTCGGCGCTTCGCGCAGTCAGTATCAAATCCCGCAAGTCGCGGGCCAGACCCCGAGCCTGGGGCTTACGGTGAACGGTGTGACCGACTTCCCCTCGGCCGCGATCAACGAGAACCAGACGCAGATCAACAATTTTCAGATTCTCGCCTATCAAAAGCGGGTCGGGGATATCGATTTCCAGATCGCCGGGTTCAGCCGGTACAGCAGCCTCTACTTCTCTCCGGGCAACCCGACCGGCGACCTACTGTACAACGGTATCGCCCAGACCGCCTCTCGCCAGAACTGGGCAAGCGGCGTGCAGGGCGACGGCAGCTGGCGCGCGTCCCCGGAGCATACCCTGCGTAGCGGCTTTTATGTCCAGCGCGAGCGCTCACCCTTCAGTACTACGTCGAACGTCCTGCCGGTCGACGAGAACGGCGTGCAAACCACCGACCAGCCGATCTCGATCTTCGATTCCGCCAGCAAGACCGGATGGATTTACAGCTACTATCTGCAGGACGAGTGGAAGATCGTCCCGACAGTTACCGTCAATTTCGGTGCGCGTTACGACCAGTTTGCCGAGTTTGTCAGCGAGCGGCAGCTCAGCCCTCGGGTCAATGTGGTGTGGCAGCCGAGCGACATGACAACCTTTAAAGCCGGCTATTCGCGCTACTTCACGCCGCCTCCGTTTGAGCTGATCGCATCGCCGACGATCTCGCTCTTTGCCAACACCACGGCGGCACCCGCCGTCACCCTCGATTCGACACCGAAGGCGGAACGAGCACATTACTTCGATGTTGGCGCCACTCAAATCATCCTGCCCGGACTCAAAGCCGGGGTCGACGCCTATTACAAGATCGCCAGCGATTTGATCGACGAAGGGCAGTTCGGTGCGCCGGTTTTCTTCACCCCGTTCAATTACCAGAAAGGACTGGTCAAGGGTATCGAACTGACCCTCAGTTATGAGCTCGACAACTGGTCGTTCTATGGCAATTTCTCCGCCGGACAAGAGCTCGCTAAAAACATCATTTCGGGCCAATTCAACTTTTCCGCGGATGACCTAGCCTTTATCACGAACAGCTACATACACACCGATCACGACCAGACCTACACGTCATCGGCCGGCATCAAATATACGCTTCCTCCTTATAACACCCGGTTTGCCGTCGACCTCACCGCCGGCAGCGGGCTCCGAACCACCAACCCGGGCGGGTCCCCGAACGGGGCCGCCTTACCCGGCTATCAGCAGGTGAATTTCAGCATCGTCCAGCCGATCGCCACCGGCTTCCTAAAGGGGATGGAGCTGCGGTTCGACGTTATCAACCTGTTCGACGAGGTCTACCAGATACGCAGCGGCACCGGACTCGGCGTCTTTGCGCCGCAATTCGGCCCGCGCCGCACGTTCCTCGCCGGGCTGACGCAGCGCTTCTGATGCAGCAGCGATCTCCACGAAATCGCCACGATCGGTGTCTCGTCTTCCAGCGTACCGGCGCGCAATATTCCGCGCGGTTCCGGCTCAGGAAATGAATTGTAGAGGTTTATCGTGAACGACCCCACCGCGTCCCTCTCGGTCGTCAAGCTCTTTCTCAACGCCGACCCTGTCGTTAAAGGCGTATTGCTGCTACTGCTCTTCGCGTCGGTGTGGAGCTGGGCGGTGATCATCGACAAGCTCTGGCGGCTCGGGGCGGCGAGCCGATCGGCCCGCGATCACGAGGCGCGGGCCGCCGCCGCACAGTCAGCTCGAGAGCTGCTGGCGACGGAGGCCCAAAGCCACGACGGCGACCCAGCCGGCCTGATGCTTTCGGTCGGGTGGGCAGAGAGCGTCGCCGGGCAGTCGGCCGAAGCGGAAACCGCAGGCGAGCGGCGAGATCGCATCGAGCGGGCTATGCGGCTTGCTCTCAACGCCGAATTGCGCCGCCTCGAGGTGCGTCTGCCGTTTCTCGCCACACTCGGTTCGGCAGCACCGTTCATCGGTCTCTTCGGCACTGTCTGGGGCATCATGCGCAGCTTCGAGGGGATCGCCGCGGCGCACAACACCAGCCTCGCAGTCGTGGCGCCAGGGATCGCCGAAGCCTTGTTCGCCACGGCGATGGGCCTCGCGGCGGCGATCCCGGCGGTCGTCGCCTACAACAAGATCACCGTCGATCTTGGTCGTTTCGCCGGGCGCATGCAGAGCCTGATCGGGCGCTCCGCAGGGCTGCTGTCGCGACCTCCGTTGGAGGCTTGAGAGATGGCTGTTTCGCTGCCCGCCTCTGGTGAAGTCGGCGAGGACCGTTATCAGCCGCTCGCCGAGATCAACGTGACGCCGATGGTCGACGTCATGCTGGTGCTGCTGGTCATCTTCATGGTGACGGCGCCGCTGCTCACCGTCGGGGTGCCGCTCGATCTGCCAAAGACGCAGGCGGCGGCGATCAGCGATCCAAAACCCCCCGTGATCCTGAGCCTGAACCGGATGGGCGAGGTGTTCATCGGCGACGAGCGGATCGATCCCGGTGATCTCGCCGAACGCCTCTCGGGGCTCGCCGCCGAAGATCCGACCCGCATCGTCTATGTGCGAGGCGACCAGACGATCAGCTACGCGCAGCTGATGGAGGCGCTCGGCATGGTGAACCGCGCCGGCTTCGCTAAAGTCTCGCTGATCGCAGAGGCCGCCGGTTCGAAGTGAGCGAAATCAAATTTCCTCTCGGTTTGTCGGTTGCAGGACACGCGGTGTGCTTGGCGCTGCTGATCCTGCTGCTGCCCAGCAAGATCCCGCCGGCGCCGGAACCGCTCGCCACGGGTGGCATCGAGGTGGTCTTCGCGTCGTTGCCCAAGCCCGAAGAACCGCAACCGCCGATACAGGCCGAGATACCGCCGCCGCAGGTCGAAACACCGCCGCCGGAGCCGGAGCCACCGCCGCCGACGCCGGAGGAGCCGGTCGTCGCGCCTGAACCCCCGCCGCCGGCGCCCGAGACCCCCGTCCCGGTGGTTCAGCCCCCGCCACCCCCCAAGCCTGCCGTCAAGCCGCCGCCAAAACCTGTCCGCCACCAGCTGCAGCAGGCCGCTCCAAACCCGACTCCCGCGCCGTCTCAACCCACACAGGCTGCGGTCGCCGCGCCGCAGACCGCCTACGCACCGACGCCGGTACCCGCGCCGGTCCCGTCGACCGAAGTTAGTCCGGGCTACCGTACTCTGTTGAGCGCTTGGCTCGAAAGTCACAAGCGCTACCCCGATTCCGCCCGGCAACGGGGTGAGGAGGGCCGTGCGGTGCTGCGTTTCGCGGTCGACCGCAGTGGCCATGTCCTCGACTTCGCCGTCGCCCAGAGCTCGGGCTATTCGGACATCGATGCGTCGATCGAGGAGATGATGCGCAGCGCCACACTGCCGCCGTTTCCGGCGAGCATGACCCAGGCCCGCATCGACGTCTCGGTTACGATCCGGTTCAGCCTCGCGCGATGAGCTGGACGGCGCCTGCTGCGGCTTCGATCCGACATTACAGGTTCGCGCTGATCGTCCTTCCCGGGACGATGAAGGCGCGATCCCATCTCGACCATCTCCCCGGAGACGGTCGGCCGGGGTTCCGATCGCTGCGCCAGCAGACATTCGCGCCCGGCGGCACGTCGATGAACTTGGTCGCGTTGTTGGGCATTGTAAACTCGAGGGTCGAGACGTAGCCGTCATCGCGCGCGTCGCAATCCGGGTTCGCCGTGATCACGGCCTCGACGTTGATCAGCGGGAAGTCCGGATTACTCAACAGCAGTTGTCCCGGACCCGGGGCCTGCGGCACGCAGGAGCCGGCGCAGAGCAGCACTACAGGCAAGATTCTGGATCGCACGGCGTTGCTCTCTAGGTCGAGTGCGTCGAAGCCAACAATTTATGCGCGGGTTCCATATCATCGCGCTTGCCGATTACGCTATATAGCGGCTGGCGCGGTCTGATCAAATACCGACCGGGCCGGTCGCCGCGTCAATCGAACAGCGACAGATCGATCGCGTCGCCCATCTTGTTGTAGCCGAGGTCGCTCGGATGAAGGTGGTCGCCACAATCGTAGATCGGCAGCATGCTGGCTGGGTGTTCGGGGTCGCGCAAGGCCCGGTCGAAATCGACCACGGCGTCAAAAGCGCGCCCCTCGCGGATCCATTCGTTGACCGCAAGCCGCGTCCTCTCGCGCTCCGGCGTCCAGGCGCCCGGCAGGAAGGTCTCGTTCTCGAACCCGGTCAATGTGGCGCCGAAGATCTTGATGCCGCGGGTATGGGCGCGCACAGCGAGCTGCTTCAGGCCGGCGATCATCTGGTCGGAATTGACCTCCTCCTCGGGCTTCGCCCAGCGGTTGCGGAGGTCGTTGGTGCAGAGCATGATGATCACATGCGTGACCCCCGGTTGCACAAGCACATCGCGGTCGAAGCGCCGCAAGCCGCTGTCGCCTCGGATGTCGTGCAAGATCCGGTTACCGCCCAGCCCCTGGTTCATCACTCCCATCGGGCGGCCGCGCGGCCGCGCCTGAAGCCGCCGCGAGAGCTGGTCGGGCCAGCGGCAATGCGCATCGAGGGTTGAAATGTTGGCGTCGGTCAGCGAATCACCGAGTGCCACGACCCCGCCCGTATCCGCAGACGCCAGGACATCGACGCCGCTGACAAAAAACCAATCGCCGGTGATCTGCCCGACCGGCATGACGACCGAGGCGGTGAAGTCGCCCGGCGGCGAGACGTAGTTCGTCTGCCGCGCATAACGCCCGGTGATCCCGAAACTCGGCGACAGTTCCTCGGGCAGATAGATGCTGACGGCGACGTCTGCGAGCGGCGGAAGATCGAAGGCGACCGGATCGCTGACCAGCAGCGCGCCCGCCGCGATCGTGGCAGATTCGGCACCGCCAAAGGTGAGCTTCCGATCCGAGCCGGATACGATACCGGGTCCCGTGTCGCGCAAGGCAATACGCGCCGCGCCGACGGTCAGCTTGCGGTTGCCGTAGGCGTTCGACAACCGTACTCGCAGGGTGTCGCCACCTAGGCTCGTGCGCGCATTCATCCGCAAGGTCTGATTGCTGAAGGCAGCGCCTTCAGCGGGCGCCGGAGCCGTGGTCCAGGTGCCCACCCAATGCTGATTGTCTGGCATATCGCTTCTTCCTTCCCCGATCTCGAAACGTTTGATTGCGGTCGGCAAATCTTATGTCCGAAGATACGGGGTTAGCCAACGCAAAGCGCAGGCGGCCCAAGTGCCCGTTCGGCCGGACGGGCTCCGTGAAGCCGGATAGCGGATGAACCCCGAGCCGAACATCGACGCCCGACCCGAAGAAGGGCGCGGCAGTCTGCTGGTGCTGTCGCTTCTGGCGCTGGTCGCCGGTGCGGCGGCGGGGTTGATAGGCGCAATTTTCCGGCTTGCGCTAGCCCAGGCGGACCGCTTTCGCGATGCGCTGATCACCCGGGCGCATGGCGAAGAACTCGCCGGTCTGTTGTTCGTCACGGCCGGGTGCGCTGGCGCGACTGCCTTGGCGGCCTGGCTGGTTCGTACTTTCTCGCCTCCCGCTTCGGGCAGCGGCATCCCCCATGTCGAGGCGGCGCTTGAGCAACAGGTGCCGCCGGCTCCGCCTTATCTGATACCGGTGAAATTCTTCGGCGGGCTGCTGGCAATCGGCGCCGGGCTGGCGCTCGGCCGCGAAGGGCCGAGCGTGCAAATGGGCGCGGTGGCTGCCCACATCGTCGGGAAGATATCCGGCCGCGGGTGGCCGGACCGCAGAGCGCTCCTCGCCGCCGGTGCGGGAGCCGGACTCGCCGTTGCCTTCAACGCGCCGATCGCGGGGGCGATTTTCGTGCTCGAGGAGCTGGTGCGACGGTTCGATACCCGTATCGCAATCGCCGCGCTTGGTGCCTCCGCGACGGCGATCCTGATCGCCCGCCTGTTTCTTGGTGACGCGCCGGATTTCCGTGTGGTGATAACTGCTTACGCCACAATTGCGACCGGCCCTCTCGCCTACGCTGCTGCGGCAACCTGGCCGCTCTACGTTGTGCTGGGTGTCCTCGCGGGGTTCTTGGCTGCTCTCTATAACCTCGCGCTGCTCGGCGCCATCTCGCTGACAGACCGGCTCGACCGATGGCCGGTCGAGTTGCCGGCGGGGGTCATCGGCGCGGCGGTCGGGATATTCGCGTGGTTTGCGCCCGAACTGGTCGGCGGCGGCGACCAGATCACCCAGCGGACGCTTGCAGGCGGAGTGACGCTGGCCATGATCCCGCTGGCTTTTCTGCTTCGTTTCGCTCTGGGCACGATCTCCTATGCGGCGGCGACGCCGGGCGGCTTGTTCGCCCCGATACTCGTGCTAGGAGCACAGCTCGGTCTTCTCTGCGGCGCTCTCTGCCGCATGGCCTTTCCCGATCTCGGCATCGAGCCCGAAGCATTCGCCGTGGTCGGGATGGCCGCCTTCTTCACCGGCGTAGTGCAGGCTCCAGTCACCGGCATCGTGCTCGTGATCGAGATGACTGCAGGCTTCACGACGCTCTTGCCGATGGTCGGGGCATGCTTTGCCGCGATGCTGGTGCCCGGCCTGTTGCACAGCGCGCCGATTTACGAGTCACTGCGAGAGCGTGCCGTTCGCCGTCAGCAAATCGAAGACCTCACTCGAGCGGCAAGTGCACGATCAGGAAATAGCCGTTGATCATCAGCCGCGAAGCCACGACCGCGAGGCCGCCACTCAATTTGACGAGCGCACGGGAGGCGGCGACGATACTGACCGAGCCCAGCACGATCGCGATCTGGAACAGCGCCTCCGCGAAATCGAAATTCGGATAGCGCTCGGCGGCCAGGTCGATCAAGCGCCAAATGCACATCGACCCCTTGATGGCCGCCCGAAAATTCTGGTGGGATGGGGACGACATGCTGGAGGTGTGCGAACGACGCTGGGGATTGTGATCATGGACTATCGCAATGAATTTCTCGTCGAGCCCGATTCGAAGGTCCGCTTGGCGGAGATCGACCCTTCAAACACCGGAAAGCATGAGTCTCACGAGAAGGCCGCTCCGGAGATACGCAAGCAAGTCGATCGGATGGATCGGCTGCAGTATGTTCTTTACGCCGACGCAGGTCAGTCGTTGCTTATCGTGCTGCAAGCCCTCGACGCCGCCGGGAAGGACGGGGTCATTCGGCACCTGTTCAGCGGCATGAACCCACAGGGGACATCGGTCTTTGGATTCAAGCAGCCGAGCCCGTCGGAACTTGCCCACGACTTCCTCTGGCGTGCGCATCTGCATGCGCCAGGCCGTGGCGAGGTGGTGATCTACAATCGATCGCATTACGAGGACGTCTTGGTCGTGCGCGTGCACAACCTCGTGCCCCGCTCCATTTGGTCGAGACGCTATAATCTGATCAATGACTTCGAGAAGATGCTCGCCAAGAACCGCACGCGGATCCTCAAGTTCTATCTCCATATCAGCCCCGACGAACAGCTCGCGCGCTTCAAGCCGCGGCTCGACGATCCGGCGCGGCATTGGAAGATCAGCGAAAGCGATTATTCCGAGCGCGAGCTCTGGCCGCGATACATCGAGGCCTACGAGGACGCGATCGAGAAGACGAGCACCAAGTGGGCGCCGTGGTACGTGATCCCGGCGAACCACAAATGGTTTCGCAACCTTGCGATTTCGCAAATCGTTGCGGATACGATAAAGGACATGGGGCTGCAATTGCCGGCGCCGCACGTCGATCTCGCGGAAATTCAGCGCAAATATCACGCTGCGGAACGGGAGGCGCGCGGAAGCGAACGCAAAGTTGGGGACGAAGCTAGTGCCTGATTGCGTTGTGAAGCGGTGGCCACCGCTCGATTATCCGCCGCGGGCCGTACAGCTCCAGTCCCCTTCATCCCCTCCGGTGTTCGATGAAGCTGAGCAGCTCTGATTATCTGCCTCTCCCGCTGTGGTCATTGGCTAGGCGGCCATCGGTGGGAATTTGAGTGGTTCAGGGTCGATTGCCGGCGGTGTGAATTCGGCCATACCCTCGTTCTTCATGCCTTCCGGCACCGAAGGCGCCCAGCCGAGGGTGTTTGCTCATGAAGATTCTCGTACCCGTCGACGGCTCCGCCCCAGCCAACCGGGCTGTTGCGCATGCCATCCGTATGATCCGCGGCAGACCGGAAGCCGAGATCATCCTGGTGAATGTTCAGGATCGCGAGACCCTCGACGTCTCGGACATCTCGGCCGTCATGACGGTCGAGGCCGACCGCGCTTCGGCCGCACGCCAGTCGAAGGAGGCGCTGCGAAAGGCTGTCGCACTCTGCCGTAAGGCCGAGGTCAAATTCGAGAGCCGAGCCGAGATCGGCCCAATCGCCGCGACTATCAACAGCATCGCGCGAACGACGAAGGCCGATCAGATCGTGATGGGCACCCGTGGGATGGGCACGCTGAGGGCCCTCCTTCTCGGCTCGGTCGTCACGGAGGTCGTCCATCTCGCGCGGCTACCGGTAACGCTGGTAAAATGAGAATCCGAATTCTGGCCATGATCTCGCCGATCTCGCTCCGTGATGCCGGATCGAGGATCGGACAAACGGCCAGTGATCGGCGCCTCCCGCCTGTGCCATGAAGGTGTTCTTACTGTTATATCAACGCGTATTGGCGCCTCCTCGAGCAGCGCGGCGATGCGTCACTGTCCAGGGCCGACATCGAGGGACGAGGCGCTCGGCCAGGCTTGTTCTGCCACCTGCTTGGTCGCCGATGCGACCGCCCCCTGCAAGGGTAAGCCCTTCGAAGGTCCGCCTGCCGGGGATCGACCTTCGAGTACCGCAAAGCATCAATCTCACAAGCAAGCTGCGAGTCAGTCATTTCTTATTGGCTGCAAGCGCTCGACACCGCCGGGAAGGACGGGGTCATTCGGCACCTGTTCAGCGGCTTGAACCCACAGGGGACATCGGTCTTTGGATTCAAGCAGCCGAGCCCGTCGGAACTTGCCCACGACTTCCTCTGGCGTGCGCATCTGAATACGCTAGGCCGTGGCGAGGTGGTGATCTACAATCGATCGCATTACGAGGACCTCTTGGTCGTGCGCGTGCACAACCTCGTGCCCCGCTCCATTTGGTCGAGACGCTATAATCTAATCAATGACTTCGAGAAGATGCTCGCGGAGAACCGCACGCAGATGCTCAAATTCTATCTTCATATCACCGCCGAAGAGCAGCTTGCGCGCTTCAAGCAGCGGTTCGACGATCCGGCGCGGCATTGGATGGAGCTGCGTACCGATTGGATCTAGGTAATTTCCGAGTCAATGATGCGGCGGTCGTCCGATATCGCCGATCGGTCGCGCGTTGCACGGGCAGCGTCGCGCTCAGACGGCTCGGCGTTCGCCGCGCTGCGGTGAAGCGGACAGGAGTGACAGGACAATGATCGAGAAACCAACGATCGTCGAGCCACCGAAGTCTTTCACTTTCGGAAAGGAAAGCGCCATCGGGAAACGCCGGCCCCCCCGACATCTTGTGAGCCTGACGATTTTTGCTGCCGTCTTACTTATCGTTGGTCTGATCGCCATCGCTGGCAATATACAGAAATGGCTGTGGATGAGGCAACTCGACTACGTCGGCATCTTCTGGTCTCTTCTGTCGGTCCAGTGGACGATGTTTTTCTCGGCTTTCCTCTTCGCCTTTCTGTACCTGTGGGTCAATTTCCGTCAGGCGACCAGAAGCAGCGCCGGTTTCGGCGGAGTCGGTTCGACAGCGAGGTCCGCCTTTTTCGACACAACCGATCCCGTCGGACAAATCGGTATCGATCTCTCCCCCAAGTTTTTCAAGCTCGCGGTCGTCACCGTCAGTGCCATCGCCGCGTTGTTCTTTGCGCTTGGTTTGCGCGCGCAATGGGATACTTACCTGCGCTTTCGTTACGGCGGCTCGTTCGGAGTGTCCGATCCCCTCTTCGGGGTCGATGTCGGGTTCTATGTCTTCCATCTCCCGTTCTACGAGCTGTTGCAGAGCACTCTGATGATGTTGACAGTGCTCGCGCTCGCGGGTGCCGTTATGGCCTACATGTTCTTCGGACTACTGGGGGTGAGCGGCGGCCGAATCCAGGCGAGCCGGAACGCCACGTCGCATCTGTCCGTGCTTCTTTTCATTTTGGTCGCCAATTGGGGGTGGGGTCTGTACCTGGACCACTACAATCTGGTCTACTCGACTTTGGGAATCGTCTACGGAGCGGGCTATGCGGCTGATCATGTGACCAGGATCGCCCTGTGGATCATGGTCGGCGTCTCGGCGGCAGCGTGTGCGCTGCTCGCGCTCAATTTCTTCCGCCCGCGATTTAGAGCGCTGATCGTGGGATCCGTCGTCTACGTGGCCCTGTATGTCATCGGGGTCGTGCTGTTCCCCAGCTTGTTCCAAAAGTTCATTGTCGAGCCGAACGAGCTGGCGCTCGAGACCCCTTACCTGAAGAATTATATCGACTTCACGCGGAAGGCCTACCAGCTGGACGCCATCCAGGAAACCTCGTATCCGGCCCTGGCGGACCTGACGTCCGAGACGATCGCGAGGAATGAAGAGACGATTCAGAACATTCGTCTGTGGGACTCGCGGCCGCTGCTTCAGACCTATCATCAGACCCAGGCGATACGCCTCTATTACCAGTTCTATAACGTCAACACCGATCGTTACCACCTGGCGGACGGCTATCATCAGGTGATGCTTTCCACCCGCGAGCTCGCGCCGGAGCTTCCCGCGAAAGCGCAAACCTGGGTCAACCAGTACCTGCAATTCACGCACGGCTATGGCGTGGTCATGAACTTCGTCTCGAGGACCGTCGGGGGAGGGTTTCCGCGATACCTTCTCGAGAATATCCCAGCCGAATCCGCATACGGCCTGACCATAATCCAGCCGTCGATCTACTACGGAGAGTCGATGCCGGGATATCGGATCGTGGCGACCGGCATCAAAGAGTTCGACTATCCCAAAGGCAGCGACAATGTCTATACCAGCTACAACGGAAAAGGCGGCATCCCGCTCGACAGCTTCTGGAAGAGGCTCTTGTTCGCCTGGACCCAAGCCGACATCAACATCCTGTTGACCTCCTATCTCGAGCCGCAGAGCAGGATTCAGATCTGGCGGGACGTTCATGAGCGCGTGGCCCAGATCGCGCCGTTCTTGCGTCTCGACGGGGACCCCTACCCGGTGCTGAGCGATGGCAAGCTATACTGGATCCAGGATGCCTACACGGACTCGAATCAATTTCCCTACGCGGATCCCCATGGGGCCGGCTTCGGGGAAAGCCTCAATTATATTCGAAACTCGGTGAAGGCCGTCGTCGACATGTACGACGGGACCGTTAGCTTTTACGTCATGGATCCCAAGGATCCCGTCCTGGCTGTCTACCGGAAGGCGTTTCCGGGTGCATTTAAAGACCTGGACCAGCTGTCGGGGGATTTGCAAAAGCACCTGCGCTACCCTGAGGACCTCTTCGCCATCCAGGCCGACCAATACAAGACCTTTCACATGACGGATCCTCAGGTCTTCTACAACCGGGAGGATTTGTGGGTGGCTCCCAAGGAGGAGTACGCGGGCAAGGTGCAGCCGATGGAGCCTTATTACATCCTGATGAAGCTTCCCGGCAGCATCGAGCTCCAGTACCTCCTGATGACCCCCTTTACACCGCAAAACCGCGACAACATGATCTCCTGGGTGGCCGCAAAGTGCGATTTTCCCGACTACGGGAAAATGCTCTTTTACCAGCTCCCCAAGGAGAAGCTAGTTTACGGACCAAAACAGATCCAGGCGATGATCGATCAGAACACGACGATTTCGCAGCAGCTCACCCTCTGGGACCAGAAAGGATCGAGAGTGATTCGCGGAACGCTGATCGTCACTCCGATCGAGAACTCCTTCCTATACGTGGTGCCGGTCTACCTCACCGCCGAAGGCACGAACTTTCCGGAGTTGAAGCGCGTCATCGCGGTTGCGGGCAACAAAGTCGTGATGGAGCCCACGCTCGACGAGGCGCTCAACGGCCTCTTCGGTACGGAACAACCTCCGGCGGGATCGTCGCAGCCGCCCACCACGCGGCAGCCCGCGTTGGAGCAGGCGAGAATGCAGCTCGAGGAGGCCCGAAAGGCAATTCAGCAAGGGGACTGGGCAAAATTCGGAACGGCGATGGAGGGACTCGAGCACCAGCTGACCGGGCCGGCGGCACAGTAGGATACGACACTCCAAGATCATATCTTGAGCCCTGGATAGGCCGAGACAATTTTTCCGCGGGCGCCTCCCGATTTGAGCAGTTCCCGCTACTGTCCTCGGCTGTCGGCACCCGATGTCGGACTGCAGTGTATTGCTAAATGGTCGTCCGTGTGATGAACGCGTAAGGGTCTCAGGTGGTAGGCGCGAGCGGAACAGACGCGGGATTTGATTTGGCCGAGCTGCCTGTTTGACGGGAGATGACAGAGACGCCCCCGTAAATTACCAATGGCGAGATCTCCGAGATCAGCAACCCGTGCAACCAAGGCCGAGCAGGATTGTGATGGGCACCCGTGGGATTAACGCGCTGAGCGGCCTCGTTCCCGGCTCGGTCGCCACGGAAGTCGTCCATCTCGCGCGGATACTAGTAACCCTGGTGAAATAAACATCCGCGCTTGGTGATGATCTCGCCGAACCGGCCCCGTGAGTCTGCTCGCGCCGACGGCACCGTGGCCGTGACGACAAAGATCGGCGAGATCACCCGCGCCCGGGAAGCCGCTCAGCGTCCCCGACGGCGGCGACACGGTCGCGGCTATGGACGCGGCGGGCATCACCGATGAGCTGTTCTATGTGTCGACGGTGGGGTGGGGCACTCCTCGAATGCCGCCGATACTCAGACTACGCCCGCGTTGGCTCGAATTGTTTCCGGGTCCAGGCGGCCAGCCGTTGGCCAAACCTCATCCAAGTCATTCATATACATTATATTTTCAGCATTTGGGGGCGCCTTTCGGGGGCTGAAAGGTGTTTTTTCCCTGCCTTCAGGGAGATGCGACGGGGTCGGCCATGAACCGACCGAGCCCGCCCTCCCCGGCCCCGTGCGCCTTCGCCGGCGGACCGATCTTAACCGACATTCCGTTGGTTCTTCACTCGAGCGGCAGGTGCACGATCAGGAAATAGCCATTGATCATCAGCAGCGAAGCCACGATGGCGAGGCCGCCACTCAGTTTGACGAGCGCACGGGAGGCGGCGACGATACTGACCGAGCCCAGCACGATCGCGATCTGGAACAGCGCCTCCGCGAAATCGAAATTCGGATCGCGCTCGGCGGCTTGGTCGCGCCTAACCTCCCATTCCTTGGCCTTGGCCAGCAGTTCGTTCTTGCCCTCGCCGGTCGACGGGTCGGTTTCGTAGCGCTCGGCCCTATCGTTATAGCGCTTGATCGCTGTCTCGATCTTGGCCTTGGCCTCTTCAGGCATGCCGGGTTGGGCGAGAAGCTGCCGTTCGAGCTCCTCGGCCGTGACCCGATAGATCGTCTGACGAATATACTTCGACTGATAATAGCCGTAGATGTCGGAGGCTTGGATATTGGCGTTCAGCATTACCTTCGTCGCATTCGATCCGCCGAGCGACGTGATTGCGAGCAGCATTGCGATGACGCCGAGATAAATGGCGGTTAGCCTGCGGAATCTTGCGTCGGACTCGGCGCTGTGGCCTTCGTGAGCCTCTTCTATCTTCTCACGAATTTCAGTCGCTTCCACCTGGCCCCTCCGTGGCGATGCCGTCAACCGTCAAGGAAATCGCGCACGAGCCGCGCCACCTCGTCAGGCTGCTCGAGATGCGGCAGGTGGCCGGCGTGGTCAATCAGCTCGACATGGGCGCCCGCGATCCGCTGCGCGAACTCCTGGGCATAGGCAGACGCAATCACCTGATCCTTATTCCCCCAGACGATCAAGGTCGGCACGGCTATCCGGTGGATCCGCTTTTTGAGACCCTTGTCCGGGATCGGCCAGACAAATTTCCCGGTGCAGGCCTGTGACCAGATGAAGGCGGCTTGGGCCTCGACGCGCGCCCCCGGATCGGCGGGGAGCGCGAAAAAACGCTCCGCCGCGGCTCCGGCCGGGTCGGCAAGGAGTGCCCCGCGGCGTTGGTCCTCGGGAAGGATCATCCAATTTTTGACCGGCAGGGCGTCCCGCCAGAGGCCGAGCGGGTCGATCAGAACGAGCTTCGTCGCTCGCCCCGGCATCGCGGCGGCGATCTCGCAGGCGAGCATGCCGCCGAACGAGTGGCCGACGAGGGCGGGCGCATCGAGCCCGAGACGGTCGAACAGCTCGCCGTAATAGACGACAAGGTCCCACCACTCGTCGAGCTGATGGATCGCATCGGGATCTCCGGGGGTGGTCCCGGGATGGCTCGGGGCGTAGATCCGATGAGCCGGCGCGAGGCGCTCGAGAAAGTCTCGGTCGCTGCGCATTCCCCACGGGCCGTGCAGAAACACCAGCGGCGGTCCGTCGCCGCTGATCTCGACCTGAGTTTCGACCTTGCCCTGCCATAGCCGGATTCTGCGCACTTCTACCGGTGCCATGTCGTGTCCCCACGCCTCAGGATTCGGCGGCCGCGGCAGAGCGGACGGAGTGCTTGACCCGCAGCCGCTCCGGCCACCAGCGGTCGTGCCATTCGTCGTCCCAAATGTCCTCAAGGTAAGGAAGCACGTCGCGGCAGAACAGGTCGATATTCTTCAGGCACAGCTCGTGGGGCATCGAACCGAAATGCAGGAGTGCCAGCAGGTGGCCGATGCGCGACCGCTTGACGCCCTCGATCAGCTGATCGCGGACGGTCGCCGCACTCCCGGCGATCAGGAAACCGCGCTCGACGAAATCCTTGTATTTGAGCTCGCGCAGGTCGAAGCGCTCGCGCAGCTGCGCTTTGAGGGTCCGCACCAGGCTCGGATGGTCCTGGTAACCGGGGATCGCTTGATAGTATTGCGGCGTGTAGAGCAGCTTATGAAAGAAGTATTCGACGTGCGGCGCATATTCTTCTGCCGCAGCGTCGCTCTCGGAGACTCCGATCAGCTGCAGGAAGCCCAGCCGATAGGGGTTGGCATCGCGCCCGCGTTGAGCAACGGTGTCCCAATAGTAGTCACCGAGCGTTTCGGCGTTTTTGGCGCCGAAATAGCTCAAGTGGCAGAAGCAGTCGTCGCGGTCGACCACGAACTCGACGGTCGTGGCACTCCCCGAGCCGGGTATCCAGATCGGCGGATGGGGCTGCTGGATCGGCCGAGGCCAAAGGTTGACCATCGGCAGCTGGTAATGCCTGCCGTTCCAGGCAAAGACCTCGCGTGCCTGCCAGGCCTTCAGCACCAGCTGCAGCGCCTCGCGATAGCGCTCGCGCTGCTCGACCGGGACGACCCCGTTCGAGATCGTCGCATCGGTCGGCAGGCCGGTCGGGAAGCCGGCGACGAGCCGCCCGCCGCTGAGGCAGTCGATCAGAGCGTATTCCTCGGCGATCCGCGTCGGCGGGCTGGTCGATGGAAGCGTCGAACCGATCTGAATGATCGCGACATTCAGCCCGTTCGTCAGCTTGGCGAGAGCCGAGCCCATCAGGCTCGGGTTGGCCATGAACCCGTAGACGTTCTGGTGGTGCTGGTTGGTGCACAGGCCGTGCATGCCGCCCCGCGCGGCGTGCACCATTTCGTCCAGGGTCCAGTTGTAATACTGGCCGACCTTGTCGGGATCAGCGACATCGAACCACACGGGATCGATGTAGGCGGATTTGTAACGCTGGTCGAAATCCGGCGCGAGGTCGCGATAGGGCATCAGGTGGAACATGCAGACTTTCACGGCATCACCTCACCCTTTGGGTGGTCGGCCGGATCGCTTGCCGGGCCGCTTCCGAGCATTATACCATTCTACCTTACGAGCAATCGTCGGATCTCTCAGCCCCAAGACCTGTGGTCCCATCTGCCATGTATAGCTATTTCATGCGTCGTATGGCTTTCGGTGTGGTCACGGTCATCGGCGTGTCCATAATCGTGTTCATGGTGCTGCGTATTCTGCCAGGAGACCCGCTGGTCGCTATTTTTGGCCCGGAAGGTTATACCAAGCTGAGCGAAGCGGAGCGCGCTCATTACATGGCGGAACTCGGGTTGAGTGACCCGCTGGTTGTGCAATACCTGCACTGGGTGGGAGACATCGCGCGCGGCAACTTCGGCAGATCCTTCTTCCGCGCCGAAAGCGTCGGCGAGATGATTTTGCGCCGTGGTCCGCTGACTGCGGAAATCGGCATCATGGCGGTGATCCTGTCTTGGATCGTCGGGATCCCGGTGGCCATCGTTAGCGCGCTGCGTCCCAACAGTCTGGGCGACAATGTTTCTCGCTTCGTCAGCATCATTTTTTTGGCCGTCCCCGGCTTCTGGCTGGGGATGCTGATCGTGCTCGCCTCGCTGTTCTGGTTCGGCTATCGCGTGCCGCTCGCAGGGGCGGCGCTGTGGGTAGACCCGTGGGCGAACCTGCAAATCGTCATCGGACCAGCCGTCGTGCTCGGTCTGGGACAGGGGGCCTACATCGCCCGCATGGCCCGCTCCAGCCTGCTGGAGGTCATCCGCGAGGATTACGTGCGCACCGCCCGCGCCAAAGGATTGAGCCGGCGTCCGGTGATCGCCTTCCATGCCTTGCCCAATGCGCTACTGCCGGTCATTACCTTATCGGGCATTCTGCTCGGGTTCGTGCTTGCCGGATCGATCCCCGTTGAGCGGGCCTTTGGTACGCCCGGGCTCGGCTATGCCATGTTTACGGCAGTCAGCGAACGGGATGTCTTTGTCATGCAGAACCTCGTGTTCCTGTATGCCGTTGTATTCGTCGGGTTGAACATTCTGGTCGACGTGACTATTGCGTGGCTGGATCCGAGGATCCGTTATCAATGACTGTCACAGAGTCTGACACCCCTTATCCACTCCAGCAGGGTCCGCCGGCTGTCGAGCACTCGCGGCTTCGGCGAATCGGGCGCGGCCTGCGGACGTTTGTCAGGCGGTCTCCGCTATCGGCTTTCTGGGGATGCGTCGCCGCAGCCATCCTGCTGATGGCCATCGCTGCGCCGGTATTCGCGCCCTACGAACCGTTGAAATCCGACTTCAGGGCAATGTCGAAACCACCCGACACAAAGCACTATTTCGGCACTGACCAGATCGGCAGGGATACGTTGAGCAGGGTCATCTACGGCAGCCGGGCGTCGCTAACCGTAGCCTTCGGCGCCGTGCTGTTCGGAACTACTCTGGGTGCCCTCTGGGGGCTGGCGAGCGGCTACTTCGGCGGACGCTTCGATATCGTCAGTCAACGGATCATCGAATTTCTGCAATCCTTTCCCGATCTGATCTTGGCAATGGCGATCGCCATGGCTCTGGGTGCCGGTATCGGAACCGTTATCGTCGCCATCGCGATCACCCGCATCCCGTTTGGCGGGCGGGTAATCCGGGCAGTGGTGCTGTCATTGAAGGAAATGTCCTATGTCGAGGCCGCCCGCGGTCTGGGTGCCTCGCATCTGCGCATGATGCTGCGGCATATTTTACCGCAATGTGTGGCGCCCTATCTGATCCTCGCCACCACTCATTTGGGGGTCGCGATCGTCATCGAAGCCGCGCTCGGGTTCCTCGGCGTCGGCATTCCGCCGCCGACCCCGACCTGGGGCAACATGCTGTCGGATGCCTTGAATGCGGGACTGGTTCCGCCGTGGTGGCTAGTGCTGTTTCCGGGCCTCGCCATCACGATCACGGTGCTTGCGTTCAATCTGCTCGGCGACGGCATTCGCGACATCCTCGATCCGCGACTGCGCAGCGCGGTGTGAGGAGAAGGGTATCCTAATGATCGTCAAGGCTCGTTTTCGCTGAGCGCAATGCCTTCGTAGAGGTCGAACATCACGATTTCGATCCCGACGGAACTCAGTGCGAGCACGCCCTCCCCGCCGCGCAGGATCTCGATGACCCACTGCGCCCCTGACCGCGTGTGAAGCTCGGCATAGAGACCGTCCGACGCGATTAGCACGATTTGCTCTACCGTCGAGATCTGCCGATAGACCGGAAGCTTGATCCGGCGATCGTGGCGCTCGGTGCTCGGCGACAAAATCTCAACGATCAGAAACGGATCCTTGATCGCCTGGCGCCCCGGTTCGTTGCCCTCGCAAGTCGCCGCGATGTCGGCTTCGAAATAGGTGTCCACCCGGTCCGGTCGGACCACCCCGGCTTCGACCTGCGCGTTGCACGGGCGCCGGCTAGCAAGCGCGGCATCGATCCGTGTCACCAAGCGCACTGCAAGAATTCGATGTGCTTCCGCCGGCGGAGCCATCGCAACCGGAAAGCCGTCAATCAGCTCGTAATGTGTTTCGGTGCCATCGTCCCACCGGAGGAACTCGTCGAGGGTCATCGGCTTGATCGCAAGTTCCGCCATCGGATCCTCCGTATCCGGTTACGCTCCCGCCGGTTTTGCCAGCGGAAACCGCACGCCGCCGTCATGCAGGTGGCACGCGGTCCAATGGCCAGGCTTGACCTCGCGCAATGCCGGGACCTCGTGCCGGCAGCGCGCCATCGCGTAAGGGCAGCGGGCATGGAAGTGGCAGCCCGGCGGCGGGTTGATCGGGCTCGGCACATCGCCCGTCAGGATGACCCGCTTGCGCGTTCTCGCGCTCGCCTTCGGGATCGGCACGGCCGAGAGCAGCGCCTCGGTGTAGGGGTGCAGCGGCATCTCGAAGAGGCTGGTCTTGTCGGTGGTCTCGACAATGCGCCCGAGATACATCACCGCCACCCGATCGCTGATGTGCTCGACCACCGCGAGGTCGTGGGCAACGAACAGGTAGGACAGCTTCAACTCGTCCTGAAGGTCCATCAAGAGATTGATGATCTGGGCCTGGATCGACACATCGAGCGCCGACACCGGCTCGTCGCCGACGATCAGCTCCGGGTTCAACGCCAGGGCGCGGGCAATCCCGATGCGCTGGCGCTGCCCGCCGGAGAACTCGTGCGGGAAGGCGTTCACCAGCTCGGGCCGCAAACCGACCCGATCGAACAAATGCGCGACCCGCTCGCGGCGCTCCTTGGAGGCGGCCATGCGATGGATGATCAATGGCTCCCCGACGATCTCGCCGGCCGACATCCGCGGATTGAGCGAGGCGTAAGGATCCTGATAGATCATCTGCATCTGGCGCCGGTACGGCAGCATCTGCGCCGCGCCGAGAGCGGTGATGTCCTCGCCGTTGACGAGGATCCTCCCCTCGGTCGGCTCGAGCAGCTTCAACAGGGTTCGGCCGACGGTCGACTTGCCACAGCCGCTCTCGCCGACGAGCCCCAAGGTCTCGCCGCGCTCGATGTGGAACGAGACGCCGTCCACCGCATAGACATAGCCGGAGACGCGCGAGAACACGCCTTTGTGGATCGGGAAATGCTTCTTCAGGTCGCGCACCTCGAGCAGTGGGGTCAAGCTGCACCTCCGAGGAGTCGTTCCGCGTGCCAGCAGGCGATCCAGTGCCCGTCTCGGTGTTGCAGCAGCGGTGGATAGGCCGCATGGCATTCGGCAGTGGCGAAGCCGCAGCGTGGCGCAAAAGTACAGCCTTTCGGCAGATTGGCGAGCGAGGGGACCATGCCCTTGATCTCGTTCAACCGTGCGCGACGGGCGTTGGTGTGCGCCGCGACCTCGAGGTTGGGGATGGAGCCGAGCAACCCCTTGGTGTAGGGATGGCCGGGGTATTCGAACAACTCCTTGGCGCTCGCCTCCTCGACCTTTCTCCCGGCGTACATTACCACCACCCGGTCGGCATTCTCGGCGACCACGCCCATGTCGTGGGTGATCAGGATGATCGCGGTGTCGAGCCTGTCCTGGAGTTCACGCATCAGGTCGAGGATCTGGGCCTGGATCGTCACATCGAGCGCGGTAGTCGGCTCGTCGGCGATCAGGACTTTTGGATCGCACGACACCGCCATGGCGATCATGACGCGCTGGCGCATGCCGCCGGAGAGCTGGTGTGGATAGGCGTGCGCGCGCCGCTCCGGTTCGGGGATGTGCACGCGGCGCAGCATCTCCACCGCCTGGTCCCCGGCGTCGCGCCGCGACAATCCTCGGTGCAAGGCGATCGCCTCGCTGATCTGACGCCCCACTGTCAATAATGGATTGAGCGAGGTCATCGGCTCCTGAAAGATCATCGAGATGTCGTTGCCCCGGATGCCCTCCATCTCGGATTCGCTCAGGTCCAAGAGATTGGTGCCGGCGAAGCGGATCGTGCCCCCGACGATCCGGCCTGGCGGGTCGGCGACCAAGCGCAGGATTGACAGCGCTGTGACGCTCTTTCCGCACCCGGACTCGCCCACAACACCCAAGGTCTCGCCGCTGCGCACGCCGTACGACACCCCGTCGACCGCCCGCACGACCCCGGCGGAAGTGAAGAAATGGGTCCGCAGGTTGTCGATCTCGAGAAGGATCTCGCGCGGCTTGAAGCCGAGCTTTGCCCTGCCCTGTTCGATCAACTCCGTGCGATTCAACAAGTGGCCCCCAAATTTTCCCTGTGATAATTGACGGTGGAAGTTAGACCGGCGGCCCATCACAGCACGCCGCGCTAGGTTCCGAAAGACTCAAAGGGAGGGACCGTCATGAACGATCAGCGCTTTAGATACCCGTGGTGGACCCGCCGCCAGTTTCTGAAAGGCAGCGCCGCAGTCGTCGCAGGGGCCTATAGCTTGTCGCCGGGCTTCGCTCTCGCTGCGGAAATTCCCGACAAGTATGATGGCTCTGGGTTCAAGCTTAAGGCGCCCGAGCCTAATGCCAAACCCGGTGGCGTGCTGCGTATGGGCATCCCCAACCGCCCGCCGCATTTCGATCTGCATCAGTCCGGGACCTTTTTCAATCTCGGCGCCATGGGGTGCATGTTCGACAATCTGATCCGGCGCGACCCTTTCGATCGGGCCAACGTCATCCCGGATCTGGCACACAGCTGGGAAATCGCCGAGGACGGCAAGACCTACACCTTCTTCCTGCGCGAAGATGTGCAATTTCACGACGGCGCGGAGCTGACCGCCGAGGATGTGAAAGCCACCTTCGACCGTATTGCCAAACCCCCGTCGGGTGTCAGCATTCCCCGTAGCATTCTGTTTAAATCTGTCAATGAGATCAATGCGCGTGACAAATACATCGTCGAATTCAAATTGTCAGAGGCCCGTCCGGTCAACTTCATCATGTCTGCGATCGCCAGTGGCTGGAACGTGATCGTGCGCAAGCAGACTCTCGAAGACAACAATTACAATCTGCGCAAAGTGGTTGTCTATCCCGGCACAGGCCCGTTCCGCTCCGTCAGGCGCGTCGAGAATGAAATCTGGGTGATGGAAAGGAACCCGAACTATTGGAACAAGGGCCTCCCCTATGTCGACGGCATCGAATTCTATAACGTCCTGCCGTTCACGCCCGAGATGGCGTCGGCGATCCTGTCAGGCCGAGTCGACTATGTCCGCGCCACCGATCCAGCTACCGTTCGAAAGGCCAAGGCGACACAAGGGATGTCGACGGCCACCTACTATCAAAGCGTGATCCACGCGACCTGGATCAACAACAACAGAAAGCCGCTCGACGACCCGCGGGTACGCCGCGCAATGCATCTGGTGCTCGACCAGCCGGTGCTGGTCGAGGTCGTCAAGGATGTAGCGCCGCTGATCGTCGGAGGCTTCATCTACCCGTTCTCGGAGTTTGCTACGCCGCCGGAAGAGCTCGCCAAGCGGCTCGGCTACGAGCCTGATCCCGCCGCTTCTATCCAGGAGGCCCGTGCGTTGATGGCCGCGGCGGGTCAGGGCGGCGGCATGAAAGGTTTGGACTATCTGGTGCGAGACCTCGCTCACCACAAGCTTTGGGCGCAAGCGATCCAGGCGATGCTGCAGCAGACGCTCAACATCGAATGCAACCTGCGCACGGTTGTCGAGTCAGTATGGTTCGACGACGTCAAAAACGGCAATTATGACCTGGCGATTGGGGCGATCGTGTCAACCTTGCTCGATCCCTCCGATTACTTCAACGCATGGTACGGCAAGGACGGCCCGCAGAACTATTCGTTCTGGAACAACAGGGACTTCCAAGCCTTGTCGGGGCAGATCGATCGGGAGGTCGATGCCGCCAAGCGCCTCGCATTGATCAGACAGGCGGAAGCCGTCATGGAACAGGACCCGCCGCTGCTGCCCGTCACCTGGGAAAAGATCAACGATGTCTGGTACGACTACGTCAAGGGCCACAATCCCGCCGGATATTTCGGCGTGTACGACGTAGTTAGATTGGATACGGTGTGGTTGGATAAGTCGTGACCCGAGCCTTTTCTCAAGCGAGGAGAGAATGCAGCATGAATGACCCGCGTTTTGGACGCCCGTGGTGGACCCGCCGCGGATTCTTGCAAGGTGGCGCCGCCACCATAGCGAGCATTAATGGGCTGGTGGCGCGTCGAGCGCATGCCGCCGAGATACCCGACCAATTCGACGGCTCGAAATTTCAGCTCAAGGCGCCCGAGGCCAACCCCAAATCCGGTGGCGTATTGCGCTACGGAATCACGATGCGGCCGCCTCACTTCGACATTCACCAATCTGGGACCATCAATAATCTCGGTTCACAGGGCGCCATGTTCGACAATCTGATCCGGCGTGATCCGCGCGACAGCGGCAGGACGATCATACCGGATCTGGCACACAGCTGGGAGATTGCCAAAGACGGCAAAACCTATACTTTCTTTCTGCGTAAAGGCGTGCAGTTCCATGACGGCGCGGAGCTGACCGCCGACGACGTCAAGGCGACCTTCGATCGCATTGCCAAGCCCCCGCAAGGCATCAGCATTTCGCGCAGTATCCTGTTCAAGACAGTCAGCGAGATAAACGCGCGCGATAAGTACACCGTCGAATTCAAATTGTCCGAGGCTCGTCCTACCGCCTTCATTATGTCCGCTATCGCGAGCGGCTGGAATGTAATCGTCCGCAAGAAGACCCTTGAGGACAACAATTACAATCTGCGCAAAGTCGAGATCTACCCCGGCACCGGCCCGTTTCGCAGTGTCCGGCGCGTCGAGAACGAAATCTGGGTTATGGAGAAGAACCCGAACTACTGGAACAAACCCTTGCCCTATCTCGATGGTATAGAGTTCTACCATGCCCTGCCGTTTTCTACGGAGCTCGGGTCGGCGATCCTATCCGGCCGGGTCGACTACATCCGGATCACGGATCCGGTCACAGCCCGCAAGGCCAAGGCCACGCCCGGATTGTCGACCACCGCCTTCAATCAGAGCGTGATTCAAGGGACCTGGATCAACAGCAAGAGAAAGCCGTTCGATGACCCCCGGGTGCGCCGCGCCCTGCACCTGGCCTTCGACCGGCCCGCCTTGATCGATGTCGTCAAGGACGTGACGCCGATGCGGGTCGGCGGATTTATCTATCCGTTCTCGGAGTTCGCCACGCCGCCCGAGGAGTTGAGTAAGCGGGTCGGCTACCAGACGGATACCGGGGCTGCCCTCAAGGAAGCGCGCGCGCTGATGGCTGCCGCGGGTCACACCGACGGCCTCAAGGGTTTGGATTTCCTGGTCCGCGACGTCGCCAGCTTCAAGCTCTGGGCGCAGGCCATACAGGCGATGCTGCAGGAGGGGCTCGATGTCCAATGCAACCTGCGCACGGTCGTCGAATCAGTCTGGTTCGATGACACCGCGAGCGGGCATTTTGATCTGGCGATCGGCGCTATCGTGTCGACCCTGCTCGACCCCTCCGACTATTTCAATGCGTGGTACCGCACCGGCGGTCCGCAGAATTATTCGTTCTGGGACAACCCGAAATTCAATGCTCTGGTGGATCAGATAGACCGCGAGGTCGATCCGGCCAAACGCCTCGCGCTGGTTCGGCAAACCGAAGCCATCATGGAAGAGGACCCGCCGGTATTGCCGGTGGCCTGGGAAAAAATCAACGACGTCTGGTACGATTACGTCAAGGGCCACAATCCCTACGACTATTTCGGCATCTACGACGTCGTTCGCGAGGATACATTCTGGCTGGATAAGGCGTGAGCCGAGCCCCGGCCCGGCGCCGGACTTTCCGGGGTGGCGGGCCGTAGTGGCGTCACCATTTGTTCCTGAGCTCGCGCAGCCTCAGGAACACTGTCTTGGGATCCGGATTCTCCGGGAGATCGGGGAAGGCCTCGCGCAAACGCCGGATCACCGACAGGCTGGTCAGCCGGAAGAATGTGTTGATCTCCCGTTCCAGCGCCAAGGTGGTGACGAGCGCCTTGGCCGTGTCTTGTTTCTCCATCGCCGGCAGCATCGCCTTCGCCTTGGCGTTTTCCGGCTCGCGGTCGAGGGTGAAGGCGAGATTGCGCGCGATGTAATCGTGCCCCGGATAGATCAGCGTCTCCTCCGGCAATTTGGCGAGCTGACCGACGAAGGTGTTGTACAGCTCGTTCGGATGACCGCCATTGTGGCAATTGCCGGCGCCCGCGTTGAACAGCGTATCGCCGCAGAATAGTGCCGGCGTATCACCATGCGACCTGACGCAGATGTGGCTCATCGTGTGGCCCGGTGTATCTAGACACTCGAGCTCGACCGTCTTGCCGATCTTGATTACATCGCCGGCGCGCAATCCGCGGCCCATCTCCGGGATCTTGTCCTTCGCGTTGGCATGCGCCAGCACCGGGGCGCCAGTCGCAGCAATCACCTGCTGGTTGCCGCCGGTGTGGTCGCGATGCTCATGGGTGTTGAGGATCTGCCTGATGGTCCAACCCTTCGCCCGGGCGGCGGCGAGGCATTTCTGATGATCCAGCGGATCGATTGCCAGCGCTTCGCCGGTTTCCTCGCAGGCGATCAGGTAGTTAAAGTTGCGACCGGCATTCGCGGTCCAGATCTGTTCGACGATCATCGCTCGCCCCTATCGTGTTCAGTTCGTGAGAGTGTAGAGCCCTAGCCATCAGTTTGCCATCCCCGGGCGTCGATCACCGGTTGGCGCCGGGTCTCCAGAGCACGTCCAGAGCGCCGCGATCGTTGACCTGCCGACCGAGCACGAAGAGATGGTCCGACAGCCGGTTCAGGTATTTCAACGCCTCGGGGTTGACCTCTTCGGCGCCGGCCAGTTCGCTGACGAGGCGCTCGGCTCGCCGCACCATGGTTCGCGCGAGGTGCAGATGAGCTGCGGCGGGGCTCCCGCCCGGCAGGATGAACGAGTCTAGCGGCGCCAGGGTTGCATTCATCGCATCGATCTCGCTTTCAAGACGCTCGGTCTGCGCCGCGACGATGCGCAAGGCTCCGGCGGCGCGCCTGCCACCTGCCGGCGTGCACAGATCGGCGCCGAGATCGAAGAGATCGTTCTGAATGCGGCCGAGCATCTCGTCGGCCGCTGCATCGGCGTGAAGCCGGACGATCCCGATGGCGGCGTTCGCCTCGTCGACGGTGCCGTAAGCAGCGACGCGGAGCGCGTGCTTGGGCACGCGAGCGCCGTCGCCGAACGAGGTCTCGCCGGAGTCGCCGCCGCGAGTATAGATCCGGGTCAGCCGCACCATGGTCATCTCCTCGGCTAATGCCGGGCCAGCAGCATCAGCATCGCGAGCAGCACGAGCGCCAGGGCCTGCATGATCACGCGCGACTGCATCAGCTTGTTGGAGCGGCGTGGATCTCCGCCGCGCAGCATCGTGGCGACGCCAAAGCCGAGCACGGTAAGGGTCCCGAGCATTGCGAGCACGAGCAGAATCGTGATGAGGGTCGTCATCCGTGAACTATGGACCCTCGGCCGCGCCGCGACCAGGGCTCATCCTCACTCGGCGGACGTCGTGCGCCTGAGGCGAAACTGCGGCAAGGTGATGTCGTCGTTCAGCTTCTCGAAGACGACCTCCACGCGCCGCCCGACCTTAGCCTCGGTATGCGGCGCTTCGAGCAGGTTTCCGGCAAGCAGCGCGCCGGGCGCATCGTCGAGCTCAACGATAATGCTGGCGTAGGGCACGGCGGAAGCGAAGCGCTTGTCGCCGGTGTGATACATGATGGTGTAGGCGTAGATCGTTCCGACACCGCCCACGGCTTCGAATTTCAGGTCCGTCGCGATGCATTTGACACAAGTCGCATAGGGCGGGTGCTGGAAATGTCCGCAACTCTGGCAGCGTTGCAGCTCCAGAACGCCCCGCTTGGCCGCATCCCAGAACGGCTTCGTCCTCTCGTTCGGAACCGGGATCGGCCGAGTCACCTTGCTCCAGTCGCTCATTGGCGGGATTATCCTGTCTCCGTTTTCGGGGGGAGCCCGGAGGCATTTGAACGGAGAACGTCTTGGCGAAGCAAGCGGTGATCGCGCCAAGCTCTTTGTCAACCGGACCGGGCGAAACGATGGCCATGCCGGACCGGGCATGCTGGCCGGTCTGCGGGTGATCGAGATTCGCCGACGAGCGCGCTGAATATACCGGGCTGCTGCTGGCCGGGCTCGGCGCCGGGGCCTGCGCGAGGCGCCTGCCCGCGAGCACCTGCTGCGCCTGCTCGGCGCAGACATCCGCTCGATGCGAGTTGCGGCGCGCTCAACGAGGCCCTGGCCTTGGATCGCGCCGCGCTCGACGCTCGGTTCCCGATACTGGTGACCGCGCGGAACCGAAGTCACCGGCACCAAGATCGGCACCTGGCCGGTTTATGAATTGCCGATGAAGCCGAGCGCCACGCCGGCCTATATCGGCGGCCCGACCAACCGTGGTGCGCCATGCTACGGCGAGGACAATATGTGGGTGTTGACCGAGCTGCTCGGCCGAAGCCCAAGCGAAGTCGAGCGGCTTGCCGAGGAGGGCGTTATCTGATGCTCGACAATATCGGCCGTTCGTGTCAGGTCGATTGTGGCGGCGACTGCAGCAACACCTGAGGAGGAGGACCCCGATGAAACCCGAAACGGTAGGCATGTCGTCGGCGCGACTGGCGCAGCTGGATCAGGTGATGAAGCGCCGTTATGTCGATGGCGGCTATCTGCCCGGTATGCTGACCCACGTCTATCGCAAGGGTCACCTCGTCCATGCCGGCATCTGCGGGCACATGGACATCGAGCGCGGGAAGCCGATGCGCGAGGACGCGGTCTTCCGCATCTACTCGATGAGCAAGCCGATCACGGCGGTCGCCCTGATGATGCTGGTCGAAGAGGGCCTGATCGGCCTCGACGACACTGTCCACAGCCACATTCCGGCCTGGAAGAACCTCGGCGTATATGCCAGCGGCATGCCGTCGCTGCTGCCCGACGCGCCGCCTAGCTTTCTGACTACACAAGCCCTGCGGCCGATGAAGGTCGTCGACCTGGCGACCCACACCTCCGGTCTGACTTACGGCTTCATGATGCGCACCGCCGTGGACGCCGCCTATCGCAAGGCCAAGGTGGTCGATCGCGAGACCCCGGGCGGACTGCAAGGGATGGTCGATCACTTGGCCCAGATCCCGCTCGATTTCTCGCCGGGAACGGCGTGGAACTATTCGGTGTCGATCGATGTGCTGGGCTACCTCGTCGAAAAGCTGTCCGGCATGAGCTTCGGCGAGTTCCTGCGCACGCGGCTGTTCGACCCGCTCGGGATGAACGACACCGCATTCTACGTGCCGTCGGACAAGATCGACCGGCTCACCTGCTGCTATCAGCCCGAGACCCGGGGCCCCGGCCTGAAGCTGCAAGACGACGCCCGGGAGAGCACCTATGCCAAGCCGCCGATGCTGGAATCGGGCGGCGGCGGCCTGGTGTCGACGGCGCACGACTACTTGCGCTTCTGCCGCATGATGATAAACGGCGGCATGCTCGACGGCGTGCAGATCCTCAGCCCCAAGACCGTAGCGTTGTTCAGCCTGAATTACCTGCCCGACGGCCAGGAGATCGCCGACATGGCGCTGCCCGGAATGTTCAGCGAGTCCGGCTATGCCGGAGTTGGCTTTTCGCTCGGCTGCGGGGTCAACGTCAATGTGGCCAAAACCCGCCTGCCTGGCTCGCTCGGCGAATATTTCTGGGGTGGTGCTGCCGCGACCGCGTTCTGGATCGATCCCAAGGAAGAGCTGACGGTCGTGTTCATGACCCAGGTGATCGGCAGCGAGGCGCGCCTGACCTTGCGCCGGGACTTGCGCACCTTGGTCTACTCGGCGATGACGGAGTCGTTCGCGTAGCCGCCGTTGGTCTTACACGCCTCGACTGAGAAGGACGCGGTGATCGTTGCCGGTCTTCCCGGCGCAGGCCGGGATCCATCTCAGCGATGGGCACCGGCGTTCGCCGGTGTGACGGCAGAGCGGCATAGTTCACCAGGGAAGACGATATGGCGTACGACATACCTCCTCCTAGCAAGCTGCCCGAGCCCGGATATTATTACCACTTCAAACATGACCCGGACGGGCCGCTGAATAATTACGCCTATTATATTTACGGTGTCGGCCACCACACCGAAGCTGATTGCCGCCCCGAAGACGCTTTCATGCAAGTATACCGGCCGTTATACGAGGAGGCATATGCCTACCGGAACGGCGGACTCTTCGATCTTCGCCCGCTGCAGATGTTTTTTCAGCCGGCCGAGTGGAAGGGAAAAGAGGTGCCGCGGTTCACCAGAATCGTCGCCCCAGACGTGATTGCGAAACTCGAGGCAATCAAGTCCCGCATGTATGCGAACCCCTAACCGCTTCCAACAATCCAGTCTCCCTGCCCGGTGGGAATGAACTGGAAATCTTCCACCGGCACCTCGGCGAAGAATGCCTTGTGCTCACTCTGCGGCAGCGGCCACAGGACCGGTGTGCCCTGATCGCCGGTATACCAGTTCTTGCAGCCGCCGACCCAAACGGTACCGGGAAAGGCGGCGCCAAGCCGGGTGAGAAATTTTTCGGTCGCCGCGACGGTCGGCGCGACCCCGGCGCCGCGGGCGCGGGCCTCGCCAATCAGCCGCATGATGCAGGCGATCTCCTGGCCGAGGCCGAGCGGCACCGGCACGTTGTTAACTGGGGCGAACGGCCCGTAGAGCATGAACAAGTTAGGAAACCCGGGCAGCGCGATGCCGCCATAGGAGTAGATCTTTTCCCGCCACGCCTCGCTGATCGTCGTGCCGTTGAGCCCCGTCACCGTCATCGGGCGCATATAGGCATGCGCATCGAAGCCGGTGGCGTAGACCAGCACATCGAGATCCACCTGCGTGCCGTCGGCCATGACGACGCCATCCGGCACGATGCGGGTGATCTCCCCCTTGACGATGTGCGCGTTGGGCAGCTGCACCGCTTCATAGTAGTTCTTGTCAGATTTCGGGATGCGCGTGCAGCCGAGATTGTAGTCGGGTGTCAGCTTCTGCTTCAGCTCGGTGTCCTTGATGCAGTCGAGATAGGACCGGAACTCGCGCTCCATCGCCTCGCGCTGCGGCCCTGGCTCGAGGCGCCACCGGTCGCTTTCGTTGATGAATTGCCACAGCCGGCGCTGCTCACCCTGATAGGCGAAGGGCAGCCGCAGCCTCAGGCGCTCGCGCCAAGTGGAGTGCGGGTTCTCGCGGATATGGACCCATTGGGCGCGGCGGATGAACTGGGTGACTTCGCAGCCCGCCCAAGCCAGCGCTTCGGTGATCTGCACGCCGCTGGCGCCGCTGCCGATGACGCCCCAGCGCTTGCCCGCATAGGGCACGCTGTGATCCCAACGCGCCGAGTGAAAAGATGCGCCGGCGAAACTCTCGCGCCCGGCGATGTCGGGAAAAAGCGGCTTGTGTAGAAACCCGGTGGCGCAGACGAAAACATCCGCGACGTCCGAGCTGCCCTTGGCCGTCTCCAGGTGCCAACGGCAGTCGGTAAACCGGGCGCCGACGATCTCCTCGTTGAAGCGGATGAACTTGGTGAGCCCCCGGTCGCGCGCGACCTTCTTGAGGTAGGCCCAGATCTCGCTGGCTGGCGCATATTTGCGCGACCAGTCGTAGTTGGGCTGGAACGGAAACTCGTATTGACGCGACAGGACATCGACAAAGAGACCGGGAAAGGTGTTGTCCCGCCAGGTGCCGCCGACCTCGCCGGCCTTTTCGTAGACGGTAAAATTGATCCTAGCGCGCTTCAAGGTCTCGGCCATGAACAAGCCCGAGACGCCCGCGCCGACGACGACAACCCGAAATTCTCGATCAGCCATCACGCCTCGCAAGACCGACCACATCCACGTCGGTCGAAGTTTATGCCGCCCGCTGCGGCTGCGGCAACGCGTCGGCGAGCCGCAAATGGGGCGAGCCGGGTCGCAGCTTGGCTAGTCCTTCGTCTGATACGTGTAATGACAACTTGGAGAGACGATATACGCAGTAATATTATTCCCTTGGATACGTCCCGTCATCTGTACAGATCCGTGTTTCAACCGGGCAGAGGCTTTGAGCATCCCATTTTCATCGACCGTCCCCTTTAGTGTCGTGTCGAATCGCGGGACATATGCAAACCGAACCTCACCCCTCGATATTCTCAAAGGGTAAAGGGCCCCCTGCGGAGGCTGGGTACAGTTCTCCTTTATTTCCTTCGTAAGAGTGAGCTCTCCCCGGTACTGGCCATCGAACTTCGCCGAGCCCTGCGCCCACGCGACGCCGCCAAGCCCCGTGCCGAGCAGCAGGCCCAGTCCCAGCAATTTCAACATTCGGTTCTTTCCGTCAAGGTTTTACGACTTGAACAGCGGCATGACCTCTTGGCAGTAAAGCCGCAGCGAATTCATCACCTGCTGGTGGTTGAGCAGGCTGCCGGGGTTGATCTCGGCCGATACGCCGTCGAGGTGGGCCGCCTCGCGCAGTTCGCGCAGCCGCTCGACGACCACCTCGGGCGTCCCGGCGATCACTTTTTCGCGCAGCACCATCTCGTAGCTGAGCGGCCCCCGGATCAGGTCGGCACGATAGGTCGAGAACCGCATCATGCCGTCGCGCGCATCCTCCAGCGCGGCCTCGCGGGTCTCGGCGACGTAGATCGGCACCTGCAGGAACGCGCGCGGCTCGCCCGGATGGCCGGCCGCGGCCCAAGCTTCGCGATAGGCCCTGGTATGGTAGGCGAGTTCGGTCAGCGGGCTGGCGCGCACCGCTGAGAACAGCGGATAGCCGAGCTCGCCAATTGTCGCATAGGTCTCGTGCTGGCTGGCGGCGATGCGGATTTCCGGATGCGGTTGCTGCAACGGCCGCGGCACCAGGGTGAAATTGTCGAAGCTGTGATAGCGGCCGCGATACGAGGCGTTGGGCTGCGTCCACGCAGTCTTGACGATGTCGAGACTTTCGGCAAAACGGTCCTGGCTCTCCTCGTAGGAAATGCCGTAGGCGTTGTAGGCGCGCGGGAAGGCGCTGCGGCCGACGCCAAAGATCAGCCGGCCGCCGCTGATCTGGTCGATCGTCGCGGTCTCTTCGGCAAGACGCAAAGGATGCCCCAGTGGCAGGATCTGCACCGCGGTCCCGATCTTGATGCGATGGGTCCTCGCCGCGATCGCACTGGCGATGGTCAGCGGCGCCGACAGCAGCGACCGCGTCGGGTTCATGTGGATTTCGGCCAACCACACGACATCGAGGCCCCAGCTCTCGGCGGCCTCGATCTGGGCGAATGATTGCGCAAACGCCTCGGCCTGGGAGCCCGTCTGGGTCGTCAGAAACTCGTGAAGGATGCCGAATTCCATGTGCATCCTCGGGGTGGTCGAGCCCCGGCGTGATGCTCTTCGATTATAGCGCTTTGCGCTCGCTGGCTGGTAACAGCGCCTCGCGGTAGCCACGGCGCTGCATCTGGTCGAGGACGAGGGCGACAGGCTTGCCGAGCCAAAGAGCGTAAACCGTGTGGTCGTCGACCATGTCGTCGGTCAGTGGATGGACCAAGATGTCGAGACCCTCGCGGTTCAGCATCATCCAGGGCACGACCTCCTGAAACAGCGCCTTGGTGAAGATGATCTGGAACTGCGGCACCGAGTGCGGGCCGACCCGCTCGCCGCTGAATTGGCCCATCTCGACCGGATAGGCCGCCGACAGCCGCTCGTGGAACCGCTCGGCGACCGGCCTTGTCGCGGCGTCGTAATAAACATGAGCGTGATATCCGTAGATCTTCGGGTTCGGATTGGTCGGCGCTGGCATATTCGGTGCTCCTTGATGTGCGATCCCCAATGTTAGGGGCGATCAATTCGACAAGATCCCACCGCTCGCCTCAGCACGGCAATCAATTTTCGATTTCGTCGGCCTGAAGCTCGAGATCGTCGCCGCGGGCCGGTCGCGGCGCCCCACCTTGCGTTGCCCGCGGACGAGCAGGTGGTTCACATCACCCGCCTTACCCATGATCTCGACGGACGGCCAATAGACTTCGACTACCTCTACGCGCGCCTGGACGCTTTTCAGGTTCGCGTGCGCCGGCCACTCTGGTCAGGGATTGCTATACGGCAACTTAGTGCCGGCCACTTGTATTACTTGCCGCTCTCTCCGCTGCCCAACCTTTTCCCAGCGCCGTTCCTCCGAGCCTATTATTGCGGCAACAGCGCGGCCCCGCGGCTTGCCACCCGCCGCAAGGCGTCGGGAAAACAGACCCGAAACAGCGCGCTATGCGATTCCGGCGGCGATGTTCCGACTTGGCACAATCCCTGCGCTGTCTAAGTGGAGGATTTAGCACGAATCCGCGAGCACGGAGGGCAATCGTGACTATCAGCAGGTGGGGCTTTGCGGGGATGGTCGGGCTGGCGTTTGCCGGCTTCGCGGTGTCGCCGGCGGTGCATGCCGAGACGATAAACATCGCGATCGGCCACCAGAGCATGTGCACCGACACCTATACCGCCGGGATCATCGTCAAGGAATTGGGGCTCTTAGAAAAGCACCTGCCGCACGACGGCAAGTATGCCGGCGTCACCTATAACGTCGTGTGGAACGACTACAGCTCGGGCGGCCCGATCACCAACGAGATGCTGGCGAACAAGCTCGCCTTCGGGGTCATGGGCGACTACCCGCTGATCGTCAACGGCGCCAAGTTCCAGGCGACCGACAGCCTGCGCTCGCTCTATGTCGCCGGCACCGGTTACAACCTCAGAGGCTCGGGCAACGGCATCGTCGTGCCGATCGCCTCGAACCTCTACAGCATCAAGGATTTGAAGGGTCACTCGGTGTCGACGCCGGTCGGCAGCGCCTCCTGGGGCATGCTGGTCAAAGCGCTCGGGGACGCCGATATGCCGCTGGCGTCGATCAGCCTGAAAAACCAGGCGCCCTCCGTCGGTGCCGCCAACATCCAGACCGGCAAGGTCGACGCGCATGCCGATTTCTGCCCGTGGTCCGAGATCATGGAATATCGCGGCACCGGCCGAAAGATCTACGACGGCAGCGAGACTGGCGTGCCCTACTTGCACGGGCTCGTCGCGCGCAAGGATTTTGCCGAGAAGTATCCCGAAGTCGTCGTCGCCTTCATCGAGGCAATTTACGACGCCGGCAAATGGGTCGAGGCGGATCCGATGCAGGCGACCGAGAGCATGGAGAAATGGACCGGGGTCGAGAAGGAAGTCCTCTATCTCTATTTCTCGAAGGGCGGGCTGTTGACGCTCGATCCGACGTTGAAGCCGCAATGGATCGACGCTCTCAAATTCGACCATGAGGTATTGGCGAAGGCGGACCTCTCGCCACCGCTCGACTTCCAGTCGTGGATCGACGACAGCTACATCCGTGCCGCCTATAAAGCGATGGGGGTCGATTACGACAAGGACGTTGCCGAGGTCGTCGATCCCGAGACCGCCAACAAGGACATGCCGAACGAGGTTTGGCATGCGCGCGACGGCATCAAGACCTATGCAAGCGTCAAGGACTTTCTGAAGGCCGTCGCTGCCTTCGAGGCGACCGGGGCGAAGCTCAATGCCACCTATACCTACGATCGCGCCACCGGGCTCAAGTTGTTCGGCAAGTCGGGCTTCTACGTCGAAGCGCCGGACGGCACCTATTCCGCCTTTCTGCGTAAGCCCGAAGCGGAAACCTACGCCGCCAGCGTCAAGGGCAAGGTCATGAACTTCGAGCAGGCGGTCGCCAGCACGACCTCGTGATCCGCGCAAGCCATCGGCTTGCCGCGTGGAGTTCCAGCCAATGAGCGTCGAAGCGGATCGCGAAGGCGGATTGGCGGCCGGTTCGGACCACGCCGACGACCATGACCTGCTCCCGCCACGGCCGGCGCAGAACGGTGCCGCGCTGCGCGACCGGGTGCTGGCGATGGGACAGAGCTGGAGCGTGCGCGTTCTGGCGGTGCTGATCGGCATCGCGCTGTGGTACTGGGCGACGCGCGTCCATCTCGATTTCTACATTCGCTTCGCCAACATGCCGTCGCCTGTGGCGGTCGGCGCGGCCTTCTGGCAACACCTGCACGAGACGACGTTTTACCTTCACATCCTCGTCAGCCTCGAGCGCATCGTCATCGGTTACGCACTGGCCGCGGCTATCGGCATTCTTCTGGGTCTCGTGATGGGACGTTCGCGCATCGCCCGCGATTTTCTGACGCCCTATATTGAGTTGTTGCGCCCGATCCCGGCGGTGGCGTGGATACCGCTGGCGATCCTGATGTGGCCGACCGAGGAATCGTCGATCATCTACATCACCTTCCTCGGCGCGCTTTTTCCGATCGTGCTGAACACGGTCCACGGCGTCGAGCAGACACCCGAGGTCCTGGTGCGCGCCGCGCTATCGCTAGGCGCCCGGCGTGCCCAGATCTTCTGGCATGTCGTGCTCCCCGCCGCGCTGCCGAGCATCGCCGCCGGGCTGTCGATCGGCATGGGGGTCGCGTGGTTCGCGATCCTCGCCGGGGAGATTATCAGCGGCCAATACGGCATTGGCTACTTCACCTGGAATGCATACTCGCTGATCAATTACCCCGACATTATCGTCGGCATGCTGATGATCGGCGTCCTCGGCACGTTATGCGCCTATGGGGTGCGGCTGGTGACCTGGCCATTCCTCGTCTGGCAGCGGCGGACGCGATGACCGCCTGGTCCATGCTGCGCGAGACGATCGCCGGGAATCGGCGGGCTTGGCTCGCGATGACGCTGGGCCTCAGCGCCCTCTACTATGGCGGCCTTCTCGTCAGTGCGAGCCTCAGCACCGGCCATCTGCCGAACTACATTCGCGGTTACGACTGGCCGGCAAATGTGTTGCGGATCATCCGCTCGACGCCATCGGTGATGGACATGCTGCCGATCATCTCCGACGAGTGGCTCGTCGAGACCGGTGCGATCAACTACCGCTACGGGAATGGCATCGCCGAATGGAGCCTTGCGATCATGCCGTCGCATGTCGCGGTGACACTGCTGATGGCGGCGCTCGTCGCGACCAGTTTTTTGTTGTTGAAGCGCTCGCGGGCGTCCTGCCCGATGCCGGCCCGCGGTGCCGCCGTCGGCGCGGCGGGTGTCGGCGCGCTGTGCGTCGGCACCGCCAATATCACGATGACCTGGGTCGCCTGCTGCGCCACGCCATCCTGGGTGGTCGGGTTGTCGCTGCTCGGCATCGAGACCTCATCGGCCTTCGCACTGCTGCCCTATGGCGGCGCGCTGACCGGCGGCGGGTTCGCGCTGTTGTCGGCGACGACCTATCTGTTGGCGCGGCGCTGCGTACCGCGCCCGTCGCGCCGGCCGGTCATCGTCGCGGAACGGCTCTTGACCCAGGACCGCTAGGGGCCTGCATGGTCGCGCAAGTTGTCAACCTGGAGAACCGGGCGCCCGCGAGCCCGCAAGCCGTTGTTCCCGCCCGCAAGGGCCGCATCCTGATCGACCGCGTAGCCGTCACCTTCGGGCGCGGCGCCAACGTGAATACGGCGGTCGAAGAGACTTCGCTCGATATCGCGCCTGGCGAATTCGTCTGCCTGCTGGGGCCGTCGGGCTGCGGCAAGTCCACCCTGCTCAACTGCGTCGCCGGCTATGTCGCCCCCTCCCGCGGCACCGTGACCCTCGACGGCGTGCCGGTGACGAAGCCGGGTCCGGATCGCGGCATGGTGTTTCAGCAATATTCGCTGTTTCCGTGGAAGACCGTGTTGGACAATGTGGCGTTCGGGCCGCGGGTCGCCGGCAAGAGCGACAGCGAGGCGATCGCCTGCACCTTTCTCGACATGGTCGGGCTGTCGCGCTTCGCCAAACGCTACCCCGGCGAGTTGTCGGGCGGCATGCAGCAGCGGGTCGGCATCGCGCGCGCCCTGGCCAACTATCCGAGTGTATTGTTGATGGACGAACCGTTCGGCGCGCTCGACGCGCAGACCCGCGTGATGATGCAGGAAAATCTGTTGCGCATCTGGGGCGAGTTCGGGATCACCGTAATGTTTGTCACGCACGACATCGACGAGGCGCTGTTTCTCGCCGACCGGGTGGTGGTCATGAGCGCGAGCCCAGGACGCATCATCGCCGACCTCGCCGTGCCGCTCGCACGCCCGCGCCAGCCCGAGATCGCCACCGAGGACGCCTTTATCCGGCTGAAGCGGCAATGCCTCGAGAAGATCCGCGCCGAGAGCCTGCGCGCCTTCGATCAGCAGAACCGGTGATCCGGCCGAGCCTGGCGTCGCCGCCTATATTGCTTGCCGCGATCTTCTGTCTGTGGGGCGGCTCGGCGGTGGCGGAGGATGCCATCGGCGGCGACGTGATCGTGACCAAGGACATGAAGCCATGGGAAGGCTGCGGCGAATGCCACGATCTGGACGGGGTTGCGCCGAACGGTCATTTTCCCAACCTTGCTGCGCAACGGCCGGCCTATTTCCGCAAGCAAATGGCCGACTTTCGAGACGGCAGACGCAGCAACGACCACGGTCAGATGGGCACCTCCTCGCGCGGCATGTCGGATCAGGTGCTCGATCAGGTGGTTACGTATTTTTTCCGACTTCCGCCGGCGCCGCCCTATCCCTTGCAGCGGATCGACGAGGAGAACGTCGGCCGCGCACACCGGCTGATCGAAGAGGGCGACCGCACCGAAAGAATACCGCCCTGCGCCAATTGTCATGGCGCACACCCAAAGCACGATTACGATGCCCCCTGTCTCGAGGCGCAGCAGGCAGGCTATATCGCCAAAGAGCTATACGACTTCAAAACTGGCCGCCGCGCCAACGACCACGAGAGTGCAATGCAGAAAGTGGCGCAGAAACTATCTGAACCGGATATCGAGCTGCTTGCGGCCTACCTCGCCAGCCTGCCGCGGCCGACAGTCAGCGGCGTTGCTTCGTGCGGGGAGGGGCTGTGACGACGCTGCCAAGGCGCCGCCGCCGAGCGCGCTCTATTGACGAAACGACGCTCGCCCGCATTCCCAACTCGGAGGTACCAAATGCCGTCTGAAAGACCAAACATCCTCTTCTTTCATGTCGATAACCTGGGCATGGGCGAGTTGGGTTGCTACGGCGGCGGCATCCTGCGCGGAGCTGACACCAAGCGCACCGATCAGTTCGCCACGGAGGGTTTCAAGCTGTCACACTATGTCGTCGAACCGCAATGCACGCCGACCCGTTCGGCGCTGATGACTGGCCGTTACCCGATCCGCTCCGGCAACCACACGATTGCCTTGGGCGGCAATGCGGGCGGCCTGGTGCGATGGGAGCAAACCATGGGCGACATCCTGTCCAAGGCCGGCTACGCCACGTCGTGCCTCGGCAAGTGGCATATCGGGGCGGAAGATGGACGGTGGCCGACGGATCACGGGTTTGACGAGTGGTACGGTCCGCTTCGCACGTACGACGAATGCATGTGGCTGGAAGATCCGCATTACGATCCGGAGCGCGACGGCTACTCCTACATGCACGAGGGCCGAAAAGGCGAAGGCGTGCGGGCGCTCAAAGATCAGCAGCTCACCATGAACTTAAAAAAGAACGTGGACCTCGAATACCAAAAGCGCGCGCTGGACTTCGTGAGGCGCAGCTCGGCATCGGACAAGCCGTTCTTTCTCTACTTCAATCACTCGCTGATGCACTTCCCGATGATCCCGCGCGACGAATTCAAAGGGGTCAGCAAGAACGGCGACTGGGGAGACTGCCTGCTGATGCTTGATCACGATTTCGGCGTGCTCCTCGATCAGCTTGACGAGCTCGGGATCGCCGACAACACCATCGTTGTTTTTGCTGGCGATAACGGAGCCGAGGATCATTTGGTCGGGCGGGGAACCGCTGGTTTTTTCGATGGTTCGTATTTCAGTTCGGCGGAAGGAGGCATTCGCACGCCGCTCCTGATCCGCTGGCCGGGCCGGATCAAGTCAGGAACCGAGAGCAACGAGATGGTTCACGTCACCGATATGTTCACAACGTTGTTAGGGTTCGCCGGGTGCGAGGCGCCGTGTGATCGGCTGATCGACGGCGTAGACCAGGGCCCATTCTTTTTGGACAAGCAAGAAAAGTCCAATCGAGAAGCTTGCATGGTCTGGCTTAACGAAGAATTGCACGCCATCAAATGGAAGGACTTCAAGATCAACTTCAAACGCCAGCAGCACTTTCACGACCCGGAACTGCCGCTGGGCTTTGCCCGCATTACGCACCTCCTGGAGGACCCCAAAGAACGAGAACCTGTCAGCCAGCGGTACGTGCGCTGGTGGGTGATGCAGCATGCGCACCGAGTCGTTCGGGAGTTTGAGGCCAGCATCAAGCGAGAACAGCTGATACCGAGCGGATCGCCGATCGACTTCGTGCCGAAAACCGGCGCGTTTTCCTAGGCTCTTGTCCGCACAGAGGACTCGCCCGCAAGCGACGGAGCAACCGCCATCCAGGGCCACGGAGCGGACCAACGTTCGCTCCGAGATGGCAGGGCAACGGCAGAAAGTGCGGTTGACACAGCGGGCCGGGGACACATGATTTGGGTCCCGGCGGCGGCTTCCTCATGCGTTCGAACGATTTCTGCCGCGAGGAGCGCCCAGTCAGTGGATACCGATGGACTCACACCGGAGACCAAAGCGGACTTCCGGCAATTCGTCAGCACGAGCGGATACGTGAAAGGCGGTTCACATCTCTGCGCGCCCGACTACTGCTTGCGCTGCCGGCCCGGCGCCGCGCCAAGGCGACGGGGTTGATCTCATCTCGGATGGTGCCCTCGAGCCTCCCCTCGAGCTGTGCCAGGACCTCCTCGCCCGCCGGGCCGACGGCGGCGGCGGGGCGGCAGAAGAGCGTGCCCGCGCCTCGAGGTTCAGCAACAGGTCGAGCACGATCTTCAGCGAGCGCGGATCGGCGGAGGCGGATTTGTTGACGAACTGCTTGATGACCGCCTCACGTTTGGTGATCTTGCGGCGCCGGGCGTTCTCGGTGACCGTCACCATCACCGGCTCGTTAAGCGCGTCGTTCAGCAACATCGTCAGGTTTTTCGCAGACGCCGCCCACATCGCGGCGGCTTGCCGTAACCCACCTCGTAATCGCCTTCGTCCCGGTCGACATTCCGTCCTCTCGCGTGATCGGGACTCGATATATCGGAAAACGAAACGATTGTTGCGATTATCGTACGATACCCTTTTCCATTGTTATTCGATTGTTAGCGCTCTCCAAATTCGTTGATCGGCGAAAAAATTCCATTGAAATTCGATTGATCCGCTAAGTAACGAATTTTGTCTCTAACCCGCTGATCCGGCGCCTTATTTTTCACGCCGAATCGGTCGGTCGGGGCGCGAAATCGCGATTTTCGCTGTATTTCGGCCGCCGCGGGCGGGGTCGGCCGCTAACAATTATGCCGCGTGCCCGTCGACAGCATCGATTCATGGTCGACGATGGGATCGCTGATCGCACGTAACGGAAAGGCACCCTCCCCGCTCGGCGCAAAGGGTCCGGCCGGGGTGCTCGATATAACCGTCTCTTCGCCGACGGCTACGACGCGACCCCGGCGGATGCGTGTCAGCACCGGCGTTCCAGCCATTACCTCGGCGGAAGCGACGCGTTCCCCCCTCGAGAAGATGAGCAAACCCGGGAGGCCTAGGCCTCCCGGATTTCTAGCCTCGGCTATGCGGCGTGGAGCAGTTCCAGATACTCCTCGTAGACCGCCATGTTCTTGCCGAAGGAGACGGCCGCGGCCCGAGCTCCGCACACCAAATGCATCCAGCGCCAGGGCTCGCGCGTCGTGTTATATTCCTCGACGATCGACTGGTGGTGCTTGAAGGCGTGCATCTCGGTGAAGTTGTCGTGGCACACGATCTCTGCCAGCCGCCCGATAAAGGCCTGCGGGTCATAGCCGGACTTCACATATTGCGTGGCGAGGTTCATCGTCTCCTCAACCTCCGGCACCGCACGCATCAGGCCTAGATTGGTGACCGTGGACCAGTCGGTCGGCGGCTGGTGGTAGACGCTGTAGGCGATCGCGTCGAGCAATTGGTCCTGCGTACGCGGCGGCAATTTGGCGACGGCAGCCATATCGGGCCGCGGCGCCGGTTCCATGCGCATCGCGGTCGAGCGGATCTCCGGGCCCGACTGCCAGGTCAACAACAGCAATACCTTGTTGCGGATGCTGAGCCCGTCGAGCCGCAGCAGCCAGCGCCGCAAATTGACGCTCGTATGCAGGTGGACATCCATCGGATTCCCGCCGAGCGAGCGCAGGAAAAGACCGGCAGCTCCGATCGACAGCGCTTCGCCGCCGCCTTCCAGCGACAGCCCGTCGGCCAGTGCCTTGGCCATCAGCTTCGGAATATCGGCAAAGACGTCGACATGCCCGATTTCCTCTCCGAGCTCGCCGATCGCCGCCGTCTCATCCTTGCCGCTTCGCTGACGGAGGATGCGCCCCAACAGCTGGTGCTCATCGATCAGAGCCTCGATCGCCGGTATTGGCGAGGGCATCGGATTGTTCGGAGCGACCGGATTACGGGTCACAAAGCGCACCACCGGCCGCATCAGCACCGGCAGATAGGCCTTGTCGAGAACGCCGGTGTTCAGGGCGCGCCACACCGTGCCGGGAAACATGAAGTAATGGTCGTCGTGGAAATTCTTCGGGATCGCCACGCTCATCAACAGATCGAAGATCTCGATCGCCGGCGCATTTTTCCACATCCACTGGAAGAGATGGTCCGACTTGTTCCACTCGCCGCGCGTGACCGCCATCAGGAAGTCCGCCTTGGCCGCCTCGAACCCGCCGGCATCGAGCGGCTCGAACTCCAGCAGCTGGTACGGCCCCATCGCCGGGTGGTTGATGTGCTTGTTCGTCAGCGCCACGTGCTGCAATACCGGGACAAAGCGCTGCTCGCCCTCCAGGCGCTCGACCGTCTTCGAGATCGCGTACAGGCCTGCCAACGGGTGCAGCGCGCCGCCGTGATGACCCGGCGGCATGTCGGTGGAGCGGATCACTGCGAGCGCCGAGGCGGTCAGCATCGTCTCGATCGGGATCCCGGCATGTAACTTGTCGAGGGTGCGATCCAGGATCTCTGCGGGCGGCGTGTCCTCGATGAACTGGACCAGCGGCTCGATCGCGGCGGGATATTCGACTCGTCTCGGCATCGGCATCGTGGGTTCTCCTTAAGTGCGGTCTTGTTGCTTGGCTGATTTCACTCTCTGATTTCACTCTCTCAATGGACGCGGCGCCCCTTCCCGCCTTGCGGCCGATCCCGGCGCATGATGCGCACAGTATCAACGCAGAAGAGAAAAACGAATCGGGGTAAAAATGCATCGGAGCTATACGCTGGGAGCCACCCTCTACCCCTCAGGGTGCGCGTTACGGTAGACAGGTGCGAAGGAAAGGCCGGTCAGCCGATATCGGGCGCGGCGTCGTCGATCAACAGCTGCACCGCCTCGCCGCCGCGCCAAGTGTCGCGACGGAGATGCCCGGCGACATGGACCGCGGCACCGCGCGTTCCGGCAAGAAATTGGCCGAGCGGTGTCCCGGCGGCCCGGAAGGCGATCGCCCGCAGCCGGGCCGTGTCGAGCGGATCGGCCAATGTGCAACGCAGATGCCCGTTCCCGACAGCCTCGGTGTGCACGACGCGCACTCCGGGAAGGACGAAGCGCGGCTCCGGATTCCCGGCGCCAAAAGGCGCCAGCCGCTCGACGTGGCCGATCAGCTCGGCCTGGGCCGCACCGAGGGAGAGCGCCGCATCGACCCGCAACTCGGGCACCAGCCGCTCATGGTCGAGCCCGTCGCCCAACCGCTCGATCAGAAATTCTCGAAACGCGTCGAGCTTTTCGGCCGCCACCGTGAACCCGGCCGCCATCGCATGCCCGCCGCCATTGATCAACAGGCCCGCCTGGCGTGCCGCGATCACCGCCGGTCCGAGCGGCAAGCCGGCGATCGAACGGCCGGAGCCCCTCCCGACCCCGTCGCCGAGTGCGACGACGCAAGCCGGCCGCTCATAGCGTTCCTTGAGGCGTGCCGCGACGATGCCGATCACACCGGGGTGCCAGTTCTGCGCAGCAGCGAAGACGAGCACCGGCGCTTGCGCCGCCCCTTCGACCATCGCGATCGCCGCCTCCAGGGTGCGCGCCTCGATGTCGCGTCGCTCGCGGTTGTGCGTGTCGAGACGCTGCGCGAGATCGGCGGCGACCGCCGGGTCGTCGGTCGCGAGCAGGCGCGCCCCGAGATCGGCGGCCCCTACCCTTCCCCCGGCATTGACGCGCGGACCGAAGACAAAGCCGAGATGGTAGGCGTCGAGCGGTTCGTTGACGCCGGCGACCGCCGCCAGCGCCGCGAGACCGGGATTGGCGTTGCGCCGTGCGATCTTGATCCCCTGGTTTACGAAGGCCCGGTTCAACCCGGCAAGCGGGACGACGTCGCAGACGGTGCCGAGCGCCACCAGATCGAGCCAGCCCATCAGGTCGGGCTCCGCGCGGCCTGCGGCATACCAGCCCGCCCGGCGCAGCGCGCGATTGACCGCAACGACGAGCAGAAAGGCGACGCCAACCGCCGCCAGAGCCCCATGCGGGCTCGCCTCGTCGAGCCGGTTCGGGTTGACGATCGCCGTCGCGCGCGGCAACAGCGGTTCGGCCACATGGTGATCGACGACGATGACCTCGAGTCCGGCCGCTGCGGCCTCGGCGAGCGGCAGATGTGCATTCGTCCCGCAATCGACCGTGACGACGACCCGCGCCCCTTCCTCATAAAGGCGCAACAGCGCCGGCATATTCGGGCCGTAGCCCTCGCGCAGACGGTCCGGCACGTAGATCCGCGTGCGGCCTCCGACAGCTGCAAAAAACCGCGCCAGCAGGGCCGCAGATGTCGCTCCATCGACGTCGTAGTCGCCGAAAACAGCGATCGTCTCGCCCTCGCGCACGGCGTGGACGAGCCGCGCCGCCGCAACCTCCATGTCACGCAGATGCGAAGGGTCGGGGAGCTGGTCGCGCAGGCGTGGTGCCAGAAAACCCGGCGCATCGTCGGGGTCGATGCCGCGCTGGGCGAGCAGCCGACCAACAATTTCGGGCAACGCCAAGCGCTCGGCGATTGCCTGCCCCTCCGAAACGTCGGCTCCCCTCAGCCGCCAACGACGGCCGCAAATCGACCGCTCTACCCCGAGAACAGTGCCGGCGCCCCCCGCGCCATCGTACATATCCGTGCCTAACCCAAGCTCTCCCTGTTCTCATCGTCACCCCCGCGAATGCGGGGGTCCAGGACCCACCGTACAAGTCCTTGATGCCCATGGATTCCCGCTTTCGCGAGAATGACGGCTCGCGTAGTTCGATGAGAATCACCGGCAAGGCGCCTCATCGCGCGAACGGAGCAAAGCTCTGCTTGCGCGTGAAATCGTGGCGCGCCTCGACGTAGCGAACGGTGCCGGTCTTTGATCGCATCACCACCGAATGCGTCGATGCCCCGCCAGGAAACCGTCGTACGCCGCGCAGCATCGTGCCGTTGGTGACCCCGGTGGCGGCAAACATCACGTCGCCCGAGGCGAGATCCAAGAGCTTGTATTTGCGATCCAGGTCGGTGACGCCGAGACGGCGCGCGCGGCCGCGCTCATCGTCGTTGCGGAACAACAGCCGCCCCTGCATCTGGCCGCCGATGCAGCGCAATGCCGCCGCCGCCAGCACGCCTTCAGGGGCGCCACCCGAGCCGACATACATGTCGATCCCGGTTTCGGGTTCGGAGGTCGCGATGACGCCGCTGACATCGCCGTCCGAGATCAACGCGATGCGAGCACCGGCCGCGCGGACCTTGGCGATCAGCTCGGCATGACGCGGCCGGTCGAGGATGCAGACGACGAGGTCGGCGACCTCGGCCTTCTTGGCCTTGGCGAGGTTCTTGAGGTTGGCCGCCGGCTCTTCGTCTAGATCGACCAGATCGTCGGGCAGTCCGCCGCCGACCGCGATCTTGTCCATATAAACGTCGGGGGCGTTGAGAAAGCCGCCGGCGTCGGCCATAGCGATGACCGCGAGCGCATTGGCGCTGCCTTTGGCGGTGATCGTCGTTCCTTCGAGCGGATCGAGCGCAATGTCGATCGGCGGGCCGTTCCCGTTGCCGACCTTCTCGCCGATATAGAGCATCGGCGCTTCGTCACGCTCGCCTTCGCCGATGACGACGGTGCCGGCGATCGAGAGACTGTTGAGCGCTTCTCTCATCGCGTCGACCGCGGCTTGGTCGGCCGCCTTCTCGTCGCCGCGGCCCATCCAGCGCGAGGCCGAGAGGGCGGCCGCTTCGGTGACGCGGACGGCTTCCAGCGCAAGATTGCGATCCATCTGCGAGGTTTCGGGCACGGGCTTTCCTCCTGTTTTGCTGTGGGGTTCTTTTTAGAAATCTTCGATGCGGATCATGTGCGGCGGCTCGAGGACGGTATCGAGCGCCTCGATTTTCTCGAGCGCCCGGCGCATCGCCGCCTCGACCGTGACATGAGTTGTCAGCACTACCGGCACGGCCTCCCCAGGGGCGCGACCGCGCTGGATCATCGATTCCATCGACACCTGCTCGTCACGCAGGGCGGCGGCGACATCGGCGATTACACCCGGCTGGTCGACCACCATCAACCGTATGTAATAGGCGCCCTGATGCCGCTCGATCGGCACGCCGGGGAGCACGCGCAAATTCGCGGTGGGCACGCCGAACGGGGCGGCATGGCGTCCCGCGGCGATGTCGACGAGATCGGCGGCGACGGCCGAGGCCGTCGGCTGGGCGCCGGCGCCGCGCCCCTCCAGCACTACCCGGCCGACGAAATCGCCCTCGGCGACGACCGCATTGTATACGCCTTCGACCGCCGCGATCGGCGTCGACCGCGGCACCATGCAGGGGTGGACGCGTTGCTCGAGCCCCTCCTCGGTCAGCCGCGCAATGCCCAGAAGCTTGATGCGATAGCCGAGCTCCTCGGCAAAGTCGATGTCGAGCCGCGAGACATGGCGGATTCCCTCAGTATAAACCCCGGCGAGGTCGACCGGGCGAGCAAACCCGACGCTCGCGAGAATGGCGAGCTTGTGCGCCGCATCGATGCCATCGATATCAAAGCTGGGGTCGGCTTCGGCATAGCCGAGCTTTTGCGCCTCGGCGAGCACCTCGGCGAACTCGTGCGCGCTCTCGCGCATTGTCGTCAGAATATAATTCGAGGTCCCGTTGAGTATGCCATAGAGGCGCGCGAGCCGGTTTCCGGCGAGACTCTCGCGCAGCGCCTTGATCACCGGTATGCCGCCGGCAACCGAAGCCTCGAAGGAAAGAGCGACCCCTTTTTCCTCGGCCAGCGCAGCGAGGCCAGTTCCGTGATGCGCCATCAGCGCCTTGTTCGCGGTGACGATGTGTTTGCCGTGGTCGAGCGCGGTATCGATCACACTCCGGGCGACGCCGTCGGCGCCGCCGATCAGCTCGACGACGACGTCGACCTCGGGATCGGCTGCCATCGCCGCCGCATCCTCGTACCAGCGCACCGCGGACAGATCGACCCCGCGATCACGGCGCCGATCGCGGGCGGAAACCGCGGCGACGACGATCCTGCGGCCAGCCCGCTGCGCGAGGAGGTCAGCCTGCCGGTCGAGCAGCTGCAAAACGCCGGCCCCGACCGTCCCCAGACCCGCGACGGCAATCTTCAACGGCGGTTTCACGACGGCGACGGTAGCCTGCGCATAGAGTTGTTTCGAGAGCTTTCCTGCAGCCTAGCCGGACGGCCCAAACAATCGATTTACGTCAGCCTATCCTATACGGGGCTTCGACGCGAATCGGCTCAATGTTCGAGCAGCACCTCGGCGCGGCTTTCGACCACATCAGCCCCCGCCGGTGCGGCCTCGACCGCGATCTTGTCCGCCGGGATCCCGGCCTCGGTCAGGGCGGTGGCGACAGCTTGGGCGCGATCGAGCGCGGCGCGGAAACTGTTCAATTGTTCCGCCGCTCCGCTTCCGGCGCCGGCATAGCCGACGATGCGCACCTTTCCCGGGTTTTGCTGATAGAGCGGCACGACTTTCTCGAGGATCTGTCGACCCTCGTCACTGAGGGTCGACGAATCGGCAGCGAACTTGACCTCGGCGACTGACGTACCGACTGCGGGAGCGGGGGCTTTTGGGTTGCCCTTGCCCGAGTTGGCCAGCGGGGCCAGTACCGGCGGCGGTGGCGGCGGCTGGTAGGCGGTCGAGCCGATCGCCTCAGGCATCGGGGCCGGAGCAGGAGGCAATGGAAGATGTGGCGTGGCGGGCGAGGCGTTCGCCGCGGTCTGCGCGGGCACCGGATATGGCGGCGGTGGGGAGGACTGGACTTGCTCCGGGTTTGGTACGGAGCGCACTTTCGGGACTTCGAGGCCCGATTCCATCGGCGGAGGCTCGGGCGGCTCACCGGATTTGCGCAACCCTTGTCCCGGCGCGGAAGCCGTCTTGCCGGCAGCGTTCTCGGGAGCCGGAACAGCCGGCGGCGCCGATGCCGCGGGCGCTTCACCGGACGCAGGGACCGGCGCAGCCGCGGGTGGCGCTTCTGCGGGAGCGGCGCCCGCGCCGGGTGTTGGCTGTGCGGCATTGGTCACTTCCGGCACGGGAGGCGGCGGGGGTGGCGGCGCTGGCGCCGACACCGCCGGAAAGCCCGCGCGCAATTTCTCATCGCTGTATTTCGCATTCGCGCGATCGCCGATCAGGCTCTGCGTGAGCTTCTCGCGCTCGGCTGCGGTCAGGGCGCGGTTAGGCGGTGGCGGCACTGTGGCGAGGTTCGGATAATCGGACGCCTCTCCGGCGGCGAGATTCTGGGTGTTGGGTGTCGTTTCCGGATCGGGGTCGTTGGCGCTGGCGCCGGACCAGTCACGCCAGGTCTCGACGGGGTTGCATGCGCCGAGCCCGAGCGCCAACGCCAGAATGGCCAGCCGGCGCGCCGCGCGCCGAGAGAAATGGGGTGTGCCCATCATCATGACCGCATTCCCGACGAAGCAGCAGCATGCCGCGCGGGCGCACGCCCTCCAACCGCTGCACAATCTCGCGGCGCTGATGTATTAGATCCGTCGCGGCGCGTCACTACATTTGATGACGTGGAAAATCGATCGCACGAGCCGAAAACAATCATGACGGGGAAGAGGCGGGACAAGCCCGGCGCGGAAGCCGCGCCGCATCGGGAAGATCAGGCGAACAACCTCCCGCCTGAGCTCTCCGAGCTGTCGCAGCAGATATCCGCTATCGCCGAAAAGAGCCAGCATCTCGTCGCGGAATTCCTCAAGCGGCAATCCGCCGAAAATGGTGTCGGAATGGCAAACCCGCTGAGCATCGGTGCCGCCTTTTTCGAGATGACGGCGCGGATGATGTCGGACCCTTCGCGGCTGGTTCAGGCGCAGCTGTCGTTGTGGAACGACTACTTGACCCTGTGGCAGCGCACGGCCCAGCGGTTTCTCGGCGGCAGTGCGGAGCCGATGATCGAACCGTCGGCCAGCGACCGGCGGTTCCGCGACAAGGCGTGGACCGACAATACCCTCTTCGACTTCATCAAGCAGAGCTATTTGCTGACCGCGCGCTGGCTGCAAGGAACGGTCAAGCAGGTCGATGGCATCGACGAGCGCACCGCCCGCAAAGTCGATTTCTACACGCGCCAGTTTGTCGATGCGATCGCGCCTTCAAACTTCCTGATGACCAACCCCGAAGTGCTGCGGGCGACGATCGAAAGCCGCGGCGAGAACCTGGTCAACGGGCTGAAGAACCTGCTCGACGATCTTGAACGCGGCAAAGGTCGGTTGGCGATCAAGATGACCGACATGGCGGCGTTCCGCATCGGCGAGAACATCGCGGTGACGCCGGGCAAGGTCGTCTATCAGAACGATCTCTTGCAGCTGATCCAATACGAACCGACGACCGCGACGGTCAAGCGCCGGCCGCTCCTGATCATCCCGCCGTGGATCAACAAGTTTTATATCCTCGATTTGCGGCCCGCTAATTCCTTCATCCGCTGGGCGGTCGGAGAGGGCCACACGGTCTTTGTGATCTCCTGGGTCAACCCCGACGAGCGGCTCGCCGCCAAGACGTTCACCGACTACATGCGCGAAGGTCCGCTTGCGGCGCTCGACGCGATCGAACAGGCAACCGGCGAGCGCGAGGCCAATGTGATCGGCTATTGCCTCGGCGGCACCTTGCTGGCGAGCACCATCGCCTATATGGCCGTCAAACATGACACCAGGATCAAGAGCGCCACCTATTTCGTGGCCATGGTCGATTTCGCCGAGGCCGGCGAGCTCTCGGTCTTTATTGACGAGGAGCAGCTCGCCGCGCTCGAGGAGCGGATGAACGCCAAGGGCTACCTCGAAGGCCGTGACATGGCGACGACCTTCAACATGCTGCGCGCCAACGATCTGATCTGGTCTTTTGTCGTCAACAACTATCTGCTCGGCAAGTCACCCTTCCCGTTCGACCTGCTCTATTGGAACGCCGATTCGACGCGCATGCCGGCGGCGATGCACAGCTTTTATCTGCGCAACATGTATCAGGAGAATCTGCTGGTTAAGCCGGGCGGCATCACCCTCGACGGCGTGCCGATCGATCTGCGCAAGATCAAGACCCCATCCTTCCTGTTGTCCACCCGCGAGGACCACATCTCCCCGTGGCGGTCGACCTATGCCGCAACGCAAATCTACAAGGGCCCGGTCAAGTTCGTGCTGTCGGCTTCGGGCCATATCGCCGGCGTCGTCAACCCTCCGGGCAGCAAGTACGGGCACTGGGAGAACGACAACAACCCGCCGACACCGGAGGAATGGTTCGCCACCGCTACCGCGGTGCCCGACTCGTGGTGGCCGGTGTGGGAGCGCTGGGTCTCCCAGTATTCCGGCGGCGAGGTGCCGGCGCGCCGCCCCGGCGACGGCAAGCTCAAACCGCTCGAGGACGCCCCCGGCTCCTACGTCAAGGTGCGCGCCGAGGATTGATAGACCCGCGCCGACCGAGGCGATAGCTCGGGCTTAGCGGGCGAAATACAGCGAAAATCGCGATTTTAGACCCAAACCGGCCGATTCGGCGTGAAAAATAAGGCGCGATATCAGCGGGTTAAGGGGCAAAATTCGTTACTTATCGGATCAATGGAATATCAATGGAATTTTTTCGCGGATCAACGAATTTCGGAGCGCTAACAATCGAATAACAATGGAAGTGCGATGCGTATGATAATAGCAATTATTAATTGACAATCGTTTTCCTTTCCGCTATATCAAGTCCCGGTAACCTTGAGAAGATAGAATGCCGACCGGGACGAAGGGCGATTACGAGGTGGGTTACGGCAAACCGCCACGGGGTGCCGGCTTCAAGAAGGGCCAGTCCGGCAACCCGCGCGGGCGGCCGCCCGGTGCGAAAAACCTGACGACCTTGCTGAACGACGCGCTGAACGAGCCGGTGACGGTCACCGAGAACGGCCGGCGCCGCAAGATCACCAAGCGCGAGGCGGTGATCAAGCAGCTCGTCAACAAATCCGCCTCCGCCGATGCGCGCTCCTTGAAGATCCTGCTCGACCTGATGCTGAACCTCGAAGCGCGGGCGCGCTCTGCTGCCGCCCCGCCCCCTGCCGTCGGCCCGGCCGACGAGGAGGTCCTGGCGCAGCTCAAGGCGCGGCTCGAGGGTGCCATCCGGGATCAGATCGCAACCGAGAAGTGACGCCCATGACGTGCCGTCACCCCGCGATCCAGCACCTCGCCCCGCTTGCGGGGAGAGGTCGGAATCGGCGCGCCTTCGCGCGGATTCCGGGTGAGGGGCAACGGCCCTTCGAGTCATGGCTGCGTCTTAGGCAACCTTCAAGAGGCCCCTCACCCCGACCCTCTCCCCGCAAGCGGGGCGAGGGAAAGCACCATCGGTTGTCGTGCCCGTAGCCACGGCGATGTACAGCGACGCGCTGATCCGGCGCGAGGAGGACGCCCAGCTGCGGCTCGATTTCGCCGCCTTCGCGCAACGCCGTTTTCGCGAGCTCAACCCGCTCGTGGCGTTCGCGATGAACTGGCACGTCGAGGTCATGACTGCAAAACTGGCCGCAGTGTATCAGGGCCAGATCCGGCGGCTGATCGTCAATGTGCCGCCGCGCTACCTGAAGTCGCTGGTGGGCTCGGTCGCGTTTCCGGCCTGGTGCCTCGGGCGCCAGCCCGGCACGCAGATCCTCTGCGTCACCCCCGGGTTTTAATGGCGATGGTCCGTCGCGAGCGTGGCCCTGGGGGCAAGATCTCGCCGACAAGCTCGCGCGCGATTGCCGGCGGATCGTCACGAGCGACTGGTACCAGCGGGCCTTCCCGACCCGGCTTTCCGCTCAGCGACAGGCCGTGCCGGAGTTCGAGACGACCGCGCAAGGGTGCCGGCTCGCCACCTCGGTCTGCGGGGTGCTGACCGGACGCGGCGCCGACCTGATCATCATCGACGATCCGTTGAAGCCCGATGAGGCTTTGTCGCAAACCCAGCGGCGGGCTGCCAACGAGTGGTTCGACCACACCCTTTACAGCCGACTAAACGACAAGCAGACGGGTGCGATCATCCTGATCATGCACCGGCTGCACGAGGACGATCTGGTCGGCCACGTGCTGGCCCAGGAAGATTGGGAAGTCGTGCGCTTCCCGGCGATCGCCGAGGAAGACGAGGCCTGGGCGGTCCAGACGGTGTGGGGGCCGCGGCATTTTACCCGGCGCCAGGGCGATGCGTTGCACTCCGAGCGCGAGCCGCTCGCCATGCTCGAGCAGATCCGCCGGACGATCGGCGAATACAATTTCGCCGGCCAGTACCAGCAGGCCCCTCGCCATTGGGCGGTCTCGTCAAGCCGGCGTGGTTCAGGCATTACGCGCCGGCTGAATTGCCGCAGACCTTCGACCGCATCGTGCAGAGCTGGGACACCGCCAACAAGGCGACCGAGCTCAGCGATTTCAGCGTCTGCACGAGCTGGGGGATCAAGGGCAAGGACCTCTATCTGCTCGACGTATTGCGCCGGCGCATGGAATATCCCGAGCTCAAGCGCAGCGTGCGCGAGCAATACGAGCGGTTCAGGCCCAATGTCGTACTGATCGAGGGCAAGGCCTCGGGCACCCAGCTGATCCAGGAGCTGACCCGCGAGGGCCTCTACGCCGTCACCCGCTATCGGCCGCAATCCGACAAGGTGATGCGAATGCATGCACAGACCACGATGATCGAGAACGGCTTTGTCCGGGTGCCCGAGAGCGCGCCATGGCTCGCGCCGTACCTGCACGAGCTGACGGTATTCCCGCACGGCCGCCACGACGACCAGGTCCATGCGACCGCGCAGATGCTCGACTGGTTCAAGCGAGGCGCTGGCCCAACCTCCAACGCCGGGATCTTCGAACTCTACCGGCAGCGCGCCGAGGAGCTCCGCCGCAGGCAGACGCCCGGCCCTCCGGTCCGCCTCCAGGCTCCGCGCGGCGTCTCGCACGTCCAGCTGTTTTCAGGGATCCACCGCGCCGTGGCGGCCGACGGCACCGTCGAGATGACAGAATCGGACGCAGCACCACTGCTGCGGGCCGGGTGGGTGAGGGTCGAGGGCTGCAGTCTGCCGCAACAGGAAGCGGTGGCTTCCTAAGATCTGTACAGGCACGTAATCCGTGCGGTCAAGTCGATGTCAAGGTTTGCGGCGTGGAGCGCGCCGTCCCCGTACCAGCGATTGGAGGCCAGACCGGACGACCGGCGGGCTCGGGGGAAGTAGGGCACCATCAAATAGGGGATTGTTGCAGCGGCTGGCGCAGGTGAGGGCTAAAATAAGCGCAAACTCAGCCCGACGCCAAGCCGTGCATCAAATCCGGATTCACCTGGCCGGCGCACAGCCGCTGCGACCCTGCAAAATGAGCTTCCCCATACCGCTCCGCTTAACGCAAGCGCCGCGTTGAACATAGGTTCGACGATTCTATCGGTTGTCGTCATCGCAAAACCTCACTCCAGCTCACAGGGGCGGAGGGGTACATTGGCGCGGCTAAAGGCTATAATGCTGCTCAGAGCTGCTTCAGGAATTCGATCACCGCCTGCTGGGCCGCCGGGCCCAACTCCCGAAACCGCAGAATGACCTCGCGCGAGTCGCTCCGATTGGCTTGTGACGTGGCACTGTTATAGGCCGGGCAGATGACATCCTTCGGCGAGGGGCCGTAGGGCACGTTGGTCGTGCTCGGCGGCACCGGACATCCGGCGCCCGGCGTCCGAGGCGTATTTTCGTCATCGGGGGCCGGAAGATCATGGAGCTCGATCGCGGCAAGGAGGGCATCGTCCACGCTGCGCACGACCAGAGGCGCGTTGGTAAGCTTGTGGTTCGTCGTCACTGTGCCGGCTGGCTTGCTGTCCGCGGTGAGCTCGCTCAGAAATACCCGGCCATCGTGCAGAAACGGCGGGCCGATCCTGCCCAATCCCATCAACGGCGCCGTGCGGAACTCCCGGCCATCGGCCGAGGCCTTCTGATTAGTAAACGAGTCGTGGGCGAGATTGCGCGGCAGATCGAATGTGTCGAAGAGCTGGCGCTTATCTTCGTCCTCGGTCGTGTCGTCTCCCCGACGAAAGCCATTTATGAAAAGGCGAGAGATGACCAGTGGATCCCGCGGCCGTTGCACGATCCGCTCGGCATTGATGACCGGCATCATGTGGATGAGCAGGTCCGAGAAGATCGGCGCCCACACAAAGCTCAGATGCTCCGCCCCCACATCGGCCGGCGACTGTCCCGTCCGTTGGATCGGTGTATGGCAGCCGACGCAGTTCAACTTGCGATCGGCTTGATCGATGGCGTTGGGATCGAGGCCGTCGCCCGCGGCCGGCATACGGCCCGGGATCATCCTGTCGGCGAAGGCTTTCAGGTCGATCCCGAAGAGTTCCGCCCCACGCTGAACGATTGCTTCCTCACTCTCTCCGTCCCGAGGCTTGGCCGGGTCGGGCGACTGGAGCACATCCAGCAGCGCGTCGCCGAACTCCGGCGGGGCCGTGTTGCGCAGGAGGTTTCGGATGCTGAAGGGCGTGGAAAGGTGCACCTCCAGGGTGGCTAGGTTTACCGGTTGACCAGGGGTTTCCGAGCGCGCAGCGGCGCAAGCCGCTGGTTCCATGGCCTCCGTCGTCCCTCCCGGAAACAGCGTTGGAAAGTCGATCTCATTGGGGTTTATCAAGCTGGTGAACGAGAGCTCCCCTTGCAGACCGCCGATAACGAACTGCAAAATCTCCACGCCGTTTGCACGCAAACCGAAACGGCCCACACCGCCGACAAAACCGGTTACGGTGCCATTAGAATTTACGGAGAAGGTGCGGGGGATCACGTTGGCCTTGCCGGAGATGCAGCCGGTGCTGGGACACCGTAGGTCGCTGGCGAATTTGCCGAGCGACGAGTCGCCGTTCTCGACGCTGGGATCTGTGTTCGCGGTGATGTCCTGAGTAGGCACCGCCTCCATCAATCCCCGGCCGATATAGGGTGGCCCGGCAAGCTCGCCCACCGCTCGCCGGAAAGTGCCGGCTGCTAGACCAAAGGAACCGTTGAGGTTTGCGTCGAACTCAACCGGCGCAATCGGTTTCGGCACGCATGCCTCGACCGCTGGCCGCGTATGCTGGACTTGCCCGCCGAATGGCTGCGAGACCGCTCCGCTGACGATATTCATCGTCGTCCCGTCGAGCGGATCGAAGAAACCGATGCCCTTCGGGTTCGTAGCCGCGTCCATGTGCGACGGATCAAAATCCCCGAAGACGGTAAAGGCCGCTGTTCGCCCGGTGTTGTCGATGGCGTCGAGGTTATCGGTCGGGCTGCCGCCTCCGGTGGCGGGGTCGAGCGAAGTGAACTCGAAATTGGTTGGCGTTGAGCGCGCGGCTCGCGCGACGTTGGACACACAGGTAGATCCGCCAATACAGGATTTCGGGCTCAACAGTCCTGGGCTGCGCACCCCCTCTGCCGTGTTCAAATGACAGCCCAGGCAGAACTTCTGGTTGTTGATCGGCCCGAGGCCCTCGGCAGCAGTGTGGGGCGTGGTGAAAAACGTCAGCCCTTCGAGGAGCTCCCGGCACTCGCTGCTGGTGGCGTCGGGGTATAGCAGGGAAAGGAGGTCCTGCAGCTGCAGCGGGAACGGGCCGACGACCCCGAAGCTGTCGCGTGGGACACGCTTCACCGGTCGCAACACGGTTCCGGCCGGCGGGACCGCGATGTCGAAGATCCCCGACCCAGCCGATCCCCCTTCCTGGACCCGCTCCATGAGCAACGTAGCGTCACTGGGGACATCAGAACCCAGCTCTGCGGAAGCTGGCAACGCAAGCGTACCCAGTGCGATAGAGACTGTCAGCGTCGCTAAGAGCTTGCGCATGACCTTCCTCCCCGAGAGAGGGTTCTGCCCCCCTGTCGCCGGATCGCCCGGCGCATCACCCGGACGACGGCAAGCTCAACTGCTCGAAGACGCCCCCGGCTCCTACGTCAAGGTGCGCGCCGAGGATTGATTACGGCGACTGCGTCTCCACCCGAAGAGGCCCATTCCAGCAAGCGCCGCCGCGAGCACCGACAGGCTGGCAGCTTCGGGCGCCGCCACCGCTAATGGTTCACCAAATAGAAAATCATCCATCACGACGAGATTGATGCCGCCAGCGGGATTATCGTTGGTCCCCATAGCGAGAGGAGCAGTCCCGCTGGTAATCGTTACGCTGCCAATCTCTTCACCGGCATTAAAGACTACCCCCAAAAACGAGAGGTTTTGGGCGCCGGTGCCTGTTGGGACGAACTGCTTGGTCAGCAGTTTTCCATTCTCGTCGAAAAAATCTATTTTGGAGCTATTAGCTAGTTCAACATTGGTAAATACCGCGGCAAACCCGTCGACCTCGGCGGCGGTACCGCCGTTCGTTCCGGGGATGAAAAAGAGGCCCTTGGTGATGGTGCTGCCGACCGGGGTGAAATCGCGGTTCGGACTGAAATTGCCAAAGGTGCTGCCATAGGTCGCATTGTTGAAGAAACCCGCCAAGCCGCCGTCCGGGCCGCCCGAGGGTGGGGCCTGTACGAAGCCGGTTCCGGGTGTGATAAATTGCGCACCACGGATGTTGAGGAAGACATTGAACGGGGTTCCGCCGGGGGCATTATTGTCCACCGGGGGCCGCCACCGTCCCAGTTGATTTCACGATGACCGCTGAAGAGAGGTCCTGGGGCATTGCCGTTGTTTGGGTTACCCAAAGCGGCCTGGAAGGCGGTGACCGTCCCTTGGATCGAAGAAGGAGCGGACGTTCCTCCCGCCTCGAAAAGCACCGGGGCCGCTGCAACCGGCATCGCGGTCAGCAGACCGAGCAGGACCCCAATCCCGGAAGTTTTTGCGATAGGAGTTTGCATTGGATACATCGGATTCTCCAAACAGCTGCTCAAATTCCGCGACGAACGAGCCGTCAGGTCGGGGAACAGAAGCCGGGTAGGCCGATATTCCCAAAGATCCGTGCTCCGTCCGCAGCAAAAATATTCTATTCTTGGTTAACGTTAAACATTCTAAAGAGTTATCGTGGTCATCCCGCGACCCGACAAAACATCTATAAAGAATTCCGACACCTCCTTACGGAGGATAGATACAAGCAAAAGCCAGAGGATCTGCGGATTTACGAAGCATCAGGGCTCGCCGCCGGTAGGGCACCCTGTTAACTTTTCCGACACCTCCTTAAGGAGGACAGATATGAGCAAAAGCCAGAGATTCTGCGGATTTGCGAAGCGTTAGGGCTCGGTGCCGGTAGGACATGCTGTCAAATTTTCCGACGCTGCGGAGCCCAAAACCCCCTTCAGCTGGCGTCCCCTTTGAGTAATCTTTTGAAAGCGCAGATCGATTTCGACCCCGGGCGGAGCCCCGCTGTGTCGGCCCTGCTGGTACGGCGGACAGATGTGGCCATGGTTTTCGGCATTCGCGTCGCGGGCTAAGGCTTCGACCTTCGGGATCTGTCGCCAAGACGCCGTGATCGAGGCGGTCGCAGCCGCAAATCCCAACACCATCGTCGTGTTGGAAACCGGCAACCCGGTCTCCGTGCCATGGCGCGACAAAGTGAAGGCGATTGTCAAAGCTCGGTACCCCGGTCAGGCCGGCAGCCAAGCGATCGCAGAAGTACTCCCTGGCGAGGTGAACCCGTCCGGCCGTCTGCCGACGGCCGATCTCGCCCAGACCCCGCCGCCTGAATCGCCAGGCCTCGGCACGCCGTGGGGAACGCCGACAAGCTCGCCCGTGATTGCCGGCGTATCATATGAGCGGCTGGTACCAGCGGGCATTCCCGACCCGGCTTTCCGCGCAGCGGCAGGCTGTACCGGAGTTCGAGACGACTACGCAGGGCTGCCGGTTCGCCACCTCGGTCGGCGGCGTGCTGACCGGACGGGGTGCCGACATCATCATCATCGACGACCCGTTGAAGCCCGATGAGGCCTTGTCGCAAACCCGGCGGCAGGCGGCAAACGAGTGGATCGACCATACCCTCTACAGTCGGCTGAACGATAAGCAGAAGGGTTCGATTATCCTGATCATGCACCGGTTGCACGAGGATGATTTGGTCGGCCACGTGCTGGCCCAGGAGGATTGGGAGGTCGTGCACTTCCCGGCGATCGCCGAGGAGGACGAGACCTGGGCGGTCGAGACGGTGTGGGGGCCGCGGCACTTTACCCGGCAGTGTGGCGAGGCGTTGCACCCCGAGCGGGAGCCGCCGGCAATGCTCGAGCAGATCCGCCGGACGATCGGGGAGTATAACTTCGCCGGCCAATACCAGCAGGCCCCGTCGCCATTGGGCGGCGGTCTCGTCAAGGCGGCGTGGTTCAAGCATTACACGCCGGCTGAATTGCCGCAGACCTTCGACCGCGTCGTGCAGAGCTGGGACACCGCCAACAAGGCGACCGAGCTCAGCGATTTCAGCGTCTGCACCAGCTGGGGGATCAAGGGCAAGGAGCTTTATCTGATCGATGTATTGCACCGGCGCCTGGAATATCCGGAATTGAAGCGCGCCGTGCGCGGCCAATACGAACGGTTCAGGCCCAATGTCGTGCTGATCGAGGACAAGGCCTCGGGCACCCAGCTGATCCAGGAATTGGTCCGCGAGGGCCTCTACGCCGTCACCCGCTACCGGCCGCAATTCGACAAGGTCATGCGCATGCACGCGCAGACGGCGATGATCGAGAACGGCTTTGTCCGGGTGCCCGAGAGGGCGCCATGGCTCGCGCCGTCCCTGCAGGAGATGACGGTCTTCCCAAACGGCAAGCACGACGACCAGGTCGATTCGACTGCACAAATGCTCAACTGGTTCAAGCGAGGCGCTGGCCCAACCTCCAACGCCGGGATCTTCGAACTTTACCGGCAGCGCGCCGAGGAGCTCCGCCGCGGGCAGGCGCCGGGCCCTCCGGTCCGCCTCCGCGCCCCGCGCAACGTCTCGCATGTCCAGCTGTTTTCCGGCATCCACCGCGCCGTGGCACCCGACGGCACGGTCGAAATGACGGAAGCGGACGCGGCACCACTGCTGCGGGCCGGGTGGGTGCGGATGGAGGCTGGCGGCCGCCTACGCCCTTGAACCACCTTTAGTTGGGGGGCAGCTCTGATATAATGCCTGTAATCGAAGGGGCTCGTTTATGGAACGCCGCAGATTCGGCAATACTGATCTCACGGTATCGACCATTGGTCTCGGCTGTTATGGCATGTCGGGCGCCTATGGGCCGGCCGACGACGCGGAGTCGATCGCTACCATTCGCTCAGCACTCGATCTCGGGGTCAATTTGCTCGACACATCGGCCAGCTACGGCGAAGGCCACAATCATCGCTTGATCGGAGAAGCGATCCGCGGCCGCAGGCATGATGTGGTCATTCATTCGAAGAGCGGCAGCCCACGCGACGGCAGCTCAGACGCCGTGCGCGGAGGAGGCGATCCGCGCTATCTGCGTCAAACCTGCGAGCAGAGCTTGAAAAATCTGGGCATCGAGACGCTCGACGTCTTTTGCATGTCGCGCGTCGATCCGAACGTGCCGATCGAGGAAAGCGTCGGGGGAATGGCCGAGCTCGTCAAGGAGGGCAAGACACGGTTCATCTCGCTCTCGGAGTGCTCGGCCCACTCGCTCAGGCGTGGCAGTGCCGTGCATCCGCTCGCTTCGCTTCAGATGGAGTATTCGTTGTTCTCGCGTGATGCGGAAGAGCAGGGCCAAATCGACGCCTGCAAGGAACTTGGCGCGGCGATGATGGCCTATGCGGTGCTCGGGCGCGGGATGCTGAGCGCCCAGGCTCCCAAGGTGGAGGAATTGGCAGCGGACGACATTCGCGCGCGGCTGCCTCGCTTTCACAGCGCCAATGTCGAGAAAAACCTCCGACTGCGCTCGGCGCTCGAGGCCATCGCGCGCGGGAAGAACGCCACGCTCGCCCAGCTCTCCATCGCTTGGCCAATGGCCCAGGGCTCGCGTGCGGGAGCCTTCATCGTACCGATACCGGGTGCCAAATCGCGCAAGCACCTTGAGGAGAATGTGCGCGCTGCGGACATTGTGCTCACGGCAGACGATCTCGCGGAAATCGACCGGATCGTACCGCCCGGTGCCGCGGCCGGCACTCGCTATCCGGTAGGACAAATGCACCGACTGAACCTATGAGGGCCAGGCACGCAGGGAGTTTCGGATGGCCGACACAGAAATCATTCCGGTCATCGATCTCGGCCCTTACCTGGCCGGCGCCCCTGGCGCGATCGACCGCACCGCTGGGGAACTGCGGTTTGCGCTGACCGAGATCGGTTTCTACTTTATCGTCAATCACGGCGTGCCTTCGGGGCAGATTCACGAAGTCTTCCGCCAAGTCGCGCGTTTCCATGCCCAGCCGCTCGAAAAGAAGCTGCGGATCAAGCTAGACAAGCACAATGTCGGCTACCTGCCGATGAGGGGCGATACGCTGCGAACCTCGACCGTGGAAACCGTCACCAAAGCCAATCTCAACGAGGCGCTATTTGTGGCACGAGACCTGCCGAGCGACCATCCGGACGTACGGGCGGATCGGCGCTTCCGGAGCGCCAACCGTTGGCCATCCGATCTGCCGGGGTTCCGGGAGGTCGTCGTCGACTATTGCGACACGATGGAGCAGCTGGCGCGCAAGCTGGTGCGCCTCTACGCCCGCGCGCTGCGCCTGCCGGCGGAATATTTCGATCAGCCTTTCACGGAGCCGCAGTACAAACTGAGGATGACGCACTATCCGCACCAGGCCGACCCGCCAGACGACGAGTTCGGGATTGCCCCGCACACCGATACCAGTTTCTTGACCCTGCTTGCCCCCAACGACGTGCCGGGTCTCTCGATCCGGACGCAAAGCGGCAAATGGATCGGTGCGCCGGCCATTCCTGATGCCTTTGTCGTGAACGGAGGCCAGCTGCTGCAACGCTGGACCAACGATTATTTCCTCGCCACGCCGCACCGCGCGGTCAACCGCTCGGGCGGCGAGCGCTACGCCCTTGCCTTTTTCTGCGACAGCAATATCGACTGGCCGGTGGCCGCGGTGCCGACCTGCGTCGGGCCGAACAAGCCGCCGAAGTACCCCACGACCTACTACACCGATTACATGATCCGCTACCAGCAGCGGACCTACAACGTGTTCGGCACCGAGAACAAAAATGCCGCAGAATGACACTGTGCCGTTCACGATCCGATTAGGTCTTAAGACAGTACTTCAGCTTCAAAGTCAGATCGCGTTCGCGAGGGGCTTGATCCCTATATACTCGCGGATTGGAGTAAGTTTGGAGTCGCTCCAGGTATTGCCATTGCTGCCCGAAGGCAGTCGGGCTCTACGGTTCGGCCCGCCGCAGCCGACCCAGGCCTAGCAGCCGATGTCACGTCAGCAGATAGGAGTGTACATGTTCCCCAGTCCAACGCGCATGTTCCTGACCAAGGGGGTAGGTGTCCATCGCCATGCCCTCACCGCATTCGAGTTCGCCTTACGCGACGCGGATATCGAGCAGCAGAACCTAGTATATGTGTCGTCCATTCTTCCGCCGCGCTGCGAGGTTATTGCCCGCGAAGTCGGGATCGAGTTGCTCAAGCCTGGGGACATCACCTTCTGCGTGTTGGCCCGGTCAGAGACCAATGAATTCGGGCGCCATGTCTACGCCAGCCTCGGTTTGGCCAGACCGGTGGACCCGGACATGTATGGATATATATCGGAGCTGCACGGATACGGTATGACCGCGGAGGCGAGCGGTGAACAGGCTGAGGATCTCGCCGCGACCATGCTGGCCTCGACACTCGGCCTGGATTTTGATCCCGAGGCCGCGTGGAACGAGCGCAAACAGATATACGAACACAGCAGTCTGATCATTGACAGCACGTCGATCACGGCCGCAGCCGAATGCGGCCCGGACAATCACTGGATTTGTGCGATCGCCGCTGCCGTTTTCCTGTTTTCCTAGAGTGCTTTGCGCCTCGTTTGGCACGCTTTCCACCCTCCCGCGCCGATCCGAGCTAGCGAGCCGACGGCGGGCAACGACGGTGGTGACAGCGCTCGGTCCAATCGCGACGACGGAGCTCGCCCCATATCGGCGGGCAGCCGCGGAGCATGCGCGCGAGCTGGCAGCGTTCGCGCGAGCAGGCTTGAGTCGCCGGGTGGCCGAGGCGGTGCTCGCTTGCGGCGATGTCGAGGCGGTGGAGGCGCTAACCGGCGGGGGGCTCGACTAAGCCATCGGAGACCAGGAGAAGACGGATGATCCTCGTGACTGGTGCGACCGGGAAAACGGCACCGAGCTCGTCAAACTGCTGGCATCGCGCAACATTCCTTTCCGCGCGATGGTCCGCTCGACGGACAGGACGACGGCGCTTGCCACGGCCGCAGGGGTGGAACTCGTCGTCGGCGACTTCGACGACAAGGCATCGATCGAACGCGCTCTGCGTGGGATCGAGCGGGCTTTCCTGCTGCACGACTCGACGGAGCGGGCCGAAGAACAGCAGCGCGGCTTGTGGCGACGGCCGGCCGCACCGGGCTGAAGCACATCGTCAAGCTGTCGCAGTTCGCAGCCGACGAAGCCTCACCAGTCCGCTTCCTGCGTTACCACGCAGCGGTCGAGCGGGCGATCATAGAGTCGGGGATGGCTTACACCTTCATCCGCCCCAACCTGTTTATGCAGGGGCTGCTCGGCTTCTCGCAGTCGGTCAAGGCGGAGGGGCCGGTTTTTCGCGGCGGCGGGAGACGCCAAGATCAGCGTGGTGGATGTCCGCGACAACGCGGCCGTCGCCGCGGCAGCGCTGACCCGGCTTGGCCATGAGGGCCGAACCTACACCCTCACCGGCCCAGCGGCGCTGACGCATGCCGAAATGGCTGCAGGCCTATCCGAGGCGACCGGACACCCGATCGCGTTCGTCGACGTTCCACCAGCCATGCGCGATGCTTTGCTCGGCATGGGAATGCCGCCGTGGCAGGCGGACGGCCTCGTAGAGGACTACGCCCACTACCGGCGGGGCGAGGCAGCATCCGTGGCGAGCGGGGTGCAGGACGCGACCGGTCAGGCGCCCAGGCCCTTTGCCGCCTTTGCACGCGACTACGCATCCGCCTTCCAGCGCTAATAGGCGTGATGATACCTTGCGTCATTGTCGGCTTCGTGATCGCATGCGGTTGGATCGCTTCCAGTAGCCCAGGTGGCTCTAGCGTGGCGACCCGCACTGCCGCTCGCCGTCAACCGCGCGGATCGAGTTAATCTGCCGTCCAAGCAAGCAGAACAGATCGGAGGAACAAATGGCTAGCGCAACTCAAAACTTTGACGCTGTCGTGATCGGTGCAGGCTTTTCCGGCATGCACATGCTGAAGTCGCTGCGCGACAAACTGGGGCTGAAGGTGCGAGTTTATGAAGAAGGTGAAACCGTGGGCGGCACCTGGTACTGGAACCGCTACCCCGGGGCGCGTTGCGATTCCGACGCCTACATCTATTGCTTCACCTGGGACAAGCAGCTGTTGCAGGATTGGGAATGGTCCGAACGCTATCCCGAGCAGCCCGAAATCCTCCGTTATCTCGAGCATGTGGCCAAACGCCACGACCTGAAACGCGACATGCAATTCAACACGCGCGTGACCGGCGCCGAATTCGACGAGGGAGCCAACCTGTGGACGGTGCGCACCGACAAGGGCGAGGAGGTCACGGCACGCTACCTCATTGCGGCCGTGGGTAGCCTGTCGGCCACAAACATTCCGCAGTTCAAGGGGCTGCAGAAATTCAAAGGCAAGTGGTACCACACCAGCCGCTACCCTCACACTGGCGTTGACTTCACCAACAAGCGCGTGGCCGTGGTTGGCACCGGCGCCACCGCGGTGCAGGCCATTCCGGAAATCGCGCAGCAGGCAAAACAACTAACGTGTTTCAGCGCACCGCCAACTACTGTGTGCCGGCGCGCAACGGCAAGGTGGACCCCGAAGTGGCCAAGGCGCGAAAGGCGGACTATGACGGCGTGGTCGAGCGCATCCGCGAATCGTTCTTCGGCTTTGAGTATTCCTTCATACCGAAGTCGGTGCTGGAAGCCACACCCAACGAGCGAGAGCGCGAGTTCGACAGGATGTGGGACGCCGGCGGCTTCGCCTTCTGGCTGGCCAACTACCAGGACATGTTCTTCAACCAGGAGGCCAACGACCTGTGCGCCGACTACATCAAGCGCAAGATCCGCAAGACCGTGAAAGACCCGGTCGTAGCCGAAAAGCTGATACCCAAAGGCTACGCCTACGGCACCAAGCGCCAGCCGCTGGACACCAACTACTACGAGACCTTCAACAAGGATAACGTTCTTTTGGTCGATGCCAATACCGACGGCGGCATTGAAGAAATTACCGAAAAGGGCATCCGGGCAGGTGGCAGGGAATACGAATTCGACATCATCGTTTTCGCCACCGGTTTCGATGCCCTGACCGGCCCGCTGAAGGCCTTGAACCTAAGAGGCCGCAGCGGCCACACGCTGGATCAGCAGTGGGCGGATGGTCCGCACACCTACCTTCGCATCTCCGTCGCCGGCTTCCCCAACTTCTTCACTATCACGGGCCCGCAAAGCCCGTCGGTGCTGTCGAATATGCCGGTATCGATCGAGCAGCACGTGGACTGGGTCACCGACTGCATAGACAACATGCGCAAGATCGGCAAGACCACCATCGAGGCGACGCCCCAGGCGCAGGATGAGTGGGTCGCCCATGTCAACGAGATCGTCAATAGCACGCTGATGACCGGCGCTAACTCCTGGTACATGAGCGCCAACATCCCCGGCAAACCACGCGCTTTCTTGCCCTATTTGGGGCCAGAAGGTGTCGGCGGTTACCGGAAGAAGTGCGACGAGGTCGCGGCCAAGGGCTACGAAGGATTCGAATTGGCATAGCCGACCTGAAAAAGAATTGAGGGCGGGTAAAGAGCACCGGCTTTACCCGCCCAATTTAAACAGAATTGGAGGAGCCAATGATCAATAACAGCTACTACTCTCAAGACGTGCACGGCCCTTACGAGCTGCACGACCTCGGCAATCTCGAATTGGAAGAAGGCAGCACCATCCGCAATTGCCAACTTGCCTACGCTACTTTTGGCGCCCTCAATGCCGCCAAAGATAACGCTATCCTCATTCCCACCTGGTACTCCGGCACCAACAAGATCATCGAGCAGGTGTATATCGGCAACGGCCGCGCGCTCGATCCCGACAAGTATTTCATTATCATCGTCAATCAGATTGGCAACGGTCTTTCCACCTCGCCGCACAATTCGCCGGCGCCGTCCGGGATGGGGAATTTCCCGCATGTGCGCATCGGTGATGACGTGCGTGCGCAGCACAAATTTGTCACCGAAAAGTTCGGCCTGAAGAGTTTCGCGCTGGTCGTCGGCGGCTCCATGGGCGCGCAGCAGACCTACGAATGGGCCGTACGCTACCCCGATATGGTAAAGCGTGCCGCGCCCATCGCCGGCACGGCGAGAAATACTATCCGCGATTTCCTTTTCACCGAAACCTTGGTCGAGGCGATCACCTCCGACCCCGGTTTCAACAAGGGGTTCTATGTATCGTCGGCGGACCTACGAGACGGTCTGTTGCGGCACGCCAAAATCTGGGCAGTGATGGGTTGGAGCACCGAGTTTTTCCAGGAAAATCGGTATAAGGCATTGGGCTTTTCGTCCTTGGACGATTTCATCATCAACTTCATGTATGGCTATTTCAGCGCGATGGATCCGAACGATCTGTTGTGCATGGCATGGAAATGGCAGCGCGGCGACGTCAGCCGTCACACCGGCGGCGATTTGCGGGCCGCATTGGGCCGAATAAAAGCCAAGACCTTTGTCATGCCGATGTCTTCGGACATGTTCTTCCCGCCGGCTGATTGCCAGGCCGAGTGGCGGCTCATTCCCGATGCCGAGTTCAGGCCGATCCAAACGATCGATGGACATCTGGCACTATTCGGCGCCGACCCCAATGCGATCAGTCAGCTCGATAAGCGCCTGGCTGAGTTGCTTGCGACAAAAGTTTAGATGTCAGAGGGCAACGCACCGATATGCGTTGCCCCCACTCTTTGGCGGTGCTCGGTCTCTCTGGCAGAATTTGCACGAATTGGCCGGGAGCAGAAACCCTCTGACATTATTATCCCAATCTTAACCGCCGGCCCTCGCTGTCGGATCGGCAAAAACGGAAGGGAAGCGCAATGCTCGCCTGGTTCGGCGATTTGAACGCCAAGGAACGTCGGACGATGGGCGCGTGCTTTGGCGGCTGGGCCTTGGATGCGTTCGATGTCCAAATGTACAGCTTCGTGATCCCGACGGTGATTGCGCTGTGGGGCCTGTCGCGCGGCGAAGCCGGCCTGATCGGCACGGTGACATTGCTGATCTCGTCCTTGGGCGGCTGGTTCTCCGGAACCCTCGCCGACCGGTTCGGTCGCGTGCGGATGCTGCAGATCACGATCCTGTGGTATTCCGTCTTCACCTTTCTCTGTGCCTTTGCCCAGAATTTCGAGCAGCTGTTCATCTTGCGCGCCCTGCACGGGTTCGGCTTCGGCGGCGAATGGGCGGCTGGAGCGGTGCTGATGGGCGAGGTGATCCGCGACAAATATCGTGGTCGCGGTGTCGGCATCGTCCAGACCGGCTGGGCCGTCGGCTCGGGAGCCTCGGTTCTCGTCTACACCGGGCTCTATGCCCTATTGCCCGAGGCCATCGCCTGGCGCGCTTTGTTCGTGGTTGGCCTGCTGCCCGCGGTCTTTGTCTTTTGGATCCGCCGGCATATCGATGACTCCGAGATTTACCGGGAGCGGCAGCGGGAACATTCGCGGGTCGGTATCGGGCATCTGTTCTCCGCTTTCCACGGACCGCATCTGTGGACCACGATCAAGGTGTCGTTGATGGTCACCGGCGCGCAGGGCGGCGGCTATGCCTTGGGGATTTGGATGCCGACTTATCTGCGCACCGTGCGCCACCTGTCAGCGACCAGCACCGGCGGGTTTCTACTGGTCCAGGTCTTCGCCGCGCTGTGCGGCTTCCTGCTCGGTTCTTATCTGAGCGATGCGGTCGGCCGCAAATGGACTTTTCTCGTGTCGGCGATCGGATCCTTCATCATGGTCCTGATCTTCATGCTGGCACCGGTGAACAACGAGGTACTGCTGTTTCTCGGCATACCGCTCAATATCATTCTGTTGACGAAGTTTCCCCCGATGGGCCCGTTTATGACCGAGCTCTTTCCGACCGCGGTCCGCGGCACGGCACAAGGCTTTTGCTACAATGCAGGGCGCGCGATCGGTTCGTTCTTCCCGACGATGGTCGGGTTTTTGAGCCAAGTCCTCCCGCTCGGTCCAACAATCGCGGTGTTCAGCGCCATCGCCTCCGGATTGATGATCGTCATGCTGCTGATGCTGCCCGAAACCCGCGGCCGCAGCCTCGAAAGCTTGGAGGCCCCTACCCTGGACACAGCGGGTGCGCCGCGAATGGCGCTCCGCGCGCAGCCAACGACCCGCTGACAAGCGGTTCTGCGAAGAAAAGAAGCGGGGCAGGAATGTACCTCCCTTCCAGGCGGGGAGTATTGCGCGCCGGCATGTTAGGTGCGGCGGTTCTGGCGGCGCGGGGCCGGGTGAACAACCCGGGGCAGGCGCAGACTAGCGCTTTACTCCCCCGGCACGATGTCGCGAGCCCCGAAGGGCGGGAAATGCTGCGGATCTTCGCCGAAGCCGTCGCCAAGATGATGGCGATGCCGCCCGGCGACCCGCGCGGGTGGGTGTTCCAATGGCACATTCACGCCGTCCGCGACGACCGCAGCAAGGCATCAGAGCTGGCGCGCCTCTATCCGAATTCGTCCGATCCCGACCGCATCTTGGCGGAGGCGGTCTGGGACACCTGCGAGGCTCATTTCGACCCGCTGCGGGTAAACCTCTTTCTGCCCTGGCACCGCATGCACCTGATGTCGTTCGAGCGGCTCGTGCGAAGCATCACCGGCGCTGCCCGTTTCACGATGCCCTATTGGAACTACACCGATCCGGATCGCCGTGCGCTGCCGCCGCAATTCCGGTCACCCGACCAACCGCTCTGGAAGCCGCTCTTCCGGGCGGATCGCAACCCGGGGGTCAATGAGGGCCTGCCGATCGACCAAGTCGGGGAGGCGCCGCTCGGCTTGAACGCGATGATGTCGCCGGTCTATGCCGACACCCTCGACGGCGACGCCGGCTTTTGCGCGAACCTCGACAACGCGCCGCACAGCTCGGTCCATGTCGATGTCGGGACCCGCGAGAGAGGCATGGGTGCCGTATCGTGGGCGGCCAACGACCCGATCTTCTGGCTGCATCACTGCAACATTGATCGCATCTGGGCGAGTTGGAACCGAGCCGGAGGACGCAATCCGACAGACGAGGCGTACCTCGGCCAGGTCTTCACCTTTGTCGACGAAGCCGGAAAGCCGGTGCAGAGAAAAGTCGCAGATGTGTTGGACACGGTTGCGCTCGGCTATGCTTACGACCGTTATCTCGACCGCCCGCCCGGCAGCGTCCGTTTCCCGGGCGTATCCGGACTGCGCTTCACCAAGTACGCCGCGTCCCGCGATTTGTCGGGCCCGGTGACGCTCGGCAGTGGACCCACGGTCGTGCAGCAGACCGCTGACGGCGACAGCCGGTACTTTGCGCGGCTGCGAACAGCTTCGATGGCTCGTCGGCCATTCTACCTGCGCATGGCCGGGGTGAGGATCACCCGGCAACCGGGCGTCTCCTACGAGGTCCATCTGGATCCGATGCCGCTGGCCGCGCCCGACCGCACCAGCCGCTCCTACGTCGGGACGATCAATGTCTTCGGCGCCATCGTGCATGGCGCCCATACCGGCGCGGGACCGGCGCCTTACACCAACCCGCGCAACTACAGCTTCGTGATCACCGATTTGGTGCGAAATCTGTTGCAGGCAGGACGTCTGACCGAGCCGCCGAGCGTGGTGTTGGTTCCAACCGGCACGCTGCGACCCGGCGCGGCGCCGACCATCGACAATATCTCGCTGGTCTCGTCCTAAGCTTGCGCCGATCAGTTGGGCCCAGAGTCAAGATCCAACATCAGCCGCAAATTCTGCACCGCCGCGCCCGACGCTCCTTTGCCGAGATTGTCGAGATGGGCGACGAGCACGGCGTGGCGGTGCCGTTCGTTGGCGCAGACGTAGAGATCGAGCCGGTTGGTCCCATTGAGCGCCTCCGGTTCGAGCTTGTCCGCCCCATTGCCGACCGCGACCGTTACGTATTCTGAACCCTCGTAAAAGGCGCGCAGGGCCTCTCGTAAATCGGCGCCGGTGGGCCTCCCCGGCAGGTCGTCGAGGTAGAGCGGTACGCAAACGAGCATGCCTTGGCGGAAATGCCCGGTCGAGGGCATGAAGATCGGCCGCCGTGCCAACCCAGCGAAACGCTCGATCTCCGGTATGTGCTTGTGTTCGAGACCAAGGGCGTAAAGCTCGAAGGCCGGCCCGCCTGCGCGGTCATGCGCCTCGATCAGGGATCTTCCGCCGCCGGAATATCCGCTGACCGCGCTTATCGTGATCGGGTAGTCGGGCGGGACGAGCCCCGCTTGGACGAGCGGGCGCAATAAGCCGATAGCGCCGGTCGGGTAGCACCCGGGATTGGCGACGTTGCGCGATATCGCGATCTTGCCGGGTTGATCCGGCGCCATTTCCGGGAAACCGTAGGTCCATTCGGGATCGACCCGGTGCGCGGTGCTGGCGTCGAGCAATTTCGGCGCGCCGGTGCCGAGCGCCCCGGCCAGCCCGACGGCCTCTCGCGCAGCATCATCCGGCAAGCACAGCACGACGAGGTCGCAGCTTGCCATCATATCCCGTCGAGCCGACGGATCCTTGCGCTGCGCCGTCGGTAGGCTGCGAAGGACTATCCCGGGCACCATTTCGAGCCGATGGCGAATGCCGAGCCCGGTCGTGCCGGCCTCGCCGTCGATGAAGACGCTCGGTTGGTTGCTCGCCATTGGAATGCCCCTGCGCTATCGTGCGGCCGACCCAGGTTTCAGCGGAGTTGGTCCTTATGACGGAAAGCAGCGCGCCTCTCAATTGTCTTGCCGGGGTCCGGGTGCTCGACCTGACGCAATTCGAGGCGGGTCCCTCCTGCACCGAGGCGCTGGCCTGGCTCGGCGCCGAGGTCGTCAAGGTCGAGAACCCCACAGGTGGCGAGCCCGGCCGGACGTCGTTTGCCGGCCCTCCCGGCAGCCCCGACTCGTTCTATTTCTTCGAATTCAACGCCAACAAGAAATCGGTCACCGTCAACCTCAAATCCGAGCGCGGCTTGGCGCTCGTCAAAGACATGGCCAAGAAGGCCGACGTGATGATCGAGAACATGGCGCCCGGAACGGTCGAGCGCCTTGGGCTCGGCTACGAGGCGATCAGCGCACTGAACCCCGGCATCATCTACGCCCAGGTCAAGGGCTTTGGCGAAGGCAGCCCCTACGAGAAGAACCTCGCCTTCGACATGATCGCGCAGGCCGCCGGCGGCACGATGAGCATCACCGGCGAGCCAGACGGACCGCCGATCAGGCCCGGCCCCTCGCTCGGCGACACCGGTACGGGCATGACGATGGCGATCAGCATCCTCGGTGCCCTTTACGAGCGCCGCGCCACCGGCCAAGGCAGGCGGCTGCAGGTGGCGATGCAGGATGCGATGCTGCACTACATCCGCTTCGCCTTTCAGACCCAGGCGGTGATCGGGCGGGCCGCACCCCGGAACAGCAACCGGAGCAACACGGCGCCGTCGGGGATCTTTCCCTGCGCCCCGGGCGGTGCCAACGACTGGATCTACGTCTTTGCCCGCCAGAAGGACCACTGGCACCGGCTGCTCAAACTGCTCGGCCGCGAGGAGCTGATCGGCGATCCGCGCTATGAGACCGCGCAAGCCCGCGGCGAGCGCATCGAAGAGGTCAACGCGATGGTCGCCGACTGGACAAAGCGGCGCGACAAGCACGAGGCGATGCGCCTGATCGGCGCCGCGGCGGTCCCGGCGGGTGCGGTGCTCGACACGATGGAGCTGATGAACGAGCCGAGCTTTACCGAGCGCGGCATTCTGCAGACGGCACAGCATCCGACCGGGCCGTTCAAGATGCCGTCCTGGCCGGTGCGGTTCGACGGAAAGCCGCCGAAACTGATGCCTGCGCCGCTGCTCGGGCAGCACTCTGCCGAGGTCTTCGGCGAGTGGCTCGGGATCAGCGCCGGCGATGTCGAAGCGCTGCGCAAGGAAGGGGTGATCTAACCCCCGGACCATCCGACAACGAGAGAGGAGATACTCAGATGGCGGAACTGACGGGTAACGATATCCTCGCCCGGTGCCTGAAGGCGCAGGGCGTCAAGGACATCTTTTTCATCATGGGCGGGCCGATGCTCGATGCCGAGCTGTGCTCGATCAAGGAAGGCATCCGCCTGATCGACACGCGCCACGAGCAGGGTGCGGCCTATATGGCGCAGGCCTATTCGCGGGTGACGCAGGGGCCAGGTGTGTGCATGGCGGCGAGCGGCCCGGCGACCTTGAACTTCAGCACCGGTCTCGCCAACGCGCTGATCGATGGCTGCCCGGTCGTCGCACTCGGTGGCTCGAGCCCGATCAGCCAGTTCGGCCGCCAGGTGTTCCAGGAGATCGACCAGGTCAGGGCGCTCGACGGCTGCGTCAAGTACGCGGACCGGGTGCACAACCTGAAGCGCATGCCGCAGCAGGTCAATTTCGCCTTCCAGAAGGCGCTGAACGGCAAGCCCGGCCCGGTCTATCTCGATTTCCCGGGCGACGTGCTCTACACCACGATCGACGAGGCCGACGTCGACTGGAGCTATATGGGCCGGCCGATCATCAAGGCGCGCCCCTATGCCGAGCCCAAGGCGCTCAACGCGCTAGTCGACGCGATCAGCCAGGCGCGCCAGCCGCTGATCGTCTCGGGCAGCGGTGTCTTGTGGTCGCAAGCCTGGGACGAGATGAAGGCGTTCGTCGAGAAAGCCGGGATCCCGTTCTACACGACCCCACAGGGGCGCGGCGTCGTCCCCGACGACCATCCCTATTCCTACCTGACGATGCGCAACGATGCGTTCCGCGAGGCCGACCTGATCATCATCCTCGGCACGCGCACGAACTACGTCATCGGCCATGCCGCACCGCCGCGCTTCAGCGCCGGTGCCAAAATCGCGCGCATCGAGATCGACCCCGAGGAGCTCGGCACCTCGGCGCGCAACGTCGACATCCCGATCGTCGGCGACTGCAAGTCGGTGTTGCAGCAATTGTGCGAGGCGGTCGACGCCAAGACCGCCGACCGCTTCCAGGCCTGGCGTCAGAAGCTCGCCGACGGTGAGGCGCAAAAGCGCATGCGCGCCGGCGGCAACTACCCGACCGATGGCGACATCCATCCGCTGCGGCTGTGCGAGGAGATCAAGAACTTCATGCAGCGCGAGGCGATCCTCTCGGTCGACGGGCAGGAGATCTTGAATTTCGGCCGCCAGTCGATCCCGACCTTTGTCCCCGGCCACCGGCTCAATTCCGGGCCGTTCGGCACGATGGGCGTGGGGCTGCCGTTCGCGGTCGGCGCCAAGGCCGCCAAGCCCGACGCTCAGGTCATCTGCCTGCACGGCGACGGCTCCTTTGGCCAGAACGCGATGGAGCTCGACACCGCGGTGCGGCACAAATTGCCGTTGCTGTGCGTCATCAGCCTCAACGGCGGCTGGACCGCCGACCCCGAGGGCAACAAGCCCGGCCGCGATCTCGGCTACACGCGCTACGACAAGATGGCCGAGGCGCTCGGCTGCTACGCCGAATACGTCGAAGAGCCCGAGGGCATCCGCCCGGCCCTGCAGCGCGCCTGGAAGAAGGTCGAGGAGGGCATGGTCGGCTTTGTCAACGTCAAGACCGACTACCGCGCCCGCGCCACGACCGTGCGCTTTTCGAGCCGCGAGACCTGAGCCGCCGCCCCCGCGTCGCAGAAGGGGCGCCTCCGGGCGCCCCTTTTTGCCGGCTGCGGAAGTCTCCGAATTCCCGGTTTCACGGGAAAATTCCCGGCAAAAAACCACATCGGGCGCAAAAATCGGCCGTCACCGACGATCAAAACGATTGGACAATCAAATATTTACGGTAGTCGAAGGCGGGCCACCACCGGTGTCGCAACCGGGTATTTCCGGCCCGGCAAAACCGGGAAAAATTGCGATAACCGGGAAATAACCGGGAAAGGGCCGGCTGACGCCCGGACGAGGCACCCTAGTAGACTGCCGCACATGGTACGCGCTGATCTTGCTACAAAGATGGCGGACCGGTCGGCCGGGCTCGATGCTTAATACGCGGCGGGGCCGGTTCGTGTAGAAACTGCGGCAACCGGGGAGGCGCCACGGAGCCTGCAGACCGTGCACCGCAGCGTGATCGCGCTGTTGATCGGCACCCGAATTTTCAAGATCGTCACGCGCTTCCGGCACGGTGTCGCCGACCAGGGCGTACTGTTCGCGATCGGCGACGTCACCGGCCGACGGGCTCAACAGCATCGCCACGTCTGCGATTCGGCTTGCAGGTCGCGCGCCCGCTTGGCCCAGCCGCGATACTCATTCCAGGCGTCTTCGACCATCGGCGGACGTTGACCCGCACGCGGTACTCACTTGCCATAGCGAACGTTGACGTTAGCCGCAAGGCTTCGGCCGGTGCCGGATGCTTACGTCAAGCTGGACACGGAGGGCTCAACCACCCGATAGTGCGCGGCCGTTTACCATGCGGGTTCTGCTCCGTACGGGACTTTAACACCGTGCAACCGCGAGCAGCCGTGAGAGCGGGACGGTGCAGCTAGAGGAGCCGGTCGCGGCGTATCGCGTGCGCGAGCAGCTGACGCTCGATCGAGTGCCGGTCCAGTGGACGGTGCGCAGATGAGCCCAAGTGTCGTGCGAAAAGGACGCAGTGTCCCGTGAGCGAAATCTTTCTTAGCTACGCCCGGATCGATGACGATACACCGTCAGCTGCCGGCGATTGCGTGGGCTGGGTCAGGTACTTCTATGAAAGGCTCTTTTGCGAGCTGAGGCAGCGCGTCTCCGGAGATCTGCAATTCTGGCGCGACGTAAACGACATCGAGCCCGACGGCGACTTCGCACGCGAGATCGAGGACGCCCTGCGTCAGGCCGTGGTGATGGTGGCCGTCCTGTCGCCGAACTACGTCAAACGTCCCTGGTGCCTGCGCGAATTAGAGGGCTTCGCCAAGGCTTCGCCTAGCGCTGACGCAGCGCAGCGGTCGGAGCAGATCTTCAAAATTCTGAAAAACGATATACCCGAGGAAGACTTGCCGGTCGCGCTGCGGAGCCGGGGCCGAGGATACAGTTTCTTCGAAGTCGATCCCGAGAAGAAGATCGTACAATCCTATTTCGTGGCCGGCAAGCTTCGCGATCGATACGAACAGGCCTATCTCGACAAGATCAACGAATTGGTCGAGCGGATCAGGAGCCGCCTTCCCAAGCTGCTTGCGGTGGCGCTGGCGGCCGACCCGCCGCCGCCGAGCCGGTTCGTGTTCGTCGCGCCACCGCCATCATCCTCAACCGTCATGGAAATCTATCGCGTCCTGACCAGACAGCTGGAGACAGAGGGGTTTGGCGTCCTGCCGCGTCCCGTCGATCCTTTCCCGGACACACTCGCGGATGCCGAGGCGCTGCTGGCCGAGGCGCTCGGCGGAGCGGAGCTGGCGATCCACTTGATCGGCGAAAGCGGCGGCAAGACCTGCGATGGCGCGACCGAGCCGATGGTGCCGATGCAACTTCGTCTCTCGAAGGCCGTAATGACGAAGCGGCCGGAGCTGCGCCGCCTGGTCTGGTTTACCGACAAGACCGCCAACAGCTCGGTGCACGCCGAGCTGTTGCGGGCCCTCGCCGACTGCGACGAGAACCGCGCGCCGCTGCTGCCGGGTCGCGACGAGATCGTGTCCGGCACCTATGACGGCTTCCTCGGCCTGGTGCAGCGGACGCTGCAGCGCGCGGCGCCGGCGCCACCGCAGGAGGCCGACCAGACAGGGAAAACCCTCTATACAGGGAAAACCCTCTATATCGTGGCTGCCGACGAGGACGTGGCCTTCGCCCGCGTTGCGCTCCGTGTCGCGCTTCGGGGCCTCGGCATCGAGGTCGAGGTTCCCCTGCCGCCCGACCGACCGAAGGATGTGCGGGACAAGCACGAGGCCACGTGGCTGCAGGCCGCCGATGCGGTCCTGGTGCTCTGGGGCGCAAAGCTCGTCGAGTGGGTCGACGATCAGCTGTCCCGATGCCGCAAGCAGTGGCAGTCGCTCGGGCGTGGTCGCCCCTTCGACGTCCTCGGACTCGCTTTGGTCGACCCTGACAGCGACGAAAAGCGCAACGAGCGACCGGCGGCACCGGGCGACACCGTCGTCGACCTGCGCGGCGGCCTCGACGCCGCGCGGCTGCAGCCTTTGGCCCGCCGCCTTCGGATCGGTGCATGATGGACGGCGCCACCGCCACCCGGACGGCCTGCCCCTTCCCGGGCCTGCGCCCGTTCTGGCGCGAGGAGGCCCCGATGTTCTTCGGCCGCTCGCGCGATATCGCCGAGCTGCGCCGCGCGTTGCTCGGCGAGCGCCGCTTCGTCGCGGTCGTCGGCTCGTCCGGTTGCGGCAAGTCCTCGCTGGTGGAGGCCGGGCTGCTGCCGCGGCTTCTCGGGGAGCAGCCGCCGGCCGGGCGGCCTTGGCGTGACATTCCGCTGCGGCCTCAGAGGGCGCCAGTGGCACAGCTGGCGGCGGCCCTGGCGAGGCTCGCTCGGGAGGAGCAGCCGGATTCCTTCGGCCGCCTGCACACTGCGAATGCTCGCCAGCCGGTTCCGCGCCACGCTGCGGCGGACCACAACCGGGTTGGTCGAGGCGGTCCGCGAGATCCTCCCGGACCCGGCGACCCCGGTGCTGGTCTTCGTGGACCAGTTCGAGGAGCTGTTCCGCTACGAGCCGGACGAGACCGACGGGGATCTGCCGCTGTTTCGCGACGAGGCGCAGGTTTTCGCCAATCTGCTGCTCGAGGCGACGCGGGCAGGCGAGCCGAAAATTTCTGTGCTGATCACCATGCGCTCCGACTTCTTCGGTGAATGCGGCCGCTACCGCGGCCTGGCCGAGGCGGTCAGCGGCAGCCAGTTCCTGGTGCCGCGCATGGTCCGCGAGCAGCTGCAGGAGGCTATCACCAGCCCGCTCTGCGTCGCCGCAGCCATCCCGCCCGACCAATGGCCGGAGGTGGTAGAGCCCGCGCTGGTGCAGCGCCTGCTGAACGCGGTAGGCGACGAGACGACGGCCGACCCGCTGCCGGTGATGCAGCACGCGTTGATGCGCGCCTGGCAGATGGCCGAGAACGCGCAGGACCAACGCGAACGGCCAACACCGCGGCTGCGCGTCGTTGACTACGTGGCCGCCGGCGAGATCGCCGATGCGCTGTCGCGCCACGCCGACGAGGTGCTGGAGCGTGGCGTGGCGGCGGCTGGCGCGGCGCTGCCGCAAGACGGAGTCGCCCACCTGTTTCGGGCCTTGACCGACATTGACCGGGAAGGGCGCGCCATCCGCCGTCCGCAGACGCTGGCGGAGTTGGCGCCGGTGGTCGGCGCGGAACCTTCCACGTTGATGCCGGTGCTCGATGCCTTCCGTGGCCCGGGCGTGTCGTTCCTGACGCCCTACATGCCCGCCCCGATCGAGGAGGCGACACCGATCGACATCAGCCACGAGGCTTTGATCCGTCGCTGGACGCGCATCGCCGACCAGACCGTGGACTCCACCACCGGGCGGCCCCGTGGCTGGGTGCAGCAAGAGTTCAGCGATGGGCTCGTCTGGCGGGCGCTGGTGGTGCAGGCGGAGGTGTTAAGGCGCAATCCCGAAGCATGCCTGGACCCGGCAACGCTCGGCCAGCGCTATCCGTGGTTCCGGGCCCTGCGCCGCCGCCCGGCCTGGGCATTGCGCTATGCGATCCGGCCAGGGCGCGGGACGGCGCCGGAGGTCGCCCCCGAATGGCTGGGGGTGCGCCGGCTGCTGTTGCAGAGCCTGCGGCGGAAACGCGACGCGGGGCGGACGCAGCGTGCCGAGGAAAATCAGAAGGAGGCCGCCCGGCAGGCGGAGCTCAAGCGCCAGCAGGAACTGGCGGAGGCGGCGACCAAGCTCGCACGCGAGCAACGCTGGCGCGCGAGGATTGCCGGGATTGGCGCTATCGTTGCGCTCTTGCTGGCCGCTTTCGGCGGGTGGATGGCATTAGAAGCCAATGCCGCAAGAGACCTAGCCAACCGCAACGCCGAAGAAGCCGATGCCGCAAGAGAGCTAGCCAGCCGCAACGCCGAACAGGCTCAAATCGCGCGCGATAAAGCGCATATACAACTCCTAGCCATGCAGGCGCGCCGCGAAGCCACGGAAGCAACATCAGCAGATGACATCGAGCGTGCCGGCGCTCTGGCTTTGGAAAGCATCGCGAAATCAACCGGCCTATACCCGAGGCAGACGCGATCGAGGCCGCAAGGAGCGCCCTGATCCTCCTACCGCTTGCGGTCCTCTCGCATGCCAACAGCTGGGTCAGATCGCTGGCGATGCTGGCGGACGGGCGGCTGGCCAGCGGCGGCTACGACGGCACGATCAAGCTCTGGCCCAAGGCCGGTACGGGTGTGCCGGTTGTCCTCTCGCAGGGCAGCGCGATCTATTCGTTGGCGGCGCTGGCGGACGGGCGGCTGGCCAGCGGCGGCTACGACGGCACGATCAAGCTCTGGCCCAAGGAGGGTACGGGCGAGCCGGTGGTCCTCTTGCAGGGCGGCGCGGTCTATTCGTTGGCGGCGCTGGCGGACGGGCGGCTGGCCAGCGGCGGCGAGGACGGCACGATCAAGCTCTGGCCCAAGGAGGGTACGGGCGCGCCGGCGGCCCTCTCACATGGCAGCACGGTCTATTCGCTGGCGGTGCTGGCGGACGGGCGGCTGGCCAGCGGCGGCTCCGACGGCAACATCAAGCTCTGGCCCAAGGAGGGTACGGGCGCGCCGGCGGTCCTCTC
>Ga0209039_10000044_pt1 | contig 102745 bp, 92 predicted proteins | sample BogFormECP12_OM1_FD_188238 | JGI IMG/M metagenome (GOLD analysis project Ga0209039, IMG submission 188238) | Bog forest soil microbial communities from Calvert Island, British Columbia, Canada - ECP12_OM1 (SPAdes) (version 2) | ecosystem: Environmental > Aquatic > Freshwater > Wetlands > Bog ... | reverse complement strand
GGAACGAGTATTTTCCGGGAGCCATGTTCGTGTAGTGCGCAGTGCGGCGCGTCCCGGCGTCCACCCAGTCCTTATCAAAAGGTTCGAGCCGGTACCTGAACCGCACTTTTTCCGGGGCGGAAAAGCTGAGGGCCGTGAAGCGGAAATCGAATGTGTTGTTGCCGGGGGGTACGGAAGTCTGGCCGTCGGGCGCCAGCGTCAACTTGTTTGCCCATGCCTCTTCCAGTACCACAGGCGGAGGGAAGCGATTGCCCGCGGTGGGGTCAATGGCTACGACGCCGCGCAGGGTGGGAAACCATATCCGCCCGTCCCTGGTTTTCCAGCCTCCAGGGCTCCCTCGATTGCATTCGCTGCTCCTCATGCCCTCGGCGATCCCATACAAGACCGGCAAAATGGAAGAGATTCTCCCATCCGCAAAATCATTGAGCTCCTTCAGACTGAGGCGAAAGATATTCTGATTGGAGCTGAACCAGAGATTGCCCTTTCCGTCCTCCAGAATGCGCAGCAACATGTTATTGGGCAGACCGTCCTTCGTCGTAATCGCTTTCAAGCGGCCGTCCCGAAAACGGAACAATCCCCCGCCGTATGTCGCAAGCCAGAGCGTCCCGGTCGAATCTTGGTAAATATCCAATATGTGGCCGGGCAGACTTCGGTTCTGCTCGTGCAAGAAGCCTTTGCCGCCGCGCACATAATAGAGCCCCTCAATGGCAGTCACCCAAAAGCCGCCGTCCCGGCCCCCGATGATATTCTGCACGCCGGAGATGCCGGGGATCTGATCCAATTTCCCCTCGCGAAAGCGGTAAAGGCCGCCGGGGCGCTCCTCCATGGGCCCGCCGATCCACAGGGTGCCCTCCCCGTCCTGATAAATCGATCCCACGGCCGGCGCTTCCACCTTGAAATGGCTCAGCACGCCGGATCTCGAGCGATACAGCCCGCCGTACCCGCCGAACCACAGGTCGCCATCGCCTGTCTGGGCAATGGCCCGAACGTCCTTCACGCCCGGAAACGGATGAAACCGATGCCCATCGAACCAATCGAGCAAATCCCCGCCCAGCCAAATGCGTCCTTCCCGATCCTGAAACACAGTATTGAAGCTTGAGTCTGAGAGGCCCTCGTCCTTTGCATACGCTGTCAAGGGGGCTGGCCGGAGACGAAGCAGCCCCTTCCCGATCATTCCAACCCACAGGTTGCCTTCTCGATCTACCAGGAGGCTGCGTACCTTGGGCGATTCGCCGCCATTCGCAGGCAACGATAATGATTCCGGAGGACTGAGCCTCCCGTCCACAATCCGAACGATTCCGGCCGGGCTGAGCAGCAGCAATTCCCCATCCGCACCCTCCGCCATGGTGACGGCATACTCGGGATTCTCCGCCAATGCGCGCCGCCCAATAGGCGGTAGGGGTACGTCGGAGAATACCCCCTGGTAATAGCGCACCAGCCGATACTCGTCGCGAACAGCGACCCAGACACTTCCGTCGCGAGCTTCTTGAACCAGAAAAACACTCGGCTTGCGGACATTCAAGGTCGCGATGGAGCCGTCGGCGCCGAAACGCACAAGGTCCGTTCCACAGCGAAACCACATGCTTCCGTCCCGCGCCTGCAGGTAAAACTCCCTGACCGCCTTCCCCCGGTGAGCGGGGTAAGCCTCCAGCTTGGCGCCGGCAAACTTTGCTACGCCGCGCGAGGTCTTGACCCACACATTCCCTTCGGCATCTCCACGGATGGATGTGACGAAACTGCCCGGCAAGCCGTCACGGTCGGTGTATGTGGTGGCAACGCCGTTTTCCAGCCGGATGAGACCGCCCTCAGTACCGATCCACAATACTCCGGAACGACTTTCGTACAGAGAGAGGATGCGATTACTGCCGAAACCCGGAGTACCCGCCGAGTCGAAAACCCTGAAGCGCTCGCCATCAAAGCGCGCGAGCCCCCCGAATGTGCCTATCCAGAGATAGCCGCGATGATCCTGCAAGATCGCATTCACCGAGTTTTGCGGTAGACCTTGCTCCGTTTGCCAAACCGTGGTGGCGTACTGCCGGGGTTGTGATTGTGCGGGCACGGGAGCGCTTAAGAGACTGGCAAGCAGACCTGCGGCAAGAGCAATTGCGATCCGATGCCGTGGATGTTGCACCATTTCCGCTCGGGTGCCAGTTAGGCGGATCGGCTGCTGCACGAAGTACCGGTAGACGCCGATTGAAGAGACGGCCGCTAACACCGCAAGTCCTGGACCTCTATACCAGCAACTTATGGCCAGCGCAAACGCGAGCAAAAGGAGCCGCGGGAACGCTGAAGTCGAAATCTCGCAGGAGTGGCTACGCCTCCCATGCAACGCCGTCGCATAACGCCGTAAGCCCATAACGCGTGAGATCCGCCAACCGCTGCTCCGCAACGGCCGCTTCGGCAGCGAGCTGTTTTGCCTTCAGAACCAACCTCGCCATTGGCCCCGGCTGTCCGGGTCTCTGTTTTGTACAGTTTATCACCGTCACTTGGCAAAGGCGCACGGCGTCGACATCCGAACAGCAGCAGCGCGGTGAGGAGCATCGCTCGGAAGCAGCAGCTAGAGCGGCGGCCTCAATCCGCTGTACCAAATCGGCGGACCGCGATCGGCGCGACTGGCCTTGAAGCTATAATTCTGACAAAACCCATCCTCTCGCAAAGGCGCAAAAGCCACCAAGGCCCCCCTTTTTGGGCGTTCTTGGCGGCTTTGCGTGAAATCTTCGCGTGCCCGCCCTTCCTTCCACCAAAACCTGACCGCAACCTCACGACTGCCGTCCCCACTTCCCGTAATCTCAGTTTAGGAGACGGAGAAACAATGTCGAAAACCATCTACAATCCACTCATTGCCGGCATAGAAGAGGTTCGTTCATCCTGGGGCTGGTTCCTGGCCCTGGGAATCGCGCTCATGGTTCTTGGCGCGGCCTGCATCGTCTATGACGTAACTGCAACCTACACTGCCGTGCTGGTCTTTGGCTGGCTGCTTCTGATCAGCGGGGTTATCCAATTGGTGAATGCCTTTTACACTGGGACCTGGAGCGGGTTCTTCTTCTTCTTGCTCAGTGCGATCTTTCGGGGAGTCACCGGATACTTGCTCGTTCGCTATCCAGTCACTGGAGCCGAGAGCCTCACCTTGGTGCTTGGCTCGTTCTTCATCGTGGGCGGACTGTTTCGCGCCATCGGCTCTGTAATGGCGAAGTTCCCTCAATGGGGCTGGGCGCTTTTCTCCGGGATCGTCTCGGTGGCCTTGGGGATCATGGTCCTCTGGCAGTGGCCCGTTACCAGTGTCTGGTTCATCGGATTGGCTGTCGGTGTTGACCTCATAGTTGACGGTGCCGCGACATGCGCTTTCGCCAGCGCGCTGCACAGTTTGCCTGGGCGATCGGCTTTCGAAGCCGCCTAAACATCAATAGAAGGAGAGTATCTCAATGGAAAGAATGCTAGTTGTGGTCTTCAACGATGAGCCGAAGGCCTACCAGGGATCGCGTGCCCTCAAGGAACTCGATGCGGACGGAAGTATCGCGATTCACGCCGAATCGGTCATCAAGAAAAACGCCGATGGCACGATCACGGTCAAGCAGACGGAAGACGACTTCCCCATACGCAGCGTCGGCGGAACGGCGATTGGCAGCCTGATCGGACTTCTCGAAGGACCGGTCGGCTTGGCTGTCGGCGCTACGGCCGGCCTGCTGGCGGGCAGCATCGGCGATTTGGCCGTGGCTGGAGTGGACGCAGACTTCCTCGACGAAGTTGCCGCCACGCTCACACCCGGCAAGTTTGCGGTGATCGCGGACGTCAGCGAGGAGTGGGTTACTCCGGTGGATACCCGAATGGAAGCCTTGGGCGGCGCCGTATTTCGCAAAGCCAGAAAGAGCTTCGTGGAGGACCAATGGGCCGGAGATGTGGCTTCGCTTCGGGCGGAAATCGATCAATTGAAGGCCGAGCAGGCCAAGGCACGGGGCGAACGTAAGGTCAAGCTCCAGGCCAAAATCGACAAGCTCAACGGCAAAGTGCAAGCCAAGTTGGATGAGATTAAGCGGAGGTCTGAGCAAATCAAGAGCGAGACCGACGCCAAGGTGCAGGGCCTGCAGAAAAAGGCCGAAAAAGCCCAGGGTGAAATTAAGGCCACCCTCGATGCCCGCGTGAAGCAGATCCGCGGAGACTACCAACAGTCCCAAGCAAAAATGAAGCACTTGCTGGCCGGGCAGTTGGAAAAAGCAGCTGCGCAACTGGAAAAGTAAGAACGCCGGCATTTAGCCGCATGCCGATTCGCGGGCGGCAGTGCCAACGGGATACGAGTGGCGCCGGCCGCGCACTTGAGCGCAGAGACTTGTTCCTTTTCGAGCAGCCTTGCCGCTGCTCAGAAGGAGAGCGTGAGAGAAGAAATCAATATCAACAAAGGAAGGAATTTAACAATGGCACAACTGATTGTAGTCGGATTCAAGAAAGATATGTACCGGGCTTCAGAGGTTCTCAACCAGCTCAGTGCAATGGATGATAAGTGGGTTGTCGATCTTCGGGACGGCGTCGCAGTCTATCGGGACTATAGCGGCAAGCTGAGGGTTGATCAGAGCTACCAGATGACCACTGGCGAAGGCGCCGGGTGGGGCGCCTTTTGGGGTTCCCTGATCGGAGCGCTGATTGCCATCCCGTTCACTGCCGGAGCCAGTGGCGCAGCCCTGGCTGGGACGTTGGCGGCCGGAGTTTTGGGCGGCGGCGCCATCGGCGCCACCGGCGGTGCGCTCGATGCCAGTTGGTGGAAGGACGAGTTCGGCATCCCCGAGGAGTTCGCAACAGCCATCGGAGCCATGGTCCAGCCGGGCGACTCGGCGATCCTTGCCCTGTTGCGGACGGTCGACCCCGTTAAGGTGGCCGAGCAGTTCCGCGGCTACGGCGGCACGGTCCTCCAGACCACGCTCACCAAGGAGCAGTCCGAAAAGGTGCAGTCCGTTCTGAACGGCACCGATCGCCACTTCGCGAAAGCGAGCTAGTGCACGGGTGCCATCATGGCTGGGCAGGCGGTACGGCCTGCCCAGCCGGTAGCGCCGGCGGTCTTGCCGCCGGCGTCTGTAGTGCCGGCGGTCTTCACCGCCGGCATCTATATTTGTCCGTCTTTGCCCGGTAATGCGAGGAAGGTAGCGGGTGCTCAAGTGTCTGCCGATATCCAAGCCGCGAGCGGTGGTCCCCAGGTGGATGACAAGGTCGCCATTCATGGCCGGGTCACCATCGAAAACTCAGACGAGATGCGCAAAACGTTGTCCAAAGCCTTGCGCGCAAAACCGGCCAGCCTGTCCGTCGATTTGTCGGATGTCTCGTATATCGACATCTCCGGTTTGGCCACGCTGGTGGAGGCGGCCCGCACTGCGCGCCAGCAAGGCACGCGCCTGATCCTGGGCGGCGTCCACGACCAGCCGCGCTACCTTTTCGAAATCACCCATCTCGATCGGCTGTTCGACATGGCTGGACAGAAGGCGGCCACATGAAATTTCTGGAAGCCGTTGGCGGCGGCGTGATCCGTGGACTTGCTTATGTCGGCGGGCTCACCATTCAGGGCTGGTCGGGCCTGCGTGCCACACCCCGCCTGCTGCCGGGGGTGGGCAAGCGGGGGCGCTGGCAAGCCACGCTGCGCCAGATGGCGGCTATCGGCGTAGATGCGCTACCGATGGTCGGAATCATGTCGGCCTGTGCGGGATTCATCCTGGCCATGCAAACGGGAACCGAGCTGCGGAAGTTCGGAGCAATGCAGTACGTCATGGACGTCGTGGGCGTCGGGTTCACGCGCGAACTGGGCCCGTTGTTGACGGCTTTCGTCGTCAGTGGCCGGTCGGGGTCGGCATTTTCGGCCGAGATCGGAACCATGGTCGTCACCAACGAGATCGACGCCCTCCGGACCATGGCCATCGATCCGGTCGAGTTTGTGCTGGCCCCGAAATACCTCGCGGCCATAATCACAATCCCCTGCCTCAGCATCATGAGCAACGCGTTTGGCATTCTGGCCGGCGCCGGCTTCATGTACATCACCACCAAGATCAGGCTCGGCATGTATCTGCGATATGTCTTCAACTCGATCGAACTGCGCGATGTCTTTTTCGGGCTGCTCAAGAGCCTCGTGTTCGCGATTATCATCGTCAACGTCGGGTGCCTGGAAGGGTTCAGAACGCGAGGGGGACCGGACGCGGTAGGGCGGTCCGCGACTTCCGCCGTGGTGTGGTCGACCTTCTTCGTGATCCTCGCGGACGTGTTTTTCACGGCCATCTTCTATCTAATGCGTATGGAGTAGCCCATGGCGGATCCCATGATCTCAGTCCAAGGCTTGACGGTAACCTACGGGAGCCGTCGCGTGCTGGATGGCGTGAACTTGGACATCCAGCCGGGCGAAGTGATGGTCCTGCTCGGTGGCAGCGGCTCAGGCAAAACCACCATGCTGCGCCACATCATCGGACTCGAGCGGCCAACCTCCGGGACGGTTAAGATTCGGGGCGTCGATATCAATCGTTGCTCCCCGAAAGACCTCAAGGCGATCCGGCGCACCATGGGCGTAGCTTTCCAGGATGGTGCGCTATTCAATGAGCTCACCATCGCAGAAAACGTCGACCTGCCTTTGCGCGAGTTGACAACCCTGGCCGATCCCGTCATCGACATCATGACGTACATGAACCTCGCGGCCGTTGGTCTGGGCGAAGCCGGCAAACAGATGCCCCAGGAATTATCGGGGGGCATGAAAAAGCGCGCGGCCGTGGCGCGGGCGACCGCGCTCGACCCGGAGCTTTTGCTATTCGATGAACCGTCCGCGGGCCTTGATCCGATTGTCGCGGCGGGAATGGATGACTTGATCCTGTTCTTGAAGCAGGCCTTTCACATGACCATCCTCGTCGTGACGCACGAGTTGGCGAGCGCATTCAAGGTCGCCGACCGTATCGCCATGCTATACCAGGGATCGCTCATCGCCGTGGATAGCAAGGATGCGTTCCGGGCGAGCACTAATCCACGCATCCGGCAGTTTCTCGACCGGGTTGCCGATCCCATTGCGGCGAGCACGGCCGTTCAGGACCACATGCAAGAACTGGCGGGCATGACAGGAGCAAAAGGATGAATACGGAAGCCAAAGTCGGCGCATTCGTGTTAGTGTGCGCGGCGGTGCTACTCGCATCCGTCTATCATGTCAGTAACGCGCAGATCAAGGGGAAGCGCACCCCCTACCGGACGTATCTGCGGTATGCGGGCGGGTTGGTGCCGGGAGCGGACGTCTTGTTTGGCGGCATCAAGGTCGGCCAGGTGACAGCCGTGCAGCCCGACCCGCAGGACCCCACCCGGATTGAGATTCTACTTGATGTGAGGGAGGGAACCCCGCTGAACGCCAAGTCCGTGGCTAAGCTTGGATCGGTAACCGTGATTACCAGCCCCGTCATCTCCATCAGCATGGGGTCGAATGACGCGCCCCGGTTACCGGCCAACAGCGAGATCCCGTCGCTCGAAACCATCAGCCTGGATGACGACGAGCGCAAAATCGTGAGCCTCGTCGATTCCGCGCAGGGACTGCTTGAAGCCGTGCATACGGACGTGAACGAGGTAACTGGCGATGCCCGGCAACTGATGGCCAATGTGAACGGCGTCGTCGGTAAGCCGAATCAGCAGCACGTGACGGAGATATTGGACAACGCCGATAAAATGGTCAGCCAGGTATCGCCGAAGATCGACCAGATCAGCGACCAGCTTCTGAAGCTGACCGATGATGCCAACGGTGTCATAGCCAAGATGGGGCCGGCCGTGGACAATGTGAACGCAACCGTCACCAACGCGAACCACACGATCGATGATCTCCATGAGCCGGTTCAGACGGACCTTGCCGAAGTGCGGAAGGCGCTCGATCAGGCGCGCAGCCTGATCGCCGATCTGCAGGCTGCCATGCGCGCCAAAGATCAAAACATTACCGTCACGCTCCAGAACGTTCGTATGGCTACCGACAACCTGAACGCCCTGACGGAGTCCGTGAAAGAGCGTCCATGGAGCCTGATACGGATCAGGCAGCCGAAGGACCGGAAGGTTCCCAAATGAGGAGGACCCCATGACGACCAAGACTCTGGTGAGCATGAGCGCCTGCACGGTGACGCTGCTGATGGCCGGTTGCGGAGGCAAGATCCTCTATTCTCACTACTACGCGCTGGATATTCCTGCGGTGCCAGCGCCTGCGGTGAGCCCTGCGCGCCTGCCGGCAACGCTGGCGGTGAGCCGGTTCGAAACCCCGCCATACCTGAGACAGGGGAAGATTGTATATCGTCAAGGTCCGACGGAAATTGGCTTTTACGATTATCACCGGTGGGCTGCCGATCCCGCCGACTCGGTTACGGCCGCAATCATCGATTCCCTCCGCTCCTCGCGGCTGTTCTCGTTCGTAAAACCATACGACGGTCAGAACCAGCAAGATTACCTCATGAGCGGCCAGCTCGAACGGCTTGAAGAGATCGATTCCAGCAGCGGTGTCCGCGTGGAAGCGAAACTGTCGGCCGAGCTGGTTGATCTGCGAACCAACGCCACCGTATGGACCGATCAGGCCGATGAGACGTTGGGGGTCGAGACGCGCGATGTAAACTCGGTGGTAGTGGAGATGAGTCATGCCGTTCAAAAGAGCATCGATCGGCTTGTGGCGAGCTTGAATCAGCACCTCCCTGCGAAGTAACGTGAGGGAATGAGCACCCAGAACCCAGTCCAGCCCGCCGCTCAGCCGGGCAACTCCGGCGCGGCGGCCAACGGATTGACCTCGCAGGAAGCTGCGGCACGCCTTAGCCAGTTTGGCCCCAATGATCCCGCCCCTCCCCAGCGCCATTCGGCGGTTCTCGACTTTCTGCGCCTTTTCTTACAGCCGCTGGTGTTGATATTGCTGATCGCCGCCGGCGTTTCCGCCTTTCTCGGCGAAACGGCGGACGCGGGCATCATCTTCACCATCGTTCTGCTCAGCAACACGCTCGACTTTGTCCAAAACTACAAGTCGCAGAAAGCTGTCGAGCAGTTGCGGCAACAAGTCGCACCCACCGCCACCGTGCTGCGCGACGGGAAGTGGCAGGAGCTTCGCCGAAAGGATGTTGTTCCCGGTGATGTGGTGCGATTGTCGGCCGGAGACCTGGTCCCGGCGGATGCGCGCCTCTTGGAATCCCGCGACCTCTACGTTCAACAAGCGGCGTTGACGGGCGAGTCGCTGCCGGTCGAAAAGCAGGCGCGCGGCGAGCAAGTCTCCGTCCGGCCCGATGCGGAGAACATGCTCTTCCTGGGTACCTCCGTCGTCAGCGGAACCGCCAGCGCTTTAGTCGTCTCGACCGGCGCCAGAACCTCTTTCGGGGACATCGCTGCCCGCCTCGCCTCGCGCCCCGAGCAAACCGCCTTCGACCGCGGCCTGAAGGATTTCAGTCTGCTCCTCACCCGCACCGTGTTTTTCCTGGTCACCTTTCTGCTCTTGGTCAGTTTGGCCAAACATCGCGATCCTTTTCAGTCGCTGCTGTTTGCAGTTTCATTGGCGGTCGGCTTGACCCCGGAATTTCTTCCCATGATCGTCTCCGTGACTCTCTCCAAGGGCGCCCGGGCCATGGCCAGGAAGAAAGTCATCGTCAAACACCTTTCCGCCATCCAGAATTTCGGCAGCATTGACATCCTGTGCAGTGACAAGACCGGAACGCTCACCAGCGGCAATATGAATCTTGACCGGTCTCTCGATCCCTTCGGAAGCCCATCGCCGCGGGTCTTCACTCTGGCGTATCTGAACAGCAAGTTCCAGACGGGAATTCGCAGTCCGCTCGACGGGGCCATTCTGCAAAGCCCCGAGCCGGCCGAGGCGGCAGGTTACGAAAAGCGGGACGAGATCCCCTACGATTTCGAGCGCCGCCGGCTCTCCATCGTGGTGGAACGGCAATCCAAGCGGCTCTTGATCACTAAGGGCGCGCCCGAGGGAATCCTGCCGCTCTCGGTCAATTATGAATCTGACGGCCGCACCGCCGTGTTGGATGCGGCCACCGTCGAGCGCTGCCGGAAGACTAACGAGGAATTGAGCCGGCAGGGATACCGCGTGCTCGCTGTGGCTTACGCCGAGGTCGAAGCCCGCCCCGACTATTCGCCTGCCGACGAAAAAAACTTCACCCTGGCGGGTTTTCTGACCTTTGCCGATCCGCCTTTGCCGGATGCCGCCGGAGCCCTCGCCAAGCTGCGGCAGGACGGTGTGGAAGTGAAGATCATCAGCGGCGATGGAGACCTCGTCTCAGCTCACGTTTGCAGCCAGGTTGGGCTTGAAACGGGCAAGATCGTGCTCGGTGATGAACTCGAGCAGATGACCGATGCCGCGCTCGGGCACGTCGTCGAGGTGACCACGGTTTTCGCGCGGGTGTCACCGGCGCAGAAGAACCGCATCATCCTCGCGCTGAAGCATCGCGGTCATGTCGTGGGATTCATGGGTGATGGAATCAACGACGCCCCGTCGCTTCACGCGGCTGACGTGGGCATCTCCGTTTCGACGGCTGTGGACGTTGCCCGCGAAGCCGCCGACATCATTCTCGTCGAGCCTGGCCTCGACGTGCTCAACAGCGGCATCATCGAAGGACGCAAGGCTTTCGGCAACGTGATGAAGTATCTCCTGATGGGCACCAGCTCGAACTTCGGCAACATGTTCAGCATGGCGGGCGCTTCACTCATTCTGCCGTTTCTTCCCATGTTGCCCACGCAGATCCTGCTGAACAACTTCATGTACGACCTGTCGCAGCTCACCATCCCGACCGACAATGTCGATGATGAATACCTCCGAAAGCCACAGCACTGGGACATGAGCCTGATCCGGAAGTTCATGGTGGTTATCGGACCGATCAGCTCGATTTTCGATTTCTTGACCTTTTACGTGCTGCTGCATTTCTTCCACGCGGGTCAAGTCTTCTTCCATACGGGTTGGTTTGTCGAGTCGTTGGCGACGCAAACGCTGGTGCTTTTCGTCATTCGCACCACCAGGAATCCGTTCCAGAGCCGGCCCAGTTGGCCCCTGACCGCGACCATACTGTTTATCGTGGCGTTGGGCATGCTGCTGCCGGTCAGTCCGCTCGCCGGCCCACTCGGCTTCACGCCGCTGCCGGGAAGCTACTACGCCTATCTGGCGGTTGCGACGTTCGTGTATCTGGTGCTCGTGGAATGCGGCAAGCGTCTCCTCCTCAAGCGCACGCCAGTGGCGCCCAAGGGAGCGACGGCATGACCGCCATCAGGCGGTGAACCCTACCGCATGGCGTAGGAACTTAGCACCTTCATGTAGTTGACGCGCTCGAAGGCGCCGGTTTGCGGGGCCGAATTGCGGCTCATGCTCCCCTGCATCTGTTTGATGGAGTCGTACTCGTGCTCGCCCATCCAGATCAGCAACTCGGTCGACAGCGTGTCCAGGTAGCTGATGCCGCGCTTCAGCAGCGCCGACGTCATCATCGCCACCCGCGCGCCGGCCATCATGGCCTTGATCACGTCCGTGTGGCTGTGGACTCCGCCGGTGAGCGCCATGTCGGCCTTGATGTTGCCATAGAGCACGGCGATCCAGTGCAGGCGCAGCAGCAGCTCGTGCGAATTGCTCAGGATCAGGTTGGGCACCACTTCCAGCGCTTCCAGGTCGAAATCCGGCTGGTAGAAGCGGTTGAAGAGCACCAGGCCGTTGACGCCGGTGGCATCCAGCTTGCGCGCCATGTTGGCCATCGAGCTGAAATACGGGCCCAGTTTGACGGCCACGGGGATCTTCACCTCACGCTTCACGGCCATCACCAGGTCGACATACTTCTGTTCCACCTGTTCGCCGGTGATATCGGGACTGGCGGGAATGTAGTAGATGTTCAGCTCCAGCGCGTCGGCGCCGGCCTGTTCCATCTGTTTGGCATAGCTCATCCATCCGCCCGGGGAGGTCCCGTTGAGGCTGGCGACGATAGGGATCTTGACGGCCTGCTTGCACTTCGCGATGTGCGTCAGGTATCCCTCGGGCCCCGTCACGCGCCGCGTCAGCTCGGGGAGCTGCGTCTCCGATTCGGCTCCGATTTCCGAACTGGCATCGAGGTACCGGTCGAGCTCATCGCTCTCGTGCTCGATTTGTTCCTCGAACAGCGACTGCAACACCACGGCGGATGCGCCCGCATCTTCCAGCCGGCGGACGTTGCCGAGGTCTTCGCACACCGGCGAAGACGAAGCCACCAGCGGGTTCTTCAGCTTCAGCCCGAGATAGGTCGTGGACAGATCGATGGTCTTGCTAAGGTCGATCATTTCTTCACCTCCGCGCCGTTAAATGGCTCGTGCGCCATATAGTCGTAAAGCTTCCAGCGTTCGGCCACATCCTGTTGCGCCAGGTCCAGCAACTTCTTGGCTTCTTCCGGATTGCTCTTCACCAGCATGGTGTAGCGGGTTTCGTTGTAGATGTACTCCTTCAGCGTGATGGAAGGAGCGCGCGAATCCAGTTGGAAGGGGTTCTTGTTTTGCGCGATCAGATCGGGATTAAAGCGGAACAACGGCCAGTAACCGGAATTGACAGCGGCCTTCTGTTGCTCCATGCCGTCCGCCATGTCATAGCCGTGCGCGATGCAGTGGCTGTATGCGACGATCAGCGACGGCCCATGGTAGGCTTCCGCTTCCAGGAAGGATTTGACGGTGTGCATGTCGCTCGCTCCCATGGCCACGCGCGCCACATACACGCTGCCGTAGTTAACCGCCATCATGGCCAGATCCTTCTTGCCGGTTTGTTTGCCGCTGGCGGCGAATTTCGCCACGGCGCCGCGCGGCGTGGCTTTGGAAGCCTGCCCGCCGGTGTTGGAGTAGACTTCGGTGTCGAGCACCAGGACGTTGACGTTGCGGCCGGATGCCAGCACGTGGTCCAGGCCGCCGTAACCGATGTCGTAGGCCCAGCCGTCGCCGCCCACAATCCAGACGCTCTTCTTCACCAACACATCGGCGAGCGTGCTCAGATCGCGTGCGTCGGAAGTGTGGATTTCCGCCAGCTTCTCCTTTAACTGCTTCACTCGTTCGCGCTGCTCGAAGATGCCTTGCTCGGTTTTCTGATCGGCGTTGAGGATGGCCTGCGCCAGGTTCTCACCGATGGCGAATCCCAGCCGCCAGACCAGCTCGTGGGCGTATTCCTGTTGTTTATCGAGGGCCAGCCGCATTCCCATGCCGAACTCGGCGTTGTCTTCGAACAGTGAGTTCGACCACGCCGGACCCTGGCCGGATTCGTTCTGGCAGTAGGGCGTGGTCGGCAGGTTGCCGCCGTAGATCGAGGAGCAGCCGGTGGCATTGGCGATCAGCATCCGGTCGCCGAAAAGCTGCGTCATCAGCTTCACGTAAGGCGTTTCGCCGCAACCCGAGCAGGCGCCCGAGAATTCAAACAGCGGCCGCAGCAGTTGCACGTCCTTCACCTGGCTCATGGAGAGCGCCGTGCGATCGGTCTCCGGGATCTTCAGGAAGAATTCCCAATTGGCCGCTTCAGTTTCGCGCAGCGGCGGTTGCGCCACCATGTTAATGGCCTTGTGCTTCACTTCGCTCTTGCTCTTGGCCGGGCAGATTTCCACGCACAGCGTGCAGCCGGTGCAATCCTCCGGCGCCACCTGCAACGTGTACTTGCGCTCCTTCATGTCCTTCCAGCGCGCCGCAACGGCTTTGAACGTGGCGGGCGCGCCCGCCAGTTGCTTCTCGTCATACACCTTGGCGCGGATCACGCTGTGCGGGCAAACCAGCACGCACTTGCCGCACTGGATGCACAACTCCTCATCCCACGCGGGGATTTCCAGCGCGATGTTGCGCTTCTCCCACTGCGCCGTGGAGACCGGGAACGTGCCATCGATGGGCATGGCGCTCACCGGCAGGTCGTCGCCTTCTCCCGCGATGATCTTGGCCGTGAACCGCTGCACAAAGCCCGGCGCTTCCACCGGCACGGGCCGCCGGATATCGAACAGCGACGTCACTTTCTCCGGCACCTTCACCTCGTGCAAATGGTCGAGCGCCGCATCCACCGCGGCGAAATTCTTTTTCACCACGCTCTCGCCGCGCTTGCCGTAGGTCTTCTCGATGGAATGCTTGATGGCGGCGATGGCTTCCTCGCGCGGCAACACGCCGCTGATGGCGAAAAAGCAGGTCTGCATGATGGTGTTGACGCGCTCGCCCATGCCCGTCTGCCGCGCCACTTCGTAGCCGTCAATCATGTAGAATTTCAACTTCTTTTCGATGATCTGCCGCTGCACCGTGCGCGGCAGGTGATCCCACACTTCGTCCGGGCCGAACGTGCTGTTCAGCAGGAAAGTGGCGCCGGTCTCGGCGGCCTTCAATACGTCCAGCCGCTCCAGAAACGAGAACTGGTGACAGGCCACGAAGCTGGCTTTCGAAATCAGGTAGCTGGAGCGCAGCGGCCGCGGCCCGAATCGCAGGTGCGAGGTGGTGATGGCGCCCGATTTCTTCGAGTCGTACACGAAGTAGCCCTGCGCGAAGTTGTCGGTTTCCTCGCCGATGATCTTGATCGAGTTCTTGTTGGCGCCCACTGTGCCGTCCGCGCCCAGGCCAAAGAACATGGCCCGCACCGTGCCCTCGACCTCCGTCGAAAACTGGGGATCGTAATCCAGGCTGGTGTGCGTCACATCATCGTGAATCCCCACCGTGAAGTGATTTTTGGGCGACTTCTTCGCCAGTTCATCGAACACGCCCTTCACCATGGCGGGCGTGAATTCCTTGGATGCCAGCCCATACCGGCCGCCAATCACCTTCTTTGCCACGCCCATTTCCGCCAGCGCGGTGATCACGTCGCAGTACAGCGGTTCGCCGGTCGCGCCCGGCTCCTTCGATCGATCCAGCACCGCAATCGACTTCACCGATGCCGGCAGCGCCTCAACGAAATCCTCCACCGCGAACGGCCGGTAGAGCCGCACCTTCAACAGGCCGACCTTCTCGCCCGCCGCAACCAGGGCGTCCACCGTCTCATGCGCCACGTCCGCGCCCGAGCCCATCATGATAACGATGCGCTCGGCGTCCGGCGCGCCGGCGTAGTCGAACAGGTGGTACTGCCGCCCGACTATTTTGGCGAACTTGTCCATGGCGTCCTGCACGATGGTGGGCGCCGCCAGGTAATATGGATTGCACGCTTCCCGCGCCTGGAAGAAGACGTCCGGGTTCTGCGCCGTGCCGCGCAGCACCGGCCGGTCCGGATTGAGCGAACGGTTGCGGTGCGCGCTCACCAGTTGCTCGTCGATCATGGCCCGCAAATCGTCGGGCGTGAGTTGTTCCACCTTGGCGACTTCATGCGAGGTGCGGAAGCCGTCGAAAAAGTGCAGGAACGGGATGCGCGATTCCAGGCTGGCCGCCTGTGCGATCAGCGCCATGTCCATCACTTCCTGCACCGAGTTCGAGCTCAGCATGCCGAAGCCCGTGGAACGCGCCGCCATCACATCGCTGTGATCGCCAAAAATGGAAAGCGCATGCGTGGCCACCGCGCGCGCCGCAATGTGAAATACCGTGGGCGTCAGTTCCCCGGCAATCTTGAACATATTCGGAATCATCAACAGCAGGCCCTGCGACGCGGTAAACGTGGTGGCCAGCGCCCCGGCCTGCAAGGCTCCGTGCAGCGCGCCGGCCGCCCCGCCTTCGCTCTGCATCTCGACCACCGTCGGCACGGTGCCCCAGATGTTGGTCTTCTGCTCGGCGGACCACTGGTCCGCCCACTCCCCCATGTTGGATGATGGCGTAATGGGATATATGGCGATTACTTCGTTAGTCTGATGCGCTACGTATGCGGCTGCCTCGTTACCGTCGATAGTGACCTGCGGCCGCGTGGTGGTGGATGAGCTAGTCAACTCTCCCCTCCTTACTAGTATGGGATTCACGTCCTTAAGCCATATTATAAGATCTTTATGTCGTAAAAATCTACAGATATTTAGATCCGAAATAAGAATATCATTCAAGGCATTGGAACCATTGCGCTTCAGCTCGCTGCCGAGATCCGGTCTCGACCGGTCGAAGTATCGCGCTGCGGGTTCGGCGGGCGTGAGCACCAATCCGCGCCGGGTGTTCTGAATTGGCGGAACGAAGCCAATCGGTGGAGGCGCAGAAGGAATTGGCTTCGTTCCTGAATCCCCTACAGGGGGCAGGCGCCCTCGCCTGCGCCGGATCCCCCAGTCCGGCTCCCCTTCTCAATCGCCATTGAGCCCAGACTTTGCTTCGCCCCAAAATTGACCTCGCTCCAGCGTAGCAGCCGGAAAGGCGCGTTTATGGCCGGGAGTTGCGTAACTCATTTGGAATGAAAGGAAAAGACTCTCGCTTCGGGTGTGACTGACTCAAAAGCCATGCTTCACAGAGCGGCTGAAAACCTCCGCAGCCATCGTTTAGAACACTGGAAACACGAAGGGCGCGAGATTACTCTCGCGCCCCCAGTGGTTGAAGCTTAGGCCGCGTTTGCCAGCAGTTCGTCCACTTCGGCCGATTCGAACTCGTGGCGATCCGCCGCTTCCTGGCAGGTGATGCAAAACTTGGTCCAGGGCACCGCCTCCAGGCGCTTGGGCTTGATCTCCTCTTCGCAATGCAGGCAGATTCCATAGCTGCCATCGGCGATGCGCATCAGCGCGCCGCGGACGTTGCGGAGCAGGTTCGATTCCCGGTCCAGGTTGCGGATAGCGAGTTCGCGCTCGCCGGCAAGCTGCACTTCGTCAAGGGCATCCGGCGTTTTTTCAATGGCGATGTCTTCGCGGTTACGCAGTCCCTTGGAAAGTTCGGACTGTCTGGCCTCGAGCACCGCTCTATATTTGTTTCGTTCGGTCTGGTTCATAAAATTGTCTCCCGGTTCTGTTTTTGTCTTTTTTTTCTTGTCGTTAGCGTTCTTTCCTTCCGCAACAGTATAGACGGAATTTTCTGCCAAAGGTTTCACGCCTCCCGATCTCTCTTCAGGGCTACTCACTCGCCTTGCTTTCATTCGGCAGCCTACGAGCACATTTCACAGCAATTCATTGGCCAAACCGCCAGTGTCGCGGGAGCCACCTGTTTTCGTCCGGTCGCGTCATTCGCATTTACTCATCGGCCAAGATGCTAATATCTCTACTTGGATAGTGCTCCAGCGCCTGTAAAATCTCACAAGCATAGACTGCCCGGCACCCTCACGGCGTTGATGGCCTGTCTGTATTTCCTGCTCGCCGGCTTATCATTTTTGTCCAACATCGGCGTCGAGAACGACGAAACCCTCTTTGCCATGGCGTTTCTCAAGCCCACCGGCGGAGCTTACGCTATCCGCATCGGCCATTCGCATATCCCGCTCATGATCATGAGTTACATCGGCACATTGAAAGCGTGGCTTTACCGTCCGATTCTACGAATGTTTGGAACGGGAATGCTGCCACTCCGGCTGCCGATGCTGCTCGCGGGAGTAGCCAGCCTGTGGCTGTTTTTCCTGCTCCTGCGCCGCATCGCTGGAGAACGCGCAGCAATCATTGGATGCACTTTGCTGGCGGCGGATGCAACTTACCTGTTGACCCTCTGCTTCGATTGGGGACCGGTGGCGCTGCAACACCTGTTGCTACTGGGCGGCATGCTGCTGGTGGTGCGGTTTTGCCAGGGGGAAAGCCACTGGGAGTTGTTTTGGGGCTTCTTTTTGCTGGGGTTGGCGATCTGGGATAAAGCCCTGGCAGTGTGGATGTTATCTGCCATGGGGGTGGCCTCGGCAGTGGTCCTTCCCAGGCTGATTCTGCGCCTGCTGACGCGACGCCGTGCGGCGCTGGCCGTGGCCGGCTTCCTGCTTGGCGCGCTGCCCCTCCTGATTTATAACGAAGAGAATCAATGGATCACCTTCCGGGGCAACTTCCATAAGGATACGAGCGACCTGCCCGGCAAAGCCCACCTGCTCATGGACACGGCCAAAGGAGGGGGCTTGTTTGCCTGGATGTTCGATGAGAACTGGCAGACCACCGCGCCCCATCCAGCCAGGGGCTGGGCGCAGGCGCTGAGTGCCGACATATCGTCACTGGGTGGGCACCCCCGGCACCACCTTCTTTTCTATGCCTTCCTCCTGGCGCTGGCGCTCGGGCCGCTGGCGCGCGGCAACGCATTGCGCGCCATGGCCTTCGCGCTGATCGCGCTGGCGGTGGCGTGGGTCCAGATGGCCATCACCGCCAATGCCGGTGGCGGCGTCCACCACACTATTTTGCTTTGGCCGCTTCCGCAGCTCGTCGTGGCCGTTTCCTTTGCCGCCGCCTCGCGCCGCCTGGGGCGCGCCGGCCTGCCGGCGCTGGCCGTCGCCGGAGCGGCCATGGCGATCGCGGGCCTGATGGTGACCGCCGAGTATCAATATGTCAGTTTCCGTTATGGCGGCTCTCCCGCTTGGACGGACGCCATCTTCGGGCTCCGCGATTACATGAAAGGCGTCCACGCCGGCAATATTTACTGTGTGGATTGGGGAATTATGGACAGCCTGCGCCTGGTCGGCAACGGCACATTGCCGCTGCAGGTGGGCAGCGATCGCATTTCCAAACCGGAGCTGAGTCCGGAGGACCGCGCGCCCGTCGAGCGCATGGTGGCCTCGCCCGGCGCGGTTTTCATCGCGCATACCAAGGACTTCGAAAACTTCGCCGAAGTCAACAACAAGCTCGTCAAATTCGCCGCGGGGATTGGCTACCAGCGCGAAATGATGGCGGTGATTCCGGACACCTACGGCCGTCCGGCGTTCGAAGTCTACCGCTTCGCGGCCACACCCTAACTAACGCGGGCCGGCAGCATAGCGTGCGCGGGGAACGCCCGTGTTATGCTGCGGTTTGCCAGTCTCACCCCTCCGCCCCTCCACGGCCGCGGCGCGTCACGGAGCAGCCGCACTCTTCCTGGTCGCCTACTTCATCTACTTTTCCTGGGACCGCCTGGCGGTGCCTTTTTCCTCCGATGACCTGATGAACCTGGACTTCTATTGGAAGCGCGGGCTGGCGTGGATGGCATATGCGCAGTTCCCCTTGTGGCGCGGCTGCTACCGCCCGATGGGTGCGGTGTTCTATCTGCCGCTGTTCGAAGCATTCGGCTTGAACCCCACCGCGTACCACGCCACCATCATGCTGCTGCTTCTGTCCAACGCATATCTGCTCTACCGCTTCGCTAAGTTGTTGGGCGCGGGAGAACTGGCCGCCGGCCTGGCCGCGCTGGTGGTGTGCTACCACGCAGGGTTGGGCGCGCTCTACTATTACACCGGCTTTGTGTACGATGTGCTCTGCTTCTTCTTCTCGTTGGGCGCGCTGGTGTTTTATGCCTCTGTTCGAACGCGCGGCCGGCTGCTCAGCGCGTGGGAGACGGCGGCCTTCCTCGGCCTTTTCCTTTGCGCCCTGAACTCCAAGGAAACGGCGGCCACCCTGCCGGCAATTCTGCTGATCTACGAGTGGATTTACCACCGGCCGGCGCTCGGGCTATTGGCCTGGTGTCGTGGCGGGGCGCGTGTTGCGCTCTATAGCGCAGGGATGACTGTGCTTTCTCTTTACGGAAAGCTGTTTGGACCCGATCCTCTGGTAAATGCAGCGGGATATCATCCCGTCTTCTCGCTGCGCCAGGTCCAGCAGTTTCAGACCGCCGCGCTCGGCGACCTGCTTCTCAACCAGCATTACTCGGGATGGATCAGGATTCTCGCGATGTGGGCGCTGTTGTCCTTTCTGGCATGGCGAAGGAACCGGCCGGTCCTGCGATTCTGCTGGTGGTTCCTGCTGATCACGCCGCTGCCGGTGGAGTTTCTGGAACATCGTACGGGAGCCAACCTGTATATCCCGCTGGCTGGCATGGCGATCTTCGGCGCCGTGATTTTCGTGGATCTGGCGGCCTGGCTCGCGACGGTGGTCAGGCGCTTGGACCGGCGCGTGGTGCTGGCAGTGACGATCGGGGCGGGAGTGTGCTTCTGGGGGCACCGCAATCACTATCTCAAGGAGCGGTTCGTCCGGCCGGCTATGGCCGGGACGGGCAGACTTCAGCAGGAAATTCTGCAACAGTTTCGCGCGCTCAACCCGCGCGTCGCGACCGGGAGCCGTGTCGCTATCCTGAACGATCCAGTGGAGCCGGACGATCCCCTGAACGGGTTGGAGACGTATTTCATCGCGGAACTTTGGTTTCGCGACCGGAGCGTGACGGTGTATTTGCAGCGGCTGAACCGCCTGCCGCCGGAAGAACTGGCTCGGTTGGACCACGTGTATGCATTTCAAGACGGCCGGCTGGTCGAGGTGAAGTGATTCACTTCAACTCCACCAGCTTCCCATGGTCGAACGTGAAGATGGAATCCTCCCGGGCCAGTTCGTCGGGCGTGAGCGCGCCATGCCGCTCGACGTGGATGTCGAGGGTGCGATCGCGAAACCAGAGTTCGGCCACGAAAAGCATGTCCCAACTGTGGAACGGGTCGTCCAGGAAGGCTACCCTGCCGCCGGGACGCACGTGCGGATTGACGGCGCGGAACTGCTGGATCACGTCCCAGCTTTCATGGCCCAGCCCGAGCATGGCGGGCTTGGCATAGGTTTGCTTGTACTGCCGGTTCTGGCGGGCCCAGAAGAAAATGGCTACGGCCACCAGCAGGGCTACCATGCCGCTTCGTCCCAACCGGCGGCCGAACGGTTCCCGCTCCAGCACGCCGGCGAGGGCGCCGGCCAGATCGACAACGATTACCGAAGCGAAGATCGCCCAGCCGACCATGGGAATGTAGAGACAGGCCTGGCCGCGGCCAATGAGGAACTCGATGGGCAGCGGCGTCAGCACCATGAACCACCACAAGAAGCGCAGAATCGGCCGGTCGCGGCGCCACGCGAGGTAGCCCAACACGGCCCAAAGCAGCAGGATTCCACCCCAGCCGGTACTCCATCCGAAGAGCAGGTCGCCGAGAGACAGGCGCTGGAAATCGCGGACGCGGCGAAGGACGAAAACGGGATGGTAGCCTGCGGCGTTGACCAGGGCATCCGGTGCGAAGAGCTTTCCGTAAACATCCAGCGCGGCGAGCGCCGCCGCGAACAAGGCGATGCGCGCGGGTCCGCGCATCCACGTCAGCAATGCGGCGGCATCGTGCACCCCGGGCCGATGGTAAACCCATTCGTACACCAGCAGCATCAGCGGCAGCGTCACCGCCATTTCCTTGGAGTTCAGGGCGCACAGGAAGAGAGCCAGGAACACGGCAATCTGCCGGACAGCGGGCAGGCGGCCGGACTGGCGAATCCGCAGGTAATAAACGAACGCGGCCAGGTAAAAGAAGCAGCAGAGCACGTCGTAGACGCAGGCGGCGTTGTAGTAAAGGTTGTGCAGGCCGGCGTGATAACACGCCACCAGCGCAGCTAGTCCGGCGGCCAGCTCGCCCGAGCCCAGCAAGCGGGCGAAACGGTAGACCAGGTAGACGTTCACCAGCAGAATCAGCAGCAGCGCCGCCTGGTAAGGCACGGGATTGAGGCCGGCGAACTCGAGAATCGGCCGGTAAAAGAGACCGCCCATGGGGCGATAGTCGCCCCGCCATAAGGTGAACTGCGAGATTGCGAGCGAGAGCGGACCGCCGCGATAGTAGTGGGCCATGTTGCCGATCTCGTCAATGGCGAAGTGAACGCGCAGCCCGTCGTAGGTGAAGTAGACGAAGTAGGCCATCAGGAAAGCGGCGAAGGCAAGCTTGCGCCAGCGGTGTGTCGAGGAGGCCAAGCGACCAGTGTAGTGTCTGCGCAGTAACCAGACAACTTCCCGACTTCTGACCCCTGACTTCCAAATCCCGCGGGGATTTCAAGGGCGAAGCCCTTGGTTAGCGCGGCAACACCCTGACCAGCTTGCCGTCATCCCACCGGAACACGGCGTCATAACGCCCGCTCATGGCCTCGCCATCCTTGGCTCGCGCCACCTGCAGCGTTGCATCGTGATAGAAAAGCTGCGCCAGGAAGACCAGCGAAAAGGTCCGTTGCGGAAATGGATCGTCCTCAAAGAACAGACGCGCTCCGTGAGGCAATGCCGGTTGGATGCGCTCGAACCCGGCGGTCATTTCCTCCGTCGGCAGGCGGGCGCTGGTAAACACCTGCATGGTCTTGCTGGATTCCCAGGCGTCGAGCGGCGCGAGAGCCAGCGCCACCGACAGGAACAGAACCGCCGGCGGGACCGCCGGACAGGCCTTCTCCCGCAGCATCACCAATGCCGTGGCGGCGTACAACGCCCACCCGGCCATCGGCAAATAAATGAAGAAGCCCGAATAGTGCGGCAGAAAAATGAACGGCAGAACGCTGAACAGCACGAAGAACCACGCGAACAACAAAGGCAGCGAGCGCCGCCATACCGCCAGCGCCAGCATCGCCAGCATCAGCAAGACCGTGTTGCCAGCGCGAAAAAAGTGGTTCTGGTAAAACAACACATTCACGTACAAAGGAAACGTGTGCAGGTAGCGCGAAGCGGAGATCGCCGGCCGGTACGCCGGATTGGCGGTGAGGCTCCCCGGACCCGTGAGCTTGCCAATCACGTATGGTACGGTGATGAGCGCCGAAATCGCCGCGACTCGCCCCTCCCGCACCAGCCAGCGCGCACCGGCTCGCACACCCCATTCCGGCCTGTGCCAGATCCACTCGTAGCACGCCAGAGCGAGCGGCAGCGTCACCGCCAGCTCCTTGGAATTGAGCGCACAGACGTAAAGGGCCAGGAACACCGCCCACTGCCGCCCGTTTAACATCGCTCCCGCCTGGCGGATTCCCAGGTAGTAGTACAGCGCCGCGAAGTAAAACGCGAAACACAGAAGCTCGTAAATGGTGCCGGAGCTGTAGTACAGGTCTACCAGCCACGCGTGATAGCTCATCAGCAGCGTCGCCAGCAGCGCGACCTCGCGCCGTCCGGTCAGCCGCAGGCAAACCCCGTACGCCAGCGCCAGGTTCCCCAGCAGCAGCGCGAAACAGATAACGCGGAAAGGCAGGGGATGGAACCCCAGGAGGCGATAAACCGTGACATACACCACTCCGCCCATGGGCCGGTACGCCGGGCTCCAATACGTGAGATTGCTCAGGAGGAGCCGTGCGAACGATGGCGTCAGATGAAAGTACAGGTTCATCAGGTCGTCGCCCGTGAACCGTGCCCCGAGGCCGCCGCCGGCGAACCAGAACAAGTATCCAATCAGGAAGAGACCAGGCCCCCACCGGGCCACGGTTGTTCGCACTGCGCCATTATCGCGCAAGCCGTGCCGCCGGGTCCATTCAGACCAAGCCTGCTAACGCGCATTCTCACGTGGAGCCCGATGATGTGGCGCACGCACTCGTGCGTGCCGTGTCGAGACTCATCTCGACACCTTCGAGGGCTACGGACAGTCCGTCGTCGCTGGGCGCCGGCATGAGTGCCGACGCGGCACCGACGAGTACGTGCGCCGCATCGTCACCGTAGAATGTCTGTGAGAAGAGCCTGCTAACGAAGATCTTCGGCGAAGAGGAAATTCAGGCGGGAGCAGTATGGGCACCGGTAGAGCAGCCCCGCGATCGGTTCGGCGCGCGTCCGGTCCAACGCGGAGCCGCAGGACATGCAGACGTTCCAATCCCCCGGTTCCGGCTCCGGACGTTTTGCCTCCGGACCGAAGGCCAGGGCCCAGCCGTAGCGCGAGAGCCTCGTAGAAAAACAGCCATCCACCAGCCTGCTGCCCAGGTTGAGGAAGAGCCGCGCGCCGCCGAAACACCAGGAAGGCAGGTGGCCGAGCCACCGCATTCTCCTCGGCAGTGGACCGGGCAGCCGGCCGCGCGGCGCCGGCACAAAATTTCGTTTGTCCACAAAGATGAATGAGGTAAAAAGCTCCCTCCATCCGGCCAGATGCAGCCCTGTGCCGGATTCGATGGCGCCAACCAGGCTCTCAAAACTGAAACGCTGAAAATGGCCTCCGCCACACAACAGCAGCCGGTATAGGCCGTCGCTAAAGCTCCTGCCGTCGGGAACCGACACGAACAAGCGCCCCTGCGGTTTCAGCACGCGGCGGATTTCACCGATGGCGCCTGCCGGATCGCGGAAGTGCTCCAGGCTATGGTGGCAGATGATCAGGTCGAAACTGCGGCTGGCGAATGGCAGGCGGTGGCTCTCGGCGCAGGCACTGGACAGATCCCGGTTGCGCGCCAGCTCGCTCGGATCGAGGTCCACTCCGGTCACGTTCAATCCCGCCAACTGCGCTCTCAGGCTTCCGGCGCCGCAACCCAGGTCCAAAATTCGCTGCCAAGGGGACAGTTCACTCAGCCAGCTCTCGAGCAATCGCATGCTTCGTTCAGCTTAGCTGGTGGCGCATACATGCGCTAAACTGCGGCTATGCGACTCGCCTTTCTGCTTATGATGATGGCTTCGACGGCGGTGCTGGCCGCGGAGGATTGGGGCCCGGCGCAGTTTCTGGTGGGACAATGGACAGGCGAAGGAACCGGCCAGCCCGGCAACGGTTCGGGTGCGTTTTCCTTTTCCGCCGACCTGGCGGGACACGTCCTGGTGCGCAAGAGCTTCGCCGACTACCCCGCAGCCGATGGCAAGCCGGCCTTCCGGCACGACGACTTGATGGTAGTGTATCGCGACGAGACCTCGCACGGGTTGCAGGCTATCTACTTCGACAACGAGGGGCACGTAATCCGGTATACGGTATCGGCGGCCGGAGCAGGAGTCGTGTTCCTGAGCGACGGCGCGGCGAACCAGGTGCGGTACCGGATGACCTACACGCCGGCGGGCAAAGACAGCCTGAAGATCAAGTTCGAGATCGCCAGCCCGGGCAAGGACTTTACGACCTATATCGAGGCGGGAGCCCACCGCGATTGAGCTTGGGCAAGCACGCCACCCCCAAATATAAGAAAACAAATAGAATTTTATATAATATTGTTGCGCTGATGAATACTTGACATATACACACTAATATTTTATGATTGTATCTGGATGAGGTCGCCAGGCGGCCTTCCCAAAAGACAAGCATGAGGAGGATTAAACATGTCTCTCAGTCATTATGACCCGTTGGCCAGTCTCCGTCTCTTTGAAGACTCCTTCACCCGGATGGTGAATGAGCCGCGGGCGAACCGTCCGTGGTCTCCGGCCGTGGACATCTACGAAACCGAGAACGAACTGGTCTTAAAGGCCGACCTGCCCGACGTCGATTCGAAAGACATCGACGTTCGCGTGGAGAACCAGACGCTGACGATTTCAGGCGAGCGCAAGTTCGACCAGGAACAGACCGGGAAGGGATATCACCGCATCGAGCGCAGCTACGGCAGCTTCGTGCGCAGCTTCGCGGTGCCCAGTACATTCGATACGGAACACATCGCGGCGGACTTCAAGAATGGCGTGCTCACCGTGACGCTTCCCAAGAAGGAAGCTGCCAAACCGCGGCAGGTCAAAGTCGAAGTCAAGGCGTAGAATTGAAGTGGGGACGCGCTTCGAGCGCGGGTACGACAGGGCCGGGGCTTCCCGGCCCGATTTGTGTCTAAGGGGGGTATATGTTTCGATTAGATAAACTGACGCAAAAAGCGCAGGAGGCTTTGCAGCAGGCCCAGGCGATCGCGGAAAAGCACGGAAGCCAGGTGCTGTTCCCGCTCCATCTGCTGATCGCGCTGGCTGGCGAGCAGGAAGGGATTGTGCGTCCGCTGCTGGAGAAATGCAACGTGCATCCGGACGCCATCGTGGCGGAGGCCGAGCGGATGTTGGAGGGCCTGCCTAAGACGGCCGGCATGCAGCCGGGTCCGGGGCTGTATCTTTCGCAGCCCATGAACCAGACGCTGGAGCGGGCCTTCGACGAAGCCACGCGCTTCAAGGATGAATTTGTTTCCACCGAGCATCTGCTGCTGGCCATCGCGCAACAAAACGACCCGGCTGGCCACCTGCTGCAACGAGCGGGCGCAACCCACGACGTGATCTTGAAAGCCCTGGTGTCGGTGCGCGGGACGCAGCGCATCACCGATCAGAATCCGGAAACCAAGTACCAGGCTCTCGAGCGGTACGCGCACGACCTGACGGAATCGGCGCGGCAGGGCAAGCTGGACCCGGTGATCGGGCGGGAAGACGAAATCCGCCGCGTGATGCAGGTGTTGAGCCGCCGCACCAAGAACAACCCCGTGTTGATCGGCGAGCCGGGCGTGGGCAAGACCGCTATTGTCGAGGGCCTGGCGCAGCGCATCGTCCGCGACGATGTGCCCGATCAACTCAAGAACAAGAAGCTGGTGGCGCTGGATCTGGGCTCGATGATCGCGGGCACGAAATTCCGCGGCGAATTCGAAGACCGGCTGAAGGCGGTAGTCAAGGAAATCATCGATTCCAATGGCGAGATCCTGTGCTTCATCGATGAGCTGCATACCCTGGTGGGCGCGGGCTCCGCGGAGGGCGCCATTGACGCGGCCAACCTGCTGAAACCGGCATTGGCGCGCGGCGAACTGCGCTGTATCGGAGCGACCACCCTCACCGAGTACAAGAAGTACGTGGAAAAGGACGCTGCCCTGGCGCGGCGGTTCCGCACCGTCATGGTCGGAGAACCGTCGGTGGACGACACCATCGCCATTCTGCGCGGCCTCAAGGAGAAATTCGAAATTCACCACGGGGTGCGCATCCAGGATGCCGCCATCATCGCGGCGGCCGTGCTCTCGCAGCGCTATATCGCGGACCGGTTCCTGCCGGACAAGGCCATCGACTTGATCGATGAGGCCGGCGCGGCGCTGCGGCTGCAGATTGGGTCGATGCCCATCGAGATTGACGATCTGGAGCGGCGCATTTCCCACCTGGAAATCGAGCGGCAGGCGCTCGTTAAGGAAAAGGACGCGGCTTCGCACGAGCGGCTGCGCCACGTGGAAAACGAACTGGAGGTGGTGCGCGGGCAGGCGGCGCCGCTCAAAGAGCGCTGGACCCGCGAAAAAACCGCCATTTCCCGCGTTCGCGAGCTGAAGGAAGAGCAGGACCGGCTGCGCAACGAAGAAGAGAAAGCCAGCCGCGCGGGCGATTGGGAGAAGGCCGCGCAGTTGCGGTACGGGCGGCTCTCGCAGATCGAGAAAGACATTCAGGCGGCCGAGCACGAAATGGAAGCCGTCAAAGAGACCGCGCTCCTCAAGGAAGAAATCGGGGAAGACGATATTGCGCGGATCGTGGCCAAGTGGACGGGCATTCCGGTGGCGCGCATGCTGGAAGGCGAAATCCAAAAGCTGGTCCACATGCCCGAGCGGCTCAAGGAGCGCGTGGTGGGCCAGGACGAAGCTGTGCGGCTGGTTTCCAACGCGATTCTGCGCAACCGCGCCGGCTTGAACGATCCCAACCGGCCGATCGGGAGCTTCATTTTCCTGGGGCCGACCGGCGTGGGCAAGACCGAACTGGTGCGGGCCCTGGCGCAATACCTGTTCGACGACGACAAAGCCATGATCCGCATGGATATGTCGGAGTATGGCGAAAGGCATTCGGTGGCGCGCATGATCGGCTCGCCTCCGGGCTACGTGGGATACGACGAAGGCGGCCAGCTCACCGAGCAGGTGCGGCGCCGGCCTTATTCGGTAGTGCTGTTCGACGAGGTCGAGAAGGCCCATCCGGAAGTCTTCAACTCCATGCTGCAGATCCTGGACGATGGCCGCATGACCGATGGACAGGGCCGCACGGTGAGCTTCAAGAACACCGTGATCGTGATGACCTCCAACATCGGGACTCAAATGGTGGAGAAGAATACCATCGGCTTTTCGGCGCTCAGCACGGACGCGCGCGGCAGCGACACGCGCAAGCGGTTGCTCGAGGCGCTGCGGCGGGAATTCCGTCCGGAGTTTCTGAACCGGATTGACGATATTATCGTGTTCAACACGCTGACGCGAGAGAACCTGAGCCAGATTGTGGATATTCAGTTGGCCAACGTGGCAAAAATGCTGAAAGACCGGAAGCTCGAGTTGGAAGTGACGCCTGCGGCCAAAGATGCCATCATCGCCGAAGGCTTCGATCCGCAGTTCGGAGCGCGGCCCATGCGGCGCGCCATCCAGCGGCTGGTGCAGGATCCGCTGGCGCTGAAAGTCCTGACCGGCGAGTTTGTGGAGGGCGACCGGGTGATCGTGGATGCCGTGCCGGGCGGGGCGGAACTGCAATTCCGCAAGAGCGAGCCGGCCCGCCAGCCAGAGGAGGTATTGCAACCATGAACACCGTCAAGACCGTGCTTCTGCTGGGACTGCTGAGCGCCCTGCTGGTGGTCGGCGGCGGCATGATCGGCGGGCAGAACGGGCTCTACTGGGGTCTGGGCCTGGCAGTGGCGATGAATTTCTCGAGTTATTTCTTCTCCGACAAGATCGCGCTGATGTCCTATGCGGCGCAGCCGGTCACCGAGACGGAGAACCCGGAAGCCTATCGGCGGGTGGCGCCCATTGTGCGCAACCTGTGCCAGCGGATGGGGCTGCCCATGCCCAAACTCTGGATCATCCAGGAGGATTCGCCCAACGCCTTTGCCACCGGGCGCAACCCGGCGCACGCTTCGGTGGCCTTCACCAGCGGGATCCTGCGGCTGATGGACGACCGCGAAATCGAAGGCGTGGTGGCGCACGAGCTGGGGCATGTGCTGCATCGCGACATCCTCATCAGCTCCGTGGCTGCCACGCTGGCCGCGGCCATCACGCTGCTGGCGCGCATGGCGTTCTGGTTCGGGGGCTCGCGCCGCAGCGACGATCGGGAGGGAGGCGCCATGGGCGCCGTCGCCATGATGATCCTGGCGCCGATTGCGGCGTTGCTGATCCAAATGGCGATTTCGCGTTCGCGGGAATACGAGGCCGACGCGGCTTCGGCGAAATACACCGGGACGCCTTACGAGCTGATTTCCGGCTTGCAAAAACTGGAAACCTATTCCAAACGCATTCCCATGGACGCGACGCCCTCCACCGCGCACCTGTTTATCATCAAGCCCCGGCTGGGATTCGGGCTGGGCGCCCTGTTCTCGACGCACCCTCCCACCGAGGAGCGGATCCGCCGGCTTGAGCAGATGCGATGAACGAAGTGCGGGTGAGCCGCAAGGCCGCCGGGCGTGTGGAGTCCGGGCATCCGTGGATTTTTTCGAGCGATGTGACGGACCGCGGCGGCGCGCAGCCGGGCGAGGCTGTCAAAGTGAGTGATTCCCGCGGCCGCTGGCTGGGCACCGCGCACTACAGCTCGACGTCGCAGATTGCGCTGCGGATGCTCTCGAGCCAGGTGGAACCGATTGGCCGCGAGTTCTTTCTGAACCGGTTGCGCGCGGCGGAGACCTACCGGCGGTTGGTAGTCGAAGAAGACTCGAACGCGTATCGCGTGGTGCACGGCGAGGCCGACCTGCTGCCGGGGCTGGTGGTGGACCGCTACGCGGATTATCTGGTCATGCAGACGCTCGACCAGGGTATGGACGCCGCGCGGAGCGAGATTGCCGCGGGCCTGGGCGAGATCTTCCAGCCGCGCGGGATTGTGGCGCGCAACGACGCGGCGGTGCGGGTAAAAGAGCAGTTGCCGCTCGAGACCCTGGTGGTGGCGGGAGAGATTCCCGACCGGGTGGCTGTGCGGATCAACGGCCTGGCCATGCGGGCCGATCTGCTGCGCGGGCAAAAGACCGGCATCTTTCTGGACCAGCGCGAGAACTACCGCGTGACGGCTCATTATGCCCGGGGCGGGAAGGCGCTCGATTGTTTCACGTCAACCGGCGGGTTCGCGCTGCACCTGGCGGCGCGGTGCGAGCAGGTGGAAGCGGTGGACAGCTCCGCGCCGGCGCTGGCCACGGCGCGCGCCAATGCCGAAGACAACGGAATCGGCAACATTCATTTTGAGGAGGCCGATTGTTTTGACCTGCTGGCGGCGCACGCCACAGCGCACCGGAAGTATTCGCTGGTGGTGCTGGACCCGCCGGCCTTCGCCAAGAGCCGCGGCAACCTGGAGGCCGCGGCCACGGGCTACAAGCAGATCAACCTGCGGGCCCTGCATCTCCTGGGGCCGGGCGGCATTCTGGTGACCTGCTCGTGTTCGCACCACGTGAGCGAGGCCATGTTGCTGGAGTTGGTGGCTCAAGCGGCGCTCGATTCGAAACGGACGCTGCGTGTGTTGGAACGTCGCAGCCAGGCCCGGGACCACCCCATCCTGTTGACGGTCCCGGAGACCCACTACCTGAAGTGCCTGGTGCTGCAAGTCGTCTGAGTGGGACAGACGATCGCCTTTTGTCGTCTGTTTGCGCCTACGGGAGCTGTGGCGCACGCACTCGTGCGTGCCGCGTCGGCACTCGTGCCGACGCCCAGTCCCGGCCGGCACTCCCTAACCCACGTAATGCGCGGCCAGCGCGAGATAGAACAGTGTGCCGACGGCAATCACGGCGCCATGCGGCAGGCCGAGTGCCGTGGGGTGATGGACATCCAACTCCTCCTTGCCCACATAGGCCGGCCGGCCGCTCTTCATCTCATTAACAATAAAACCAAGGTTCCAGAAGGTGCTCTTGACGCGCTTGCGCACCGCGACCAGGATCAGCGCCATGATGCCGCCGACGATGGCGGTGACGATGAAGATCCCGAACCAGTCCGGCCAGCCGACGATGGCGCCGACCGCGCCCATCAGTTTCACGTCGCCCGCGCCCATGGCGCGTAGCGCATAAAGAGTCAGATAGGCGCAAAATCCAACGGCAAACCCGATGAGCGAGTGGCGAAAGCCCGGCCAGCCCTGATAAAGGAACGTGTTCAGGGCAAACCCAAGCAGGACGCCGCTCACCGAGATCCAGTTCGGAATTCGCCGGTAGCGGACATCATAAACCGCGGCACCCAATACCACGGCCATGAGCAGAGCCTCCACCCCCGGCGGAGGAAGAGTGAACCTCATTGATAAATCAGTATAACTTCTTTCGGGCGGGCCGCAAGTTTTTATCTCGCGCCCGCACCGCCCGAGGTCACCGGATGAACCGCCGGCAACTGGATGCCCTCGCCAAACTTGGCCTCGCCGGGAATCGAGACGGGGAGATGGCCGCTGATGTCGATTTCCCCCCAGAGCGCTTTGGCGGCGGCAATCTCGGAAGGGGGCACGGAACTGAAGGTCACCAGGTAGGCCGCGGCGTTCGGAAAATTGCGCAGCAAGTAAGGATTGCCAAGCGCTACCAGGGCGACCGGTTTTCCAGTGGCCATCACCGATTCGAGCGTGGGCGCCAGTTCGCCGCCCAGCCCGACCGATCCCCGTCCGGAGGTGACCGTGGAGAAGGCCGCCACCACATAGCTTTCGCACACGGGCAGCTTCTGGAGCGCTTCATCGACATCCTGGCGGGACAGGGAAGGGTCCAGCGTGGCCAGCGCGGCGCGCGGCAGCCGTTTGCGAACTTCCTGGGTGAACGCCTGGCCCTCTGAGGAATAACGGCCCTCGGTGAAGACGAGGTAACAGGCACGGCCGGGAGCGGCCAGCGGCAGGAAGCCGCCGGAATTGCGAACCAGCGTGACGGCGCGGTCGGCAATCTCCTGGGCGCGATCGTTGGCGGTGGGATCGTCGAGGACGTCGCCGATGGCTTCGAGATCGGTAAAGCGGGTGTGGTCGAGACCGATGCGTTCTTTGGCGGAAAGAATCTTCTCGACGCTCTCCCGAATGCGCTGGCGGGTGAGGCGCCCGCTCGAGACGGCGGCCACCACGGCCTTGATGGCAGCTTCGGGATCGGCGGGCATGAGGAGAGTATCGGCGCCGGCTTCCAGCGCGCGCACCGCGGCGTCGCCCGTGCCGAAACCGTTGACGATGCCGCCCATGCCGAGAGCGTCGGTGATGACCAGGCCCTTGAAGCCGAGCTGGTCGCGCAGCAGGCCGGTGAGGATGGCGGGAGAGAGCGTGGCGGGCAGGTCGGAGGGCGCCAGCGCGGGCACGGCGATGTGCGCCGTCATCACGGCATCCACGCCGGCCTGAATCGCGGCGCGGAAGGGCACCAGTTCGACGTTTTCCAGGCGGTCCCGATCGGCTGTAATGGTGGCGAGGTTGAGATGGGTATCGACGGCCGTATCCCCATGGCCGGGGAAATGCTTGGCGGTAGCCAGCACGTAGTTGCGCTTGTCGGAATGCGCCCCTTCAATGAAGGCCTTGACATGCGCAGCGACGTCCTGCGGGTTTTCGCCGAAAGAACGGATGTTGATGATGGGATTATCGGGGTTGTTGTTGACATCGGCCACCGGGTAGTAGACCCAGTGGACACCCAGGGCGCGCGCTTCGCGGGCGGTGACTTCCCCTTCGAAGCGGGTGAGCGACGGATCTCCGGTGGCGCCGAAGGCCATGGCGTGGGGGAAGGGCGTTGTGCCGGAGACCCGCATGGAGGCGCCGCGTTCGAAGTCGCCGCCCACCAGCAGCGGAACCTTGGCGATGCGTTGCATGCGATTCAGGAACGCCGCCAGCGCGTAGGGCTCGGCCCTCTGGACACCCCGTCCGTTGTTGGGGTTGCTGAGGATGAGGCCGCCGACCTTGGTTTCACGGATGAACCGCACGAATTTCTGGTAGTCGCGCGAACGGGTGTTGGGCGAGCCGCCATGGAATTCGATGAAAACCAGTTGCGCCACTTCATCCCGCAGGCTCATTCCCTTCATCCAGCGGCGGACCGTGGCGGAGGTCTTGATCGGCGCGGGGTTCTTCGCGGGCGCGGCCGCAAAGGCGGAAACCGCCACGAGACACGCCGCCAGCACCGCGATCGGCGCTGGTGGGGCATGCTTTAGCTTGCCTTGCCTGGTGGGACAGACGCTTTCGTCTGTCAACGCGGCGAACGCAGCGGTTTCTTCACGCCTTCTCATCACCGGACATAAACAGGATCGGAGCACGTTCTCCAGTGTGCCAGATCAGCGTACCGCTTTGCGTGCCCGCGCAGGCACGGCCTTCTGGGGCGCCGGAGGCTTACGCGCCGGGGCGCGGTTGGTCAGGCGCTTCACCCAGCGCAGCAGGTGGGCCGGTTCGCTGGAACTCTTGGCGATCACCGCGTCTGCCCCGGTATTTTCTTCGGTGAGGCCCAGCGGCTCGACGAAACCCGAGAGCAGGATGATGCGGGCGTTGGGATTCCGCCGGCGAATCCGCTGGATCAGCTCGACGCCGTTCATGCGGGGCATGCGGTAGTCCGTGACCACCACGTCGAAGTCGCCAGCCTCGAAGAGTTTCAGGCCCTCTTCGCCATTGATCGCGATCTCGACGGTGCAGCCGGCTTCTTCCAGCAGCGCGCGGCGAACCAGCAGGCCGTCGCGACTATCGTCTACCAGCAAAATTTTCGGGTTCACCAAGGGGACGGGTTTCATTACAGGACGAGTGCGAGGGTAACAGAGCCGTAACCAGTCTGTCAACAGTTTTGCATCATCTTGGAAAAGGGCCAGATCGAGTCCTTGACAAATCCCGAGTTGAGCTATTCGATTACCCGCGGCGCCTTGTAGCCCGCCTTCGCGATAATCGTGTACTTGATCGGCTTGCCCTTCTCGTCTGTCACCGGCAGCGGATTGCCGTTGAGATTGACGAGTTGCACCTTGATCTTGCGATAGGCGCCGTCATGCGTTTTGTTGCTCGGCGAGTACGTGAGTACGTACTGGTTGCGTAGCGCCTCGTGAATCTGCTGGAAGATCTGCCCGAATTCGCCCGTGAAGCGCGGGAAAAACGACTGGCCGCCGGTTTCCGAAGCGAAGGTGCGCATCTGGTTGTCCGCCTGGAGAAAATCCATCTCCTGAATCGCGCCCATCCCCCTGCCTTCCATCAGGATGCGCAGCGTCTGCATCAGGCCGATGGCGTAAATCGGCACGCCGTCTTCCTGGAGAATCTTGCGGGTCTTGTCGAAGGTGAGCTTGCTGAAGGTATCCACCCCGGAGGACATCAGCACGATGGCTTTGCGCCCTTCGATGCCCGACATGCGGTCGGCCGTATCGGTGACGGCATCGAACAGGTTGGCTTCGGACCACGCCGGGATGGTGAGACGGTGCAGCGCTTCGTCGGTCTTCATGCGGTCAGTGGTGAAATCGGAAAGGATCTCCGGCTTGAGATCGTAGGCCACCACGGCGACGTAATCGTCGGGCTTGAGGGTGCTGCAGAAACCATAAGCCAGCTGGAGTACCTGGAACCAGGTGGAGCTGTATAGGCGCTCGAACCGGTTGCTGAACTCAATGACCAATGAGACCGTAAGCGGCGCTTCACCGACATTGTAGCCCTGAATCTGCTGCGGCACGTTGTCTTCCAGGATGCGGAAGTTGCCCTTGTGAATGCCCGGGATGAAGTGGCCCTTGTTGTCGATGACGGCCACATCGACGGTCACGGTGTCGACTTCGGCCTTGAACTGGGGCAGGTTGCCGAGGTCCATCGTGTCTTTTTTGTAAGCCGAGGGGATCTTGGGCAGGTCGCCTTCGGGAGGCGCATCGGCCGCGGTGGATTTTTTCTTCGCGACGGTGCCGGAGGTGTCGCGGACGGGACCCTGCTGATCCTGTCCGGCCAGCATTCCGGTCAGCGCGATGGTAAGCGCGGCAACACATAGTAAAGCGGTGATCCAGGCTCGCATAGGCGTACTTCTGACGTAACTATACCAGAAGACGAAGCAGGCGGCGCCTGGGTTGCTTCACATTGCGATGATTTTAGTTGCGCCCCGTGGAGCAGGCTCTCCAGCCTGCAACGCCGACATCCTTGTCGGCGCGCCGTGGGGCAGCCAATCTGGCTGCGAGCCTGCTTTTGAGCGGGCTCAGCCGCGGGCAGCCCGGCCTTGGCGCCCACTCTGCAACACTAATTCACCCATGGTCCCCGCCCGCCCTGTTTCCGCATGTAAACCTGAAATTTCTTCTTGGCGCGCTGCATGCGCCACTGGCGATACCAGCCCCCGAAGTCGGGGACATGCAGGAAGCGGAAGAAGCGCGGCATCGGGGCTCTGAGGTAAACCCAGCCGAAGAGCATGCCGCCGAGGTGCGCGATGTTGCTGACGCCGCTGTTGCCGCTGCCGAGAGCGCTGAGCAGGGCGACGGCGCCATAAATCATCACCAGGTACTTGGCCTTGATGGGAAACAGGAAATTCATCAGGACTTTGACATCGGGAAACAGAACGCCGAAGGCCAGCAGGAGCCCGTAAATGGCGCCGGAGGCTCCGATGGTTCTGGTGTGATTGCCCAGGATGACGTTGACCAGGGTGTCGCAGACGCCCGCGCCCACGCCGCAGAGGAAATAATACTTCAGGAAATACCTGGTCCCCCAGGTCTGTTCCAGCGTGGTTCCGAACATCCAGAGAGTGAGCATGTTGAACAGCAGGTGTCCGATGCCGCCGTGCATAAACATGTACGTGAACAACTGCCACACAAACCACGGGAACCGGTAGACCACGAAGTCGGGGGTCAGGGCCAGCAGCATCATCTGGCTCTGCACCGAAGTCCCGCCCAGGTACCAGATCAGGAAAACGCCGGTGTTGACGATCAGGAGCCACTTCACCCCGGGCGGGAAATACGAGTAGATGATCGATCTGCTGAACCGGCTGGGCTGTGCCATGGGCAGGACCTATTTCATTAGAATAGCAACCCGCCTATACGGATGCAGCGGTTTGTCCGGTTTTCGCGTACCGGTTGAGAACGCGGGCACAGAATTGCAAAAGGGCTGAGGCCGCGAGCCAGACTTGCCAGTGGGAGAAGAAGCCGGCGGAGATGGCGAAACTGCCCGTCCAGTTGAGGTCGGCGGCGACGCGCCAGAGGGCCAGTAGGGTCGTCACTGCGGCGGCAGGGGTAAGCAGGGCGGCGACGGCCAGCGCGAGCCGCTGATTCCGTCGGAGTTTTCTTCCCACCTTGGGGCCAGCACTAAACCTGATCCGAAGAACCATGGCCGTTTCGATACCAATTTAACAGCTTTCATGTGAGACATCCGATCGCCCTTTGTCGTCTGTCACCCGCGCCGCTAATTTCTTTTGCGCGTTCCCTGTTTTTGCCATATCATCATTATCTTATGCCGAAACCTGCTGCCGTCGCCGTCTGGGCCGGAACCCGCAAAGGGGCCTTTGTATTCCGTTCCCGGAACCGCAAGACCTGGAACGTGGAAGGCCCGTTCTTCCGCGGCCTGGAAGTCAATCATGTGGCGCAGGACCAGCGCTCGCCGGAACGCTTCTACGCCGCCGTAAACAGTCCCTGGTTCGGGGCGCACATCCACGCCAGCACCAATGGCGGCAAGGACTGGAAGCTCTCCGAAGAAGGCCTGCAGATCAAGTGCCTGCCCAATATTTCGCTGGCACGCGTGTGGCGCGTCGAGCCGGGCGCGGCGGATGAACCCGGCGTGGTGTATGCGGGCGGCGACCCTGGCGTGCTGTTCCGCAGCACGGACTGGGGGCAGACGTGGACCGAGGTGACATCGCTGACCGCGCACCCGACGCGCAGCCGCTGGAACCCGGGCGCCGGCGGCATGTGCCTGCATTCCATCCAATGCCTGGGCAAGGGGCGGATGGTGGTCGCGATCTCGGCGGCCGGCGCGTTCCGCTCGCGCGACGGCGGCACCACGTGGGGGCCCTTTAACCAGGGCGTACGCACCGATTTCCAACCGGAGAAATTCCCCGAGGTGGGACAATGCGTGCACCATTTGCTGGCGCATCCGCGCGATCCCGAGCGCCTCTACCAGCAAAACCACTGCGGCCTGTACAAGGGCCGTTTCGACGGCAAGAAGTGGACCGACATCTCTCGCGGCCTGCCGACGCGTTTCGGATTCGGGATGGCGGTGCCGGCGGCCGAGCGGGAAACGCTATTCACGGTGCCGATTGAAGGAGCCGAATACCGCTGCACCCCCGAGGGCAAGTTCCGCGTGGCGCGCAGCCGCGACGGCGGCAAAACCTGGAAGCTGCTGACGCGCGGCCTGCCGCAACGCAACGCGCACCTGCTGGTATTGCGCGAAGCCATGGCATCCGACGACCGTTCGCCCGCGGGCGTGTATGTGGGCACCACGGGCGGCCAGGTCTATTACACGGCCGACGGCGGCGAGACCTGGAGTGCGCTGGCGGAGCATCTGCCGCCGGTGATTTCTGTGGCTGTGACGGGGTAGGCCCGGACGCGCGCACAAGATCTCCCAATCATGCAACTTCTTGGTTGCGTTTTCTCTTCCTCTGTTGTATTATGCAACCTGGAGGTTGCAAGTGCCGTCATCTCAAACGAACCAGATCGAACGCAAGACTATGATTCGCGCCCCGCGGTCGCGCGTGTGGCAGGCGATTACCGACATCCGGCAATTCTGTCAGTGGTTCTCCACTGAATCGGCCGAGCCCGCCTTCCGGCCCGGCGCGCACGTCCGCCTGATCTCGACGCACCAAGGTCCATATTACAAAATGGAGTTCTTCATCGACATTGTGGAGATGGCTGCGGAACACACCTTCTCCTGGCGCTGGCATCCGGCCAGCGTATTAACGGGCGAAGATCTTTCCAAGGAACCCATGACGCTGGTGGTCTTCCGGCTGGAAGACGCCGAAGGCGGCACGCTGGTCACGGTGACGGAATCGGGATTCGACCAGCTCTTCCCGAGCCGCATTGCGAAGGTGTTGGGAGAGAACGAAGCCGGTTGGAAGTATCAAATGGCGGCCCTCGAGCGGTATTTCAGTGACGCGAAGTAAGGCGCCTGAGAAGACGTCGGCGGCTCTGTTCGCGGCGCTTGGCGATGAGACGCGCCTGCGCATCGTGTTGCGGTTGGCGCAAGGCCAGCCCGCGTCTATCACTGAGCTGTCCGCGGGCGGTGAGATCACGCGTCAGGCCGTCACCAAACACCTGCACGTGCTGGAAGGCGCCGGCCTGGCGCGCGGCGCGCGGCTCGGGCGGGAGCGGCGCTGGTCGCTCGATCGCAAGCAGCTGGAACAGGCGCGCGCGTTTCTGGAAGGGATCTCCGAGCGGTGGGACAATGCGCTGGCCCGCTTGAAGACCATGGTGGAAGAGAGTGTGTAGCGGACTCTGATATCGTGAAGTCATGGCCGCTGTGGAATCCACCATGCTCGCGCTGGGAACCAGCGCTCCCGCTTTTTCGCTGCCGGATACCGTGTCCGGCAGGACCATCACGCTCGATACGTTCGCCGGTAGCAAAGGCCTGCTGGTGATGTTTCTGTGCCCGCACTGCCCGTACGTGAAACACGTGCAGGCCGGCCTCGCGAAGCTGCTGAAGGAGTACGCCGGCTCGGGGCTGGGGATCGTGGCCGTCTCGTCGAACGACGTGGCGCAGTATCCGGAAGACTCGCCGGATGGGCTGCGCGCGCAGGCGTCCGCGTTGGGATTCGCGTTTCCCTATTGCTACGACGAAACCCAGGCGGTCGCAAGAGCCTATCGCGCGGCCTGCACGCCGGATTTCTTCCTTTTCGATGCTGCTCGCAAACTGGCGTACCGCGGGCAAATGGATGGCAGCCGTCCGAAAAACGACGTTCCTGTCACGGGCAGCGACCTGCGGGCGGCCATCGACGCGGTGCTGGCGGGACGCGCGGTGAGCGCCACCCAGAGGCCCAGCATCGGTTGCAACATCAAGTGGAAGCCGGGGAACGATCCGGGATATTGAGCAGCGCAAGGGCCACCGAGGTTTCGCCGGCCGCGCCTGTCGCGCGCTCCAGGCTGTCGAGCAGGCAAGCTTCCAGTTCCCGCACGTCGAGCGCGACTTCGCAGGCCGCGATTTCTTCATCGGTGGCGCCATGGAAGTTCAGCTCGCAGATGCCCAGTGGCTCGGCGCCCCAGCGCATGGGTGGTCCGAACGTGCGGCAGGTCACGGGCCGGGCGGCATAGAGATCGCAAGCGCCGGTTTCGGGATCGAGCACGGAGCAGGCATCCTCATCGCCCTGATCGCCGCGTGCCACGGCTTCGCGCGAGCGCTCGAGGACGCGGGCGGCGCGCGCCGGGTCGCTCTGTTCCAACTCCGCCAGTCCTTCGCGCAGGCGTATGGCGTCGAGTTGGGTGATGGGAAACGGGCCGATGCAGCACTCGGTGCAGCCGAGCCGGCAAACCAGCCACTCGCCGCTCTGGCGGGCTGATTCGGCGAGCGCGGCGTCGAGAATCTGGATGAAATCGCGATCGCCCGGCATGCTTCGAGCATAGCGCGCCACATGTTAGCATTGTGTTTTGCGCAAGGTTCCACTACTCGACTCGTTGAGGATCATCGGACGAGGGTCGCTGAACTGGCTCGCCGAGCGCCCCATCGTTGTCTCATTTGAAGTGACGGACGCCTGCACGTGCTGGTGCAAGCATTGCGACCACGGCGGGCCGCGCGACGAATCGCGCAACCTCAAGCCGGCCGATTACCGCCGCTACATGGAAGCGCTGCGGCCGTGCGTGGTGCAGGTTTCGGGCGGCGAGCCGCTGCTGCGCGACGACGTCGTGGAGGTCGTGCGCGAAATCAAGGGCGGCAAAGGCGTGCCCCATACCGGCGTACCCTATACCATTCTGGTTTCCAACTGGTCGCTGATGACCGGGGAGAAGTACCTGGCGCTGGCCGATGCGGGCATCGACCAGTTTTCGGTGAGCCTGGATTTCCCTGACGAGCGCCACGACGATTTCCGCGTCTACCCCGGGCTCTACCGGCACCTGGAGGATTTGATCCCGCGCCTCGCGAAACTGGGGCGCGACGACATCGTGCTCAACAGTTGCATCACCACCGAAAACGTCGGCGAGATCAGCGCCATCGCCGACAAGGCCCGCGAGTGGGGCGTGAACCTGTGCTACAGCGCGTACTCGGCGCGGCGCACAGGCTGCCGCGATTACTTCCTGGAGACGCCGGAACAACTGGCCACGCTGAATGAGCACCTGGACCGGGTGGAGGAGCGCCGCGATTCCACCAACTGGATTGTCAACGCGCCCACCACGCTCGAAGCCACGCGGCAGTATTTCGCCAACAATGGAACGCCCGGGTGCCAGGCGGGCCGGCGCTTCCTGGTGGTGACCGCCGATGGCGCGCTGCAACCATGCTCGATGCAGTTCCACCGGTACGCGCTGGAAGACCGCGGCCGCATGATCGCCGAATTCACGCGCCACAACCAGTGCGACGAGTGCTACGTTTCCATCCGCTCCTATCTCGATAAGAGTTTCCCGCAACTGCTGCGCGAGAACGTGAGCGAATTCCTGTCAATGAAGTAATGGCCTAGTTCAGCTTGAACGTGACGGCGATGTTCGCGATGATTTCAATCAGTTCGCCATTCAGGCGCGAAGGCTCGTAGACCCACTGCGCGACGGCGTCGGCCGCGGCCCGCGCCAGCAGCGGGCTTCCGGCCAGCACCTTCACTTCACGCACCCGGCCATCGGTCCCAACCACCGCTTCCAACAGCACGGTCCCGGAAACGCGCGCCGTCTTGGCGAGTGCCGGGTACGACGGCTCCAGTTTACGAATCAAGCGCCCCAGTTGGACCCGGCCGCCCTGGCGGTAGCGCTTTGGCTCCTCAGGCGATGAGGCTGGTTTGGGCGGCGCCACAAACGGGACGGCCGGCGGCTCAATGCGCGCCGCGTTGGCCGATAGCCCGGTGAAGAATGCGCCTGGAATCCCCCGCTCCGATCCGCGCGGATCGCCGTTGGGAACGCCGATGACATAACTTGCGGTGGGCGCGTCGTCGATCAACTCCACTCTGGCAGGAATGCGCGCAGGCGCGACGAAGCCGTGGTACTCGGCGCGCGGCACCACGCGGGCGACGGTGCGCTGTTTGGCGAGATCGCCCTTGGGCGGCGGCCCCGGCGGCACGGGCGGCAGGAAGGTGGCCAGCAACTGCGCGTGCGGCATGATCTGCGGCCAGATCATCGGCGCCAGAATCGCGCAGCCGACCAGCATCACCTGTGTGGTGACGCCCAGAAAAGTAGTCCAGACCCGCTTGCCGGCGGGGCCGGTGGCAAGAGTAGCCTGTTCGAACATAGCAGTCGCTCCTTTCGATCCGTTGGGACACACGTATCCCCCGCGCCCGAAAGCGCATTTCGGTCTCATGGTTTCGGGAATCAGTCGAGGGGTCCGGCTGTTGACATCGCGCGTCAACCTCCATCGAAGTAGACACCGCGTCTCAAAAGAAGTTCCGGCGTTACGATGAAGAGTGCAATTACCGGCCAACGTGCAGCGGATCATCCAGGAGTATGCGGAAGCGGCCGGCTTCCCGGCCCTGAAGCGCGCCGCGGCTGCGCAATCCGAAGCCTATCGCGCGGGCCATCCGGTACCTTTGGCTAACGGCGAAAGCGTAGCGGCTTACCTGGTGACGCGCATGCCGGCTACCTACGCCGCCGCAAACGCGGTGCTGCGGGAAGTGCGGGGGCGCATCGGGCCGGTAGAGAGCGTGCTCGATGCCGGAGCCGGCACGGGCGCGGCTGCACTGGCCGCGCGAGAGCATTTTCCGGAAGCCGCCCTCACCTTGATCGAACGGCAGGCGGCGCCGGCGGAGGCCGCACGCCAGTGGCTCCCCGGTGCAGCCCTGCTGGCCGGCGATGTGGCCCACATGGGAGCGCTCGCGCCGCACGACCTGGTGATCGCCAGCTATTCGCTGAGCGAATGCGGAGCGGCCGCGTTGGCGCGCCTGTGGCAGGCGGCGCGCGTGTGCCTGGTGGTGATCGAGCCCGGCACCCCGCGTGGATTCGGGCTCATCCGCAAGGTGCGCGACGAGCTGCTCGCAAGCGGCGCGCACATGGCCGCTCCGTGCCCCGGCGGCGGCGCCTGCCCGGTGAAGGAGCCGGACTGGTGCCACTTCGCCGCGCGCGTGGAGCGCTCGTCCCTCCATCGGCAGCTCAAGGGCGGGGAACTGGGCTACGAGGACGAGAAGTTCAGCTACGTGGCGCTGGCGCGCGGCCCCGCGGAGCCGGCGGCATCGCGCATTGTGCGCCGGCCGCGCCAGCAGCCGGGCTTGATTGTGCTCGAAACCTGCACGCCGGACGGCCTCGAAACCGTGCGCATCCCGAAGCGCGACCGCGAGCGGTTCCGCGCGGCGCGCCACGCGGCGTGGGGAGACGCCGGTATATCATAAGCAGGATGATCGATCGCGAAACGGCCTGGAATATTCTCTGCGAATTCACCAAATCCGACGGGCTCCGCAACCACGCGATGGCCGTCGAGGCGTGCGTAGCGGCGTACGCCCGCAAGCTCGGCGAGGACGAACAGCGCTGGGGCATCACGGCGCTGCTGCACGATTTCGATTGGGAGATTCATCCCACCCTGGACGGGCACCCGATCAAAGGCTCGCCGATCCTGGCCGAGCGCGGCGTAGACGAAGAGATGCGGCGCGCCATCCTCTCGCACGCCAATCACACCGGGGTGGCGCGGCTATCGGCGCTTGAGAAGACGCTGTTCGCGTGCGACGAGCTGGCCGGCTTCATCACCGCCATCTCCTACGTGAAGCCGCACCGCAGCGTGTTCGAAGTGGACGCGCCATCGGTCAGGAAAAAGATGAAGGACAAGGCCTTCGCCCGTTCCGTGAACCGCCAGGACATTGTGGACGGCGCGCAGGAGTTGGGCGTGCCGCTCGACGAGCACATCGATTTCTGCGTGAAGGCCATGCAGGCGCGCGCGGAAGAATTGGGGCTGAAGGGCAACCTGGACGCGTGAGCGAAGGTACCGGTCGGCGGGCTCTTCGACGAAGCGAGCAGACACCGGCGGCAAGACCGCCGGCGCTACCACTGAGGCGTGGCGACCTGCTGGTAGAAATCGCGCACGGCCTCGGCATTCGGAACCGTGAGATCGGTCCATGCCACTTGCCCCGGCGCGGGCTTCGACGAATCCGGCATAAATTACTCCTTCTTTGCGGGGTCGGAGGGGGGATTGTTCCGCTCGACTTCAATGGTGCAGACCTTCACTGCGGCGGCGAGCGCCCCGGCCACCGCCAGGATCGGGGCTATGATCACCCCGATGGTCGCCACCGTGACCGGAACCTCGACCAGCGTATGGCCATGCTCGTCTTTGATAATCAGGCGGCGCACGTTGCCTTCGTGGATCAGCTCGCCGACCTTGTCGACGAGATCCTTGCCGGCTACTTTGATCTGTTCAAATACCTGGTCGATATTGCTCATAGGCAAAGTGTAGCTCGAACCGGTCACTGCGACACGTTGAAGCCGCCGATGTCCATTCCAGGCTTTTCCCCGCGCGCATCGGCCTGCCGGACCTCGGTCCGGACGGTGCGGCGCTCACCGGGCATAAGCGATACGTAGTTGTCGCTGTAAATGGCGGGGAGAATGCGATCGCGGGTTTTTTCGCGAACGGCTTTGAGACGCACCATCAGGGCAGGCGCGTTGGAAGGGTTATGCAGTTCGGTAGTCAGCACCCAGGTGTCGCCACGGCGCTCGGTCCGCGTGGCGGCTTGCAGTTTCACTTTTGGCAGACCGCGGAGCGCGCGGTAGTCGCCTTCTTCCAGGCCGCGCCAGTAGAAATTTTCGGAGATGGTCTCGGCGCCTCGTGAAAGCGCCAGGCGGATAAAATGAACGGCGCTGAGGGCCGCGGGATACTCCATGCGGATGGGCGCCACGGTGCTGTCTTCGGCGCTCTCCACGGCGGCACTCTTTTCCCATTGGCGCGACCCATCCAGATTCAGGATTTCCGCGTGCGCCGTGAGCCCGGAGGCCGCGCCCGCGCTATAGTTCACTACCTCCACCGATTCGGTGGCCGGGTTCCACTGGATGTGCAACGGCTCGGAGGCTTTCTTGGCGCCGAAGTAAGCCGCGGTGGGCTCGAAATAGTAATCGTAGGTCTGCCACACGAAGGAGGGCCAGCAAGGATGGCTCATCCAGATCAGCAGGCCCATGCGATTCTTGCTCTGCGCTTCGAACATGGCGCGGTACCCGTTGTAGTTCACGAATTGCGCCAGCGTGACCCACTCCTGCGCGTTGGCCGCGCCGCCGTAGCCCTTGTCGATCATGTCGCGGAAACTGGCGCCACCCTGCGCGCCGTTCAGGGAAAAATCGTGCAAACCCCACATGTCGCCTTGGGGCCACATGGCCGACTCGGGCATCATCTGGCGCAGACTGTCGAAGGTGACGATGTTGGGCATGCCCATTTCGCTGTGCAGCATGGGCGTCGCTCGCTGCTCGAAGTAGGATTTCTGCGACTGGGCGCGGTACGGCCCGTGGCCGCTAACCACCACGTCGGCGGAGCTGGGGATGTAGTGCAGATCGGGATGGAGTTCGTCGAGGATGCGGCGCAGTCCCGTTTCCAGCGGATCGGGGGGATTGCCCTCGTTGCGGCCGCAGTATAACCCGATGGAGGGGTGATGCCGAATGCGCGCGACGAAATCGCGGGCGTTGCGCAGGAACATCCCGTTGTCGTCGGGATTCGGACCATCCACGGGATTGGCCAGCCAGAAATCCTGCCACACCACGATGCCGAAGCGGTCGCAGGCGTCGAAGAAGGCGTCATCGCCAATCTGCCCCACCCAGTTGCGGATCATGGTGAAATTCATGTCGCGGTGGTAGCGCACGGCGGTCGAGTATTCGCGCGCGCGGTAACGCAGCATGGATTCGCCGAAACCCCAGTTTCCGCCGCGAGCAACGAAGCGGCGTCCGTTGATCCAGATCTTCAGCGGCGCGGTATCGGTGTAGTTGAACTGGCGGACGCCGGCGTGAAATTCGCTGGTATCGGAAATCTTGTGGTCCGCGGTCTCGAGCACCAACTGGACGGCATAGAGATTGGGATCGCCGTAGCCGTTGGGCCACCACAGCTTAGGATGTTCCAGGTGCAGCGCGGGCGCCTTCACGCTTTTGGCCGAATGAGCTTCGAGCGAGACGGCCGTTTCGAATGGTGTATCGCCGAAGCGGCCGCGCAAGGCGCCCGAAACCGGGGCGTCCGTGGAGTTGCGCAGAACGGCTTCCACGGTGACCTCGGCACGGGAAATGTCGGGCAGCGGCAGGACCGTGCTCACGAAAGGATCTTCGATGGTGACGGCGCCGGCGGTCTCCAGGTGCACGGCAGCCCAGATGCCCGTGTTGCGGCCGCGAATGGTGGGGATCCAGTCCCAGCCCACCGAGGCATGAAACGTGGGATTGTCGGCGCCCAGAGCGCCGCCGTTCAAGCCGGGGCTGTCAAAAGTCTTTTCATGCACGCTGCCGGGGGTGGCGTTTTTCTCGATCCTGACGGCCAGCGCGTTCTTCCCGGCGGCGCGCAGCTTGCCGGTGACGTCGAAGCGGCCCCGCAGGAATCCGCCTTCGATGCGGCCCAGCTTTTCTCCATTCAGGTAGACATCGGCTTTCCAGTTGATGCCCTCGAAGATCAGCCACTGGCGCTTGCCCGAGGCGGGCGGCGCGACGAATTCATTGCGGTACCAAAAGTCGGCGTAAAAGAAAGAGTCCGAAACAGCGAGCTGGTTGTCGGCGTAATTGGGATCGGGCAGGGCACCCGAGTTCCAGTAACTGGAGAGGACGGTCGCGGGCACGGTGGCCACCACCCAATCGCGATCGTCGAATCCGGGTTTGGAAATGGCATCGCCCGCGGCCGCCACCAGCGAATCGCGTTCGAGACACCACGCGCCGCCGGAAAGGCCCTGGGCCGGCTTCGGCCGCGCGGTGAGTCCGCCGCGGCCCCACACTTCCAGCTCGCTCAGAATGTAGCCGCCGGGCGATTCCGGTTTGGTCATCAGCACGCGCACGTAGCGGGCTTTGACGGGGCGCGGCAGCTTGACATCGTCGCTCGCAGGGTCACCCAGGGTCGCCAGCGTCTTCCACGTGGCCGCGTCATCGGAACTCTGGATGCTGCCTTCCGACGCGCGGCGCAGCCAGAACAGCTTGATGCGGTCGAAGGTGGCGGCGGCGCCCAGATCCACGTAGACCCACTCGACGCCCGAGCCGGCGCTCATCCACGCGCTAGTGAAGTTGTAAGGGCCGCCGATTTCGACGCGCGCATCACGGCGGTAGAGGGTCACTTCGCCGAGACGCCACAGAAGGGCGCTGGCGGCTTCCAATTCCAGGCGGTAGAAGCGCGCGCGCGCGGCGGTTCCAAAGGCGATGGAGGCGTGGAAATCCCGGCCGGGACGTTCGTCCGAATTCGCATGGCCCAGCTCGTTCCAGGACTGCCCGTCATCCGACCCGGAGACGGCCGCGCTCCAACCGGCGGCCGGTTGTGGGCTGGCCTGCACTGTACCGAGGGCCTCGATGCGGTCCACCTCCAGCGGCCCGTCGCCGCCGGCCAATTCGAATTGCACCCAAACTTTCGCGCCGCGCAGGCTGACGGTGGTTACCGGGTTGTGGTCCACCAGCAACTCCCGCTCGTTCTTGCGCGCCACGCCGGCCTGGCTGGTGGTGGTGGCAAGCCAGCGCGGGAGCGTAGTTTCCTTGATCCCATCGGTAACCAGTTGCGCGGTGAGGTTGTAATCATAGGCGCTGGACTGGTATGCGGGACGCCGCAAGGCGATGTTGCGGTATGTGGAATCGGCCGCCAGGACGGGCGCGAAATCCTGCGCGGGATCGCCGGGATAAACGCCGACGCCGCGGGTGAAAGGCTGCGCGCCGAGCAACGCGGCGGTAGCGAGCATGGTGGCTGCGAGGCGGAACATGGTCGAAGCTTTAGAGGTCGGGCACTTACGCCCCGTTCCGGGGCTACGCTGGTGGACGACTTGGTTCCCACGGCTTGCGCCGTGGGCTAGTGTCTTTCGCCCTTCGGGCTTGATACGGCAAGTTTGGCGGCAGAGTTCTTGTGACACGGTAATGCTACCTGATATCGGCGTGGGCGAATTGGCTGCCGGGGCGCCACTTGGGCGGCTCCGCCGCATTGGCCACCACTTCCACCAAGCGCCCGAAGAAATCGTTGAACTTCGCGGCCGCGGGCGGGTCCCAGGGCTGATTGATGTCGTCGGCCGGGCTATGATACCGCTCGGCGTACCAATGGCGGTAGACCTGCTCTGCGGGCGATCCCTTCTCGTAGCCGAAAATAAACCCCGTGGCCGGCACGCCGATCTGCATAAAGCTGTAGTGGTCGGAGCGCGTAAGCAGCCGACGCTCCGGCTCCGGATCGGGCTGGATCCTGATGTCCATCTTCTCCGCGACCTGTTTCGCCATCACACCCAGGCTGGATTCATCGAGCGCCAGCATGGTCAGAATCTTCAGCGGGAAGATGGGACGAAGCTGGTCGAGGTTGATATCGGCCACCAGCTTCTCTTTGGCGACGGTGGGATGAGCCGCAAAATAGCGCGAGCCCAACAGCCCTTTTTCTTCGCCGGCCACCACCAGAAACAGCAGCGAGCGCTTGAAACGGCGGCCGGATTCGTGCAGCTTTTCGGCCAGATCGATGAGCGTGGCGACGTAAGCCGCGTCGTCAAACGCGCCGTTGTAGATGCGATCGCCATTCCACGGTTCGCCGAAGCCGTAGCCATCCAGGTGCGCGGAGAGCACCAGGTATTGATCGGCCAGCACCGGATCGGAGCCTGGCAGCACAGCGACGATGTTGTCCGAGGACAGTTCGCCGGATTCCACGGTCATGGTGGCGCGCAGCTTCGCGGGAATTTCGAATTGCGGAAGCGGTTTGCCGTCATCGGCCAGCTTCTGCAGCTCAGCGTAGGTATGGCCGGAACCCTGAAACAGCTCGCCGGCGAAGGCGGGATTGAAGCGGAAGGTTAGCGGCACGTCGGCCAACCGCTGCGGTGTTTCCGCCAGGGACATGGCCACCGAATAGGCCACGGGCCAGCGTGGAGGTTCGGGACCGCCGGTGGAATCGATGGCGATGGTGGCCGTGGGGCCGTCGCGCGCTACCAAGCCTCGGCCGCCGGCTCCCCGCGCCGGCCCGGCTGCTCCAGCGGCGGCGGAGCGCCGAGGCATCTGGACCACGATCTTGCCTTTTATGTCGAGCGGCGGCGCGCCGGCCGCGGGGCCATCGCCCGGGAATATCAGGTCGCCTTCCACCGTGTCCGGCAGGGTGGTTCGCGCGGCCGTCGAGATCTGGCGCAGCCATGCGAGCTTGTGGACGCCGTCCTTGCGCACCAGTTCAATCGAGGATCGACCGGTGAGCAGGCGCACCACGCGCAGCGGCACGGGCTGCAAGTACTCTTTCTCGCCGGCCGACTTCAGGCCCGCTTTCTCAAACTGCGTGACGACATAGCGTTCGGCTTTGAGGTATCCCGCGCTGCCGGTATCGCGGCCTTCCATACCGTCGTTGGACAGCGCCACGACGTGCGCCCACCAGCGTTTGGTAGCCTCATTCGGCTCGGTGGCCAGCAGCGTCGCGGCGACGCAAAAAACGGCGATGCGATTGAGTTTCATGATCTCGTGGAACAAGATTATCACGCGCCGCCGGCGGGGGCACAGGGCGATGGTTCGGGCGACTTTTCGGCGGCGGCGGGGAGCGGGTCCGGGGAGACCCGCGCAGACCAGGGGATCTGCCCCACTGGGTTCGATTCGGGAATGGGATCTGGATTGTTTGCTTCGGGTTGGGGTGGGGAATTGGGTTCGTTTGGTATTTTCTCTATTGGCTCTTCCTCTAATTCCGGGCGGAGCGCGCGAAGGCGTTCGAATTCCTGGATGGCGCGGCGGTAGTTGCGCTCGGCCTGGGCCTGGTAACGGAGGAAGAGGGCCCAGGTGTGAGGCCGCTGGGTGAGGCGGTGAAAGCTCTCGGCGGTACAGAAATTGCGTTCCTGGCCGAGGGTGATTTCACTCTTGCCCAGGCCGGCCATGTCCTCGTTCATGGGGTGGATGGGTTGGCCGTCGCAACCGAGCGCCTGATCGAGGCACATCGTGAGGAGGCCGGCTTCGAGGCGGGAGGCGCGGATGAGGGACAACTGGCAGACGGCGACGCGTTCGACGGCCCAGAGCTCCTGGGAGTTGATGGGGTGATAGAGGTCGACGAGGTCCTGGCGGAGGTCGCAGATTTCGTCAAGGTCTTCAAGACGGACTGCGGTGAAGATGGAGGCGGCGAAGCGGTGCTTGCGTGCGTTTTGAGCAGATTGAGATTTGCCGGCGGCGGAACGGGGGCCGGTGGATCTTTGCGCGTTGATGCGGTTGGCGGCAATTTGTTTGTCGGTAGCCATTGCGGAAATACCTTTCGGAGTAGAGGCTGGGCGCGAGTGGCGCTCCTCAATACCAGGCGTAGCACGGGGACTTGGGGGAACTGGCGGGGGCGGCGGGGAAGTGGTTTGGAATCAGCGAAAAAAAGTTGAAAATTGTTGCGAAAGGGGGAGTATTCCTTCGACAAAAAGTCTATTTCAACGAGGAGGCGCAGAGACGCGGAGAAGACTCAGGGATAGCCATTCTGCCTGCTGCATACCGCTAGTGCGTGACGGTCACCGGAATCGTGCCGAGATCCCGAATCGCGCCTTTGTTGCTTTCGGCCTGGAACACGAGCTCGTGCTTGCCCTCAGGCAGGGAAGCTGTGTCCAGATCGACGGTCCAGCCCGCACGATCGCCTTGGGGGAAGCCTGGGATCAACTTATTGACGTCCGGACGCATCGTGCCATATGTACAATTCATCAGGAAATTCCGGTCGACATAGACGGATACCTGCTTGATCCCATCCTCTGAAATAGCCCACCCGAAGGCAGTGAACCGGCCGCTGATGTTCTGATTCGGCTGCGGCGTATCGACGACGCCCGATGGCAAGCGGGCTTTCGTGCCGGAACCGGCACCGGAGCCGGAGCCACAGCCCCAGGTCAGGATGGCGGCGACCGCCAGACAGGCGACCGCCAGGCACCGCCGGGGAACTGGCAGGGATTTCCCGATTTCACGAACGCTTCCTTGGCCGGATGCTATCGTCCGATGCATTTCTCAATGCCCTCCATTTCAAAGTTGACTATAGCAGGTGCGCCGCGTGTCGCGAAGCCTTGGGTTTTGGAGGTATGCTACAATTCGACACTTCAAATCAACCGAGAGGAATCGCTTTGCCGGCGGCGGCACAATATTGGCCGTGAAGGCCGGCGCGTATCACACTAGCCAAACGGAAATGAGCGGCTTCGTTCAAAATCTGTCTGACCGATTGAGCGCAATCGCCGGTATCGGGTTCAGAATGAAGCAGCGTTTGCTGATCCAAAGGGTCATGCAGACGGGCCTCTTCGATGCCGAGTTTTACAGGGAGACCTACCGGGACGTTCGGGAGGCCGGCGCCGACCCGATCGTGCATTTTCTTCGCACGGGGGGCCGGGAGGGCCGGATGCCGAACCCGCTGTTCGACTCCGCTTTTTATCTGCGGGTCTATCCAGAGGTGGCGGAAGCGGGAGTAAATCCACTCGTCCACTATATCGATCACGGTGCCCGGGAGGGCCGGAATCCTCACCCGCTCTTCGATTCGGCCTATTACCTGAAAGAGTATCCGGATGTCGCCGGCAGCGGTCTGAACCCACTCAGACATTACCTGGTACGCGGCGCCCGCGAAGGCCGCAAGCCTAATCCTCTTTTTGATACGGCCTATTACCTGCGAGAGAATCCCGACGTCGCTGCCAGCGGTTCGAATCCGCTCTATCATTTTTGCACCCAGGGAGCCGCTGAAGGCAGAAGGCCGAACCGGCTTTTCGAGCCTTTGTATTACCTGAACCAGAACCCGGATGTCAAAGCCGAGGGGATCAATCCGCTCGCGCACTTCCTGGGGAATGGCGAGCGCGAGGGGCGGCGGCCCTGTGCTCTGTTCGACCCGGCGTTTTACCTAAGAGAGTACCCCGACGTGCGGCAAACAGGCATGTCTCCGCTGGCGCACTACCTGGAACACGGCGTGGAGGAAGGCCGCGCTGTCAACCGTTCCCGGCGTCCGGTTCACGTGGGACAAAGACTCTCGCCAGCGCGCCTGGCGGAAATCGAGGAGGAAATCAGGCTGTTTCGGCGCCGTCCCAAGATATCGGTGCTGGCGCCGGTGTATAACCAGGCTTGGCGATGGCTCGAACGCATGATTGCTTCGGTGGAAGCCCAGGCCTATCCCAATTGGGAGCTCTGTATAGCGGATGATGCCTCCACAAGCGCCGAGACGATTCAAACCCTGAAACGCTACGCAAGTCCGGATGCCGGGCGGATCAACATTGCGTTTTTGGGCCGCAACCTCGGCATCGCAGGCGCCACCAATGCCGCGTTGTATCTGAGTTCGGGCGAGTTCGTCGCGATGTTGGACCACGACGATGAACTCGCGCCTGAGGCGTTGTTCGAAATCGCCAAGGCACTCAACCAAGAGCCGGATCTGGACGTGATCTATACGGACGAGGATAAGTTGGACCCGGAGGGCTGGTTGGATCAGCCTTTCCACAAGCCGGACTGGTCACCGGAGTTCTTCCGGCACGTAATGTACGCCGGCCACCTGCTATCGGTCCGCCGCAGTCTGGCGATTGAAGCTCGGGGGATGGACGGGCGCTTCAACGGCGTGCAGGACTTCGACTTTCTGCTTCGCATATCGGAGCGAACCAACCGCATCCGGCACATCCCCAAGATTCTTTACCACTGGCGGCGCATCCCCGGCAGCATCGCGCTCGGAGAAGACGAAAAACACGGTATCGCCGACCTGCAAGCCGCCGCCGTGAACGCGCAACTGGATCGCTGTGGCGTTCCGGCGCACGCCGAGCGCCACCCGACGATTCCCCACAGAGCGGTGATCCGGCCTCTGCCTCGCAGCGAGCATCCGCTGGTCAGCATCATCATCCCGACCCGCGACCGTCCTGAGCTTCTCGGCGCATGTCTGCGGAGCATCTTCGAAAAGACCACCTATCCGAATTTCGAAGTGATTCTTGTCGACAACGGCACTACCGATCGGGAGGCGCTGCGCCTCTTTGAGCAGTATGACAGCACCGTTGTTCCTTTCCCGGAGCCATTCAATTACAGCCGGGCGAACAATCTGGGCGCGGCTAAAGCTGGTGGCGAGTACCTGGTCCTGCTGAACAACGATACCGAAGTCGGCACCCCAGGCTGGCTCGAAGAGTTACGCTTCTATGCCGAAATCCCGGATGTGGGCGCGGTCTCTCCGCTTCTGCTGTACCCGGATCAAACGGTGCAGCATGCCGGCGTGGTTCTCGGCATGCGAGGAACCGGCGACCATATTATGCGTGGATTCCCGGCCGGCTCGGACGGCTATTTCGGCTCGCTGAGCTGTGCCCGTGAGGTTTCGGCCGTAACGGGCGCGTGCATGGCGCTGCGAAAGGAGACGTACCTCGAAATGGGGGGGCTCCGCGAAGCTTTCCGGACCATCTATCAGGATCTGGATCTCTGTCTGCGGCTGCGCGCGCAGGGAAAGCGGATCCTCTACACACCCCGCGCGGTGCTTTACCATTACGAAAGCCACAGCCGCGGCAACAAGTACGATGTTCTGGACCGCGCTTTGATCCTCGACCTCTGGGGCAAGGCGATCGCGGCCGGGGACCCTTACTTCAACTCCAATCTGGATGCCAATTCCGTGCGGTATGAGTTGCTGAAGCTCTGAGGCCAAATGAACATCCTATTCGTCAACTACGGCGGGTTCGAGTGCATCAACAGCGCCATCCACATTTTCCATCTTGCCAACCAGCTTGTTGAGCAGGGGCTCGACTGCGCGGTAGCGGTGCCCGGGGCGGTCGACAAGGTGGATCTGCTCGGCACGCCGCAGTTCCGCTGTCTGACCTATGAGGCGGCCGAAGCGGGCGGATTTGGTTTTGAGGATCGTGAGGGACCGTCGTTGATTCACGCCTGGACCTCTCGCGAGCGCGTGCGGCGCCTGGTCCAACACGTTTCCCGTGTATACGGATGCCCGTATATCGTGCACCTGGAAGACAACGAAGAAGAGATCACGGCGGATCACGCCGGCCTGCCTTTTGAGAAATTACAGGCCATGCCGGCCGACCAGTTGGATCCCCTGATTCCGGAAACCCGCTCTCACCCCGTCCACTACCGGGAGTTTCTCGCCGAAGCGGGCGGCGTGACGGTAATCATCGACCGGTTGCTGGAATTCAAGCCGGACTCGACGCCGGGGGAAGTGCTCTGGCCGGGCTTCGATCCCGCGTTCGCCGCTCTGCCTGCCAGCAATCCGGAATTGCGGTATGGCCTGAGCATTGGCGAGAAAGAGTTTGTACTGGTTTACCCGGGCAACACCCACGCGTCCAATGTAGAGGAGATGCGCAGCCTGTATACCAGTGTCGGCCTATTGAACCACCGCGGGCACAAGGTCCGCCTGGTCCGGTTCGGCACGGATTATTGCGACCCGCTCGATGGCAACCGTGAGTTTGTGCGGCCCTATTGTCTGGAACTGGGCTTCCGGTCCCGGCAGGCGCTGGTGGGGCCGATGGCCATGGCCGATGCCCTGGTGCAGCCGGGAAGGCCGGGCCGTTTCAACGATTACCGGTTTCCCTCCAAGCTGCCCGATTTTCTGGTTTCCGGCAGACCGGTCGTCCTCCCGCGCACCAACCTCGGCCGCTTTCTGCGCGATGGCGAGGAGTGCCTGCACCTGGAAGAAGGCGATGCGATCGACATCGCGAACAAGCTCGAAGCGCTGATTCGCGACCCCGCTTTGCGGCGGCGGATCGGCGCCGGCGGCAGGGATTTCGCGCAATGGGAACTCAACTGGAAGCCTATCGCCGCCAAAATTCGCCGCTTTTACGATCGTGTGCTGGCTTCGCAGCCAAGCGCTCGGGTTACCCGCCTGCCTGGCGCCCCGGTGCATCGCAATCGGGAACGGTCCGCTCGCAAGTGGCCGCTGGCGCGGCTCGCGCGAAGCCCGCGCTGGTGCCGCATGGACTCGAAGACGCTCGAAGCCGCGGCTTCCCGCTACGCCGGATGCTTCCTAGTTTCCGGGCTAGGCTACGGAACCGTGCAGGATTTCTGTGACAGCTACGACCACTTGCAGGCGCTGGCGACGGAAACCGGCGATTTGAAGGATTGCCAGCGTCCATGGACCTTCAAGGCGATTCTCGGCACGGTGCCTTACGGCGGCCGGCTGCTGGAAATTGGAGCAGGGGAACCCATCGTTGCCGAACTCTTGAGCTGCCTGGGCTACGACGTTTCGGTGGTGGAGCCATATGAAGGCAGTGGGCGCGGGCTATTGGAATACGAGCGATTCCGCAAGCAATATCCCGAGATTCACATCCTGCGCCGTTGGTTCACGGAGGACATTGACGCCTTCGAACCCAGAACATTCGACTGCATCTACTCCATTTCCGTTCTCGAGCACATCCCGACACCGGAGTTGACGGGGGTCTTCAAGGCAATCGACCGGCTGCTGAAACCAGATGGTCGCTCGATCCACGCGCTAGACTACGTCGTGAGCGGCGCCACGTCGGATTGGCATAAGACTCACGCAGCGCGTGTCGTGGCACTCTCCGGATTTTCACAAGAGAAATTCGAAGCGCTGGATGGCCGTCTGGAAAGGGATCCAGAAGCGTATTATCCGCCCGCCAAGAGTTACAATACAGAGTGTGGACCGCGGCCGTCCAGTAAGTTTCCGATGCCGGCAGTGGCGGGCCTGCAGATATGCACCAGGCGACCCCCTGGGTAAGTGTAGGCCCCGCGACTCCAGCGGGCATCCAATCCAGCAAGGGATTCAAACCTCAGTAGAAGGACGACAATTATGCCCCCGCAGGAGCTAACTGAAGCCCAAGCCCTCTACGACCGTCTGCGGCTAATGCCCATTCTGGACGGCTTTTGGATGGCTAGTACCGTCTTAGTCGAGCCGCATTTGCTAAGACTCACCGGATGGGCAATCAATCCCTGCGATCAACCTGCGCAGTTCTTTCTCGCGATGAACGGGGCCCCCATGAGGTTCGAAAGTTATGCCGTGCATGCCAGCCTTTCCGCCAAGTTGAATATCGCGCACTGCTATCGGTTTGAAGCGGTAGCGGCCTTCGACCGGCTGCCCGGTGAGCCGGTCGAATTCCGCGGTGCATTTGGATACCCAGATTTCCAGAGGAGTGTGGGTTCGTTTTTCTGGCCGACGAATAAGCCGGTTTTGCCCGAGCCGGCGCGACGGGGCCGGGTCCACGGGACCGAGGAGGAATCTTCATTCGATCTGATTGGCTGCACCATCGCTGAAAAGATCAAACGGCTTCTAGATCACAGGTTCCATAAAACAATCGAGGAGCTCGGGCCGGTGCTGGATTGGGGCTGTGGCTGCGGGCGCGTGGCCCGCTTCCTGTTTCCGTCGCTCAAGAAGCCCTGTGGCATTGACATAGATGCGGATAACGTCGACTGGTGCTGTCAGAACCTGACCGGTGATTTCCAAGCCGTCTCCCCTGATCCGCCCACTTCGCTGCCGGCCGGCTATTTCGAATTGATTTACGGAATATCGGTTCTTACCCATCTTTCTGCCTTTGACCAGGTCAAGTGGCTGGAAGAACTCACTCGGCTGGCTGCGCCAGGCGGGTTCGTATTGGTTACCGTGCATGGTTACGCGAGTTGGCTACTCAACGACCTTGGCGTGGAAACCTACTTAAACTGGGATCGGGAAGGCATCTGGGACGTTGGAGAAAACTCAGACCTCCAGGGAGCGGTGGCGGACCCGACCCGTTATCGAAGCATGTTCCACACGCCGGCCTACATTCGTCGCGTCTGGCGGAAGTGGTTTGAAGTGCTGGATATTCTCCCGGGATGGGCCGCAAACAACCAGGATCTTGTCATTCTCAGGGCCCGGGAAGGCAGTTAGCAGGCTATCACAAGGACGCCGGACCCCCGGGGGGCCGACGCCGCAGGCGCCGCCAACTCGTGTCGCGGACCGCAAGTTGGCCTTACCTTCGCCCCTCATTAGTATCGGCCGTAATGGTAATGGTTCTATTTGGCGCCAGTTGGATCGTTCCGAACGGACCGGAGGCCGTCGCTGTCACTGTGTGCTTTCCAGGGCTCAGTAGTGATGCCGGCATTTTGAAGTCCCAGCCGCTATTGGAGTAGTCACTCCTGCCGAAGTACCTCTCCACGTCCCCGCGCGTTTGCCCCAACGTGGCTGCCCCCGCACTGATACCATCCACATACACCATCACTCGATCCACCGGCGCCCCCTTCGCTGTGTCCGCAGCCCAACCGAAAACGACCAGAATCCCCGCTGCGGAGATCGTCTCAGCCCGTTTGGAATCTCCTGCTCCGTCTACGAAACCGATCCCGGTTGGCGCGGCTCCGGGCGCGCGCAGGTTGGGCACTATGACCTCATTCGGGAGCGGGCATATGGATGTTGTATCTTGCAGCACGGCGAAAGCGCGCAACCTACTCCCGTCGGCCACGGTAGCCTCCCCTTCCCAGCCAGTGTTGATGCTCGTGACGTCCTTTATGGCGGCGCCGACGTCCTCGCGCGGAATCGTCATTTTGCCGAATCCAACGACCCGCCCGTCAGGTAGGGCGAAGACAATCTTCCGTGGAGGCCTCCGCGCTTCATGGTCCCACGCCCACCCCGTGGCCACAACCACGCCGGGCTCCTGGACACCCGGTTCGAGACCGTCAAGATAGCCCAGGCAACCGTCCTCTCGGACCACTGTGTAGCCGGCCCAGTTGGAAATTGGGGCCGGCCCCGAGGGCCTGGGCAACCGGTCCTCAAGCTCACGAGGGTCGGGACCCAGATGGTGACTGCGCAGGTAGGCACACCAGACAGGCACCAGCGCGACCGCCGGGTTCAACACGCTGGCGGCCGCCTGGTCGGCCGGGTTGCGTATCACCGCGACATACGCCCGGCCTATGCGGATCTGCCGGCCTGCCGCGATCCGTTCGTACGAGTTGAACCGTACCGCGCTCGCCGTTATGAGGATAAGGAGGCCGGCTTGCACCCCTGACAGAACGAGATTGCGTGGATGCCTGCCGGCGACCCACGTCAGAATCACGGTTGCGACAGCAGCCCAGAAGAGTAGTGCCACGCACTGATAGCGGCTGCCAGCGGCCTGGGCAACACCAAATTTGAGCCGGCCCAGGCTGGTGATTACGGCCGCGGAGACAGTGAAAAGCAGGATTGCGGCAAGGAATGTGCATAAGAGATCGGGTGTCGACCGCCGCAGACAAAGATGCCGTACGACCGTGGCGATAGCAATTGCGATTGCGAAAATAGTGAAGGATTCGGAAACCACGAACCCTGCCGACCCTGGTGCAAGCAGAGAATCCCAGGTCGTGGCGAAATACGTTATGACATATCGCCCGATATCGAGGGGACGCCCAATCGATTCCCAGGGACTCCCTAGCGCACCGCCGGGGAAATGATAGCCCCAGAAAAACATGGCGACAGCCGCAGTCCCCATGCCCCCGATCAGGATGCGGGTCGGTCTCGGGAACCGAAGCGAGAAGCCGAGCACAACGAGAATCGGCCAGACGAGTAGACCATGCGCATGACTGCATTCCGCAAGGAAGGCCGCACATAGGGAAAGCGCCAGTGGCACTGAGATCCAGCGCCGGTCACCCGCAGCTACCCTGGACGAGTGTCGGATGGCACCGGCAAAGGACGCGACGGCGGCCAGACCGGCGAAAACAAACTCCACCTGAAAGGCCCAGGTGAAGTCGTCTATTTGAACGGGGCAGAGTGCGCAAAATGCAGCAAAGCCAGCGGCAGTTGCCAGCGTCGCGCCGCGCAATTGCCCTGAGCGCCGGATCATCCAGATAAAAACCGAGGCGACGCAGACCGGAACCAGATAAAGCTCAATCAGCTGCGAAACATTCCTGCCTCCAAAGAAATGCAGATCCGCGAAGCCGGAGAGCCTGCCGACGACGAGTCGGGAGTCGCCGGTCTGTGCCCAGAGCTGGGACACGGAGGGCCAGCCATGGGAATGAAGCGCTTCGTCGACGTATTCCCACTGGTCCCAGAAGATGACCGCGCTGTAGGTTCGCAGGACAATCAGGGCGGTGGCAACGGCTGTGTACAGTCCCATACCGAGGACGAACAGTGACAAGATCGCCGGAACCCACGACGTCACGTCGCGGTAGTCGCCGCCACCGGACGGCAAGCGTGATCGAACCGCGCGAGTCGGGGACGGGACACGCCGGAAAAAATCCATGACGATATGGTATCGCGTTGGTCCGATGAGCAGATGCTCAGGTGCCCAAATCGTGGTCGGTCTATGCCTCGGTCGCGGCTGGGCCATGGAATTAGTTGCAGAAGTGATGTGCTACAACTAATTGTGCGAGGTAAGATTGGCAGAGATGGAAGGGAATTCGCGCAACTTGAACTGAACTGGATCGTTGCCTGCAGCAGGGCGCCACGTCTCTACGAACGAATTCCAGGTCGCTCCACAAAGTGGTTGCCGGCAAATAAGGCGTTCACTTGGTGACTAAACCATCCATCGAGGGTAAGCAGGTCGGGGATCTTCCGGAGGCGTCTTCGCGCATGCGTTCGTATGCAACCTTCAATTTCGTTCTCGCCTGCGCAGCGTGTTTGGTGACTGCCTATATTTTGATCACCAGTTTGGTCATCGTTCACAATGCCTATACGCCGCTGCCGCTGGAGGATAGCTGGAGTGTTTGGCAGTTGTATAAACAATACGGTAACTATCTGATCTTCCTGTTCTGGCAACACAACGAGCACCGGATTGTGATGATTCGACTGATTTATATTATTGATCGCTTTGTGTTTCATGGGCGCAACCTGTTCCCTCTTGTCTGCGCTCCGCTTGTACAAGCCGCCACGGGGGTATGGCTCTACAGGATTGTGCGTCGCACGGGAGATGCAAGCTGGCTATCACGTCTTCTACTTGGATGTGTGATCTGTTCAGCGCTGTCATCCGCCCAGCAATTCTCGAACCTCGTCATGGGTTTTGCGATCAACCATACGATGGTGTACTGTGCAGCCTGTGGTTCACTTCTTGCATTAGCACGCGCAGCCGAGCGCCGGCTGGAGGGTCGCGATCCAGGTTTGTGGTTTGCAGTCAGTTGTGTTTCCGCTCTGGTGGCGACATATTCATCGGCAAACGGTCTATTGTTCTGGCTTGTTCTGCTGTTATTCGGGCTGTGGCTCCGTCTGCCGTTCAGGTTCCTGCTGGCGCTTCTGTTGGACATGGCCCTGGTCAGCCTGTTTTACATGCGAGGCTATGGTACGCCGTCCCAGATCGGCAGTCCGTTTGAAGCACTCACCCAACATTCGGGCCGCGTCCTGATCGTTGCAGCGGCTTTTGTCGGTTCTCCGTTTGACACTATTCGCGCCGTATTAGCGGTGCCGTTCGGCACGCCATCCGATAACGGACGAGTTGCTTTCGCAGGCGCTTGTGGCGCGATTGGTGTAGGTGCCGTTATTTGGAGTGGAATTCTCTTGTGGCGGCGCAGAGATCGTTATACCTTTGGCCATGCCGCGCTGATCCACATCGCAGGTTTCGTCGTTCTGACAGCGGTGCTGGTGGGACTCGGCAGAGCGAACTTCCCTTTAGTAGCTGCACTGGACTCGCGCTATGCGACCCACGGCCTTGTGTTCTGGATAGCAATGGGCGCTTTCTACTGGTCCTTCGTCGAACGCCGGCTGGCTGCTCTGAGTGCACACTGGTACCACACCGCGCTGAGCGGTGTCGTCCTTTGGATGATCCTGGGACTTGCCATGAGACAACCGTTCTGGATCCGATACTCGAGGGAGTACGGCGACATGCTCAATCAAATCCAGGCCGCTATCGTGTCTGACGTCTTCGATGAACCTATGTGGCAGGCATCTTTTCCCCCTTCCGGCGCGGCGATCCTCGGGGAGGCGGACTATCTTCGACAGAACCACCTCTCGGTGTTTACTGAAGCCTGGACGACGTGGGCAGGAAAGCCCGTTGAAGGGCTCTTCACGCTAGATCCGGCCAGGAGCTGCATAGGCGCCTTCGATAGCGCCACGCCGATATCTTCGGGGATCAGGCCCGGCTGGCGGGTTTCCGGCTGGGCCTGGGACAGAGTTCGGCGGACCGGGCCAGGCATCGTGATTCTCATTGATCCTACTCAGCGGATCGCTGGAGTTGTCAAGAATCCGATCGAGCGGGAAGAGATACGTCTTGCGATTCCAGAAGTCCGCTCCTCGCGTGTTGGCTGGAGCGGCTACGTGGCTGGCAGTGTACCGAGGACACTTAGGGCGTATCTTCTGGAAGGCGATTTCCGTTCATTGTGCGCCCTGGGAGCACCGTTGACGTTGGCCCGCGGAGGGGAAAGGAAAACTTCAGCGAGCAATCCAGGCGACTAGCCAGAGACCGTTTGGTTCAGCGTAGGAGCAGCTTGTAAAAGGACTTGATATGAACACCGCCGCGTTCAAAGCGTGGATTCTTTGCTTTGCTGTTGTTCCGGCCGTTCTCTTGGCCATGTTCATTATCGAGCTGTTCGGCAGCGCAATTCAACGGCGCGCGTCCGGAACGCTACCAACCGAAATCGGCTTCATAGACCGGGCAGGAGATCCCAAAGGCGCTGAGACGGTCCCCACAGCGGGTCTACTGTATATTTGGGGTTGGGCGGCGGACACAGCGAAAGGAGCGCCCGTGGATCGAGTGATGGTGTATGTGGACGGTGTAGGTGCGGGGGCAGCTACGTTGGGGCAAATGCGTCGGGATGTGGAGAAGTATTTCAGCAGGAGCGACTACTCCAACAGCGGCTGGAGTTTTCAGATGTCAGGATCAAGACTGAGCCTTGGCAAGCACATAGTGACCGCGACGGCTTCCGGTCCGTCCGGAACGGTCCAACTGGCGCCAAATAGGATCATTACGGTAACGGCGGATCCGGATGGGGCGCAGAGATAGGATCGCTCACGCACCGCATCCTGAAGCGTAACCTGCCGGTATCCCGCCGAGTGATCTGCGGGGTCCTTGCAACGAAAGTAGCAGGAACGGCGTCGCGAGGCTCAGATCACTCTGAGTTGCGGATTCCTGACCCACGCCCAGGCGAAATTTGGAGATTCCGAACTGGGGGCCATAACCGTCGAAAGCTCCAGGCTGGCCGTGGAGAAGTTGCGGGGGAAGGTCACCTGCCAATGCACCGGTTCCGCCGGCTGCACTTCCCGAGTGCTCTCCTGGATGGTCAGACCGTTCTCATCACGCAGGTGAAACCGAAAACAAACGGGCCCGGATTCGGGATGGTCAATGCTCAAATCGGCTTCAAAGCAATTGTGGCCCGCCAGCCTGAGGCCCTCGAAACGGATGCTCGGCGATGCTGTTTCTCTAAGGCCCGGATGCAGGAATATTCCATTTCCTTCCGGGGCCAGTCTGCTCCATCCACCGCCATCGAAAGTGATGGGGCCGGAGTCGATTTCCTGGATGAGCGGAAGCAGGTGGCGAACCCGCGGAGGCTGGCTCCCGGCGCCGATGGCACGCAGCAGCTCGCGATTCTCGGAGGCCTGTCGATCGGCGGACCGGAGCAGATCGCTATACAAGGACGCCAGGCGGGGACGGTCGCCACACAGGCGCTGCACAATATCCACAAACTCTCCGCGCCCGCTGGGCAGGACATAGCCGTTGGGACCAATCGGAAAAGCGTTGGGCGTATCAAGAGGCAGATCGATGATGCGGGGCGCCTTCAGTCCTTCCGCAATGGCAGATGCCAGGCCGGGGTTGCCGATGAACACGCCGGCCTGTTGGATCAGCCGGGCCATCTCCAGAAAATCCACACACTGCCGGACGCGGCCCGGGATGCCGGCCACGCTCCGCCACTCGTCGGGAACCGCCAGGATCAGTATGTCGTCGAAATAGAGCATCAGGCCGCGCAGGAATTCGTCTGTCAGGGCCCGATAGCGGGGCGTCAGAGCCAGAACTACTTCACTCACCTCCGGCGTTGCCACGGGGACCTGGAGAAACGGCGGGTTGGGGTCTATTTCCGCGTGCACGGCTTTAGCGTGGGCGTGCATGAGGTGAACGCGCTCGATGTCCTCGTTGCGAAAACGGTCTAATACATGATCGACATCGATGCACTCCGGATCCACCGATTCGAGCGGCACGCCCGCGGTGACCAGGGTCACGCGATCCAGATAGTCCTGGGCCAGCAAGAGAGGCGCCAGCGCCCGCGCGTTCCGCTCGGTCAGCTTCCTCACCGGGTTGGGATCCCGATATACATTGAGGATCAGGTGGCGAATCGCCAGCGCCCGGACTGCCGGCAGGGAATAGATCACGTCGCCGGCGTTCCCGCTGTGGATTCCAGAGACCAGCCGGGCGGCCCGCTTGTTCTTGCGAAAATCCTCGATCGTCCTGAACTTAATAGAGACCATGTTCTTGGAGGGCGCCCCGGAGAACCTCCAGGTATTGCGCTTCCTGGTTGCGTTTCCAGTTGAAGAGATTTCTCGTGACCGGGTCGGGCTCAAAGCGCTCCAAAAACGCGGGCACGTCCTCCGGTTCGCGAACAAAAATGTACGGGCACAGTTCGACGGCCGAGCAAACGCGTGGCTCCGTGTTGGTCATGATTGCCGGTTTGAGCAGGGAGTTTGCAATCAGCGCGCTGTGCAACCGCGTCGAGATCACCATGTCGCAATCGGACAGCAGGCGAAAGTATTCGTCCGAATCGTACGAATAACAGACCGGGCAGTCGAGGCTCGGCGAAAACTCGAGGTACTCGTCGATGTAGTTGCAGACGATCTTAATGGAAAACCGTGGTTGCAGCATAGGCAACATGCCCAACATCCGGGCCTTGAGCTCGGTGGAGACGGCCTGATTCGGGACGCGGTCGCTTTGCAAGACGATTCCGATGTTTTTGAGCGCTCTGGCCGGGTACTCGAAGGGCGACGCAAACAGCGCCGGGCACGGCAGCATGCGGGCTTGGATTCCCAGGGCTTCGAGACCCTGCCTGGCCATCGCGCCACGGGTGACGATAAGGGCTTTCGAGAGCATCCGGACGTCGTCGGGGCTGCACGGCAACTCCGTGGATGGATAGTCGATTCCCAGGTAGAAGACCGGAGCGGCGGAAGTGTGACTGATGCGGGCGAGCGGCTCCAGGTGCGGACCCAGCCATTCCGGCGTGCCGGCCATGACCACCAGATCCACCGCCGGCAGTTCCTCCGCGGGCTGGTATGAGTTGCCCAGCAGATCAGGCCTTCTTGCAGACTTCACCCAGGGCTCCAGGAAACAGTCGGGACTGCGGTCGTAAAGGAGCCAATTCAGCACCCTGGCGGGGTAGAGAGTGCGGAATAAGCGCCGGATTCCGAGCGCAATCCACTCGTCCCCGGGATTCCATTGACGTGTAGAGGAGCAGAGGATATTGAGGGGCCTCACTCGATTTCCGCCATCCGTATTCATTCCGTGCAGCACTGAAAGGAAGCAATCCGCATCTGTCCTAGACCAGTCTAGCTCACATGCGCCCACCGCAATCTCCGGCAGCGTGGCGTGGCGGCGGAGCGCGTGCGTGTCGGTGGCTGTCGCCATTTTTGGGCAGGGAACGGCTCGTGCTAAGCTGCAAGACGGAGGAAGCCGCCGCGAACACAGAACAGCACTCCGTGGCATTCCGGATCGCGTCCCTGTTAAAACCCGGCTCCGTGTTGGGTATAGGCGACGGGATCGCAGCGCTGCTGGAGTCGTTGGCGAACTACGGAGTGGCCGGAATTACGCACGCAGCCTCGGCGGAGCAGTTGGCCCGCCTGGCGGGCGAATACGACCTGGCGGTCTACGCGGATTCGACGGATCAGGCCAGGTCCATGATTCAGGCCGCGGCGCGTCTCACGGATCGGATCCTGTTCTTTCCTTCGGCCAATGATAGCCAGGACGGGCCGCTTCTTTCGGCTCTTCGCTTGTTTGACGAAGCCGGCTTTTCGCCTGACTTTTCAACCAATCCGGTATTCCTAACCAAGATCGCCGTGCTCTTCCGGAGGCGGGGGACGGCGATTCCGCCGGCCGATCTGGCGCTGGCCGCGGAACTGCTTCGGCTGAACGCCACGGTTCAGGAATGTTTGTGCCGAGTGACCCTGATCCAGGATCGCCTCGGGAAGGCGCAGGGAGCCACGCTCCCGGCGCAGGCAGGCTACGCATTGCCGGACCGGCAGGATGAAATGGAGCGCCAGATTAAAGAACTAGGCGTGGCAGTGGCGGAGACGCGCGAAATGCACCGGGTTTTCGCCGAGAGACTGGAGGGCCGGGTCGGCCTGCTGCAATCCCGGACCATGCGGCTGCAGCACAACACGCAAGAGATCCTGCTGAGCCGTACCTGGCGCACCCTGGTGGCCGCGGGCGGGCTGCTGCTCCATTTCCAGAGCTTCATCCAGCGGTTCATTTTTCATAGGCCGGCTCTGGCGGCTGCCACATCGCATAATGGCAGCGAAGAAATTTTCCGGATCGATTGCAACGAACCTGCCCCCGCCGTGAATTCCGTCAATACGGGTGTGACCGGGCCATCAGTCAGCGGAACCCTCTCCGTGCGTGGTTGGGCCCTGGCCAGCTCGGGTATCCGGCGGGTGGAAATTCAGGCCGGAGACGCAGAATCCGTGGAGCTGCGTTACGGATTTTACCGGCCCGATGTAGCGGCCCAATATGCGGGTGTGCCTGGTTCGGACCGGTCCGGGTTTCGGGGTAAGCTCGAAACGGCGCTTCTCCCCAACGGCAGGCAGTTTCTCACCATTCGCGCTTTCAGCTTCGGGGGTGCAACCACCGAGCTCCGTGTACCGATCCTGGTCGACCATATCAACGGATACGCCAGCGACTATCATCGGTGGATCGCGGAGTTCGAAAAGGAAGACGATGCGCTGACCCGGATGAAAATCCCGCTATTCGCCCAGCGGCCAACCATCAGCGTGATCCTTCCCGTATACCGGACCTCTGTCGAAATCCTGGAGCGGACTATCGCTTCAGTGGAAAAACAGAGTTATCCCATTTGGCAGCTCTGCATTGTGGATGACGGTTCGCAGTCCCCCGGGATCGATGAAATTGTGGATCGGCACTCCAGCCTGGACGCCAGGGTTCAGTTGGTCCGTCTGCCTTCCAATCAAGGCATCTCCGCGGCGTCAAATGCGGCTCTCGCGATGGCCCGGGGCGAATTTGTTGCGCTCCTCGATCACGATGATGAACTGAGTCCCAACGCGCTCTACCATTTTGTCGACGCCATCAACCAAAATCCCGAAGCAGACATCTTCTATTCCGACGAGGACCATTTGGATGAAGCGGGGCTCCGCTCCGATCCCTTTTTCAAGCCGGACTGGTCTCCCGATCTGATCCTGGCGGAGAACTACGTCAATCACCTGATGATCTTCCGCCGATCGCTGGCCGTAGAGGTGGGCGGGTTTCGCGGCAACTTCGATCTCAGTCAGGACCATGACATCCTGCTTCGGATGAGCGTCAGGGCCCGTGGCATCGTTCACATCGCCAAGATTCTCTACCACTGGCGGACCGACATTTACTCCATGCGGCGGGCGTCGCAATGGGAGTACCGCGCCATTGAATCCTCCCGACGTGTGATTGCCGATCACCTGAATGCGACCGGTATCCGCGCCACCGTGGAACCAGGTGAAGTATTTCCACGGTGGCGAGTGCGCTATGCCATCCCGGACAACCAGCGCGTGCAGATCCAGATTCCCAGCGCTAATGTGGAGCTTTTGGAGCGTTGTCTGCGAAGCATAGTGCAAAAGACCGGCTACCCGGATTATGAGATCGCCGTATTGGACAACTCCCGTGCCAACAGAATCGAACGTTTTGTCCGGCGCTGGAATATCGACGGGCGTCCACTGAAATACGTGGATTTCCGCCACCGGCCGTTCAATTTTTCCGCGCTGAATAATGCGGCGGTCAGGGAGAGTGACGCGCCCTTGCTGTTGTTCCTGAACGACGATATTACGGTGATTACTCCGGACTGGCTGACCGCCATGGTCGAGTTAGCTTCGCGTCCTGAAGTTGGCGCGGTGGGCGCGAAGCTGTTGTACCCCGACGGCACCATACAGCACGCCGGGGTCGTAGTGGGATTGTTCGATATCTGCGGGCATGCCTTTAGAGGCGCCAGCGACGAAGACCCGCTGTACTTCGATTTTCCATCCGTGATCCGGGATGTGAGTGCCGTTACGGCAGCCTGCATGATGGTGCCGGCGAAGCGGTTCCGGGAGTGCGGCGGATTTGATGAGGACGCGCTGCCGATTGCTTATCAGGATGTGGACCTCTGTCTGAAACTGCGCCAGAGGGGATACCGGGTTCTGGTCACGCCGCATGCCCGGCTCTACCACCACGAAGCAGCTTCCAAACGCCCCCAGGATCAGGACCCCAGTCCGGCGGAAGCGATGGCGTTTAAAGCGCGCTGGAAAGCCATCATTGAACACGATCCGTTCTACAATCCCAACCTGACGCGGAGCGACGAGAACTACTCCTACCGCAAGAAAGCGTAAGCCAGCCCCAGGTAAGGAGCCTTAGGAGGGAAGCAATCGGTTATGGATGAGCTTCCGGCCTAGTGCAAGTCCGATCAGTGTAATGCCGGAAAGCACCATGAGCCCATTCGATGGTTCAGGCACCGAGCCGTCGTTGCCGTTGAGCTCAACATCAGTGATGAAGTCGCTCTCATCCCGGTTTGTGAAACCCAATGCGGGGTCACCCTTTGTGGTGTTATATGCGTAAAATCCCAGTGTGCCAAAGGTCGCCCCCCCTGTCGTGAACGAGACTGGGGGGTTGTATTCGGCGAAGGCCACGTACGTCGGCGATTTGTTGTCGAACTTGACCTCGTAAATCTCGTTGGAGGGACCCGGGGTGCAGCTCGAGACCCCTGGGCACCAATAAACGTAAAAATCCAGCCCTCCTCCAAAAAGAAAACCGCCAGGGCCATCAGTCTCAGGTCGTTGCGCAGCATCGAAGGAAAGCGTGTAAAACGCGCTGGGGTCTAACCCCGTAATGTCCTGACTTATGTTGCCGGGAGACGAAGCTGGGTTGCCAGGGTTATACTGGATAAAAGCCGCCTGATTACCGTCCGGGGGTGGACTCAAGTTGAAAGGGTCGGCGCCAAAAAGACCATCGGAGGCAATCCCGGCACTTCCGCTAAACGCCCAACCGGTGCCACTGGGCCGATACGTGCAGCCACCAACCACACCACACGCCGTGGCCGACCCGTCCGAGCCCGACACACTCGGGCTCGCGAAATTATAATCCGCCGGAAGAATGATGCCGGCCCAGCCGCAACAACTCAGCAGCAACAGAATGCTAGCGATTTTATGAAAACGCATACGTTGCTCCCAATTACGCCGCTCTTTCCTGAGCGTACAACAGAATCCCCAAACAATCCAGTAGTTTAGTACTAAATGGTGTTGTTCCGCCCGCTTCCGGCCTGGCTGCATCACCTGCAACTTCCAGCAAAGCTGGGACGTGTATGTGATTGTCGCCAAGCGCGCAGCCAACACTTGTACCAGCGGGAGCCCAAAGCCTTCGTATAGCGAAGAAAAGACGAAAACCATGGGTCGGCGAGACTGGTACCTATGGTTCCGGAAGTACCTGATGCCGGGTGGCTTTGAGGCGATCCGCTCGAGCAACTCCTCGTTTGCCCAGCCCGGAAAGCCCGCAATCACCACAGATCGAATTCTTCTCGCCGCGGCAAAGAGAGGTGTTGATCCAGCGGAATACGGAATGTACCGATCGTTCTTAAGCGAGACCGGGTCTGCCCCCAACAGGTTGTCTCAATGATCCGAGATACCGATTTACACTTAAGGCTAAAGCACGCTCGCGATTCGAGTCTGGTTAAGACTTTACCTGTTATGGAGTAGAATAAGAGCGGACAATTCGCCGATTCCGTTGTGATGCATGTCAGGAGGTGATGGTGTGGCCTGGCTGTCCAGAATTCTGGCGCCGGTGGCTTTTTCTCCGAGCTGCCGGGGCGCCACTCAGTATGCCGAAACGCTGTCGTGTCATTTCCACAGCGAACTGATTTTGCTCCACGTAGTGGAGCCGCCCATCACCCTCTACTACGCACCGCCCGATGCCATGGCTTACACCACAGCCCCCGAGCTGACCGCGGAAACACTGGAGCGAAGGAAAGCCGAACTGAAGACCTACCTGCGCGGCCAGTGTCCCGATATCCAGGTGACCCGGGAAGTCGTGGAAGGCGATCCGGCCAGTGAGATCGTCGATTATGCGCGGGACCACGACGTCGACCTGATCGTCATGGCGACTCATGGATACGGGCCATTCCGGCGGTTTCTTCTGGGGTCTGTGACAGCCAAGGTGCTGCACGACGCCGGGTGCCCGGTGTGGACGGGTCCTCACCTGGAGAAAGCACCCAGTTACGAGACGATCGGATTCCGCAGCATCGTGTGCGCGATCGATCTCGCGGAAGGCAGCCGGGCGGTCCTCGAGTGGGCCGGGCGGTTCGCGCGGGAATATGGCGCGGAGCTTGCCATCGTTCACGTGCTTCCGGAGTCGCTCGTCCAGTGGGGCGGAGTGTACTTCGATCCGGAATGGCGCGGCCAGGCGGCCGCCGCCGCGCGAGGCCAGATCGTCCGGCTCCAGGAAGAACTCCATACGCCGGGTGAGATATTGATCGAGATTGGAGAAGCGCCGGTCGAGGTGAGCGGCGTGGCGTCGCGGCGCAAGGCCGATCTCGTGGTGATTGGACGCGGCCGCCAGTCCGGGCTGCTGGGGCGGCTTCGCGCGAATGCGTATGCCATTTTGCGTGAGTCGCCATGTCCCGTAGTGACGATTTGAGGTGCAACTATGTGGGTGATTTATTGTTTCGTTGGCTATCTGGCTTTGGCTTTGATCATCCCGGCCGGTTGGGCGCTCGTGCCCGTCTGGCTGAGAGCCCGCGCGACCAGGCACGTGTACTGCCCCGCCGCCTCGCACAGCGAAACGGTGACTCTGGACCCGTGGTACGCCGTGAGAATGCACGCCCTCGGCAATCGGGAGCTTTGCGTGAAGGCTTGCTCGCAGTGGCCGCAGCGCCGCGGCTGCGGCCAGGCCTGTCTGGTTCAGATCGGCGCGGCGGTGTAGCGGTAACTGGAAGCGGCCTCAGCTTCGAACGGTCCCCAGCGTGAAGGAACCGGTGTGAGTAGAGTTATAGTCTCACTCAAAAGGCCGCCAGTCAGGAGGAGTCACCGCGGTACAATCGGAGAGGGGATTTACATGGCCACTAAACTCAACCACGAAATACTCAACGCGGCACTGATGGGTTTCGAAAAACAGAAGGCGGACTTAAGCGCCCGGATTGCCGAGCTGAAGCAAATGCTCGGGGGCGGCGCCAAGGAGCCTGCCGCCAAAGCAGCCGCTCCGCCACGAAAGCGCAGAAGGCTGAGCGCCGCCGGCAGGAAAGCCATCAGCGATGCCGCCAAGCGCCGCTGGGCGTCGAAGCGGGCGGCAGCCGAGAAGCCGCAACGAGCCGCCAAGAAGGCGTAAGAGCTACCAGCGTTTGCGGCCGCCGCCGCCCCCACCGCCGGGGCGATCAGTCTTGGGGCGCGCTTCATTCACGTTGAGCGTCCGGCCCTCCAGATCTTTGCCGTTCAGGGCGCCGATGGCTTTGGCGGCATCCGCATCGTTGGTCATGTCAACGAAGGCAAAGCCTCTGGGCTGACCGGTGTCACGGTCGGTCATGATGCTGACCCGTTCAACGGGCCCATAAGTTTCCATCAGAGAACGGAGCGCCTGTTCAGTGACCGAAAAACTGAGATTACCAACGAAAAGACTTTTCATACATCCGGCCTTCCCTGCCTTATCAAGAGTGTTCCCGTTTGCCAGTCTAGCAGGAAAAGGGCGGTGGTAGCGCCATCGGGAAGGCCACGCGGCGGTAGGGGTACTTGAGCACACCTTCGGTAGCCGGACCGCCGGAGTTTTGTGAGACTATTGCAAGGAGGAGAACACCATGACCAAACACATTGTTGTCGCTGCCATTGCCGGGCTCGTGGGTGCCGTAGCCGTTTGTGCCGCGGAAAAGCCTGTCACCGTGGAGTTGAAAGACGGGAAAGGAGCGAGCGTCGGGTCCGCCAGCCTGAGCGAGGGCAAGGGCGGATCGGGCGTGACTATTAAGTTGAACGTGAAGAACCTGACGCCGGGCGAGCATGCCATACATTTTCACCAGGTGGCCAAGTGCGAAGGGCCGGCTTTCACAACGGCCGGCGGGCACTTCAATCCGGACGGGAAGCATCACGGCCTGCAGAATCCCGAGGGACCGCATGCGGGCGACATGCCGAATTTCACGGTTAAGGCCGACGGAACGTCAAAGGCCACGGTGATGGACCCGCGCGTGAACCTGGGCGCCGGCGATCATTCGCTGTTTGCGAACGGCGGGACGGCACTGGTGATTCACGCCAAGGCCGACGACATGAAGTCGGACCCGTCGGGCAACGCGGGCGATCGCATCGCATGCGGCGTGATCACCAAGTAGGCTGCCGGCGCCGCGCGGCATTTGCGATGGGCCATGGATCAGCCTGCTTGCGCCTGACTTTGGTCCAAGATCGACGAGCGGGCCGGGTACAATGTGGTAATGTCGAAATCGCGCAGGCAATTCTTGAGTGGCGCTTCGATCGGCCTGGCAGCCGCGGCTACCGCTTGCCGCAAGAGCGTCGAAACGGTCGCCGTCGACCAGACGCCGGGAGCGCCGCCGGCCTTCGGGACGACGCCGGAAGTGGGACCGAAGGTGTCGGCCGCCACCTTCGCGGAAGCCGAAAAGCTGGTGCAGGTGGAACTGAGCCCGGCGGAGCGTGAAATAGCGGCGGGCAGTTGGCGCAGGACTCTGGCATCGGTCTATGAGCGGCGCACCGGACCGCGTAAGATTGCGCTCTCGCCGTCGGTTTCGCCGGCGACGTGTTGGAATCCGGTACTGCCCGGGCAGAAGGCCGGGCCGGAGCGCGACCGATTCATCCGCAGCAGGAGCGAGCCCGAGCCGCTGCCCACGAGCGACCGTGACATCGCCTTCGCCCCGCTGACGCAGCTCTCGCGATGGATCGAGGCGAGGCAGTTGAGCTCGGAGCGGCTGGCCGGCATCTATCTGGAGCGGCTGGAACGGTTCAACGCCAAGCTGCGCCCGGTGATCACACTGACACGGGATCTGGCGCTCGAGCAAGCCAAACAGGCGGACCGGGAGATCGCGGCGGGCAAGTACCGGGGGCCGCTGCACGGCATTCCGTGGGGCGGCAAAGATCTGCTGGATACGGCCGGCATCCCTACCACTTACGGCGCAGAGCCGTTCCGAAACCGCGTGCCAGCCGAGGACGCAGTGGTGGTGAAGCGCCTGCACCAGGCGGGCGCGGTGCTGGCCGCGAAGCTGAGCCTGGGCGCGCTGGCGCTCAATGACATCTGGTTTGGCGGCCAGACCATGAATCCATGGCTGCTGGAGGAAGGCGCGTCGGGATCGAGCGCGGGTCCGGGGGCAGCCACCGCGGCGGGGTTGGTGGGCTTTTCGATTGGCAGCGAAACGGAAGGCAGCATCGTCAGCCCGTCGATGCGGTGCGGGATCACGGGTCTGCGGCCCACCTACGGGCGGGTTCCGCGGACGGGCGCGATGACGCTGTGCTGGTCGCTCGACAAACTGGGCCCCATGACACGCAGTGTGGAAGACGCCATGCTGGTATTACAGGCGATCTCCGGGCCGGATGCCGGCGACGTTTCGAGCGTAGCCAGCCGGTTGGACTTCGACTCGGGCGCCTCCGTCAAAGGCCTGCGGGTGGGCTACTTTCCCGCCTGGATGAAGGAACCTCCGGCCACCGACGTGGACCGCGCCGCTCTGGAGACCGCCAAGAAGCTGGGCATGGTCCCGGTGGAGGTGGCGCTTCCCGACTGGCCATACGACTCGCTCGACCTGGTTTTGTTCGCCGAGGGCGCCGCTTCCTTCGAGGAACTCACGCTGAGCGGCGGGCTGAGACAGCTCAAGGCGCAGGTTCCCGACGCGTGGCCCAACCTGTTCCGCCAGGCCCGCTTTCTTTCGGCGGTGGATTTCGTCCAGGCCGACCGGTTGCGGCGCAAAGTGGCACAGGAGATGGCGCGTATCTTCACCGAGGCGGACGTGCTACTGGTGCCATCGCTGCGCGACGAGATGCTCACCATCAGCAACTTCACCGGACATCCGTCGCTGACCTTCCGGGCGGGCTTTGTGGAAGTGGCCGAGGCACGCAGCGATTGGGCGCCGGACGCGGCGCATCCGCTGCCGAAGTTTCAGCCGCCGCGCCGGGTGCCGCACGGGGTCACTCTGATCGGCCGGCTCTTCGATGAGGGCACGGTGGGACGCGCCGGCCTCGAATTCGAGCGGGCGCTGGGCGTGGCGGGAGAGCGGCCGCCGGGATTCTAGATCAACCGAGAAGCAAACCTGTTACTGTGAAACCGGAGAAGAAATATGGCGCCGTTCCGGTTTCACGTGTTTGTCTGCGACCAGCAGAAGCCCGAAGGCGTGCCGTGCTGCGCGGCGCGTGGCTCGGGTCAGGTGCTGGAGGCGCTGCGGCGCGAAGTCGCGGCGCGCGGACTTGAAGGCGAAGTTCAGGTGACGGCGTGCGGCTCGCTGGGCTTGTGCGAGCACGGGCCGAACCTGGTGGTTTATCCCGAAGGCACCTGGTACTCGGGCGTGACCCCGGCGGACGCGCCGGAGATCGTGCGCTCGCATTTCCAGGAGGGCACGCCTGTCGGGCGGCTGGTGTGCGCCGATCCCGCGGCGCTGCGCGCGGAGATCCTGAGCAACCGCGAAAAGATGTTGGCGGCGCGCCGCGCCCGGGAAGCCGCCGGCATCCTCCCCGACGAACTGACTGAGCGCATCCGGGCATTTCAGGAGAGCCGCGTCGTCCTCACGGCGCTGGAACTCGACTTGTTTACGGCCGTGGGGGATGGCGCCGGCGCGATGGAAGTGGCCGCCAGGCTCCAGACCGACCCCCGCGCGACCGAGATGCTTCTGAACGCGCTCGCGTCCCTGCGCCTGCTGGTCAAGCGGGACGGAGTCTTTCGCAACTCGCCCGAGACCGCACGCTACTTCACCGCCGGGTCGCGCGACAACGCCCGGCCAGCCTTGCTGCACACCGCGCACCTGTGGCGGCGCTGGTCGACGCTCACCGACTGCGTGCGCGCCGGCACCGCCGTGGCCCGCGACGAAATCGCCGACCGCAGCCAGGACTGGACCGAGGCCTTCATCGCCGCCATGCACCGCAACGCCTCGGAACGCGCGCCGCTAGTGGTGCGCGCAGTGGGCGCGGAGAACGCCCGCCGCATGCTGGACGTGGGCGGCGGGTCGGGCGCTTATTCGATTGCTTTCGCGCAGGCCAACCCGGCTTTGCGGGCCGATATCCTGGACCTGGCCACGGTCGAGCCCATCGCGCGGCGTCACATCCAGCAGGCCGGAGTGGCGGACCGCGTCAAGGTGCGCGCCGGCGATCTGCGTTCCGGCAATCTGGGCGAAGGATACGACCTGGTGTTGGTCTCCGCCATTTGCCACATGCTCAGCCCCGGGGAGAATCTCGACCTGCTGCGCCGGTGCCGCGCGGCGCTCGCGCCCGGCGGACGCATCGTGATTCAGGACTTCATTCTGGAGGCGGACAAGACGGCTCCGCGCTTCGCCGCGCTATTTGCGCTCAACATGCTGGTGGGCACCAGCGGCGGCAGCAGCTACAGCGAGCCGGAGTATACCGCCTGGCTGGGCGAGGCGGGTTTCCGTGAGGTCCGCCACGCGCGCCTGCCGGGAATCACCGGGCTCATGATTGGGTGGCTGTAATTGCGTTCATACCGGGCGCAAGAGTGCCCGCGGCGTCAGCCGGCGGAACATTAGCCCTTGCGCCAGGGAGTGAACTGCTGCCCCGCCTCCGGCTTGCGCCGGTGAGGCCCGGGCCTTCGCGATTCCGCGCGGCGCACCTCGGCCGCGGTCCGTTCCGCCACGTAAGCCAGCAGGTCGTCGTTGGTGAGTTCGTGACTGCCCGCCCGCGCCGCCTCGACGTCGGCCGCCAGTTTCTGAGCGCAGAGCACCGGACCTTCCTGAATACCGACGCGGTGCTTCAAGAACAACACCATGTCAACGCTCACCAGGAAACGCGTGGTGGATTTGTCCGCGGCTTTGCCATCGAACTTATAGACGCGCCGGCTCTGCGCCTGATCAAAACCTAAATACCGCAGTTCCACCGCTGCCTCCTTCGGTTGGAACACAGGGTGCCTGAGTTCCGAATTCACTCTTTTACGCCGCTAGCTTCATCGGCTGGTTTCGCGGTTTCGTCCGCGCTGTCGAGCGGATGGCCCATTTCGTCGGCGTCCTCGATGGGATTGCCGAATTCATCGGTGCCATCCAGGGCAATTCCGGCTTCCCGGGCAAGCTTCCGCTGCACCCGCTGTGCCGCCTTGTCACGCTGCTTCTCCACGCGCGCGAGTTCCTTCTGGCGTTTCTTGAATGTGGTTCGTGAGCGAGTAGGAATAGCCTTCGCCTCCTCGGGGTTAAGCCGGCCTTGGCGGCCGGCTCCCAGTTCTTCAGTTTACCAACGTGGCTCGCGACGCTGCCGTCCGCCGCTGTTGCCGCCCGGTCTGCCGCCGCCGCCTCTGCCGCTGTCGGTCTTCGGTCGCGCTTCATTCACATTGAGGGCGCGGCCATTCATATCGGTGCCGTTCAAAGCCGAGATCGCTTTATCGGCTTCGGCTGCGTCCGTCATTTCCACGAACGCGAAGCCGCGGGCGCGGCCCGTTTCCCGGTCAGTTACTACGTTAACGCGATCCACAGTCCCGTACTGCTCAAACAGCGAACGGATGGACGATTCGGTTGCGGCAAAATCCAAATTGCCTACAAATAGGTTCTTCATTTAATTTTCCTTTGTGTTTGACAGTTCGGGCGAGAGCCAAGGCAGAAGTCGATACCAACCAAGCTGTAGCGGGACAATCAAAGACACCCCGAGTATAGCAGGTTTCCCCAGCCAACGCGCTGCGGGCGAATCATGGCGCGACCAGGACCCAGCCGGCTTCGACTTTCGTTTCGTAGACGCGGATGGATTCCGTTTGGACGTGCGGCATCAGCATGCCGATGTACTGCAGATAGGCAGCCACTCTGGGCGGAAGGCTCTCATTGCCCAGATCCGCGGGAACCGGGCCGGATAGGGCTTGGCCGGTGGTGACGTCGAACTGCGCGCAGTGCATGGCGCAAGTGACGTACTTGCCGTCGAGCGTGCCCATTTCCAGCGGCGCATTCATGTGCCCGCAGCGCCGTTCGATGGCGTAGTAAGTTCCACCGCAATTGCAGATGACGATCTCGTGTCCCTCGATCTCGACGGTCTTCATCCCGCCGGGCGCGATCTCATCGGAGCTGATTGCACGGACGAACTTGTCACCCAAGGCCCACGTCCTTTGGCGGCAGCTGGGGCAAGCTATCCGGGTCGGTGACATCCTGGTGGACGAAGAGCCCGCACCAACAGCGTTTGATGGCGTCGAAATGTTGCCGGTGGAAGGGAATGCATGGGCAGACGATCTGCATGTCGCGCGCGCGGTCGTGGCGCACCGGTTGGCAGGGGCAGAATGGAACGCCGTGCTTGCCCTCCAGCATCACTTCCTGCTCCAGCAGAAAATCCGCCAGCTCCGTGTCGGGCGTGAATTTGAAGCCCAACGGCCCCACTACTTTGTCGTAGAAATAGCGAAGCGCCTTTTTCCGCGATTCAGTATCCATTCAACACCGCCTTACGATTTCAGCGCCTTTGCATAAAGGTCCGGCTGATAGCCCGAGATGACCTGGTCGCCGATTTTGACGAACGGAAAGCCAGTGGCGCCGGCGGCATCGAGCTCCCGCAAAATCTTCGCCTGGGTGGCTTCGTCGGCGAGATCATAGTCGATGTAAGTGAACGGGATGTGGTGGTCGGTGAAATACTTCTTGGTCTTGTGGCACCAGGGACAAGTTGAGAGAGTGTACATGCTGACTTTTTTCATGCTATTTTCCTTTCAACCGAGGTCAACGTACAGTTTGCCCGCTTCGATTTTTATGGGGTAAACGCTGACGCCAAGTTCCGGCGCATCGAGAAACCTGCCGGTTCGAACATCGAAACGCCAATCATGGCATCCGCAGATGATTGTGTAACCCTCCAGCCTTCCCGCTGACAGCGGACACGCCATGTGGGCGCACTTGCCTGAAACGGCGTAGGCCGCGCCGCCGACGCGCGCCAGAACGACATTCACTCCCAGCGGAAAGACCGGCGCCATGTGGCCTTCCGGCAACACCGCATCGTCCAAGACATACGTCCAGTTGAGCGCACTGATTGGGGCGCCTCCTGTCTTTCCCGGCAATTCCGGTTGGTGGGCGGACATCATCTCCTGGCCTTTATACCCAGGTTTTTCATTTTACATCCAAAACCGAAGAATCGGTGGCAGCCACCCTGTCTTCGATCATTCCAGGCCTCTGCTCCCCGTCCCGGCCCGCGAAGGGCCCCGCCAAGTTCCACCTCCCGCCGCAATCTGCTCTAATGGGAATCCGATCGGACTCGCCATTATGGCCATCCCCCTTGCGCAACTGCTCGATTCCGGAGATCCCTCGCTCTACCAGGTCCGCAGCAGAGCGCCCGGCCCGCGCGGCTCGCTGCCCCTCACCCCGGAGATGCTCCTCAAGCGGCCCTCCGGCGATCTCTTCGGCTGGAGCCAGGATGCCGGAATGGGCTGGGACCCAGGCGCGCTCGGCGCTCCCGAATTCCTCATCCTCAGCACCCACGGCGGCATCCGCGCGGCCGATGGCACTCCCGTCGCGCTGGGTTATCACACCGGCCACTGGGAAGTCGGCCTGCTCATGGACGCCGCCGCCAAGGAGCTGAAGTCGCTCGGCGCCATCCCCTTCGCCGCCTATTGCACCGACCCATGCGATGGCCGCACCCAGGGCACCACCGGCATGTTCGATTCGCTGGCCTACCGCAACGACGCCGCCACCGTCTTCGGCCGCCTCATCCGCTCTTTGCCCACCGCGAGTGGCGTGCTCGGCGTCGCCACCTGCGACAAGGGCCTGCCCGCCATGATGATGGCGCTGGCCGGCGCTCGCTCGCTGCCCTGTGTCCTGGTCCCCGGCGGCGTCTCCCTACTGGCCGAAGAGGGCGAAGACGCCGGTAAAGTGCAGTCCTCCGGCGCGCGCTTCGCTCGCGGACAACTCACGCTCGAAGCCGCCGCCCAAATGCTCTGCCGCGCCTGCGCCACTCCCGGCGGAGGCTGCCAGTTCCTCGGCACCGCAGCCACTTCCCAGGTGGTCGGCGAATCGCTCGGCATGTCTCTGCCCCACTCCGCACTCTCGCCTTCCGGCCATCCCATCTGGACCGATATGGCCCGCCGTTCCGCCCGCGCCGCGCTCTCGCTTCAGGCCCGCCCGCTCGCCATGCGCGACATCCTCACGGCCGCCTCCTTGCGCAACGCCATGGTTGTGTATGCGGCCTTCGGCGGATCCACCAACCTGATTCTCCACATCCCCGCCATCGCCCACGCCGCCGGCCTGCGCCGCCCCACAGTGGATGACTGGACGCGCGTCAACCGCCAGGTCCCCCGCCTGGTCGATGCCCTTCCCAACGGCCCGCAAATGCATCCCACCGTGCAGGTCTTTCTGGCCGGAGGCGTGCCCGAAGTCATGCTGCATCTGCGCCGCGCCGGCCTGCTCGAGACCGGCGTCCTCACCGTCACCGGAGAAAAGCTCGACTCCATTCTCGATTGGTGGGAGCAGTCCGAACGCCGCGCTGCCCTGCGCCGCGTTCTGCTCGAAAATGACGGCGTCGATCCCGATGACGTCATCATGGACCCGGATCGCGCCCGCTCGAGCGGGCTCACTTCCACCGTCACCTTTCCCACCGGCAACCTCGCCCCAGGCGGCGCCGTCATCAAGAGCACGGCCATCGATCCCTCCGTTGTTTCGCCCGACGGCGTCTACCGCAAGACCGGCCCCGCGCGCGTCTTCGTCACCGAGAAGGCCGCCATCGCCGCTATCAAGAACGGCAACGTCCACGCCGGCGACATCATTGTTTTGATGGGCCGCGGCCCCATGGGTTCCGGTATGGAGGAGATCTTCGAAATCACCGCCGCGCTTCGCTACCTCGACTTCGGAAAGGAAATCGCCGTCCTCACCGACGCGCGTTTTAGTGGCGTCTCCAGTGGCGCCTGCATCGGCCACATCACTCCTGAAGCCCTGGCCGGCGGCCCCATCGGCAAAGTGCGCGAAGGCGACCAGATCGAGATCATCATCGACCGCGCCCGTCTCGAAGGCTCCGTCAATCTGATCGTTCACGGCAGCGCCGAAGATGGCGAATACACACTCGCCACGCGGACGCCCCATCCCCATCTCGCGCCCGACCCCGCGCTGCCTGCCGCCACGCGCCTCTGGGCCGCCTTGCAGGACGTGAGCGGCGGAACCTGGGGCGGCTGCGTCTTCGATGTCGACGCCATTTTGAAACGACTGGAGTAATCACATGCTCATTTACCGGACAGCCGCGGGATGGGAACTCGAAACCGGCAGCGGCCGCGTGCGCCTGCCGCAGCAACCACTCACCACCCGCGAAGATCTTTACGAATACCTAGCCCACGCCGAAGGCGCGCCCACCACTGGCGCCGGACCCTTGCTCGCGCCCATCGAGCAGCAGGAAGTCTGGGCCGCCGGCGTCACTTATCACCGCAGCCGCACCGCCCGCATGGCCGAGTCGGAAGCCACCGGAGGCACCAGCTTCTACGATCGCGTCTACCAGGCCCAGCGCCCCGAGCTTTTCTTCAAGGCCACGCCGCACCGCGTCGCCGGTCCCGGAGAAGCCGTCCGCATCCGTTCCGATTCCGCATGGAATGTGCCGGAGCCCGAGTTGACATTGCTGGTCTCGCCCGCCGGCCGCATCCTCGGCTATACCATCGGCAACGATATGAGCTCTCGCGATATCGAAGGTGAGAACCCGCTTTACCTGCCGCAGGCCAAGGTCTACCATCGCTCCTGCGCGCTCGGCCCGGGCATCCTTGTCACCCCGGAGCCGCTGCCGGCATCCACTGGCATCCGCATGGAGATCAGCCGCCACGGCGCAACCGTTTTCTCCGACTCGACCACTCTTGCCGCCATGAAGCGCCACCCCGCCGAACTGGTGGATTACCTCTACCGCGAGAATTCCTTCCCCAACGGCTGCTTCCTGCTCACCGGCACCGGCATCGTGCCTCCCGACACGTTCACGCTGTGGCCCGGCGACGAGATTGAAATTCACATCGACGGGATTGGAGCGCTGCGGAATACGGTGCAGCAAGGGGATCTGTAGCAGCCGCGGGCGTGGGCGAGCGTTTGCCGCGTAGCATCAAGTCTTCCGTATAGCCTGGCCGGACTCTACGGTTGGGAGGCCAAGCGGAGTTCGAAAATCACACGTCCCCCGCTGCCTCATCAGCCGCGACGCCGCGCACCCCACCAGCACTTCCGGCGCCCGGGGGCGCGAGTTGTCTGCTGGCCGAGTGAGGCTTTCCTGGGTGAACCGGTCGTAGCGCGATGGAACTATCGAGCCCTCTCCATAACCGTACGCAAGATGCTGTTGATCCGGGTCGAGTAGCCCTGGCCATACTGCATGAGCCAGTCGTAGACCTCGCGGTCGATGCGAGCGGCCACAAGCACCTTTGGCGTCCGGCGGAATTGCGCCAGTTGCTCGTCAGTCAGGGGAGGGACATCCGAGTAATCAATATCGGAATCGTCTCCGGCGGCCTGCCGCTTCGCAATCCGAGACACAACGGCGTTTTGCTTTTTACTCAGCGGCTTGCTGAAGATAGATTCGGGGCTCACGCTTATTAGCTTGGCGGGCCGAGATGATGCGGATGGTTTCTTCATCGCCATTTCCATTCTCCATGCGGTATACGTGGACGACCAGCAGCACCGCCCCTTCCGCGTCTCCGATGGCGTGCCACGGCTGTTCGCCACTCACGATGCGATCCTTGTGGAAGATTACGTGCGGATCATCGAAAATAAGTGCCGCACTCTCGAACGCGATGCCACCGTGATTCAGTTGGTTGATCCGATTCTTTTTGCTGTCCCATTCGAATCGCACCGTTATACAAAATGTATAACGTTCACTGGGGGAAGTCAAAGGCTACGCAATCCCCCAATCGCTCAGCCGCAGGCGTTTGAGAGTTTTGGCACCTTTCCCTGGAATACCCCAGGGCGTAAGCCGTTTGGCGGGCGCCTTCGGCCGCGCGGCGGCCCTGCTGTTACCGCGTTTCTCCTCTTACCAAGTCTTCGTACGTTTCCCTCCGCCTTATCACCCGCCACGTCGCGCCTTCCACCAGCACTTCCGGCGCCCGGGGACGCGAGTTGTAATTCGAGGACTGCACAAAGCCGTACGCGCCGGCGGTGCAGACCGCCAGGAAATCACCCGGCATCACGTTCGCCATCCGCCGGTCTCTTGCCAGAAAGTCGCCGGTTTCGCACACCGGGCCCACCACGTCGGCTGTGATCGGCGGTAGAGTGTTGCGCCGCACCGGAATCACCTCGTGATGCGCTTTATAAAGCGCCGGCCGGATCAGATCGTTCATGGCGGCGTCCACAATCACGAATTCCTTGGCGCCGTTTTTCTTGCGGTAGAGCACGCGCGTCAGCAGGACGCCCGCCGGTCCGGCGATCGAGCGGCCGGGTTCCACTATTACCGCCAGGCCGCTGTCGCGCAGGCGGTCTTTCAGGCTCTCGATGAAGTTTCGTATCGCCGGAGCCTTCTCGCCGGGTTGATAGGCTACGCCCAGGCCGCCGCCCAGATCGACGTGCCGGATGCGGTCGCCCTGCGCGCCGAGGGCGGCGGCCATCGCCAGCAACCGGTCCACTGCTTCCAGAATCGGCGCCGGATCGAGCATCTGTGAGCCGATATGGCAGCTCACGCCTTCGGCCGAAAGATTCGGCAGGCGGCGCGCCCGTTCGTAGACCGCCGCGGCGTCCACCATGGCAATGCCGAATTTGTGCTGGCTGAGCCCGGTCGAGATATAAGGATGGGTGGCGGCGTCTACGTCCGGGTTCACGCGGATGGAGAAGTCCGCCTTCACGCCGAGCCGCCCCGCCAGCGCGTCGATCAGCGCCAGCTCCGCTTCGGATTCGCAATTGAAGCTGTGGATGCCGTTCGAGAGCGCGTACTCCACTTCCGCCGCGGTCTTGCCGACGCCCGAAAAAACCACCTTGGCCGGGTCGCCGCCGGCCCGCAGCACGCGGAAAAGTTCGCCGCCCGAAACGATGTCGAAGCCCGCGCCGGCCTTAGCCAGCAGGGCCAGCACTCCCAGCGAAGAGTTGGCCTTCACCGCGTAGCAGACAGTATGCCGCAAGTCGCCGAAGGCTTCATCGTAGGCCCGGTAATTGTCGAGCAGGGTCTGGCTGGAGTAGACGTAGGCCGGCGTGCCGGTGCGCGCGGCCAGGTCGGCGAGCGGCACCTGTTCGCAATAGAGATCGTTCTCTGAGTACGAAAACATGGGGGAAATTTCAGTATGGCATCAGCGCAGCCATTTCAGAAAGACCGGAAGCGAGTGCAGTTGATCCACGTGGTCGGGCGCGGAGTTGCCCGCGAAACCCAACAGCAGAAACCGGCCAGCCGATGCTTCGCTCAGTTGTTGCATCCCCATTGGGCCCCACTTGAGCACCGCGCGCCGCGGCACGCCCAGCATCTTCAGAAGGGCGTCGGCCGTCTCGGTGGTGGAGGCGTAGGTGCCAGGGAAGATTTCGGAGTGGGTAACGATCACGCGTTTGCGACCGGCTACGGCGTCCCGAAACAGCGGCATCCAGACTTCCAGGTTGGCCGGATCGAGTTGCGATTCGAGCGGCCCCGGCTTTCCGTCGGCGTAATCGGTATGGATGCCGTCGATCAGCAGCGCGCCGTTCACCCGCCCGTAGGATGCCGGCGTCTTGACGATCTGCCGCACCGCCCCGCATCCTGCGCTCCAGCCGCCGATCATCACGCGGCCAAACTTCATGCCGGCTTTCGATTCGGCCTCCGCCAGCAGTTTCAGAAAACGCTGCGGATCTTCGAACAGGCGCGCGTAAACCGCCGAGCCGGCGCCAACCTGCACGCTGACGGCGGCCGTCCGGTTGCGCGCTGCCGCCACTTCCGGGATCCAGGTGTCCCCGTGAAAGAAGAAGAGGATCGGTGCGCCGTTCTTCACCCCTGCGGGAAGGAACAGAGTGCCCACCTCGAGCTTTTCGCGGCGGCCTTGAGGCAGTGGCTGCTCCGCGAGGCGCAAGTGCGCCCGCGTGTGCTCCACCATGGGCGAAGGATTCTGCGGCTGCTGGGCGCGAACCGCCATCGCCGCCAGCGCGAAAACGAAGAGTGGTTTCATTTTGTGGACCGTTCCATAAATGCACTTTCTTATCCCACGAAGGCCGCTCCCTCACGGTCGCGGCTCGTATCGAAGCCGCCGCGAGCGGTCTGGCAAAAGATATCACAATCGCGCCAGTTCCTGGGGCTGGGCGGTAGCTGGGCCGTTGCTGCCGCGGTCTTACGCCAGCGTGAGGTTGGCCTGCGCGGCGATGTCGAGCGTGGCAAATTCTCCCCGCGCCAGTTTGGGGAAGGCCGCCGCGGCAATCATGGCGGCGTTGTCCGTCGACAGGCCGGGCGAAGGGAAGTAGACCGGATAGGGCAGATGCGCCGATTTCGCCGCCGACCGCAGTCCCGTATTACAGGCCACGCCGCCGGCGATAATCAACGCGCGCGCGCCGAAGGATTCGGCCGACGCCGCCGCTCGCGTCAGCAGTTCCGTAATCACGGCGCGCTGGAAGGATGCCAGCAGTCCGAGCGTGCGCGGCGGAGTGAGCGCCAGCCATTCTTCCGTTGAAGGCTGCGGATGGTCGCGACGGTACGCGCGGCGGACGGCGATTTCCGCCTCCATCGGCTGCGCTTCCACCCAGCGAAGCACGGCTGTCTTCAGCCCGCTGAAACTGAAATCGAGCGCGTTGCCCTTCATCTTGGCGAAGGTGAAACGAACCGCCGAAGCGTCGCCATGCGGCGCCAGATTGTCGATGATGGGACCGCCCGGATAGCCGAAACCCAGCAGCTTCGCTACTTTGTCGAAGGCCTCGCCCGCCGCGTCGTCGCGGGTCTTGCCCAGCAGGCGGTACTCGAAGCCTTCGCGGACTTCGAACAAATGCGTGTGGCCGCCGCTCACCACCAGCGCGAGCGCCGGCAGCGCCACGGGCGTCGCGGCGCGCCGGGCTTCCAGGATCACCGCGTGGATGTGACCCTCGATGTGATTCACCGCGATCAGCGGCCGGCCGCTGGCGAAGCTTAGCGACTTGGCGTAGGTGAGGCCGACCAACAGCGAGCCGACCAGGCCCGGGCCCACCGTCGCGGCGATCGCGTCCACCGAATCGAGCGTGGTGCGCGCAACCTCCAGCGCCTCGCGAACCACCGGAACGATGGCCCGCAGGTGCTCGCGCGATGCCAGCTCGGGGACCACGCCGCCATACTTGCCGTGGGTGACAAGCTGCGAAGCCACCACCGAAGAAAGCACCGTCTCGCCGTCTTCCACCACCGCGGCGGCGGTTTCGTCGCAGGAGGATTCAATCGCGAGGATGCGCACTCCCTTTCCGGCCATGCTACTTCTTCTTTTCGAGGTTCCAGAGCTGGCGCGAGAGCACCCGGCCGCAGAACGGGCAGTAGTTCAGCCCCACATACTGGTGGCGTTCCTCGCCGAAGACCAGGAAGTATTCGGTGTCGATTTCAGTAATGATGGTGCCGTTCGAGAGTTGATAGGGCTGCGCGTGGCGCGCCAGGTCGCGGTCCATCAGGCGTTCGAATTGCGGGCAGCAGGTCATCATCGGGTAATCCCAGTGTACTGCGGCGGGTATTATGCCTCGTGGCCGAACACGCGCCAGCCGTTCCGCTTTACTGCCAGGGTGGCATGGCTGCCGCAAATCACTATGCCATACTCCTCGAGCCCGCGGGGGTTTTCAAAAGACGCGATGAAGCCCGGGTAGCGCAGCGTGGCGCGGCCGGCGCCGTGTCGCGTCACCGAAACAGGCGGGGGTGCGTCCAAGAGGAACTGGAGCGCGGCGAGCGAATCCCTGCCATTGCCCTGGAAGGCGCGGCAGAAAACGATACGGCCCAGGGCGCCGCTCCGGACCAGCTCGCGTGCCGGGGCGAGGCCGGCCCAGCCCCGGATGGTCAAGCTAAAGCCTTGACCGCATGATGTTGTCCCTTCTTGGGAAACCACTCCCTTACGGTCGTGGCTCGCATCGGAGTTGTAAGCGCGATTGAGCGACAGCGGAGAGGCACTAAACCACCCGGTCAGAGCACTAAAGCATGCCCCAGCGAGGCTGGCCTTCGCCACGCCGGTTCCGGCGACACCCGCAGCCAGGAGAAACGCCCGGCGGCTTAGCGGTGAGGTGGCGCATGCCCTCGCCGACGCCGCGCAGGCACTCATGCCGACGCCCGGTTCCGGCAGACTGTCCGTACTCCACCAAGGTGTCGAGACGACTCTCGACTCGGCGCGCTCGAGTGCGTGGGCGATATTCCCGGGCCGCATTCCCTCATGATGACATCAATACCGGTACGATTGTGCCGCTTTGTCGGTATCATATGATAAAGCTGGCGATCCTGTGACTGATCTGCATAGATTGCGGCCCCTTCGGCTCGCGCTGCTGCTTGGCGCGGCGCTCGGGACATGGGGACAGACCGCTCCCCCGGCGACGGCTCCCGCGCAGAATCCTGCGCCGGCGACGGCGCCGCCGGCCGACCCGAATCAACCGGAAATGGCCACCAAGGATTCTCCCACCACCTTCAAGATGCGCGTCAACCTGGTGATGGTGCCGGTGGTGGTGCGCGACAGTAAGGGCCGCGCCGTCGCCGCGCTCCACGTGGAGGATTTCCAACTCTTCGACAGAGGCAAGCCGCAGGTCATCGCCAAATTCTCCGCGGAACAATCGGGCCCCAAGACCAAAGAGGCTCCGCCCGCCATTCCGACCCTACAGACCGAAGACCAGACCCCGCCCCCTGACATTCCCGAGCGCTTTATCGCTTACTTGTTCGACGATCAGCACCTGGAGTTCGGCGACCTGGTGCGGTCGCGCGATGCCGCCATCCACCACCTGACGTCGCTCGCGATCACCGATCGCGCCGCCGTCTACACCACTTCGGGCCAGGACCAGATCGAGTTCACCGACGACAAGGACAAGCTGCAGGACACCATGATGCGGATTCGGCCGCGATCCATTATGGACCCGGGCGGGATGGTGCAGTGCCCCGACATCAGCTATTACATGGCGGACCTGATGATCAACAAGAACGATCCCACGGCGCTGTCGCTGGCCTCGGGGGAAGTGATCGCCTGTAACCCCGGAATATCGGCCGCCAGCGCGGCCGCCATGGCGCAGGGAGCCGCCCAACGCGTGCTGGGCGTCGGATCGCAGGAGACGCGGGTTTCCCTGCTGGTGCTGAAGGAAGTCGTCCGCCGCATGTCCGGCATGCCGGGACAGCGCATCATTCTCCTGGTCTCGCCGGGGTTTATCACTCCCACGGAGCAGTCGGAAAAAATGGACGTGCTGGACCGCGCCATCAAGGGCAACGTGCTGATCAACGGGCTGGACGCCCGCGGTCTCTGGACGGACCCCTCGCTGGACGCTTCCCGCCCCAACAACGGCCACTCGCCCCAATTCCTGACTTTGAAGAACCAGTACGATCGCGACGCGGCCTCGGCGCAGGCGGACGTTCTGGCCGAAATGGCGTACGGGACCGGCGGGAGTTTCTTCCAAAACAACAACGACCTCAACGAAGGATTTCGCCGCCTGGCGACCGCGCCGGAGTATTACTACCTGCTCGGCTTCTCGCCGCAGAACCTGAAGCTCGACGGCAACTTCCATGCCCTGAAGGTTACTCTCAAGCCGCGGGCGGGTCTCGACATTCAGGCGCGCAAGGGTTACTATGCGCCCAAGAAACTTTCCGATGCCGCCGAGACCGCCAAGCAGGAGATCGAAGAGGCCCTCTTCTCGCGCGACGAAATGCACGAGCTGCCGGTGGAACTGCACACGCAGTTTTTCAAGACCAGCGACAAGGACGCCAGCCTGGCGGTTCTCTGCCGCATGGACCCGAAACACATTCCGTTCCGCAAGGCGGACGGGCGGAACTACAACAACATCACGATTGTTTCCGGAATCTTCGATCGCAACGGCAACTTCATCTCCGGATGGCAAAAGATGGTGGAATTGCGCCTCAAAGACGACACGCTCACGCGGTTGACAGCCACCGGGATGTCGGTACGGACGAATTTTTCGGTGAACCCCGGGACTTACATGGTCCGGCTGGTGGTGAGGGATTCCGAAGGACAACTCATGTCGGCGGCCAATGGCGCCGTCGCGATTCCGTAACGGGAGACTATCATGCGAATTCGAAACATAATGTTGTGGATGGGCGCGTTGCTGGCGGCCACGGGCGCGGCGCGCGCGCAGCAGGTGGAACAGACTTCCACCCCCACGGTGATCCGGACGGAAACCAAGCTGGTGCTGGTGGACGCGGTGGTCACGGACAAAAAGGGCGGCTACGTCACCGATCTGACGCAGAAGGACTTCGAGGTTCTGGAAGACAACAAGAAGCAATCCATCAAGACGTTCGGCTTCGAAGCCGATCCCAATTCCCCGCTGAGTAACCAGAAGCACTACCTGGTGCTGTTCTTCGACAACGCATCGGCCGGATATGGCGACCAGATTCAGGCGCGTGAAGCCGCCGCCAAGTTTATCGATGGCAATACCGGCCCTAACAAATACATCGCCATCGCCAACTTCACCGGCAGCTTGAGAATCACGCAAAACTTCACCAATGATCCGGAGCGCCTGAAAGCCGTGGTCAGCGGCGTCAAGATGTCTACCGTTTCCACCTCCGACGGCGGGGCGGGGAACGGGCCGGCCGGCGGCGGCTTTCCTAATATGAACAGCGCCGCGTCCGATTTCGGCGTGCGTTCGGTCCTGCTGGCCCTGAGAAGCCTGGCCAAGGGTCTGGAAGGCGTGCCCGGCCGTAAGACGGTCATCATGCTGACCGCCGGCTTTCCGCTCACCAGTGAAACCCGGGCGGAGCTGACGGTCACCATCGACGCTTGCAATCGGGCCAACGTCGCCGTGTATCCTCTCGACGTCCGCGGCCTTGTGGCGCCATCGCCCGGTATGGGGCCGGGGCCGGGGATCGGTCACGAGAATCCCATGGCGCTCGTGCGGCCACCGGCCTCGGGTGCGTCGTTGTTCCATTTGGCATCTTTTTCGAATTCCTTTATGGATCCCAACCAGACCAGAGGCGGATCCACCGGCGGATCGACGGGTGGAACGACCGGCGGCGGAACGACGGGCGGTTCCACCGGCAGCGCAGGCTCTCGCACCGGCGGCGGCCCTACCGGCGGCGGCACGGGCGGCACTGTTGGCGGCAGCACGGGCGGTTCACGCGGCGGAAGCACAGGCGGGTCACGCGGCGGAAGCACGACTGGAACCGGCACGACCGGCACGCGGGGCGGCACCACTGGCGGCGGCACCAATACGCTCAACCCATCCATGACCAACCGGAACCTGCTCAACAATCCCCGCAGCATCGTTCCGCCATTTCCGATGGGCATGGGTGTCAACGACGGCGCGCTGTATATGTTGGCCGATGGCACCGGCGGGTTCGTGATCCACAATACCAACGACCTGGTGAGCGGCATGGAGAAGATCGCCCGCGACCAGAATCAGTACTACATCCTGGGCTACTCGCCGGAAGATTCGCCCGAAGGCAGTTGCCATGCCTTGAAGGTCAAGGTGGACCATGGCGGAGATTCCGTGCGGTCGCGCAGCGGCTACTGCAATGTCCGGGTGGTGGACGCGCTGGCCGGCAAGCCGGCCGAGAACGAACTGGAAGCCATTGCCGCGGGCTCCGCGACCGGATCGATCGCCGCGCCTTTGCAACTCCCCTTCTTCTATTCCTCGCCCAACGTGGCGCGCGTCAACGTGGCGATGGAGATCCCCGCCGCGACCTTCCACTTTGAAAAGGTCAAGGGCAAACTACATGCCGAGGTCAACGTGTTGGGGGTGGCCTACAAGCCGGATGGCTCAGTGGGCGGAAAATTCAGCGACACGGTCAAGCTTGATTTCGACGCCAAGAACCAGGTGGAGGAATTCCAAAAGAAACCGCTGCATTACGAGAACCAGTTCGAAATCGCCTCCGGCACCTACAACTTCAAGGTGATCTTCAGCGGCGGCGGCCAGGACTTCGGAAAACTCGAAAAGCCCCTCACCATTGATCCATACGATGGCAAACAGTTCGCGGTGAGCGGCCTGGCACTCAGCCATGAGCACCTCTCTACGGAAGGCGATTCCGGTCTGGACGCCGTCCTCATCGAGGATAAAGTTCCGCTGGTGTCGAGAGGCGTGCAACTCATTCCCGCCGGCTCCTCCCTTTTCAAGACCACTGAGTCGTCGCCGGGCCTCTATGTGGAGATTTACGAGCCGCACCTGCTCGATGAAAATCCGCCCCAATTGGCCGTTCAGCTCAAAGTGTCGGACCGCAAAGACGGGCAATTGAAAATCGACTCCGGCCTTGTCCCAATGCAGGCCTACGTTCGCAAGGGCAATCCGGTGGTACCGGTCGGACTCAGGCTTCCCCTGACCGGGCTTGCCGCGGGCGCTTACCGGCTGGAGTTGACCGGCCTCGACTCGTTGGGAAAATCCATGACGCGCAGCGTGGATTTCGACGTGGAGTAAGTGGTGGCTGAAGGGGGACGGACGAGCAGTTTGTGTCGTCGGGCGGGTCGCGCTCTGGCGAGGCCCGACAGACCACAGAAGGCGATGGTCTGTCCCACTCTGCCGACGATCTACTTTCCCCCTCCCGCTCCGCTACCGGTTACCGATCCGGCCGGTGGTTTCGGCCCGTTGTAATTCGGGAACGCCGGGCGATGCGGCACCGGCGCGGGATGGTCCTTCATCTGCTGCATGGCGACGGCCACCGCGCGCTCCAGTTGCGGGTCGTGGCCGTCGCGCATGGCCTTGGGATCGAGCTCCACTTCCACATCCGGCGTCACGCCTTTGTTCTCCACGTCCCACTGGCCTTCGGGATTAAAGAAGCCGAAGCTGGGCGCGGTGACGTTGCCGCCATCCATCAGCGGCGGGTACGAGCCCACTCCCACCAGGCCGCCCCAGGTGCGTTTGCCCACCAGCGTGCCGACCTTGTTGTAGTGGAACATCCACGGCATGCAATCGCCGCCCGAGCCGGCGAATTCGTTAATGATCATCACCTTCGGTCCGAAGATGGCGGCCGCCGGCGTGCGATAAATGGCGCCGTAGCGCGGGCTCCAGAAGCCTTCGAGCGGGCGGCTGAGCACGTCGATCACATAATCCGCCACCTGCCCGCCGCTATTGAACCGCTCGTCGATGATGGCGCCCTCTTTATCGGATTGCGCGAAATAATAGCGCGTGAAACTGGCGAGACCGCCCTGCCCGGTATCGGGCATATAAGCGTAGGCCAGCTTGCCGCCGCTCAATTCATCCACTTTCCGGCGGTTGCTTTCGATCCAGGCCTGCGTGCGCAACTGCGTCTCGCTGGCCGCCGGCACCACTGTAATGTCGCGCGCATTGGCACCCGATGAATCCGCGCCGATGCGCAGCGTGACGCGCTTGCCAGCGGTATTTTCGAGCAAGCGCGAGACGTCGTCCTTGGCGGTGAGCTCTTCGCCGTTTACCGCCAGCAGATAGTCTCCGGGGTTAACGTTGAGGCCGGGAACGGCCAGCGGCGCCTGCAGATTCGGGTTCCAGCTTTCGCCGGTGTAGATGCGTCTGAAGCGGTATCGTCCATTGGCGATTTCGTAATCCGCGCCCAACAGGCCGCCCGAGACGGCGCGCGCCGCCGGGATATTGCCGCCGCCGCCGCGCAGGTGCCCCACGGTCATATCGCTGATCATGTCGTGGATGATGTAGTTGAGGTCGGTGCGCGAGCCGAGCGAATCCAGATACTTTTCGTACTCCTTCTCGGCATCCGCCACGTTCACGCCGTGCAGATTCGGATCGTAGAAGTAGCTGCGCTCGATGCGCCACACTTCGTGATACATCTGTTTCCACTCGGCGATCGGGTCGACGTGCACTTCCACGTCGGTAAGCTTGAGCGCGCCTTCACCGGCCTTCACCGGCGCGGCGGCGGAGACGATCACGAACTGGGGCCCCGGCGCAGCCTCTCCGCCGCGCCCGCCGCGCCCGCCGCCACCACCGCCCATGCGCAGCAGCATCTTGTCGCCGTTAGCCGAAAGGTCGAAGGAGCCGACGCCGTCGGCCAGTTTCTCCAGCTTGCGAGCCTTGAGGTCGTAGCGCGAGAGCGTGGCTCCGCCACCGCCCGCTCCACCACCGCCGCCCGCCGCGCCGCGCCCGGCGCTTTCCATGATGTAGAGGAACCCCGCGCGGCCGGCGGTGAGCGAAGCATAGGCGTGCGCCGGCAGGGGCAGCGCGATAATGCGCTGCTGGATCTTATCGAAATCGATGTGGACCGGTTTGGGTGGAGTATTGGCCGCGGCCGCACCGCCACCACCGCCGCGCCCGCCGCGTCCACCACCGGCCGCTGCGCCTTCCGCCGGCGCGGCGCCGGGTTCCACGGCCTTCTCTTCATCGCTCTCCGGCGCCAGCGGCGACGCCACATTGTTCGCCAGCACAATGAGGTAGACATTGCTGGTCACCTCGTGTTCGTCGCTGGTCATATCGAGCCCGCTTTGTGTGGGGCCGAAATTCGTGCTGGCTGTGAAGTACAAGTACTGGCCGTCGCGGTCGAATGCCGGATGGCGCGCGTCGCTCAGGCCGTCGGTCACCTGCCGGCTCTTGCCGCTGTCCATCGAATAGATGGCAATGGCGTGCTGCCTATTGGGCAGAGACTTGGAATAAGCGATCCACTGGGAATCGCCCGACCAGGCGAAATCGATGCCGCCTTCGCTGATGTAGTCGGTGTCCACGTTGGTCAGCTTGCCGGAAGCCACGTCCAGGTCCCACAGGTGAAGCTGGTTGTCGTCAAAGGCAATGTACTTGCTGTCCGGCGACCACTTGGGATTCGAATAGTAGGCCGAATGGCCCGCCAGCGCGATCTTGCGGGTCTCGCCTTCGCCGGTCTGCGATTTGAGGTGCAGCGCGTATTCGCCCGATTCATCCGAGAAGTAAGCCACTGTCTTACCGTCCGGCGACCAGGCGGGCGAACGCTCCATGACGCCCGGCGAATTGGTGAGGTTGCGAATGTCGCCCTTGTCGGCCGGCGCGGTGAGAATTTCGCCATGCGCCTCAAAGACCGCGCGCACGCCGGTCGAGGAGATTCTGGCCTCGCGAATTTCGCGCGCCACGTTTTGGAAATGCGGCCGCACTTCGGTGAGGTCGGCCGCCATCTCAATGGGCACCTGGTGCTCTTTCTGCGTGGCGATGTCGTAGATGTGGATTTGCCCGAACTGCTCGTAGACGATGCCGCCCGGTCCGGCGGTGGCGTATTCGATGTCTTTCCACGGGTTCTTGACGATCTGATCCACCTTCTTACTGCGCGGATCATATTGGAAGAGAGTCACCGGACCGCTGCGGTCGGAGAGGAAATAGACTTTCTCGCCGATCCACATGGGGTCGAAATCGTTGGAATCGGTGCGCGGGATTTTTTCGGTCTTCAAGTCAGCGAAATCCACCGTCCAAATGTAGCTGGCGCGCCCGCCGCGGTATCGCTTCCACGAGACGAAGTTATTGCCGTCGACGGCGAACTGCCCGCCGTCCAACGGCTGGTACGCCATGCGTTTCATATCCGGCGAATAGGAGCCCCGATAGGCCATGGGCAGCGGCAGAGCTTCGGGCAAGCCACCGTCGGGCGAAACCGTGAAGAGCTGCGTATAGCGGGAGTAGCTTTCGCGATTCGAGCGGAAGAGGATTTGCTTGCCGTCCGGCGACCAGCCCACCACCACGTCCGCGTCGGGATGATATGTGATGCGCTTGGGAATGCCGCCCGCGGCCGGCACGGTGAAGACATCGGTGTTGCCATCGTACTCACCCGAGAAAGCGATGGTGTCGCCATCCGGAGAGAAAGCCGCGGCGGTCTCCTGGCCGGCGCCGACGGTGAGCCGCGTGGCCATGCCGCCCTGGCGGCTGACGGTCCACAAATCGCCCGCGTAAGAAAAGACGATTTGGGTCTTGTTCATGGCCGGTTTCTGCAACAGATGGACGGTGCCCGACGCGCCGAACAGACCAGCCGCGAAGAAAAGCGCAAATGGAATCCGATGCTTCATCTCGAACCTCCGGTTGTCCAGTGTATCAAAGGGGGTGGCGGGGCTGTAGTCTCCGAAATCTGCGTGGATATTGCCGAGGGTGTCATCCGAGAGTGCGAAGAAAGTCGCTCGGCTGCACGATGCCAATTTCCTGGAAGTGTTTCAACTCTCGCAGATGACGGTCGCCGGAAACGATCAAGTCTGCCCGGCCGGCAACGGCACATTCCAAGGGCCGATCATCGGTTGGATCTTCGGCAATTACCTGCAAGGTGATCTTTGGGCTGACAATCTCAGCGACTTTGACAATGAGTTTGAGTTGTTCCACGATCTCCGGTTCCTGCCATTTTAGATCTTCGCGGAGGACGCCCGCGATTTCACGCAGAATGTCGCGGGAGACAAGCAAGATGAAACTGCGGCTGACCGCCCTCCGCCAAATCCGGGAAGGCGGGCCTTTGGGATGGCTGAAGGCCGAGAAATAGACGTTGGTGTCCAGCACCACTCTAAGCTTGTTTGCGTGCGCGGAAGTCATGTACGGCGCGGTCCAAGTCTTTGGGCTTGAGACCGAGCTTTTTGGCTTGTTGTGCTCCATAGAGCGACAGGCGGTCACTATCCTTCAGCAGGTTCTCGGTGCTCAGGGGTTCCTCGCCTGCTCCGCTTCGGCTTCCTGGATCACGCCCATGATCCAGCGGTCCTCATCACGGTCCCGCTGTTTGCGGTAGCGCCGGTAGACGCGGACCATTTCCCGGAACAGTTCGCTCTTCGTCCGGCGCTCCTGTCTGGCGAGGCGTTCTACTTCCCTGACCACTTCACGAGCGGTTCCAGCGGCGGTTATTACAGCAGGCCCACATCCGGCAATGCGCTGTCCAACGTGCTGGTCCAAGCGACCCACGAATTTCACCCATGCTGGGGACTACATGCGGATCTATTCCACCGGGCCGGGGGCGGTGAATAGCACAACACAACGCGCGGTCTTGCGTTAGTTGCTGGAGACCGCTCCCTTACGGTCGCGGCTCTGATCGGTATCGATACACCTTCCCGCCCTTCATCACAAACACCACGCGGCGGACGGCGGTGATGTCTTCGAGCGGGTTGCCGTCGGTGGCCACCAGGTCCGCCTGAAAGCCCGGCGCCACCGTGCCAATCTCCTTGCCCAGGTTTAACGATTCCGCTGAGACCGAAGTGGCGCTCAGCAGCGCATCCATGGGTTTATCGTGCGCGTCGCGCACGCGATAGATGAATTCCTCGGCGTTGCGGCCGTGCGAGCCGGCGACGGCATCCGTGCCGAAGACCACCTTGACTTTGAGCGCCCGCGCGCGGCGCAGCACGTCTTCGGTGGGGGCGATGCCTTTTTCCAACGTGTCCAGGGTCTGCTGGTTGAAAGTGAAGCTGTCGCGATTGTCAAGGTAGTTGTGGAGCACCAGCAGATTGGGATCGAAATAGGTGCCGCGCTCGGCCATCAGGCGAAGGGTTTCGTCGGTGAGGAAGGTGCCGTGCTCGATGGAGGTGCAGCCGGCCAGCACAGCGGCACGCGCGCCCGCATCGCCGATGGCATGCACCACGGAGCGCAGGCCAGCGGCTTTGGCCTCGCTGCAGACGGCCTGGATCTGCTGGTCGGACATGCTTTGATTGCCGCCCGCGCCAAGCCCCGTGGTGGCGAAGAGCTTAATGACGTCGGCGCCATCCTGCTTGGTCTGGCGAACCAGGGCGCGCAGGGTATCGGGGTCGCCGGCGTTCGCCTGAATCTGGCGAAAGGAAGTGAGGATGCGCGGGCCGGGCAGGAAACCGCGATTCACCATGTCCCGGACGGGGGCGTCGATGGCCGCGCCCACGCTCTGGACGGTCGTGAAGCCGCCGAGCAGGGTGATCCACGCGTCTTCGGCGGTATAGAGCGCGTTGTCTTCAGGCTTGCCGCCGCCGCTGACGGATTTGCGGTTTGCGTCCATGTGCCAGTTGAGATGGATGTGCGTGTCGATCCATCCGGGCATCACGGTGAGCCCGCGCAGATCGTAATCCGGTTTGGCCTTGCCGGCGGCCATGGTTTGGATCTGGGAGCCTTCGATGACAATTTGCCGGTCCTTCAGCACGCCGCCCTGGCCGTCGAGGATCGTACTGGTCTGGATCACGATGGGACGAGCCGGCGCCTGGGCGAACGAGACGGCGGACGCCAGGGCGCAGGCGCAGATCAGCAGCCTCAGCACAACGTTACGCTTCATACAACCCCCTCGCGCGAGATTCACTATTATATGCGTTATACAATGGCAGACGCGGAGAGTAAATGGAACATTACACCTGGGACAAGATGGAAAAGGAAGTGCTGAGCCCCACCATCGCGCGCAAGATTATTTCCGGTGAAAAGGCGATGGTTGCTCAGGTCTTTCTTGCCAAGGGCGCGGTGGTGCCGGAACACCACCACGAAAGCGAGCAGATCACTTATATTCTGGAAGGCGCTCTGCAATTTCAAATTGACGGCGAGCAAATTGTGGTCTCCGCCGGCCAGGTCCTGCGCATTCCTTCCCACATTCCGCATGCCGCGGTGGCGCTCGAGGATACGCTGGATCTCGACATCTTCAGCCCCATCCGCCAGGACTGGCTCGCCAAAGATGATGCCTACTTGAGGAGATGACGCCATGGATCTGGGGCTCAAGGACCGGGTAGCGCTGGTGGCCGCATCGAGTGAAGGGCTGGGCAAAGCGGTCGCCCTGGGACTGGCGCGGGAAGGCGCCAAACTGGCGCTCTGCGCGCGGACTCAATCGACGCTCGACTCGACGGCCGCTGAAATCCGCCGCGAAACCGGCGCCAGCGTATTCACCCGCACGGTGGACGTCACGGTGCACGACCAGGTTCGCCGCTTCGTCGCAGAGACCCTTCGAGAGTTCGGACGTCTGGATATCTGTGTAGCCAACTCCGGCGGGCCGCCTTCGAAGTCCTTCGCCGAGACCACCCTCGAAGACTGGCACGCCGCCGCCCAGTTGAACCTGATGAGCACCGTATACCTGGCCAAGGAGTCGCTGCCGGCGATGCAGCAGCAGCGCTGGGGCCGCTTTATCGCGATCACCTCTGTCTCCGTGAAGCAGCCGGTGGACGGACTGATTCTTTCCAATTCGATTCGCGCCGGCGTCAGCGGCCTGGTGAAAACGCTGGCCAACGAGTATGGCCCGTCGAACATTCTGGTGAATAATGTCTGCCCCGGTTTCACCGCTACGGCGCGGCTGATGGAGCTTGCCGAAACGCTGGCCGCCAAACAAGGGGTCACGCCGGCGGAGATCGAAAACCGCTGGGCGCGCGGGACACCGCTGGGACGCGTCGGGCAACCGGAGGAATTCGCCAACCTGGTGGTCTTCCTGGCATCGGAGCGCGCCAGCTATATCACGGGCGCATCGATCGCCGTGGATGGCGGCTCGGTGAAGGGGCTCTACTGATATGCGCGTGCGCGAATTGGCCGACTGGCTTGGTGCCACCTTCGAAGGCGACGGCGAAAAAGAGCTTTCCAGCGTCGCGACGCTCGAAACCGCCGGTGCTTCGGACCTGGCATTTGTGGGCACCCGCAAGGCCGCGCAGCAGGCCGAGGCCTCCGCGGCGGGCTGCCTGCTGGTGCCCGAGGAATGGCCCAGCCCGAGCTACCGTACGGTGATCCGCGTGTCCGAGCCGCGCACGGCTCTGGCCCGCGCGCTGAACCGCTTTTACCCGACCACCGAATTGAAACCCGGAATCCATTCCACCGCGGTGGTGGGCGAGGATGTCGAAATCGGCGCGATGGTTTATATCGGGCCGCATGCGGTGGTGGGAAATGGCACGCGCATCGGCGTGGCCACCTCGATCGGCGCCGGCGCCGTGGTGGGCAAGCGCGTCAACCTGGGCGAAGGCTGCGTGCTGCACCCGCACGTCACCATCTACGACAACGTGGACATTGGCCGGCGCAGCGTTCTGCATTCCGGCGTGGTGATCGGCGCGGATGGTTTCGGCTACGTGATGGAGCAGGACCGCTGGCAGAAGTTCCCGCAAGTGGGCCGCGTGGAGATCGGCGACTATGTCGAGATCGGCGCCAATTCCTGCGTGGACCGCGCCGCGCTGGGAGTCACTTCCATCGGTGAGGGAACCAAGCTCGACAACATGGTGCACGTGGGCCACAACTGCCGCATCGGCCGCCACGTGGTGGTGGCGGCGCAGACCGGTTTTTCGGGCGGCGTGGTGGTGGAAGACTACGCCGTTATCGGCGGGCAGGTGGGCATTGGCGACAAGGCCCGCATCGAAACCCGCGCCGTGCTGGGCTCGGGCTGCGGCGTCCTCACTTCCAAAATAGTACGCTCCGGCGAAACCGTATGGGGTACGCCGGCGCGGCCCCTCAAGCAGTATCTGGAACAACTGGCCAACCTGGCGCGCCTGCCGGACCTGAGGCGCGAAGTGGCGGAGTTGAAGCGGCGCCTGGCGGAACTCGAGAGGAAGGACTGATGCTGGTAGTGGTGGGCGGCCACTCGCGCAAGATCGGGAAGACTGCAGTGGCCGCCGGGCTGATTCGCAAACTGCGCGGCCACCACTGGACGGCAGTCAAGATCACGCAATCCGGCCACCATGCCTGTGCCGGCGAGCGAGCCGGGTGCGGTTGCGAGCCGGCGCCGGGCGAGCCGTTCGCACTCAGCGAAGAGTACGAGCCCGGCCCGACCGATTCCGGCCGGTTTCTGGCCGCTGGAGCAGAGCGTTCCTTCTGGCTGCGCACTCCGGCGGGGGAACTCGAGCGCGCGGCCGGCGTCGTGCAGACGCTTCTCAAGCAGTCCGAGAACGTGATTGTGGAATCCACCAGCGTGGTGGACCTGGTCGAGCCGGATACTTTCCTGATGGTGCTGGATTTTTCCTGCGACGATTTCAAACCCTCCAGCATGCGTTTTCTGGATCGTGCCGACGCCTTCGTGTTACTCGATCGCGGTATCAACGCGCCCTTGTGGGCGGAAGTCGCCCGCGGCGCGTGGGATTCCAAGCCGCAGTTCCTGGTGAAGCCGCCGCGCTATGTTACGGCGCCGCTGGCAGAATTTGTGCGGTCGCGTTCATAGCCCCTTTCACAGTTCGGGCAACAGTTCCTTGAGCATCTGGACCAGCGCGGAGGGAAAGAACGGCTTGCGCAGAAATCGCACGCGGGGGGATTTGAGAGAGTGCGGGCCCTTGTCATAGCCGGAAATCAGCAGCACCCGGGCTTCCGGATGCAGCTTGAGAACGCGCTCCGCCAGCTTGTTGCCGTCCATTTCGGGCATCCGGACGTCGGAAATCATCAAGTGCACCGGCTGCTGTTCGCAGATGCGCAGGGCTTCGGAGGGCAGCGGCGCCAGCAGAATGTTCACGCCGTGCGGCAGCAGCATTTTTTCCATCAGCCGCAGGATTTGCGGGTCGTCATCCACAATCAGGACGGTGCGCTTTTCTGTGCTCATTCGAACATCTGATTCTACGGGTGGGTGCTCGCTTCGCGCAACCAGGCTCGGGTTTTGCGACAATGCGGCCAATGCCCTGCCTGTTTTTCATTTTCGTTCTGGCGTTCCCCCGCGCCGTCCTGGTGGCGATGTTTTTCTTCTCCAACTATCTCGAGCGGGCGTACCAGGGGCTGCTGATCCCGGTGCTCGGTTTCATCTTTCTGCCGCTGACCACCATCGTGTACGCGTGGCTCGTGAATTCGCACCGCGGAACCTACGGCATCAATTTGATTCTTCTGATCGCCGCCGTGGTGATCGATCTGGGCGGCCTGAGTGGCGGCGAGCGCTATCGCCGGACGACGCGCTAGACGAGCGCCACAGAGCATCGCTTGCCGAGAACCGGGGACAGACAGAATCTGCCCGCGGGGCGCAAAAACAGCGTCTTGGGACAGATTGGCCTGTCCCCTGCTTACCGCGCGTCAGCTCTCCAGAAATCCTTCTTTGAACAGGGGGCGGCCGGCGCGGGCGATGTGGAAGGCGTACGCGGCGAGGGCCAGGATGGTGACGAGGTTGAGAATCGTGCCGCCGGCATACCATGCGGACCAGTCGGTGGTGATGGGGGTGTCGGTCAAATCTGACGCGAAGAAGAACGCGATCAGCGGTAAGAGGCCAAACCGCATCAGGATGAAGAGCATCAGGGCAAGAATTGGCGTAAACATCAACATGTCGATCAGCGGATGGGTGGAGCTAAGCAGGACCAGTCCTTCCCAGAGAAGGATCCAAACCAGCGCGGCCAGCCATTGGCGGCGGAGAATCACTCGCAGCAGAAAAAACAAGAAGAAAAGGAACAGGGGGATCTGAATGGATTGTTGCAAGTTCAATATGAAGTCGCCTGCGAGGTGTCGCATATCCAGCACGTTGCGCAGTCTGTAGAGATAGTTTTCCGGTTGCAAGTCGCCAACACGGTTGCGGAGGAACATTCCGAGAACAATGTCGATATTCAGGGCGACCCCGACCGCCATGCCGATGAGAACCTGCCCGCCCACCAGCGGATCGCGGAAGCCTCCGGCCAGGAGCCGGCTCCAGGAGATCAGGCTTTGCGGCCAGCGGCGCCGTACGTAGGGTTCCAGAGCCATGTAGAGCACCCAATATAGGGCCGCCACAAAGAGGGCGGCGCTAATGGCCCACGTGATGGTCAAATACTCCCACAGCGTGGGAACGTGTTTCGCCGCAAACAGCCAGGCAAGCAGGGAAAGGCAAAGCATGAAAACAGCCAGGCGAGAGGCTCCGCGGGTGTCTCCCCGTCCTAACCGAAAATTGCGCCAGGCCAGTAAAGCAGCGACTGCAAAAACCGTGCAGATCAAGCTGAGGATTACCCAACTTTCGATGGTCCGACCGGTGGTTTCCTGGAACGGCTGTACGCGCTCAGGGCGCGTCCAGAGGCCGATCATTTGGAAGTAGACGGGCTTACCGCGCCACCACGCGGCTTCCACGCGCAAGGGTACCCCGGGCGCGTCCGGATAAAAGCCGGTCCAAGCGGCGCGAGCGTCGCTGGTGGAGAGTGGGGTCCACTTCGGCCCGGTGGAAGTGAAGCGGGCCGGGTCCAGGCCGGCGGCAGCAAACAGCGGCTTGATGTCGGGTGCGGATGAGGAAGCGGGTGTTTCTTCAACCTGCGGCGGCGCGCCAGCGAAATAAATCAGCCTGCCCAGGGTATCGAGTTCCAGTTGGGCCATGCCGGAGATGAGGGGTGGCGGGTCGTTTTCGGCAACGCGGCCATTGGCGTTGAAGGTCTCGAGGTATCGCGGGCTCTGGCGGTACCAGAAATCAATCAGCGGAGGCTGACTTTTGGCCAGTTGTGCGCGGAACTCGTCGGGTTTCTTTCGCTGCTCGGCATAGCGCTGGTAGTCAACGTCGGAACCAAGACCGAGGGCGGAATCGGTGGGGCGGCCGGTGTATCCGAAGCCCTCGATCAATTCGCGCGCCTTTTGAGCGAGAACTTCCGGCGATTTTTCGAGGGGGATCCTTTGCGACACGTCCACTCGGCTGCCCAGCACGACGGTCAGAATCAAACCGGCGACGATCGCAGCGAGGCAGAGGACCGCGGTGCGGATGGAGATGCCGTCGGTTTCGCCGGCGGCGGCCACCATTTCGGGCGACGGCGTTTCGCCGGCGGCTAAAGCGGCGGCCAGAGGGTCGCCTCCGGGCAGCGCGGCGGCCACGGCCAGCGCGGAGTGCGGACGGGCGCGCGGGTCTTCTTCCAGGCAGCGCAGGATGACGCGCTCCACGGCGGGATCGATGTCTTTGACTAAAGTGGAGACGCCGGCGGGGGTGGTGCGCTGGGCCCCATCTTCGAAGGCGCGCTTGCCGGTGAACATTTCGTAAAGCACCAGGCCGAGCGCGTAGATATCGCTGCGGACGGAAACCTCTTTGCCAGCGAGCTGCTCGGGCGCCATGTAGGCGGGCGTGCCGTTGCGGATCTCGCCGCCTTCCACCTGGCCGGCCAGACCGGCGAGTCCGAAATCGCTGATGAGCACCTGGCCGCGGCCGTCGATCATGATGTTGGCGGGTTTTAGATCGCGGTGCAGGACGCCCTTATCGTGGGCGGCGGCGAGACCGGCGCAGAGTTTGCGGGCGATCTCGATGGCTTTATCGCCGGGCAGGCGGCCGATGCGGCGGAGCAGGGAAGCCAGGTCTTCGCCATCGACGTACTCCATGGTGATGTAAGTGGAACCCTGGTATTCGCCGATGTCGTAGACGCGGCAAACGTTGGGGTGGGAAACCTGGCGCGCGATGCGGACTTCGGCGTGGAAGCGCGCGAGCATGCGCTCATTGGCAGCGGTCTCTTCGGGCAGGAACTTGATGGCGACGGGCTGCGAGAGCTTGAGGTCGTTGGCGCGGTAGACCTCACCCATGCCGCCGCGGCCGAGGAGACTCAAAATGCGATAACGGTCGGCGAGAAGCGTGCCGGCGGGGAAGCGGCCTTCGTCGATGGATGAGGGAGAAGAGGAAGACGGCGGGCGACGCGGGATGGCGACGGTGGCGGCTTCGGAGGAAGGTATGACGGCAGCGCCGCAGGAAGGGCAGAAGCGGCTGGGGGCCGTCAACTCGGTCGCACAGGAGGGACAGCGCAGCATGAGGAAACCGTGGATTTACTGTATCACCAACACAGCGCTTCCGCGGCGTGTCAGCCAGGATTACGGTTCGCCTGCTTGCGCAGCTTGGCGGCGAATTTCTCGCGGAATTTCTTCAATTTGGGCGATACCACAAAGGCGCAATAGGGCTGTTGCGGATTGTTGCGGAAGTACTCCTGGTGGTAGTCTTCCGCGATGTAGAACTCCGTGGCCGCGCGCAGATCGGTCACAATCGGCCGGGCAAACGCGCCCTGGTGGTCGAGCTCGGCGATCATCTGCTCGGCGGTCTGGCGTTGCGCGTCGCTGTGAAAAAAGATCACAGAGCGGTATTGCGGCCCGGCGTCGTTGCCCTGGCGGTCGCGCGACGTCGGGTCGTGGGTGGCGAAGAAGACTTCCAGAATCTCGCGGTACGTGGTCACCGCGGGATCGAAGGTCACCTGGACCACTTCCACGTGTCCTGTGGCGCCGGTGCATACCGAGCGGTAATCGGGGTTCGGCAGATGGCCGCCCATGTACCCGGATTCCACCGCCAGCACCCCTTGCATTTCGTCATAGACGGCCTCCAGGCACCAGAAGCAGCCGCCACCCAAAGTTGCGGTCTCGGAAGTTGCCATGACTTTCACTCTACACCCGGCGCCCGCTCTGGTTCTCACACCGCAACTTATAGCGGAAAATGAGGTTTAATAAGACAGAGGGTAAGCGATGCGTCGTCGTGCACTGTGGATGTTGAGTTGTGTGGTGTGTCTGTCCGCCTCCGCTGGAATCGCGGTTTATGCCAAGAAGACCGCTGTATCCGCCAATTTCTCCAAACAGATCGCCAGGAACGACCGGATCGTGCAGGCCCTCAACCGGCTCACCTTCGGCGCGCGACCGGGCGACGCCGAACAGGTCCGCAAAATCGGGCTCAAGAAGTGGATCGACCTGCAACTTCATCCCGAGCGCATTCCCGAAAATCCGGTGCTCGAGCGAAAGCTGAAGCCTTTCGACACGCTCACCATGCCAAGCGACGAGCTGGTGCGCAACTATCCGGCGCCGCAAATTGTCCGCCAGATGGTGGCCGGCCAGATTCCGTTTCCCACCGACCCCGATCGCCGCCTGATGATTCAGCGGCTGGTGGCGCGCGACGAAAAGCGGCAGGCTGCCGGCGGTCAAGCGGCCCCGCCGCCACCCGGCGCGCCCAGCGCCCAACCGCTCACCGACTTCCTGACACCCCCGCAGATCCGCGTGCTCCGCACCGGCGCGCCGCAGGAGCGCCTGGCGATGTTCGAATCGCTCGCCCCCGACAAGCAGGACGATGTGATTGCCGCGCTGCCCGCGGGCGTTCGCCAGATTTTGTTTGCCGCCGCTCCGCCGGACGTGCGCCGCAAGATCGAAATGTCCGCCGGTCCCGCCCAGGTGGTGGCGCGCGACTTGATGGAGAGCAAGATCCTGCGCGCCGTTTATAGCAGCCGCCAATTGGACGAGGTGCTGGCCGATTTCTGGTTCAACCACTTCAACGTCTTCCTGGACAAGGGCGCCGACCGTTACCTCATCACCGAATACGATCAGGCAGCTATCCGCCCGCACGTGCTGGGCAAATTCCGCGACCTGCTGGAAGCCACCGCCAAGAGTCCCGCCATGTTGTTTTTCCTGGATAATTGGCAGTCCGTGGGCGCCAACGTGCCCCTGCCGCGCGGTCCCAACGCCGTGCGCCGCGGCCTGAACGAAAATTACGGCCGCGAGCTGCTGGAACTCCACACCCTGGGCGTGGATGGCGGCTATACCCAGAAGGACGTCACCGAAGTGGCCCGCTGCTTCACCGGTTGGAGCATCGATCGGCCGCAGCTTGGAGGCAATTTCCTGTTCACGCCACGCCTGCACGATCGCGGCGAAAAGACCGTGCTGGGTGTGAAGATCCCGGCCGGCGGCGGCATTGAAGACGGCGAAAAGGTGCTCGATATCGTGGCGCACCATCCGGCCACCGCGCACTTCATTTCCAGAAAGCTGGCGCAGCGCTTTGTGGCCGACGAACCGCCGCCCGCGCTGGTGGAGCGCATGGCTCAGACCTTCCTCAAGTCCGATGGCGACATCCGCGCCGTGCTACGGACCATGATCGATTCCAGGGAATTCTGGTCGGAAGGCGCCTTCCGCTCGAAGATGAAATCGCCGCTCGAGATGGTGGTGAGCGCGGTGCGGGCTTCGAATGGCAACGTCGATTTTGCCACCGGGCTCGTCAACCAGGTGGCGCAATTGGGCGAGCCGCTCTACCGCAAACAGGAGCCCACGGGTTACTCCAACACCGGCAACGAATGGATGAATTCGGCGGGATTGATGGCGCGTATGAATTTTGCGCTGCAACTGGCTTCCAATAAAGTGCCCGGCGTCCTGGTGGAAAAACCGGACAACAGCGCCGGCATCGCGCTCGGCTCGCCGGAATTTCAGAAGAAGTAGCCGGAGTGTGTGCAGTTCCGTGAGGGGAATGTTTATGACCAATCGTCGTATTTTTCTTCGCAATTCGGCGCTGGCGATGGTAGGGGCCGGCACCGCGCCGCTGTGGCTCAAGCGCGCGCTCTATGCCAAGGACGCTCCGTCGCCGCCCAAGAAAATCCTGGTAGCCATTTTCCAGCGCGGCGCGGCCGACGGCCTCAACGTGGTGGTGCCCCACGCCGAAGCGGCCTACTACGCGCTGCGCCCCACCATTTCCATTCCGCGCCCCAGTGCCGCCGCCGACAAGCGCGACGATGCCG
>Ga0209039_10000043_pt1 | contig 102790 bp, 88 predicted proteins | sample BogFormECP12_OM1_FD_188238 | JGI IMG/M metagenome (GOLD analysis project Ga0209039, IMG submission 188238) | Bog forest soil microbial communities from Calvert Island, British Columbia, Canada - ECP12_OM1 (SPAdes) (version 2) | ecosystem: Environmental > Aquatic > Freshwater > Wetlands > Bog ... | reverse complement strand
ACATTTGGTTTTTCCTTGAGTAAAATATCTTAATGATGCCCGGTGATTTGACTCGAAAACAAAAAGATCAAGAAAAAGCATAGGAAACGGAAATAACTCGAAAATGAGATTGGATGGATAGATCATCGCTTTTCAAGGTATTGAACATCAGGGAAATCCCGGAGGTGCAGTATCTCGATGCAAAGTTGAAAGTGCTCCTGCATCAAGGCAAGATCGAAAGTAAAACTCAGGACGGAAAGAATTATTACAAGAAGGCGGAATCTTCCACATTGATGTTGCAATAATTCAACATGTTCTCGTAACCTGCAATCCTGGGCCTGGTGGGTAATGTAGGAATTCATTCTTTGACTTTTGTCAACCGCCGGCAAGTGCAAGAGATAATGAACGGTTGCCAGATACTTTTAAGGCATAATTTCAATACTATACCGTGGTGAAACGGTAGTCAATGCGTGAAAACCGTGGCAGACGATGGAGTAAACCGGCGATTGAAGAGCAAATATTGCCCTTCATGCGGGCGACCGAACGACCTTCAATCACGATATTGCATTAAATGCGGCGCATTGCAGCCAATGCAAGGCTCGAGCGAGCAAAAGATGAAGAAAGAAGCCTCGTTTATCACGTGCCCAAGATGCCATTATCGCTGCCAGAAGGAATGGACCGCGTGTCCCATGTGCAACACGGCATTGAGCAACATCGTGTCACCAGAGCCTCCAAGTTCGAAACGAGAAGAACAGCGCCCGGAAGAGACCATTTCCACGGAGCCCTATGACCATACCAGGACCAAGTTAGAAGAGGCATTGAGGGAATCCGTGAAGAACGATCTTCTGACCATCATCAAGGCCATGGGGATCATCTCCATGAGAACCCTCGCCCAGCAAAATGGCAGCAACGAGGCCACGATGCTTGCCATCGTCGAGGACTTGGTTGATAATGGCGAAGTAGATGGACATGTTGACCCCTATACCCTGGAGTTTGTATCCGAGATCAAGGACGAGGAGGAAGAACCTGCGCCCCCAGGGACACGAATCAAGAATGGTAATACTGCACAAAGCAAAGGAGTTGAACAAGAGATCCGTTCGACCCCGAAAAAGCCAGTTAAAGAGACCCGATTGCAGGAAGGTGTTGCTAGGAAGGGTCCTACAATTCAAGAACCCTCCCGCAAACCGACGCTCGCAGAAATGGCAGCAAAAAAGGCGACGCCGGCAAGAAATGCTGCCCCTGCAAAAGCAATCACACGCGATCCAAGCTTGTACAATTCGCGTGTCGATGACCTACCCCTGGAGATTGCACCGGTCAAGCCCGTGACCAAGAATTCATTCCCAACCGAGGAGCCAGAAATTCAAAGCCCTCTGGCCGAGAATGAAGCAGTGAATTTCACGCGAGAGAACAATGTCACGAGCGATCGTTTTGCACCCGAAGTCGATGAAGCCACGGTAGAAAGCTCGTTACCTGGAAACACGGCATCGAGCATCGCGCCGGTTACTGAAACCAATGATGATATCGTTGATGGTGCCGCGAAACTTGCACGACAAGACCTCGAAACACTCCACGAGACAGTCGTCGCTTCAGGAAACGATGCCGAAAAAGAAGTAGAACGGCCAGCAAACAAGAATCAAGTGATTGTTGATAAGGATTCATTGGAAACATTGAAAGAAGACATGAAAAGGGACGAGGAAGCCGTCGGCGCGTTGAAGGTGCAGCAGGATACGTTACAAGGGCAAGTTGGCTCGTTGAACGATGCCACGAGCGAGATGAGATCGATCGGCGCGGACCTTCTTTCAGAGATGACCGAGCTTCGCCAATTAATGAATGAACATGACCAGCTCGAAGACAACGTGGAACAAATAAAAAACGGAATCGCCCAATTCGATGAAAAGTTGCTTGATTTGAACATCAAGGACGACCTTGAAAAGATCGAAGCATTTCACCGGGAACTCGAATCATTACACGCGAGCCTCGAAGGCCACGTCAAGCAAACGGATGACGCGTTGGTTAAGATGAACGCTGCGATCGAGCAAATCTTGAAAAATCAAGCCGAAACGAGCGAGAAATTGAATGCCCTCGCGCGCTCGCAAATAAAATGGTCACGCTCTGCTCGTGCGAGTCAACGTGGCCATCATTGATGGCAGTACTTGAAAAAATAGCACTGCAATATCTCTTTTTGCAACATTTTACAAGTATGCTCGTGTAACGCGTGACAAATGTTTTTGAGCCAGATTCGCGACCGTGATCATCATGAAAAACCGGTCCGGCTTTGAAATCGTGAGGGATAACATCACGAACATTTTTCCCCTGGATGATGATTACGTGTTCTTGGCAGGAGCAGGAATATCCATGAATGCACCATCCAGTTTACCTTCAGCTCGCGAGATGGTTAGGATCATGTTGCAAGTATGCGTTCCTCAAGAGGACTTCCTAGCAATTTCAAATTTAGAGGGTCTTCGTTACGAACTGATCGTCGAAGCCGTGGAAAAGTATGTCGACAAGGATTTGAAATTTCTCGATTATCTAGACCTCGCCACGACCCCGAATCTCTTGCACTTGTTTCTCGCGCAAGCCATAGATCGTGGCCATCACGCCATCACCACCAATTTCGATTATCTCATCGAGCATGCATTGCTCAAGATCGTGCCAACAGAGAATTACAGCGACATTCATGCGGTCATCACGCGTGAGGATTTCTTGAAGTATCAAGAACCAAAGGCTCATGCCGAGGCGGGCCGGCGCCTGCTGTTTAAGATTCATGGTTCTAAACATGATGCAATAACGGGTGCCGAAATGCGCGATTCTCTCCTCACGACCATCAGCGCTCTCGGAAGAAACAAGGAGGGTGGCACGAGCTTCGCCATCGAGTCCTTTAAAAAACACGCGATCATCGACATGTTACAAAACAGTTGCCTGGTCGTGCTCGGGTATTCAGGCAACGATGATTTCGATATCGGACCTGCACTCAAGGAATTTTCTGGAATGAAACGGGTCGTGTGGATTGACCATGATCTAGCGGCGGGCACCGACGTTGAATGTTTCCGCGTGACCGAAGAGGCGGACGGGAGCGATGGATCACATCCCTCGCGAGTCGATGCGCTGCTCGCGGAAATGCAGCGCCGATCTCGGGTCGACGTTTACAAGATACGGGGAAATGCATCGGCCTTCATCGAGACAGAGCTGTGGCCGTGGTTTTTCCCTGGCGAGGCAGTACCGGCAATCGAGGAGGCAAGCGAACCGCTGCCACCATTTTCAACGTTTGTCGACGAGGTTCTCGGGAACGTGCCATTGTTACAAAAACATGCACTCGCGGGATGGTTATACTGGAAATTGGGTTGCTACGATTTATACCACGACTTGAACGAAAGAGGATTGCAACTCGCGATCGAGGCTTGTGACATCGCGATGGAAAGCGAGTTCATCGAGAATCTTGGCAGTTATTATTTTTTGAAATCAGATTTCGAAAAAGCCAGGGAATATTTCGAGCAAGCTATAGAATCTGCCAATCGCCTCGATGAATTCAGTCGAATGGCAGTGTTTCAGAATAACCTGGGCGAGATCTCGAGGATCAAAGGCCAGCTCGATGAGGCCATCGCCTGTTATCAAGATGCCATTGACGAGGCGGGTCGGGTTTGCGATCTCAAGACAAAAGCCACCGCCCTGAACAACATTGGATGGATCCACCACGCTCGCGGGAATCCCAATGCTGAAACGTTTTTCAAGATGGCCCTCGAGATCGACGAGAATCTTGGCGATCTGGCGAGCAAAGCCCTTCACGTGAGCAACATCGGGGTGCTGCAACATGACCAGAAGGAATACGAGGAAGCATTGAAAAATTTCAAGGAGGCATTGAACATCGCGGACCAGCTTGGGGAAGTTGCCGACAAGGTCATATTCTTGAATAATATCGTTTCGATTTACAAGGAAATCGGCGATCTCAAGGCTGCCATCGCGACTTGTTTTAAAATTCTCGAGATCACCGATCAAGCAGGGCTACTCGAAAACAAAGCTGTGGCCACGAATAACTTGGCGGGATTTTATCACGATGCGAAATTATACGATGAAGCAAGGAATTATTACGAGAGCGCATTGGATATTGCCAGGCGTCTCGGAAACAAGCATCAGGAAGCTCTTTTCTTGCAGAATATCGGAAATCTATGCCAAGATCAAGGTAACAAGGATGATGCAATGTCATTTTACGAGGATGCGCTGAAGATCGCGACCGATGCGGGGGATCGCCAAACAAGCGTGAATTGTATTAACAACATCGCTCGCATCTACAAAAATAACGGCCAGCTCGATGATGCATTGACCTATCTAGCGCAAGCTCTCGAGATCGCCGTGAACATCAATGATCTACGGTTAAAGGACACAATCCAGCATAGCATCGATGAAATCGAAAAACAAAGGTTTGCATGAAAAAAGTCTAAAAATAACCTACCATCGTGATTGTCATTTTAATCATCGATGAAGAGTTCGCTTAAGATGGGAAATGCACGTAGCATGCCCCCATCCTTGAGCTTGAACATGGAAAACTCCCGGGCTAGATTTCTCGCCATTTTCAGCTGTGCATCGTGGATTTTTTCTTCCCGCATCATGGCGATCGTTCGGGCAATCGCCGATCGAAATTGCCATGTTTCACGATTGTCCAGATCGATGGAATCTAACACGTCACGGAGCTCCCTGATGATCATGTTCACGTCCTGCCATTCCGGGACAGGTGCCATTTCCTCGTGCAAGAACATTGCTTTCGCCTTGGGTACCCGATCGCTCGGGCACGTGGTTTGACTTGCTATCGCACGAGCTTATTAAAATGGCACGAGTTTCGTGCACGATCCATGAAATCTGTTCACGCTTCGCAACATGAGTACTGAAGATTTTCCCGATCCATCATGAAAACCAGTTAGATCACGCTGGCTCGCTCGCCGTGTAAATATCCTCCGTGAAATCATCACTTGCCGGGTATGGCGGATGCACTTCGTCCCCGGCGGAAAGCACCATCATTTGCGACGTGTTTCCGATTACATTTCCACCCTCATACGTGTTGAACGCGGGGATCAATGTTTCGATCACGAGACCGGCACCGAGGATCATTTTTTGGATTTTTTGCATCTCGACCGGGGCAACGTGCCCGAACGACAAGAAAATCTTGCTGCCTTTTTCCATTTTCAAGGCATCAATGGCACGGGACAAGAACAGCTTGCATCCATTTATCGTGTAGGGGGGATCTGTGAAAATCACGTCAAACTTATTCAGCAGCTCAATTGGGAGTGGCTGCCTGATGTCGTGCTCAATGGTGTGCAAGCCCCTCGCTTTCACTTGCCGGGCGAGCTCGCCGATCTTGCCAATGATGCGCGTGTCGACATCAACGACCGTGACCGAGAATGGCGAACGTGCAATGGAAGCATCGGATATGAAATAATCTTCTAGAAATTCCGGTATGAATGATGCGATTGAAACGAAATCATCATCGCCAAGAAATAATATCTCGTTACCATCAAACACGTGCCATTCATGGAGAAAGATCAATCGCCGTGCCAGCGTTTCAACCGTGCATTTCGCCTGGTCCAGGGTTACATCGGCATCGGGCCTTTCAGCAGCGATTTCCTCCAGCCGTTCCACCAGCTGAGAGTGCCGCTGATCGGGGACGATCTCGATCCCGTGTCCATCACACGCATCGCACGCCACTGTTTGCAGCGACAAGATGCCCATTTCCGATTCCACGTACTTGATGCCTTGTTCCGTGTACCTGACGCCGGATTTGTTTCGATCGATCAAGCCATCATCTGATAACTTGGACAAGACGAGGGAAATCGCTGGTGGTGGCAATCTCGTCTGTTCTGCTAGCGACTTGACGCTTGCATTTCCCAGCCGGTGCAATTCGATCAAGATATCCTTGATACCATTGACGCCTTCATCCAAGCCGATGTCCCTTGCTATGCCGGCCAGGTAAGTCTTGATTTCGTCATTCATCGTGTAAAAAAAGGAGTGCTCGTGCAAATGAAATTTTCGGCCATGAGCGAGGGAAAAAAAATAAGGCTATAGCATTTTGGCGAGCGAGTCCCATTGCTTGTTGATGTAGTCCTGGTACGTGTCGATGTGTTCTTGATCGACATGCTTGAACCGGCCTTGTGTCTTGAGATATTCCTCGACGGGGAGACGCTTGCTGGGATCCAAGCACGGTTCCGATTCCCTGGAAATGAACATTTTGCCATCGATGATCTCGTATATCGGAAAAACTCCCGTTTTCACCGCGAGGCGACCGATCGCGATCGTTTCATCGGCGTTGAATGTCCAGCCGGGCGGACATGGAGCCAGGACTTGAATATATCGCGTTCCCTTGAAAACTGTTGCTGCTTTTTTAAATTTATTGTACATGTCGAGCGGATATGACGCACAGGTCGTCGCGATGTACGGGATGTTGTGGGCGAGCATGATCATGGGAATGTTTTTCTTATGCTCGATCTTCCCGTGCGGCGTCGTGGTCGTGTAGGCCATGTATGGCGTCAAGCCGCTTCGTTGAGTGCCCGTGTTACTGTAAATCTCGTTATCGTAGCACACGTAGAGGAAATTTGTGTTACGCTCGGCTGCCGCGCTCAAGCCTTGCAAGCCAATGTCCGCGGTGCCACCATCACCCGCGAAACCGACCACGAGTATTTTATCATCCAAGCCTTGTGCTTCGAGGGATGCGACGATGCCGGATGCAGACGCTGCCGTGGTTTCGAACGTGGTATGGATCACGTTGACATTAATCGATGTTAAATGATACAGGCCATGCAAAACAGTCAAGCATCCTGCAGGTACCGTGATGATCGTGTCCTTGCCGAAAGCTTTCAACGCGGTGCGATAGATCAAGCTCATGGAGCATCCGGCGCACGACCGATTCCCCGGAAGAAGAAGTTCTTCTTCTGGTAATTCATCAGGACGCGTTACCGCGATTTGTTCTTCCATATCATTCCTCACCTTCCATTAAACCGAGCCACGTCGTTTCGTCATGAACCTCGTTGTTGTTTTTTGCTCGCTCCAATGCCATTTTCACGCCTTGGATCACGTGTTCCGTGGTAAAGTCCCGTCCACCTATGCCAACGATGAATCCTTGGATGTATGGATGGCTTGGAGCGGAATACACGGCAACCTTCGTTTCCGCGCACAACGCGCCTTCCAGACCATAAGCAACGTCACGATCAAAGACGACAACGAGAGACTTGTCTTTCAATGCTTCGCGAACGTGGTGCTTGGGAAAAGGACGGAATAAACGGACGGTCAACACGCCAGCCTTGATACCCTCATCGCGGAGCGCGTCGATAGCTGTTTTTGCCTGGCTTGCGCAAGAGCCCATGCCCACGATGACGATATCTGCATCATCGATTTGAAACCCGCGAACCGGGCCGCCGTGATCACGACCCGACATTTTTCCGAACTGTTCTTCAATCTCGCTCATGACCTCGACGGCTCCTTCTAACGCCTTCTGCATGCGATGCCGGAGTTCCATGTACGCGGGAAACCCCTCCCGAGGCTCGGGCACGGTCACGGGATTAATACCGACGGGATCATCCATGGTACGTGCAAGCATGAGATGGCTGTGAAAAGGCGGGAGAAAAGCATCGATTTCATCTTGATGCAAGAGCTCAACCGGCATGACCGTGTGGCTCAAGATATAACCATCATAACAAACGGCAACCGGGAGAGATACCCGATCGTCTTCCGCAATCTTGAAGGCCTCTAGTACTGTGTCATAAATTTCCTGGTTGTCCTCGCAAAAGATTTGCATCCAGCCGGTATCCCGCTGGCTCACCGCATCCTGGTGATCAGTCCATACCGACCACGGCGCCCCGATGGCGCGGGTCACGATGCACATGACCATCGGCAAGCGCGTCCCTGCCGCCCACGCGAGTTGCTCGTGCATGTATAATAATCCGTGCGAGGAGGTCGCGGTAAACACCCGGGATCCCGTGATGCTTGCCGATATCAAGGACGCCATGGCACTTTGTTCAGATTCAACGCGAATCATGCGAGCATTCATTTCGCCATCATCGATGAATTCCGCTAGTTTCTCGACAACGGGACTCTGCGGAGTAATAGGATACGCGGACAAGACTTGAACCCTCGCGCCCTTGACCGCGTAGGATGCCGCGTAGTTGCCGGTCAAGATCATCGTTTCACGATCAGCTTGCTCCCCCGGGAGTTTTTCGGAAGTTCTTGCCATCTTCATTCTTCCTCCTCCACCATGGTTATGGCCTTGTGCGGGCATTCCTTCGCGCAGATGCCATCACCTTTGCAGAAATCGTAATTTATCCGAGGAGGTCGCGTTTTGGTAATCGCCGCCTCGGGACAGTACATCCAGCAGATGTGGCATCTCGATTTCGGGCTCTTCATCAAGATACACGCATTCTCATCAAGGATGGGCTTGAAAGTGCGCCACGTGCCTGTTTGGCCACCTTCACCTTCGGTAGGATGCTGGACGGCCGCGATGGTTGACTTGGGATCTCGTGAATTTACCATGATTTTTCCGTCATCTCGATTTAATCAACGTTGAGTTTCTCGTAGGCTAATCGGGCGCCCTCCGCGTTCAATTCAGCAATGTCAGGCTTGGTAAAATTTTCCTTGATGGCTTCAAGCATGATGTCGAGGGGAATTGCATCATACATACGGGATATAGCGCCGAGCACGGGCGTGTTGAAGATTGGCGTGTTGCCACCTATCATCAAATTGATTTCAAAACATATCTTGACGATGTCAACAACGCCAAGTTTTGCGTCACTTGGAATAGCATATTTCTCGCGCAACTCGCTGTTCAGCTCGTGGGAATTAACGAGCATCAAGCCATCAGTCTTGAGCGTCGTTACAGGATTGGCCGTTTTCAAGATCGATGGATCCATGATAATGAGAATATCTGCCGACGAAATCTTCGAGCGATCATAAATTATGTTGCTTGAAATCCTGGCAAAAGCACTAACTGGGGCGCCCCTTCTTTCTGGACCGAAAGTGGGGAATGCCATGACAAAAGGATACTTTCCAGTCTTGTATGCTGCTTTGGCGAGAATCGTTGCTGCTGTGACAGCCCCCTGGCCTCCACGGCCATAGAATGCAATTGACACGAGCGAGTCTTGCATGAAATTTCATTCTCTACATGAATCTTATGTTAGCTCTGCCAAGGCAAATTTTTGAAATTTTACTTTTCAAATAATAGGCATAGGGAGTACGTTAAGGACTTATTTTTTAGAATATTTAATGACTTCAGTATCCGAAAAATCAATTTTTTTTGTGATTCCAAATATCAGAATCATGATTTTAGTGAAATCATCTTAAAGATAGAATCATATCAAAAACAGAATCATCCAAATGATTGTAAACAAAAATGATTCCACTTTTTGAAGATTCTATTCTACCTTTTCTAGTTTTTCACCTTGTACGCGATATTGACAACCCGATCAAGAACAATTGATAATGTTGAATTAAACTTGGATAATCGCTAGGGTTTAAATAATTTCATGAGGGTAGAAAGGTAAGAATCTAACCGTCTCGTTCCCATGTTTGCGAGAACCAACCATTCAACCGAGTTTTTCGAGATATTCCTCGGTTTTTGACGTGAAATCGTTCTTGACATCCCCATACGTGAGGGTTGCCAGCATATGTCCTCGATGCGTTGCATCAAACAATTTCACGACCCGAATGTACTTGTAACCTTTCAGGGCGAGCACGTATTGCTTGCACGTGTTGCATGCCCTTACGGTTTCCATATCATCCTCTGGCATAACACGCGCTGGTATTTGCACCTCTAACTTTCGTTGCTTGTATGCTTTCATCATCTTGAACGTGCACGCATAATACCCGACGAGCAAGCCAAGCGCGAGGCATATCGATAACGATGCATTTGCAAAATCGGACATGCCCGGCGTGAATTTCGTTCCGGAGGTGATCATGACGATGCCGCTGGCGAGGAATGATACGATCACCGAGCTCCACTTGTCTTGATGCAAAGCATTCCAGAAATAGCGGAAAAAATCGAACATGACCGGCAACAGGAGAAAAATGGAAGAAACGAGCCAGCAACTGGAGAGAGCGATTGAATCCTTTGTCGGAAACATGAACACGATTGGATAACCGAGCAAGAGCATGATGATGCCCGTGACGAACACGACCGCTGAGCCTTTTTTGGTGCTGGAAAAATACAACCCGCACACGATCGCGTTCGTTGCGAACAGCAGCGCGAAAAACCATTCGAAAATACCAGCAGTGGTTGCATTGCCGAGATTAGATGGTGTATTCGCGATGCGAACATACATCAAAACGAGTGTGAGAAAGAACGAGATTATGCCAACAATGAACGGCATGGTCTTGCCGATCATGAACGTCAAGATGCCGACGATCACGACCAGCGCGACGAGGCCAATGAGCCCGAGGGATAACGGCGCGAAGAGCAAGGTAGCCACAATTCCCAGGATGATGTACAGGAAGATCAAGTATACTGTCCCTTCATAACGACCATAAAACGATGCAAGCAGCGTCGCCCCTCCCGCGATCAGCGCGACCAGCGCAATTATCGACAATATAGGATACATGCCGAAAATGGATGGCACGACGAAGAACAAGATCACCAACACGGTCAATGCACAGAAACAAATCAAGCTCGTGTAGCACAAGACCTTGACATTTTTCTTAAACCATTCAATCAAGGCTCGAATGAACGGCAAGTCATACAAGGCAACGGACAGCAACGCGCCCATAGCAATGGTCTGGAACACGGCAAGCATTAACGATGCCCAAAGCAAGGGACATATAGTTATTTGAACCAGGAAATCATGCTGGTAGACGAATCCTGCCCGGAGCAGAAAAAAGAGCCCCCACAAGCCAAGCGTCAAGATGATGTACACCACCAATGCCTTGAGCCGGTTTCCTTTCTTGAAATCAAGCTTGCGTTTCAGCAGGATGTTCAGCAAGAACACGAGGCAGATGGCATACACGAGCAAGATGAAGATCAGCGCGGAACTCATCGATGCCATCGTCAAGGCAGTCGAGCTAACGAAAAGGCCGTTCGGTGGCAAGAAGATGCTCGTTGAAGTAGCGATCAAGAGACACGCGACATTGCTTTTCGTCAATGCCACCTTCGTCTCTTTGAAAGATATTGAATAATAGATCGCTATCAAGGCGTGGGTTAGCCCGGAAATACTTAATGCTATTTGCATCGCGGGATCCGTGACGAACGCGGCGAGCGCTGCAAGCAAGGGGAGGACGGCAAAGGAAAGCAACGACATCCGCACGAGCCGCATTTCTTTCTCCGGGTCAAAATCCATGGCAATCCACGCTGTCGCACCATTTAACTCGATATCGATGTAAATGATGAACAATGCGATGAAGCCAAGCATGATGCCCTTGACGACGAGTCCCAGGACGAGCAGGACGAAGAAACCGCTGTAGGAAATCACGAGCAACCGGAACTTGTTATGTTCCGTGCTCTTGTAAGATGTAATGATGACCATCCACATGCACAACGTACACAACGCGCAGCCCGAGATCAGCTCGTAAACGATGTATGGAGAATCGCCAGAGGAAAATGGTGATGCTATCAAGACTCCGATCAAGCATATTACGATCGCATTTACCACGATAACCGGGACGGGTAAACCCTTGTATTTATCTTTCTTTTCTTCAAAGTCCACTTCCCGATCAATGTGCCGATATTTGTCGAGCGTGGAAATGCCGGAAATTGTCAAGAACGCGAACGCGATCAGTAAAGAAACGAGTCGAAAGATGAAACCGAACCAGGCGGGCAGTAGTGAATCTTGCATCAACATGAAGATAACATCTTATCATCGTGCTTTATAAGTAGCATCTCGCTGAAAAAGATGGACTCATGATGTTTCATTACCATTTTCTTCGCTCGTGGGTTCCCTTCAATTTTTTGCCAACGCGCTCCTAATAATTAATTGTTTTTACGCGATGTCCAAAATTCAATGATTTTTGTTTAAATTTATTAGAGATATTTAACATGGCATTTTCATTCACGATTACTTTTTTATCGACCAACCTGGTATCTTTCACGATGGAGAAGAACCAGGTCGCCAAATTTTCACCAGGCATGGATTTTTTTCGCATAGTGGCCGACGCATGCAAGAAAATCCTTCATGATCGCGAACCACGAGAAAAGATTATATCACGGTACTTGAAACAAGGACAAAATCGGAAAGAACGGGATAAGCTATTTAAATACGTGCATTCGATCGTCAAGGATCACGGAATTCTTGATTTTATCACTTCAAGAACGAAGAACTCCATTGCGGGAGGAGAAAATGAAACGATTGACGATCATTTCTTGCAATGTTGCATTGCTTTTCACGTGTTCGAGCACCGCATATCGGAACGAACCTTTTTACCATTAACGATCACGGAGCAAGCCAAGATCCGGGAATCTCTGGGTCTTTTTTTGGAAGGCGCGGATTCTGGGATGAAGTCTTTCGTGGAAACATTGCTTCGGTTTAACATGCAAGATGTCATTGCCAAAAAGAGCTTCGTCGACTATTGCTCAATCTTGTATTCACATCCTTCATTTTTCATCGAGAAAATGCTCGAGGTGCTTCCTGAACCCCGGATAGAGGCAATACTTAGGGCCCATCAAGCCAGCGAAAACTTTTTCCTCGTTGCCCGGGATGCTGCGTGCATCAATCGAATCAAGAAATACTTGGTCGAGAAGGGATTTGCGTTCCAGGAAGACCGTGTCTTGCCAAACGTGTTGCATATCCCGAATGTCGGCGGTTGGAAACACGACCTCCTAGATCGAGCCTTGAAAGCCGAGAGAAATGCAATGATCCAGGATCTCGGCAGTGTCATGATCGTCGAAGCTCTTGGGATACAACCGGGCGACATTATCATCGACGGTTGCGCTGCACCCTTTCAAAAAACGATTACCATGTCCTGGCACTGCGGTCCGCTTGGTCGGATCATCGCTTTCGATGCCTACCAGGGTCGAACGATGGAAGCTGCCAATAGGTTAGACAAGACTGCACGCATGATCATCCACATGATCAACGCCGATGCAGCTCGATTGCACTTGATGTGCAGGACATGTCACCCCGATAAAATTCTCCTCGACGTGCCTTGCACGGGGTCAGGTTCCTTGGGTGCCTATCCAGAACTCAAGGAACGCCAAACCATCAGGGAAATCAAGAAGTTCGCGCAAGTCCAGCATGACATCATTGCTTCCGTGATTGAGGCGTGCATTACGATGGAGTTGATGGACACCGAGATCATCTATAGCACGTGTTCCTACTATGCCGAGGAGGGTGAGGAAATCATTGACTCGTTTTGGAACGACATAACGCTGCGTGATCTGCACGACCCAGATGGCCACGGCCTTCGAACCTGGCAGCTATCTCACGGGTGGAAAGGGTATCGTTGCTCGAGATTCGTTGCACGAACGTTCCCGGACTTGAACAACGGGAGCAAGGGTTTTTTCATTGCCAAGTTCACGATTGCATCAAGATCATAAAACAGACATAAGCCTAATTTTCCGAATTGCCAGGTTTATTCAGCACGATGATGCTTTCCCTTGCCATTGTCGGCGATTTCTCGCCAACCACGTTTGACGGCGAGTTGCTCAAGGGCATGCGCTTGTTCGGGATATCACGAAAGTAAGTAATTTTATACTCAAAGCCCAGATTTGTACCGAGCTCGATCATGATTTCATCCGTTGGTATTTTTACACCCTTAACGGTGCGATTGCCAACGACAAGGCAACATTTTCGATCGAAGTCCAGCACTTGATAAAGCCTGGATAACACCACGGTGAAATCCGAAAAGAACGAGATGACATACCCGAGCCGGTCATCGTAAACCTTGAACCGCCCGGCTTTCCCCAGCGATCGTCCATCGAGCCATTTGTTTCCTTTTGCAGCGATGGATCGCGCACCGTCGAGATGGCTATAATACGCCTCTTTCAATCGCATAAACGAAGCAAAATCGGCAACGTCGTGCAGCGATGCCACGTGTTGTTCGATGAATGCAGTCGCTTCATTCATTGCATCGATGACATCTTGCAGGGTGCTTTGCTCGATCGCGTCAAGAAAGCCCTTGATCAAGGATTGTTGCTGCAATTCCTGTGCTGCAAGGATTTTCTTGCAAGTGTCCAGCAATAGCGAAGAATCGGGGAAAGTTTCTTCATTTTCAATGCCCCCGAGCAATGCATCGTCTATCGCCTTGACACGTGATGTGTCGTCTAGGACCCATTCCAGCGGGAACCGGGAGAATTGGCCGTAGGCAACTGTGGTGTGGCTATCGCCGTATGGCGGGCTCGTCACGATCAAATCTATTGAATTGTCGGCAATGTTGTCGAGAATCATGGAATTGCCGAGAATGGCCGTCGTTCTTGCCGTGAAATGGCGGGTGCTGTAAAACTCGTGCAATGACTCGACAGCCTTGAGGTATTCGGAGACGACGTCCTTGAAGCATCGAACCGCGCTGACCTTCTTGTCAAATTCGACCATCTTTTCTTTTTCCATCCGGTAGGTCTTATTCTCCCCTTTTCGCTGGTAAGAACAATCACGGGCAGTTTTTCCTAAACAAATGAAGAAAAAGTCACGTGCGGCCATTAAAGTATCATTTCCTTGATTATCCATTGGCAAGGCTTGCAAGATTGCATGTTTTATCGCGGATAGTTCCACGATCGTGGTATCATTATACCAGAAATCGATCTGTGACACGGCGGGAATGCATTCGGAAAATCTCGCGCCCTTGGAAGTCTCTACCAAATGCATGATAGATTTGAAGCATTTCCTCACCACCGCGGGATCCACGATGGTCGTTTTGACCTTCTCGACGAGGTGGGCCAACGGGTTGAGGTCAAAGGCGATGGAATCGATATCACGCAGCAATGCCTCGACGCACACGGTTCCTGAGCCACCAAAAGGATCGAGCAATGGTTTCTTGTCCTGCGAGGTCTCGTGGCTTGGATAATAGAGCTTAATCAATTTCCTGGCCACCTGGGGAATCATGCGTGCAGGATACTCGTGAAAGATAAGATGCGTGAACTCTTTCGTGTCTGCGACCCTGAACGTCCAGTCCTCCTCGTCAAAATCCGCTAGATCGAGCATTCGCTTGATGATCTCTTCCTTTTCTTGCTGCAGGATTGGAGATTTCCCTAGAAATTCATCGAGCGTTCGATCCTTACCTTGCATAACCCACGGGCACCATAGCGAAGGAACGATTTTCAACGTTCTTATTAACGAAACACTATCACTTCGTGAACGCCTCGAGCGATAGCTGTTTTTTACCCTTCATTCCTGAAGATTCGAAATCTTCCTCGATCCAAGGATTTATAGCTCCGTTCTCGGCACGCCGTAAGAGTTTAATGCCCAATCTTTTTTGCTTGGCCAATTCCACCGACAATCTCGCGTATTCTTCGTTAATTTCTGTGCCTATGCCGATCCGGTCGTGATCGGCAGCGCATATGGCCGTCGTCCCGCTTCCCGAGTATGGATCGAAAATGTAATCCTTGGGATCCGTGAAGCAGGTTACCGCGAGCAACGGTAAATCTGGGGGAAATGGAGCTGTGTGACCATATCGATTCACACCACCCTTGCCGATCTTGAAGACAGGAATGAATTTCTGAATGTTAGATGTCAAAACATTTTGTTCCCGATGTTTTCCAAGCTTTAGCTTCCCTGGTGCCTTGAAGATCAGCATGTGCTCGTAACAATTTGTCGGTCGCTGGTAAAATGGAACGAAATTGCCGTCGTTTTTCTGCCGGTTGCTCTGTGGCTCCCCCTTGTACCAGGCTATGTTGTCCAGCAAGGTGAAGCCAGCTCGCTCGAAAAGCAAGATGATATACGCGCCAAGAGGGATTCTTTTTTCACCCATCGTTGATTTAACTACAGTATTTTCGTTATCAAATATATCTCCGATGTTATAAAAGAAGACACCGCCCTCGACAAGGACATCCTTGCTAGTTAGAATCACGTTGTACATGTCATTGAGATAATTGTACAAGTTCGTCCACTGGCTATATTCACGGGCATTGTAATACGGTGGTGACGTGATCATGGCATGGATCGAATGTGTGGGAAAGCATTGCATCGCGTGCATGCAATCATCTTGAATGAGAAACACGCGGTGCTCTTGTTTGGCGGCGAAGATCGCCTGTTGCAAGCTGTCATCGCGTTGGACGACAAGAAGAGTGTTTATGTAAATAAATTGCCGCAGTAACGATCCATCGAGAAATTCTTGAAACCTTTTAGCATCGAAGGAAGAAAAGTCGAGAATATCATCGAACGTCTTAACCTCCACGGATCGTTTTTCGTTCGATGCAATGATTTCAAGCTGGTGATTATCTTGATCATTGATCACGAGGATCTCTTCCCCTGCGTAGGTATAATACTTGACAAGCATTGAATACAGTTGTGAATCATTCCAACGCTCGACAAGATCCTTGCGCCATATCTTGATGAGCTCACGGGGAACTACGTTTTCCGTGCTGAAATCGTAGATGGAATCCTGCATGGCGATCGTCCGTGCCGAGTACCTTTTCCCGCGATTTGTCTTGCTCCGATCGGCACAGAGCGGATTCTTGCATTCCCAGCTTTTTTCCCCGATCTCCGTGTAGGAATTTCCCGAGATTTTCAATGACCCGCAGACGGGACAGGGAATTTTTCGCTCATCGATGATACTCTTGAAAAAGACGAGTAATAATTCGTTATTGTTTTTTATAAACGAAATTTCTTTTGTATTGGGAAATTCATGATCATGCCGGAGAATAAAGCAATCATTGAATGAAAATCCAACGAGAGGCTCTTCGTAGAATTTTATGATGTGTTCTAATTCTGGTTTTGACAAGAGTGCAGATTCTAATAGGATATTATCCCGGGGATCGCTGTAATATTCCTTGAGCACGGCACGATCATCAGGGGATAGTGCGGTGCCTTCCACGTGTTCTATGATGTCAGCACAAATGTCCTCGCCGCGGTAATACGTCCTGTTCAATCTCGAGGGCTTGAATTTTTCCGCGAAGATCGTTAAAAACGAATATATGTCCCATTTCAAATTCTCGCAGTGATCGAGGATGTTTTCGACCTTGATAACAAGGGCGCGGTGGTTTCGAAGCAATTCATGAACGCGTTCGACGATATCGAATAAGTAGCTATAGAATCTCGACCGCGTGCCAAGAATATCTAATAGTTGTTGGTTAACAACCATGTAACACAATGCTTTCTTGCCACCTGTATCTTGGTCCATGATTTCCATGTATTTCTTGTTGAACCGGGCAATGATCGTGGCCCGGTTACCTGGTTGGGCATCCGCACAGAACCGTTCGAGCGAGGAATAATCTTCAAGGGAAAGTTCTTCCTTGATGAGCTCTTTCTCTTGATCGAACAAGAATTGCAAGGAGATGTCGCGATTCTCGTTGAGAGCCAGCAACCGAGAATACAAGAACACCATGTAATCCTTGATCCTGTCCTTGTTATCGTTCATGATAGCAGCATCAAGGTTTTGCCAGAATTTGGAAATGCTCATTCCTAAAAGCGATATATTTGACTGGATCACGCTATCGCAAAAAGACTTGAGTTGCAGGGGATCGATGGACAGTTCATTCAAGAGCTTGTAAAACACGTCGAAATCCGATTGAATTTCATAGTCGATATATTTTTTCAATTGATTCTTGTGTACCCTACCAAGAAATGCCCCGAATTTTTCCGGAAACTTATTGGCAATTTCCTTCACGATGGGGCTTGCATCATTATAGGAATCGCGTATGATTTTTTTCACGATATCTCGTGGTAATGCGATGGTATCTTCAGTGAACATGGGAATATCCGAATAAAACGGGTTTGGATCAAGATCACGGTTGAACTCTTCCAAAAAAGACTTAATGATGGCCGCACTGCTCTGCTTGACGAATTGATCTTCCATCGAGAACCATCACTGGAATAAATTGGTTTAATCAGCAAATGGATCTACTGGCGTGTAATCATTGGCGAGTTCTTCGATGCGTGCATTGTCCGCGGGATATCCAAAAGCGAGCGCCCGTTTCAAGCAGAATAATTCCTTGCTATAATCGTTAAGTTGTTGATAAATAGTAGCAAGATTGAACCAAGCATATGCATTTTCGTAAAACGACTCCAATATCAATTTAAAAGCGGCCTCGGCGAGCTCGATATTCCCGCTGTCATGATAGCTAAAACCAAGCGTGAAGAGCATTTCAAGGTCCTCCGGGAATCGTTCGAGATACTTGCGGCAGATTTTAATCGTGTTTTCATACTGCTTGCTTGCGTATAGGTCTTGCGCTGCTTGCTTGGCATGGGCTATTTCGTAAGAGAATCGTTCTTGAACGCCCTCGATGAGGTGCAATTCTTCCAAGGTCGGTAACGAGTCGATTTTTTGGATGATCTTCTCGACTTCGGAGCCGGAAAGGTTAAGCCGCGTCTGGATGCGAAGGTTATATGATGGGGGTTTGCTTTCCTTGGTCCTTGAACGCCGTATTTTCGTGCCCGATGAATTGCTGGCTATAGCGGGTATCAGATAATTGGCAAGCAAGAGAGCGAAAGGATCGTCTTTCTCGTTGGTAAGCTCGTTTATATATTTTGAACGGATGGCAAGCTTTTTTCGCTGTTGCTCGAAAAGAATGAAATTAGTTAATCGGGAGGAACTATATTCTGGCGGTCTGATTTGTAAAGAATTATCTGTATTATCGCGCCGTTCCAAGAATACTACGTATGGAAATGACAGCTCAGATTCAATGATGGACGCGTAATCTGTTTGCGGGATGTCTTGATTGCGATCAAGGCCTTCTGGGAAAACGTCGCTCGAGCGATCATTCATTAAGCAATCCTTGTTTCGTGGAGAATTTATTAATACGTCATGAATGACATTTAATTCATTCAAATTCATGCAAGAATTTTATCAAATGCCATCCTTTGCTAGGTGATGTTGATCCTAGCGGGGATCAACGCGATCCCTCTATCCCCTCGTGCTTGCTGGAACGCGTCGGGGAATGCTTTTCGCAAGATATTATACGATCCATTCACGTCGGCATTGATCGTGATCCCGGTGGATGTTCGGAACAACCCTCGTTTCATTCGTTTCCCGAGATACACGTCGTGATGCTCGATGGACTCGTTATCAGGAAACGAACACTTCGACGTGTAGGATTCCTCCGTTTCCACGAATCGAATGCCTTCATCCTCGCACTTGTAGGCAAGTTTGGCGATGAGGCTTTCAAACGGGATGGAGACAAAATTTTGATTGTTCCTTTTTCCAATGTTGATCTCTTGCTTCCATTCGTCATTCTTGCCAACAACAAGCGTGTCAATCCCGTGATCGATGCACCAGTTCACGACGTGCCGGCTCACCTTGTGCATCTGGTCATTGATTTTATGATCTCGCTTCAATGATAACTTCCAGAGCCGGTTGGTTGTTCCTCGATCACCGACATTCGACATCAGCTTGGATTTCTTTCGATTGAAGTAATGATTCATCGACTTCGCAATCTTGCCGTTGATAACAATCGGTTGTTGACCAATGCTATTTGTCAAGGTTACAAGATTGTTCAACCCTAAATCAATACTCGCAATTCGTTTCGGTTTAGATGAAATCGTTTCTTGAACGACGTGTTCATGAACAACTTCTATCTTGTACCTGTTACCTTCTGGCGTTATCCGAACCTCGTGCAATGGTTCGATCACCTTCGTCTTGATGTACAAACTTGTCTTGGGAAAACGAATATATCCATTTTTGTTCTTGCATTGCTGGCTAGTGAAGAATGCCGTGAAACGACCCTTCTTTTCCTTGTATTTCGGTGGCCTTGGCATCCCGTGGAACTTGGACGGATCGATCTTCCATTCTTTTACAGATTCAAAGAATGAATGCCAGTTATCTTCCAATTTCTTCAAGATTCCCTCTGCTGTTTGCGCGGGTAATGCCTTGTACGTTTCGTGATTTTTTGTTTGAAAATAAAGGCTGTATTCATTACCGTCATAGGGGAGGAATGTTTCGAGATAAAAGAAGTGCTGGCGAATCAAGAAATTCGCGTGATTGTAAAGGTTCTTTGCTTTGAAACAGATATCATCGCAATACTTGAATAATCGGTGATTTTTCTTGATGAAATGTATCTCGGTTCTAAATGCCATGCCTTCAATACCACCTCGATCCTTCGACCAATTCATGCAAGTCTCGATGAGCATGATGAATATAAATGGAACCAGGCCATGAAAACTCTGCAAATTTTTTCATGAATGAAAAATAGCATCATTTGAGCATGCTAATGGATATTGTTGATATTTCTTTGAACTATACTAACATCGCTAGAACAACGATACTTGAACCGTTTTTCCACTTGATACCGGTTTTGATTCTATTTTTTCTCGTTTCGAGCCATGCTCTTCTTCCGGACTCGCCGCTTGTTCTTTCTTCATGTGAAAAATGATTTCCGCGTATGGTTGTCTGTCACGTTCCATCCTATGCAACACAGGTCGCTTGTAACGGTTGACGATTCGCAACTTGCTTTTTCTTGCTATTGTTGGATAGAGATCGTACTTGTCATTCGCGACGATGAATATTTCTCCATCATCCTTGATATATTGGCAAATGTTTCGCAAAGCTGCACTTATTCCGGCAATATAGTTTTCCTTTGCTTTCATACCCTCCCCTCTTGATAGTGACCCAATTTCCTTGTCATCCTGGCGAGGAATTGCAAACATCTCGAATGCATAGGCATGCTGCTCGTGGTAATCGATCTGGCCGACATATGGTGGCGAGGAGAATAGTCCATCAATTGATCGTTCCTGGATCGCTGCTGAAAATCGCGAATTCTGTTTCTTGATCTCGTCAACCACGTTCACGGTTCTCGAATCGCCGTTGATGACCGAGAATTCGACGTCCTTGCGCAATTGTCCATACATCTTGATCCTCGCGATGCTATCGGTCATGTAAAACCTGAACCGGGGAAACGATGATTCCACGGGCATGCAAATTTTCTTGTGCTTGAAGCAGTAATACGGCAGCAATTGCGGTTGCTTGAGCGTTGCAAGGTCGAAATGCTTCGTCGATCGGCATGCCCGTGCCGTTCGGCTCACGATGATCCTGAGCAAGTTCTTGATGCTTTCGTCCGGTTCTCGAGAAATGAGGTTCAAGTAAAACTGGAATTCTTGCTTGATCCGGGTGTTGAACCACGTGTCAATGAAGGTGGGGCTTGCTTCCTTTTCTCGCGATGCGTCGAGCTGCACGAGTTGCTCGATGCATGTGGCGTTTTCCTTGAAAAACAGCTCTTGCATCGCGATCCCGCTTTCATCCTCTTGAATCTCGTTCATCGCAAGCTTTCGCTTGAAATTGGAATCGGTAAAATATTCTTTGTTAAAATTGTGGATGTTGGTTTTTATTTGTTGCAAGATAGAGCTGCTGCCCAACCGGGCGATGCAATCACGTGCCATGTCGAGGACAGCCATCAAGTGCTGTTCGATCGTTTCAAGATCGTACCATGCCATCTTGGCGTCCACGATCATGCAGTTATAAGCGGAAATATCAACCCCGATGGAATGTATCCCCAGTTCGCCGCATTGCACGAGGGTAGTGCCGCTGCCCATGAACGGATCGATGATGATATCGCCTGGTTTGAAGTAAACTTGTTTTTTAAACTCATCAACGTGGCTATCGAGAAAATATTCGACAAGTTGTGGAATATATTTTCCCTTGTAAGGATGAAGCCGGTGAACGTGTTTGGTAGTGTCTTTTTCCCGAAGGTTTTCAAAAGAGATTTGCCAGTTCAAATCAGTCCCTAGTTGCTTTTTCCATGCATCGCGTTTGGAAAGCACGTTCTCGTCATAATACTTCTTCAATTCATTTAACGATATCTGGATATTTCCCGAATCATCTAGATACTTGTTTATCTTCCCGTATTGCAATAAATAATTGATGTTCGATTTCGTGATGCGCTTTATCACGTATTCGGATGCCCACTGGCAGGCTTCGTCCAATGAAACGAGGTTCTGTTCTTGATCAACCATTTTTTTCCTGGATCGTGGTTATAGAGGTTTTATACAATTTGGATTCGTGATTAAATTAAGGTTCTTGTTACCGTTTTGACAAGAGTACCTTGCGCCAAGTCCAATATATAGAACAGATCGTGTTTGCCTTGAATGATGCCGTGAACCGTTTTTATATGGATTATATGATGCTCAAGGAAACGTTATCTCGTTCTATTATCATCGCGCCTGTGGAAAATCTTGAACTGGTCCAAGAGGAGCATGCAACGCTCCTCTTGAACAGGCTCATCTTCATGTTTTTCTTGCAAGCGCGGCGTGGTGCTCAGCCTTCCATTATCCCCGAGAATTTCCTGCAAACCTTGGTTCAACAATCCGGGATCCATTCGTACACGATGCTGAAAAAGGTTTGGTTCGAACATCTCGCATTGGATCGACCACCATCGGAAATCGAAGTGCAATTCAACGAGATCCCGTTTCTCAATTGCGGCCTTTTTTCGCCACATGAGGACTTGGAAATCAACAGTGACGGTCGCCTCCGGGATGTAGATGTCGATGGTGATGTCCTCGGGAATGTCCTTGCCATGTTAGAGCAATACAGCTGGACCCTCGACGAAACGGAATGTGAAAAAACGTCAAGTTGCATCACGCCTTCGATCTTGGGCCATATCTATGAAAAAGCGTGCAACCAGAAAGAAAGCGGTAGCTATTACACGCCAGATTACATCACGGATTACATTATCCGAAAAAGCATTTCAATATTCCTCACGAAGCATCTCAACGATGCTTTTTCAACATCTTACAAGGACGCCTTCCACGATTTACTCGAGCAGGAAGTCCTGGACGGAAACGAGATGGAACATGTAGCATGGCTTTATTTCGCGATCATCAGGAAATTGACCGTGTGCGATGATGCTTGCGGCTCGGGTGCATTTCTCGTGGCCGCGGCTCGCATCCTTGTCGAGATTCATCAAGATTGCATTGTTCATGTTCCTCGCGATCACCCTGGTTTCCAACGCCGTGTCAATTCACCAGAAGGTTTCGAAACCATCGATGTGATGAAGCGGCACGTGATTACTTGCAATATTTTCGGCGTCGATATTCAACCCGGCTCGATCGAGGTCGCCAAGCTCCGCTTGTGGCTATACCTGCTCTCGACCTTCGACATGCAGTGTGGAAATGGTTTGCCCGACCTAGATAGCAATCTCCGAGTCGGGAACAGCTTGCTCGGGTTCATCAACATATCCGATGCATGGAAAAACAAGTTGTCGTTGCATGGTGATTTTGTACAACTGCAATATGATCGGCTGCTTAAATGCAGGCAAGCGGTGCAAACATCACCAGGTTCGATCACGTGCAAGCAAGCATTGGAATCCGTGATGTTAAGCCTCCGGGAGGAACTCGATCAAGCGTTCCTTGCATCTACCGGTGTTTCCTCGCTCAAGAACATCCGGGATTTGCAATTGTTTCACTGGTGCATCGAATTTCCCGAGATCGTCAACCACAGCGGGTTTGATGTCATGGTCGGGAATCCACCCTATCTCAGTTTCTCGTCTTCAAAGGCAAAAAAGGAAATCATTGGAAAGGACATCACGCGCAAGTTATACAAGGATGTTGATGACATTTACGAGGCATTCATCAAGCGTACCCGGGATCTCTGCAATGGCGTCTCGGGCATGATCATCCCCTACAATTTTTACAAGCAACTCGGCCCTCGCATGGTACCAAACTTGATCGATTATGATAATCTAGGCGAGGGAATATTCATAGGCGTGAGCATTGCCGTCTCGATCCTTTTTTTCGATCAGCAGCAGCACGATGGATTCAATTTTCGGAATTATGTTTTTCAAGAAAATAAACGGGATTTGCTAGGAAACATTACGTCCACACGCATAACGTCGTTTGACTTGTACGCTGATGATCCCGTCATCAAGCATATCGAATTGGTAGCCCGTTCGCACGAATCGTATGGCCTCGATGTAACGCGGGGCGAGGAGCTCGGTAAAAAAGCGTTGCAATCATCACGCGATCCCGGATTCATTCCAATTTATACCGCCAACGAGCTAGTCCCGTTTCATCTCGAAGATGCTGCGTACTTCATTGATCCGCAACACTTGAAGAAAAATTTTTACGATACCCAAAAAATCGGCGTTAACCTTGCATTCCGGCACAGGATCAAGGCAGCGTTTATATCAAACATGGTGACCATCAAATCAATCATCTGCATTTACAAAGCACCATTGCCGGTTTTACTTGAAGTGCTTGGCACGTGGAATAGTAAATTGTTCGACTGGTACCAATGCAAGAAGTTTTCAAATTTTCAAGAGATCCGGCTCAATACCATCGATGATATCAAGACACACTATCCTTTGCTCTTGATCAACCGGCCGGAATTCCAGGATATCGTGAAATATCTTGTCATGTCGTATTCCGAGTACCTGCATGAACTGGTCGATTTCATCATCTACGAGATGTTTTTCAATGACATACTCGTCTCCGACGGAATATACCCCGACCCGGGTTTTCATTTGCTAGAAACCCTCGGAAAAAACCTCCATCCAGTTGACTTTGATGGCTGGTCAACGCTTCATTGGAAAAGAATGGCAGGTGATACGCTAGCAAAGGAAGAAGAGAGCAAGTTTGCTTCCATTGAAGCAAAAAACAAGAGAGCTATGGAAACTGCAATTCGCGCGATGCAAGCTGATGCCGACGTGCATCATTGGATGGAGACTATGCGATCGCACCCATGGATCGAGCGAATTGAAGAGGAAACGGAAAAGTGACTTCACGAGATGAAGAAGATGGGCGGGAAAGGATTCAAGAATGATGATGATCATTCAATGGATGCAAGGAAACTCTCGGGTTCCTTTTACTCGCCGAAAAATCTGGTCCAATTCATGTGCCAGGCATGCTTGGAGCTTTATTTGTCAAGCGTAATAACAATCCCCCGCGAAGATATCGATCAAATTGTCGTCCAGCATGGCGTCAATGGCATTCCGCGAACGGTCGAGGACCAATTTACCGAGATCGACGCGTTACTGAGTAATATCCACATCATCGACCCGGCAGCAGGTAATGGCGTGTTTCTCGAAGGGATGCTGGACGAAATCGTCATGCTGCGGCAATTATTAAATCCTTATTTTCCCAAGGCGCGAAGCAACGATCGCTTGGCGAAGGATGCAGCATTGAATTCATTGCATGGTGTCGATATCGATCCCGCGGCAATTCAGGACGCAAGAAGCCTGCTTGATCAAGCGTGTTCATCCAGCGATGAAGATGAAGCCAAATCAATGCACGACGCCATTTCACGAAACCTCGTTCACGGGGATGCCTTGAAAGATGCCATTTACTTGGATGCTCGATCAGATCGTAATGAAGATTGGAAATCGCATTTTTCCGCGGTTTTCGAGCAGAATGGCGGCTTTGACATCGTGATATCGAATCCACCTTATCTTTCATATTATAGCAACACGCGTAGCCGGTTATCGCCGGAAGAACGACAGCACGTGAAACAATCATTCAAGTCGGTGCTCAAGCCTAACGACCGGATCAATGCCATGAACTTATTCATCGAAAAAGGGATCGACTTGTTGAAACCTGGAGGGGTTCTTTCATACGTGGTAAACAAGACCGTTAGCGTGCTTCCTTCCTACGAACCCATCCGGAAGTTCTTGCTCGACCACGTGGTGCTGGATTACATTTTCACGGACCTGGATTTTTTCGACGCAGTCGTCGATTGCATGGTCTTACAACTCCAAAAATCAGCACCACCGACTAATTATCAGCTGCAATGGTGCTCGCTACGGGGAGAATCGCTAGAAAATGAATCACTAACCACCTTCTTCTCGCGGCTTTCCGATGCAGTCCGCATCGCGGAATTTAAAAAACACCGGAAACTCGAATTTAACCACTCGCGGCATGAGGCGACGCTTGAAAAAATCGAGCAATCCCCGCTCAAGCTGCGGGACATCGTGACCATCAATCGCGGGGTCAACATCGGGGGATGCAGCGAGCATTTTCTTGCTGCGGAAAAAATCGATGCCCGGTATGAAAAAATCATTCTCGATGCCAACTACATCGGACGATACCGGTATTGCTGGGATGAATCCCAGGGCTATTTCATCTTTGATGCTGCCAAGGAGCAGACACTGCGATCGCAAGGAAAGACGCTCGTGCTCGGGAATCCAGCGAGATACGAGCGCGAGAAGCTTTTCATCCCTGAGGCAAGCCAGTCTCTGATGGCGGCTTTCGTTCCCGATCTGATGTATTCTGCCTATGGCATTCTTGTCGGAACGAATGAGCAAGATGCCGGCGAACTGAAATGCTCGTGCGCGCTGCTTAACTCGCGAATCTTCACGTTCTACGCTATCGAACGGCAAATCTTGAGAAAAGGTAAAAAAGCAACGCCCCACGTGGGGGTAAAAGGCTTGAACGATATGCCCGTTCCTTGTATTGAACGCGATGACTCGAGGCGGGTCATTTCGAAAGTGGATCATATCTTGGCCATCACGAATAGCAAAGATTACTCCAAGGATTTTAACATGCAAGAGCAAGGGCGTGGCATGATGAATGAACTCGACGATGACCTTATGGAATTGTATGGAATGGACGATGGTGAAAAGGAATCAATTCGGCGTGCCACTGATTCGCTCTTCAAATAATTTTAATATGACCAATAGAGTTTGCAGATTAAGAATGCAATTCACGTCACTATATCTATGTAGATTTAAACTCCGACAAGCGCATCCAACGGGGAAATCCATATAAAAATGATTGAGAAAAAGTGTATAAATTCAAATGTAGAATGTTCAAGTATGGAAAGGGAATCGATAAACACGGATAGCATTGATAAGGAAACGGCAAAGATCGTATGTACCACGTGCAAGCAACCCATTTCGGCTCGATTGGCATCACGGTGCATGGCCTGTGGCGAGCCAACATGCAGTAGATGCTCAATCGCCGGATTTTGCAAGGAGGACATTACCCGGCTGGAGATTCCCACAGGAGAGCACCTCGTGGCGATCGACCATGCCATGAAACATTCAAAGCACGCGTCGATTGCCACCACCGTCGCAGCCATTGGACTCGTCTACTGCTTTCTCATCCTGATATTCACGAACATCGTGGATATTTCGTGGTTTTCTGTACGCGGCAGCTTATTCTTGTTACTCCTGCTGCTATGCATTCCGTTTACATTGCTTATTCTCGTCCAGTACCGCTTTGTCCGCAATTTTAAGAATGCAATCCATACCCGGGATGACGTCCTCCGCGACTCAAACGTCAACCTCAATTACCCACCACGCAAGGGCTACCCGGGACGAGATGGCAAACTTGTCACGTACACGTGCGCCGCATGCCATGGTCCTGTTCATGTGAACCACGCGACTTGCGCGATCTGTTACGTGGCGTTGTGTCCCAAGTGCGTGTCCCAAGGACTTTGCCCGGGGCATGCTGCAGCTCTCTCGACCGAAGAAAAGGAGCAATTAACCAAAAGCGGGGAGTTTCCTTCACGAATAGCACTGTACACAATGCCGCTCATGGTCGTGGTGCTTGGGTTAATGAGTATAAGCGACGTCTTTGATCTCCCAGTGATTTTTATGGTATTCCCGATTCTCCTCTTGGCCGCGTGGTTCTTGAAAGTATTTTCAATCATGCATTCCAGGCAGATGTTGCGGAATAAATATAAAGGAATATCTACTGAAACGAAAACTTCTTGAGAGACAATGGAAAAATCAAGGAACAATTCCGAGCTGCTGAATTGGATGGCCAGTGGATCGAATCAATTGCCTTGTCCACGAACTCGCTTTTTAAATAATTCTTGCATATAAAGCCAAGCTGGTTGATTTTGGATGAACTGTTCGATCTTTTTGAAATGGGCGTCAATCAACAAGCTTGCCATTGTATTTCTGATGGAAGCCAGTGTCTCGTCGTCATTTTCACCATCAGGATTTATCCTTGCAGCGAGATTTGCGACGGCATTGACCAATCTAGTATCTTGGTTTAAAATCAAATAATGCTCGAAAATCAATCCATCAAGGATGACCTTGTCGAAAAATTTTACCAAATCCTTCTCGACATCATGATGACTTTTCAAGAACAAGATATAATCGACGATTGCCGCCACGACATCTTGGATTTGCGGCGAAGCTTTCTTGATAGGAAGCATTTCGAGAAACGTCTTGCTCACGTTCACGGTGAGCGTCGATTTATTACTAAAATTAAGCAAATAATACGCGTTCAAGAGTGTAGAGTTCAAGCAAGCGAGGATGTATTTGTAGCTGTACGGGACTTGATCGACCGACGGTGAATCCTTCAAGATTAAGGCATTGATCGACGCGAACACGTAAAATTGCTGATCATCGTACGCCACGCGCAAGGGATATGCCCCGCCGCCGATTCTCTGCGCGAGCAACTTCACGGGTGCCTCGTGAACGTGAACTGGGCGAGCCCGGTGTAATTTTACTGGATCATAAATGATATATTGACCAGAACGCCAGTGAATGGCGTACCGGTCAATGTCCTTACCCCTGAGCATTTTCCTCGCCATGGGATTCGTGGCATCGGTCGTGAACAATCCATCGCCTCGTCGCGTGACAAGGCCCTCGATGATCTCGCTCGTGATTTCGCCTAATTCGAACGAATCTTCCTTAATCGATCGTGATATGGCAGCGAAGTCATCGGTCACGTGGATATCGAAGCAAAACGCGGGATTTTCGAGAAACCGTGCTTGATCGATAGGGTGGTGTTGAAATTTCCCGCCAAGCAAGTCAACGATGGCATGCTTCACGAGCAACATGTTAGAGGCTTCGTTTGTCAACTTCTTTTCGAGCATCATTATGATGGTTGACGCCGTGACATCAGTAAACACGCCACCTTCGAGGTCAACGATCTCCTTGATGAATGCCTTGTCAAGGATGAATTGCCTGAGCGTGTCATTCGTCGTGGTGCGCAATATCGTGTTGGGCACGATGAATCCTAGCATGCCATGATCCTTGAGCAAGCTCATGGCTCGAACGATGAACAAGCCATACATGTTCATTTTTCCTGCCTGCCTTGCCTTTCCCCTCACGGATGTGGAATAATCCGGGAGATACCACGTTTTATAGCATGCCGTTTCGAGATCGGAGAAACTCGATCCCCTGGTGAACACGTATGGCGGATTTCCGATGATGATGTCGAATCCACCTGGATATACTAATCGCCAATGAATCGGGCGCATTTGTTGTAATAACGCTAGATCAGCAAATGCCGCAATCCCGTGCTCCCGATACAATATTTCCGACAATCGATCATTGGTAGCTTGAACGGTACCTGGTTCTTCGATGTTTTCATCCAGCCAGCCAATGAGCGCGTTGCCGGCCTGAATATTAGGAGATAATTCGAAACACGTGATCACGTCATTGTCGTTGATGGTAACGCCTTTCAAACTTGCCAGCGCCCACAACCATAATCGTTGCTTCACGATGAGGACGGCTGTATCCATGAGATCCGTGCCGTGAATGGTTCTTAGTAATATATCGTTCCGCAGTTCGTTACAAGCAATGGTTATATCGAGATCAAGCAATGCCAGCAACTTTTTCTTGGTGAGCATTAGTTCATTAGCCATAATGACCAAGAATTCGCCCGTGCCACACGCGGGATCGAGTACCTTCAATGTATCACAGTTATTGAGGGCTTTTTTCAAGATTTCGGTATCTTCACGTGTGATTGCATCCAACGGATCGGAAAAGTCCGATGCTTGCTTGCCGAGGAGGAAAGATTGCAATATTTCCTTGCAGATATACCGCGCGATGTCACGCGGCGTGTAATAAATCCCCTTCTTCTTTCGAGAATCACCCGGTTCCTTGAGCGCGAAAAAATCAGCAAGAATTGCTGGCGTGATGATTTTATAACTCTCAAGGTCATCTGGAGAAAATTCATCTATGCACCATTGAAATTCATTCAATGCTTCAAAGATTGCATGCCCATTTTCTTGATCAATTTTGAATAGGTTCGGGACAGATTCGGCATTGTGCCATGAGTTCAACAACGCGATATTCAAGCGGTTGCATCGCACGTCGTGGCCATTAAATTCGACGTGATCGGTACCGCTGCCTTCAATACATTCGACAACTGCAATAAAATTATCGACAAGATTGCCATCATTCAAGCAATCATCAGAAAAAAGCTCGGATCCCGAAATTGTCTTGCCATCGATTTTCACAAGCCCGGCATCGCATAAGAAATACACGATCATAATATCTTGAAAGAGCTGGTACTCGGCCTGGTCAAGGATGTCGTCATTAACATCTCTATCAGGATGTTCGATAACATTGGCTCGAATATACTCGAGCCGGTTATACAACTCGTGGATCTCGTCGTTCGATTGCCGCAATCACATCATCGCTTGAATGATGTTTTCCCAGTTGAAATTTTATATAGTTGGCGGTCGCTGTGAAACCAAACGCGGGCATGCAACACGATCTGGGGGCGCTCGATCTGGTTTGCGATCAAATCGCTTAACCTCGTCATGAAACACGAAGAAATTGAGCCCGATGCTTGTTAATTTCAAAGTAGTTAAGTAAGCTCATTTACAAATATGAACCCGTAACGGGTGAAAAGATAATGGCATCATTACGGTTTTATGGAGGCATTGAAGAGATTGGAGGGAATAAAGTCCTCCTCGAGGGAGATGACGCGCGGATATTTCTTGATTTTGGTAGAAGCTTGGGTTATTACAATAAATTTTTTGCTGATTTTTTGCAATCGAGAAGCAAGAGCAGTGTCAGGGATCTCGTTAAGCTGGGTGGACTTCCTCGCATTGATGGCATATACAGGGATTCTTCGATTAACACGTGGATCGATCCTAATGGGTTGGACCATGATAAGGATGTAGAATGGAATGCATTTATTCAAGCAAAAGATTATTTCACAGCGGACGGATTACTCAGTGACGAAGCATGGGCTAAAAATAATGGCGGAAATCAATTCATATCGGCGATTTTTGTATCCCATGCGCACTTTGATCATATCCAGGATGTTAGTTACTTGAGCGAGAAAATTCCAATTTATTGCTCTGAAAAAACGGAATTGATGGCTCGAGTTATAAGCGAGGTATCCAATCTCAAGAGTAGTATCGAATTCTATTACTATCGAAATCCTGAAATCGAATATAAATCGGCACATAATCGAACATTATTTCCTGGCACGCCAGAGATTAAGGCTAAAGAGGAAAAAATCAACGTTACGATTCCAAAAATTAATATGGAATTCACGATCGATAATCCCAAAGGAATTAGAGATTACAGGACTTTAAAGGATCAGGATTCCGTCCAGATAGGTGATATCAAGGTAAGGTTAATTGAAACTGACCACTCGATTCCAGGTTCATGTGCCTTTTTAATTACGGTCGACGGAAAGAATATCTTATACACGGGGGACATTCGTTTTCATGGCGCATCTGGGTTCACCATCGATGCTTTTTGCGAGAAAGTGAACGCGCCGGTTCATACCTTGATCATCGAGGGCACGCGAATTGATGAACCCAACATCATTTCGGAATTAGATGTTGAAAATGACATGAAGGACGAGATGCAAGGAGCGGAGGGCTTGATCCTCGTCGATTTCAACTGGAAAGATATTGCTAGATTCGAAACGGTTAGAAAAGCGGCAATTGCAAATGGGCGTACCTTGTTGATTCATCCCAACCTCGCATTTTTACTTCATGAACTCTATTTGCAAGAACCGGATAAGTATCTTGATCCTGCAACGCTCGACGGCATCGCCGTTTACGTGAAACGTCAAGAAAGCTATCTTTATTCAAAATCAGATTATAAAACAACCGATGCGGGATATTTGGAGGAATGGGGTTCAACAGTAGCGAAAGATAATTTAAATCTCAAGAAAATCAAGGATAAAATCGACAAGGGGGACCAAATAACTCCTGACGAGCAAAATGCATGGGAATGGGCAATGCACCATTATAATAAAGGCATTCGAGCTTACAAGGTGCGAAGTAACCCGAGCGAATATGCGATGCTGTTTTCATTTTGGGATCTAAACGAGCTCTTCGATTTGTCGGATGAGAGTGTGGACTTGCACGGGGCTAAATATATCAAGGCGTCTTGTGAACCCTTTAACGATGAAATGATTGTTGATGAGCAGAAACTCATTCGTTGGCTTGACCATTTTCAAATTCAATATACGCAGGATGTCTCGAAATTTAATGGAGAACCCATAATCAAGCGAAATCATGCTTCAGGCCATGCATCCCGACCAGAATTAAAAGAACTGATCGAGAAAATCGATCCGCTTGAATATATATTCCCTATTCACACTCTATATCCCGAAGAGTTCAAGAATCTTGTCAAAACCAGCGCAAAAATCATAACCAGCATTACACCTGGTAAAGAATACAAGGTTTAAAGGTTAAAAAACCTACATGTGAATGGAATACGATGCTTGGAAATGAAGTTAGAGCAGAACGCTGCCTTCTCATTCTGGAACCAACCTCTAAGCGGGTGAACATAGCCAAGGGAAGGACGGTTTACGATGCGTTACTCGCACTAAATTTTCCGATCGGGGCATTTTGCGGTGGGAAAGGAACGTGTGGCAAGTGCAAGATCAAGCTCGTCGACACGGAAGTCAATCTATCTCCGCCTACCGATCAAGAGATAAAAAAACTGGGAAAGCAAGCAATCGAGGACGGGTATCGCCTCGCGTGCCAGTCATGCATTCTGGGTGACAGCCGGATATATCTTACCGACACCTTGGTTCCCAAGGGAAATCGCATCCTCGTGGATGCAGATATCTCGGCCCTCGGCATCTCGGCCGAGGGTGACATTGATCCATTTGTCATCGCGAGACAAGTCTCCGTGCAAAAAGCATCCCTTGATGCCCCGACCGCGGATTTCTCGCGCTTGTTAAAAGCCTTGAATGTCGGCGAAGTATGCAGGCTCCAAGCTAGCATCGATGATGCAGGTCTCGATCTGTCCATGAAAATGCCTGAAATCCTTCGAGAGAAGAAGGGTGCCGTCACCGCTTTTTTCCAGCGATCATTGAATGGGCATGACGATTGCCTGTTCGACATCAGCCCGGGTAATGCCTCGACCGCCGTGTTCGGCCTGGCCGTTGACATCGGCACGACGACCATAGTCGGTTATTTGATCAACCTGGTCACCGGGGAGATCGTTGCCATTTCAGCCATGCTCAACCCGCAAGTCGCGATCGGCGAGGACGTGGTGTCCCGCATCACCTACGTCGTTCGCAATGATGGCTCGTCGAAAGCGCAGTCGCTCGTGACGGGCGCGTTGAACGACATCATCGCCGACACGTGCGAGAAAGGCGGCATTTCGCCGATTGATATTAGGGATGTCGTCGTGGTCGGGAACACGGCGATGCATCATTTATTCTTCGGCTTGCCACCAAAATACTTGGCCGTGTCACCATTCACGCCGGTGTTCAAGGCCCCCGCGAACGTGCGGGCAGGAAAAATTGGCTTGTCGTGCAATCCGAACGCTAACGTGTATTCACCACCCGTCATCGCCGGGTACGTCGGAACCGACACGATCGGGTGCATCGTCGCGTCGCGCATCGACCAATATGACAAATACACGTTACTCATTGATATCGGCACCAACGGGGAGCTTGTTCTTGGAAACAAGGATGGCATGATCACGGGCTCTTGTGCCGCTGGCTCGGCACTCGAAGGTGCTCAAATTTCCTCCGGGATGCGGGCCGCGGAAGGCGCCATCGAGGCGGTGCGCATCGACCCCGAAACGCTCGATCCACAATTGCAGGTGATAGGTGCCACGGTACCCATCGGCATCTGCGGATCGGGCATCGTCGACGTGGCGGCGGAAATGTTGCGTTCACGCATCATCACGAGGAGCGGCAGATTCAACACGCGGTCAGATGATATAATGCAAAACCCGAGGATCGTCAAGAAGAATGACGAGTTTTACTATGTCTTGTTTGACCCGGCCAGAGACGAAAACGCGATACAAGATTTCGATGGTACGATTCCTGCCGACGCGGAAACCATCACGATATCGCAAGAGGATATCCGGCAACTCCAACTCGCGAAGGGCGCGTTTCTCGTCGGGGCCCTGCTCTTGCTGGATCAAGATGGAAAGCAGCCATTGGATATCGAGCAAGTCATCCTCGCGGGGGCATTCGGGAGTTACATCAACAAGAACAACGCATCTTTCATTGGTCTTTTCCCCGAGGTGCCCCAAGATCGCATTTTCCAGATTGGCAACGCAGCGGGCCTTGGAGCCCAGCTTTGCTTGAAGAGCATCAACGCCCGAAAACTTGCCAATGAAGTCGCTTTCCGAACGCGATACCACGAGATCTCGACATCACCCTCGTTCCAGGTGGAATATGCTCATTCCTTGTACTTCCCCCACTTCAAGTTAGATCAATTTCCATCGTTCTTGAAAGATTACGAGGCAATTCCGCTCCGATAACGGTACATTCAATGTAAAAACCTTAAGTGTGGCTTGGTTTTCTCATTAATCAAGTTACATCAATCGAGCCACGTGTTTCTACCATGGAAGAATTCGAATCTGCTGATGCCGTTATCGATGCTATCGTCAAGGATATTCAACATCATCTCGAAAAAAGCAATCTTTCTTACAAAAACTTGAAAGTACTAGTTACTGGCGGTGCTGGCTTCCTTGGGAGCTACATATGCCAAGTCCTTGTTGAACAAGGGGCAAAAAAAGTATTGTGTTATGATAACTTTTCATCCGGCAAGAAAGAAAACATCGAAAAGCTACTCGATCGCGATAATTTCGAATTTCATTTTTACGATGTTTCCGAGCCCTTCAACCCTGAGGAAAACGTCGACATCGTCATGCACATGGCCAGCCGTGCATCGCCGTTCGAATTCGAGCATCATCCCATCCAGATCTTGAAATCCAACACGCTCGGCACCATGAATGCACTAGAAGTCGCCCGGATGTACGACGCAACCTTTTTTTACACGTCGACCAGTGAAGTGTATGGTAATCCAGATTCCAACAATGTACCAACTCCCGAGACCTACTGGGGGCACGTGAACCCGGTAGGCCCGCGCAGCTGCTACGATGAAGCGAAGCGGGCAGGGGAGGCATATGTGAAAGCCTACGAGCTCGAATATGACATGCCAATACGGATCGCGCGCATTTTTAACACGTATGGCCCTCGAATCCGCGGCGGGCCGCTGTTTGGCCGCGTCGTGCCGAACTTTATCGAACAGGCATTGCACAATGAAGACATATCCGTGTTCGGGGATGGACAGCAAACCCGGAGTTTCACGTTCGTGAGCGACGAGATCGAGGGCCTCTTGCGCTTGGCACATCCTGACATTCCTGCGAGGGGCGAGGTCATCAACGTAGGCAATAACCAGGAAAACACGGTCGAGGAACTCGCGAAATACATCATCGAAATGACCGGTTCATCATCGGAAATAAAATATTTTGCACTACCAAAGGATGACCCAGTACGGCGCTGCCCTGTCTTGGATAAGGCGAAGAATATTCTCAATTGGGAACCCCGCACGTCGCTCGAGGAGGGTTTGCGGTACACGATCGCCTGGTTCAAGTACACGCTAGTTTGACTTGCAAAATAGAGCCGGGAATCACGAAGGATCTTTAATTTTTGCCAGCTTTAAAAGTTGGCTTCAAAAAAACGTGTTGAAACATGAATAGCAGCGATGATTGGGATTCTGAGTATGATAGCGGAAATTTTAAGCATTGGGAACATGAATATCCTTCCCCCGAGATTGTTGCATTGGTTGCATTCCAAGCCTTCGACAGAAACGCAAGGATATTGGATGCGGGATGTGGAGGCGGGTTGGATGCCATCTTTTTGGCAAAATGCGGGTTCACGGTAATTGGAGTCGATTTCAGTGCTGCCGCCCTTCGAATTGCCGACAGAAGAGCACGCGAAGCGCACGTGGAAGTGGATTGGCGTCGGGGAAATATTCTAGCCGTGCCAGTGGATGACGAAAGCATTGATGTCGTTACTGATCGCGGGTTATTCCACGTTATTGAAGATCCTGACCGTCCGAGATACGCTTCTGAAATGTTTCGCGTGCTGAAATTGCACGGGCGATTAATCATTCGAGGGGCAAGCGAGGAAACTGCCAAGGATCGATTTAATCCCGTGACAGAAGATGCGGTTGACACCAATTTTTCTTCCTTAAAGTTCAAAAAAGGCCCTTTTTTGCCAATTCCGCTATTTTCGGTGGCGGGCACAATGGATGCAAGAATTGTTATACTTGAAAAAGTGACCAAGTAAAAACAAAAGGATTTCGTGCTTCAATCCATAAACATGATAATAACCAGAGCTGGAAATCATTCCCGGATAGTTTGTTCTTTACCGGATTTAAAATTTCGGTATTTTCATGGCCTTGATGATGTCCAGACTCTCGAATTTTTTCAAGATATCCATGATCTCGGCCTTTGTTTTTCCCAATTGCTTGGAGATCGCGAGGGGGCTCATCATCGCCCCATCAAGGAGCACGCCAACTTGATACTCATCGTTGGAAATGACACCCATGGCATTGATCCGCTGCAGTGTCTTCAAGGGAACTTGGAGTCTCGGGAATATTTCTGCTATTTTGCCATCGTGGAACACCATCTCGATATCGGGAATGAACGCCTTGAACATGCTTTTATCGGCATGTATCCGAAATTCCTCGATGTTCACCTGATGCTTCTTCCAGAATCGCTCCCCGATGCGCTTGGCAGCAGCGATGATCACGTCAGTATCATCATCCGGATCGGATATAGTGGACACTAGCACGCGGGCCTCGGGATCGTAATGCATGGTAATGGTCGAATTTTCGGCTAACAAAATTCGGTTCATGTTTGAAACATCACGGCCTTTCCGCATTGCCGCTTGCACTTCATCGATGAACGTGTTGATTGATGAGAAAAACTCGGCAAGATTTGCATCTATCAAATCTTGCTGGGTTGCTGGCTTCTTTAGCGGCTGGAAGATTTTCTCCAGGAGCAATACGGCATTATCAGCATCAATTAAATAAATGGAATAAATCATGAAAAAAGACCGGCCGTGCTTAAAGATCGTCATGCCGTCCAAGTGTAATAATCTTATTCCATCAACGAACGATAAGACGTGGAGAGAATCGGGGTGAATTGTTTTTTTTTGTGGTCGCGGTAATTTTTTATGTGCGTCCTGGCTTGTCAATGACGATTACCATGATTAGAAAAACCAAATTAGCATTCACCTTGTTGTATGTCTCCTCGCTGGTCGTGAGCATCGCTGCATTTCACGGAGCAGCGGGGACTTCGATTGGCCCGAGCTCGTATTATGGCCCGCCGGCCGCGAATGCGTATAATTATGGAATTAACACGACATACTTGTACACCTATAATTTCTCGGCAACAAACCATGATTCTAGCCCGCAAAACAAGAAATTATGGATCCCGTCCTTGTCGAATCGAACGTTGTTGGACTCGTCTGGCAAGATATACCAGCAACAATGCAAAATCCTGTACGAGCATAATGACAGCCTGGCCTCCAAGAAGGATTTCAATCTCACGAGCGATGCGAACGGAAACAGCATCTATTTTTTCAACTTTACTGTTCCAGGTCATGGCACGTGGTCGTTCGATCTCAAGGCTAATTTCACGTTGCGTCAGATCACGTGGAATCCAATGCCAGGCATCACAATGGCGTCGTATAACAAATCCGATCCAATGTACACGCTCTACACGAAGGCTGAAACGCAGATCAACAAATCATATCCAGCTATCGCATCCGAAGCAGCGTCGTTGAATACATCAAACCCGTATGCGACGGTAAAGAAAGTGTATAATTTTGTAACGAGTTATTTGACGTACAATTACTCGATGACAGGTGATTACGGCGCCGAGTATGCCATCGACCATCATTATGGCGATTGCACGGAATTTTCCTATCTCATGACCGCGCTATTGCGGGCTTGTGGAATCCCTGCCCGCGTCTTGCGTGGCATCGTAATCGCTAGTTCCACGGGCGATACCGCGAGTCCGAATTTCCAGGCACCCGTTGGCACGAGCTGGACGTTCACGGGCATGTACGACGGCTCGACCAACAACGATAACTCGACTGGCCACGCATGGTGCGAGTACTTCATTCCTGGACAAGGTTGGATCATCGCAGACCCGACATGGCACCTGGCTGACAATTACACGGCAAAAATCGATAATGTCCACGTCCCGTTCATGGTCAATCTCTGGATCGGCAACAGCAGCGGCCCTTATCCGGTTTTACCAAATGGCGGCGGGGTTACCAATCCCACGAATGACATTTCGTTTATCCCGTATCCTATGTACGATAGCGACCCCTTCCGGTATGATATCAGCTCAAAATTTACCGTGATACAACAAGAAATTCCTCCGCAGTGCGATATCATTTGCTGGTTAACGCACAATCTGTATCTGGTCCTTGGCATCATCATTGTCATCGCAATCATTGCCGTGGTTGCGTACGTGGCTAGTAAGCGAAGATCGAAATCATCAGAAGCTCACTATTACCAGCGCGCCAATTTCGGATGAGAACGAGTAAAAAAGGAAAGGATATTGCGTGTTTCTTTATTTTTCTATTTTTGATCCGAGTTTATGCAAGTCCTCTTGCATCTTCTTGATCGATTTTGAGGCTACCAGGTCCTCGAGGTCTTGTTTTTCCTTGGCGATGGTGTCCGCGATTTTTTGGACATTTTGCTTGAAATCGGTTCTCATGCCTTCCATATCCTTGCCGAGTTGCTGGATCTGGTTGCTGACATGTTCTTGCATTTGTGCATCGAACTTTTCGATACTTGCATCCACAGATTCGTTCACGTGGGAAAGCTGATCTTGGATCTTTTCCTGGATGCTATCCGCCATGGAATCAAGCTTGGATTCGACGCCAGAAACCACACCTTGCACGTTCGAGAGCGCTTCGTCCATCTCCCATTCCAATGCCAAAAGCTGGCTGGTCATTAACTCGGATTTTTCGGTCAACGTGCTCATGGCGCTTGTTGTCTGGTCAATTTGTTCCTTGAGCGCCACGAGTTGCTCTCCCACGCTCGCGTCTTGACCATCGAGCCGTTCCTGAACCTGCGCTGCGAGCGTCGCGTTGCTGGATTCCACGATTTTTTTCAAGTGGTATTCATTATCGGCGAGCTGGGCTTTCGTCCATTCATTGACCGCTTTCATGGATTTTTCGAGGGTTCCAGCGATGGAATAAATGCTGCCAAGCGTGAGCTTGTTGGTGATCACGAGTTTTTCCGCCGTGGATAGCAACCACTTGTTCATCGACGAAAAAACATAAGGAATGAACGCCGAATACCATTCCTCGATTGCCGGATTCATGTCAGCAGCGAGCTTGCCCACGACCGAGGTACCAAGCACCTTTTCGATGAGCGATTCTGTGCTTTTCGTGATTTTATCGAATAGGGCATCGAGATCGAACGGCGGAACTTTCTCGATTTGCGGCGTCGCGCCAGGTAGCATGAGATGCGCGAAGATGGATGGCACCTCCCCGATTTCCGATGTAAAAATCTGGTTACCCTCGATGCGTTCGACGATGTTTTGCACCAGGTAGACCACGTTCATGACATCCTTTGAAAACTTTGTTTTATCGAAATCCACCTCGTGGTACTTGCTATCAGGCGTCGCTTCATCGAGACGGAATATCTTGAACCCCAGCTGCTTGTGCGGCACCATCTTCGTGTGGTCAAACACGATGGCGATGCTTTGCGGATTTGGCCCTTGAAAGCCGACATGATTGGTGACGTCTGTCGGCGATAAAAAGAAATCAAGTCCTGGATGGGAATGATACCAGCCAACGATGAAATACCCTTTCATCTGAGGCGTTTCCTCGGCTTTCTGGTAGAGCTGCTCGTCAAATTCGGCGGCTCGAACGTAAGCCTCGGCATCAAACACGACCTCCACGTCCTTCCCGTGCTGGATGGGAACTGCATCGTAAACGTGAACTAGATTTTCATTCTCTAATTTTCCGACAAGCCACCCGTAAACTTCTACCCATGAATCCTTGCTGATGGTGCCAGATGCAAAACGAAGCACGTGGAGGAGCGCTTTCATATATGCTTCTGGTTCGAAAATCACGGCGGGATGCTTTTTCTCCGGTTTTTTCTCTTTTTGCTGCTCATTCATGATGGCACACGGGTCATCTGTTAGCAATAACATTTTTCTCAGCACATAAAAAACTCGCGTTCCCAGAAAATCAAGCGTGAAATCCGTAACGAAATCAATCGTCCCGAGCATGGAGGATTCGAGCTAGATAGGGCACGGGATTGATCGGCTGACGAAAATTTGAGAAACATCGTCTATCATGCAAGAGGCCATCATGAAACCTCGTGATGATCGACATTGGGCCAAAAAAAAAGATACAAAACGCGTGTTTTTTTCCAATAACATCCAGGACGCCGTTGTTTTGTAATTTCAACAAAATTTTATACTAGAAACTTCATTGACAATCTTGCGGTGAGACGTTTCCGCGATTCGATCGAAACCGGTGGGAATCATGAGCACGATCATCATCTGCCCGAGTTGTGGTTCGCAGTTCCAAGAAAAATCTGCACGGGGTAATCGCGCGATAAATTGTCCCCGCTGCGGATTCCCGATCCCCCCGGCCTCGCAAGCCTCGGGCGCGCGCAAACCTCCCGCGCAAAAGCCAGCGAGCCTTCCAGAGTTCACGGATCAACCAAATCCATTCGCCGCCGTGCCAAGCCAGCCCAGGCAAAAACCATCTGCAAAACCGGCAAATATCCCTTTCACTTCACCGGGATCGCCACCGGTACGGCCGGCTCCCGCGTCCCAACCTGCACCGGTTCAGTTCAGGCCGGCATCAAGCGGTCCATCACGATCAGCACAGCAAAAACCGGTTTCGAAGCAAACACAATCAACTAAAACGGAAGCTGTTACTCCAGCACAAGCTTCACGAGCTTCGCCATCAAAACCGAAGAACTTGACGCCCATCGGCGAGCTCGGCAGCGATGCTGCCAAGCCTAAACCGCAACCAGCTTCCGAACAACGCTCGCCACGGCCGATACCATCGATCGTGATTCCGGGATCAGATTCAGCTAAAACCACGAGTCCAGGACAAAAGCAAAAGCAACCATCCATTTCAGTCGAGGACAAGAGGCCCGCTGGAAAGCTAAGCAATCCCATGCAACTACGCGGGGCGCCAACTGCTGAACCTCGACCGGTGAAAAAAAATCTAGCCAGGGCTTCAGAACAAGGGCTTGAGAGTGGTGGAGGGCACGATTCCCTGGAGAAAACCATGAAACGCGAGCTCGGCATCTTCAAGGATCAAATGGACGTGTTGCCGAAAAAACCCGTGAAAAAGAAAGTAGTTGCGCAGCCTCAGCAAGAATTACCATTCAAGGAACCGGATAACTTGAATGACGTGCTCAGGGAACTCATCAAGATCGATCCCGTCATCAAGGCATCGGCCCTCGTGAAGCGCGATGGTACTATCATAGCCTCTGCCATATCTTCCACGTTCTCCGACTCCCTCATTTCGATAATCTCCACGACCGTGACAAACATCGCCAAGGACATCATCTTCGCAACCGAGAGCGGGGAATTGAAATTTATCAGCATTGGAGGTACCAATGGTATTGTTCACCTCGCTCCTATTTTTGCCGATATTTTCCTCGTGATCCTCACCGGCGCGAACTCAAAGCAAGGCATCATCACGGTGATCACGAAAAATGTCGAGAAGGGCGTCAAGAAATATTTAAACCTTTGAATTCAATGAATAATAATCATTGGAAAGAAAGGGGAGATAATCATCGGAAAGAAAGGGAAGCCACTCCGGGAACTAGCCAATATAGCTCCAGGAGATCACGTACTTATCGAGGCTGAACCAAATCAGCTCGTGATTAGACGGATTTTATCAATTAAGGAGTTATTGGGCCTTCCTCGAATAGCTTCCCAAACCGCACGCTCAATCGAGGCAGAACTAGATGAAGAAGCCAAGCATATGGAGGACACGTGATGGAAACGCGTCGCCCCTGTCCTTGACCTGGCCTATGTCCTTCCGTTGTTCGGCATCGATGTAAAGGAGCTCGTATCATCTGCCAAGAATTCCAACCTTTTGGAGAATATGAAGATCTACTCGACTGTTTGATCGCTTCTTGTATCATCGCAATGAATGGCGTGTTTATGACCGAAGATGAGGATCTCGTGAAAATCCTTATCGAAAATGATTTTATAAAAAAGGATGCTTGCAATAAATGGACAATGGCCGTGCCATTGCTGCGGGATAATCCCGCGTGAGAAAATTAAAAACCTTTTGACCATTGAGATCGCGATTATCTCAAGTTCGACAGGCCGTTTTAACCGGAATCTTCTTAATGGAAACGCGTCCTCCGTTCTTTAACCAACAACATTTTTGATTCATGTGCAAGACTACAACGCGGATTTTCACATTCATGGGCCTCGATCCATTGGCGTGAGCAAGAACATGGATTTGCCCAACATGGTGCACGGTGCCAGCCAGAAAGGATTGCAACTTGTCGCGACGGGCGATTGTTTCCAACCCGATTGGTCAAGATACTTGAAAGAGAACCTCGAACCCGTGGCAAGCGGTTTCGTTTACAAGAACGTGCATTTCATCCTCCAGACCGAGGTCGAGGATAAGGAATCCGTGCACGAGATCATCCTTTTCCCTGATTTCGACACGATCGAGGCAATCAAGAAGCAATTCAAGCCGAGCTCGTCAAACATCGATCACGAGTGGGGCGGCCGCCCGCGCGTCAACCTATCACCCGAGGAAATCGTGGAGATCGTGGTGGGTTCGGGCGGCCTTGCCGGCCCGGCGCACGCGTTCACCCCGTTCAAATCGATCTTCAGGCAAGGTAAATTCGATACCCTTGAAGCAGCTTATGGAAACCAAGCAAAGAACGTGCATTTCCTGGAACTAGGACTTTCAGCGAACACGGATTATGCTGATCGGATAAGCAACTTGCACCGGCTCACGTTCATGACCAACAGCGATGCGCACGCCCCGTCGCCCGTGTCTTTAGGCCGGGAATTCAACACGTTTTCCGCCGAAGCACCGACCTTCGAGGAAGTCGAGCTTGCCATAACGCGAAAGGAGGGAAGGGCATTCACGCGCAATGTCGGTTTCGATCCTCGCATGGGCAAGTACAACGTGCTGTTTTGCAAGGCTTGCCGGCGCCGTGTCATCGTGGAACACGTCTCGACCGCTGCTCACGTCGCTAATTTGCTCGGAAGCGACAAGTACGATGCCGAGTTCATACACCACGCCGTGTTATCCGATACGGAGTACATGACCTACATTACCAAGGTCAATGCAGGAAAGATCACGTGCCCGGCTTGCACGGCTGATGGAAAGAAATCGAAGATCAAGCTAGGCGTGTCTGATCGTGTCAGGCTTCTGGCTGATCTTCCGGAAAATGACCACCCGAATCATCGTGCTAAATATGTCACGATCGTTTCCCTAGTGGAAATGCTGCGTGTTTCGATGCATCTCGGCTCCAAGACATCGAAATCGCTGGAGAGGATATACGACGCCATCATCGAAGTCTTCGGCACAGAAATACAATTGCTCTTAGATACGGATTTGCAAGATGAAAGATTTACCAGCCTCCAGGAAAATTACAAACGACGAAATCCCGAATTATTCAAAACCCTTGTAGATATCATCCAAGCATTTCGCGAAAACAAAGTTTCCTTCAAGCCAGGCGGTGGTGGCACGTTTGGCGAGCTGTTGTTCGAGGCTTGATCCAAGCGATGTTTTAAAGTTTCAAACCGAGATCCATAACCGTAGATGACCATGACCTATTTCAATAAATCGTACCAGGAGTATAGCAAGAACCTCACCATCTCCCAGGTTCCCGAGTATTTCGTGAAGAAGAAAGAGGAAGGCGACGCGAAGAAGGGGCGATATTACTTCGTCACGTCGAAACTTGATGATGTGTATGGCGAGATCGCGAACCTCGAAGTTTCGTGGGATGAAACAAACCCGGTACGGTATCACGTTGGCAAGGAAAGCACGCTCTTAATGAACGACATGACCGAATACGGCGCAGGCTTTTCAGAGAAAAAACTCTTGAAAGTGAATGGCCACGACGCGTACTACCTGGTTGGCGCGCGGAAGGAAATTAAAAAAAACCGGGTTTACATGACATCGAACGTGCTCGCTAATTTCTGCTGCCCGCAGACCAATCGCAAGTTCGTTATAAAAGTGAATGTGCACAAGGATAATTTTGCACCGATGGAGGAACACATCATCACGATCGTGATGGGCATCATCTGCCATTAAATCTCGTTATTTCAAGCAAGGTTTAACATCTCGTGGTCGGGAATGTCAAATTTCTCTCGCGATGCTGCTTTTTTCAGGAAAACCCAAGAACTCTACGATGAAATCGCACCAGAATTCGATCGCTCGCGTGGAAAAGAGCCATGGCACCCGCTCGTCCAATTCATTGAATTTAACAACATCGCCAATGAATTGGCATCCGTGCATTATTGCACGGCGATCATGGACGTTGGTTGCGGGAATGGACGTAACTTGCCATTGCTCGCCAAAACCTTCTCGAGAGCCACTTGCATTGGCATTGATCTTTCCAGCACATTGCTGATCACGGCAGGGCAATTCTGCAAGGATTTACCGAGGGCTTCCTTCGTGCAAGGTTCGATGACCCATCTTCCGTTTAGACAAGCTTCGCACGGCGTGATCGCATGCGTGGCAGCCTTGCATCACTCGCCTTCGAAAGAATCAATGGGCGCGACGCTCGATCAAATTCGCGACACGCTGAAAACAGGTGGCCTGATGTTTCTATCAACCTGGGCAAAGTGGCAACCGAGGTTTCGATGGCAAGTACTCAAGAATATCACGCTCTTGAAGCGCAGGCCGGGCCTCGTGAATGTTCCTTGGAAAGCAACGAGCGGAGGACCTGCACGAGACCGCCACTATTTCTTGCTAAGTCTTTCGGAACTTCGCAAGCTCGTGAACAAGCAATTCGCCGTGATCAACGCCACGATGCTTGGTGGGAAAGGGAATCGAGACAACATCTTCATCCTTGCGCGCGCAAGATAGTCCCCGCGTGTCATCACGGGAATCGAGCATGTGCCGAATTCAACATTTACTTCATTTCTTGGATAGAAAATTTTAGAAAAAGGAAAAGCCACGTGTCCAAATTCGGCACGGGCGGGGAGGTGATACACGCGGATGGTTGAGGGTTGGAAATGTGGTAAAAGTGGATGATAAGAATGGTAACAAGATAATGATCGTGATAGTGAGAAAAAATTGAATAGGAAAGGTTTGTCGTTGGTTGATATTATCTTGAGATCATGCGGATATGACTGTGCATAACATCTGGATATATCTGCCTGGATTTTCATTTACGAAACGCGCCCTTCAAAGCGCATAAACCCGACATTAAATGCCGAATGCTTCCCCGGATGAATGGGAACATCATCGAGCACACGTGAAGCCCGAGATTTAGTTAATAACCGGGCAACCGTCGTATCAAGATTTTTAAATTTATACTGCATTTATTACGTAGATTTAAGCGATAAATTAGCCAAGCTTGACAAGAATGTGCTGGTTGTCGGGGCGTGATGCTAGCATCCCGTTTTTCATGCGGGAATTGGCTAATATTGAATATACGACGTGTTTGGAGTAGAGGTGTAGACCATTCAGATTTTCGCAATCCTGGATTCCGGAGAGACGGAAGAAATCCAATCAGACCAGAGTGTTGCTGATATATTAAATACTACAGAATGCTATTTGTTGTTCGACGAGCTTGCGAAGACGATCTGGCTTTGGAAAGGATTGAAAGCTAAGATTCGAGCTAAGTTCATCGGCGCCAAGAAGAGCCAAGAACTCCGAGGCCAAGTAGGCTTGTCTAATAGAGTTGTGAGCATCGATCAAGGCGACGAGCCACCGGAATTTCTCAAGGCAATCGGTGCACCACCCAGCGCAGGCGAGATCATCGCAAAGGAGATGAAAGAGGAGACGATATCCTTTGCACCAAATGCCGATCAAGCGCCGCCATCATTTTCGACAAGTGCGGCCGCGGCTCCTGCGATGGAGGATGACGCCGAACCTGCACGACGACCTGCAGCACCGAAAGCGCAACCAAAGCAACAACCCAAGCCAGCACCAAAACAAGCACCAGCGCAGAAACCGGCTCGTACTGCTCCCGCGGCACAAGCTGCACGGTCAGCACCAGCCGCGGCTCCAGCCCCTGCACCTACGGTTGCTCCCGATGCGAACGTCGATTATGTTCTCGGAATTCTGTCAAATCTCAAGATTCCCGAGGGTTACCAGCGCGAGATGGTGATCATAGGCAATAGCGCGTATTCTGTCTCCGTGAAGGAACAAGTATTCCTCGGCAAGAAAAAGGTCGAACGGACCCTAGAGCCCATTGGTAGCTTACCCGAAGGCGTATTTTTCGCTGATGGGTATAGTCCACGCGTGCTCGTGGAAAACGGTGTTGTCTTGGCTATCGAGTTCTTGAAATCCGATTATGCGGAAGGCCAAGCCGAGGAACCTGTGACGCTCAAGGAACACATCAAGACCGATGATGCAAAGGAATTGATGGGAGCTTTTGGGATGAAGGTCAAGAAAAAATGATCTCCCAAATTTTCATGCTTTTTTAAGGGACTTACCGATACTCGGCAAGCCATTGCTTGATTTCATTCTCTTTTCTCCTTGTTATGTTTTTCTGCTCCCTGAAATACCGATTCATTTTATACAAGTCATTTTTTGATTGTTTCTTTCCTTCCACGAGTATCCTGAAAAAATCGACCAATTGAATTGCAGAAAAATTGCATATCTGGGCATACTCAAGTAATGGCCCATCCTCAGAAATGATCAAGGTGTTCGCATCCTTCGATCCATTGCTCAGTATGCTTGCATCTGCCGCGTCAAAATCCAAGGAACTTGCATCATCAAAGACCTTTTTATCTTTTACAGGAACAATTTTCGATCGTTCCCTAATCCAGATGGTACAATCATAATATTCCAGCTCGCTTAAAACGTCGTGCGTTATATTGACATCCGCAACATCGTAGAGCGTTTTTATTGAAAACAGTTTGTTTTGGTCTAAGGCTTGAAGCTTGAACCACGAGCATGTATCGATGAATAAATTCATACAAAATACATAGTATCAACATATTTAAATAGCCTAGACTACTTCAAGTAGTCGAATAATCATGGGACAAATAAACATACGCGTTGATGCCGATATAGATGAAATAATTGGATATCTTGCAGACAAGCGTGGAATTCCAAAAGCCGTGATCGCTCGTGAAATTCTCGTTGAAAATTTGACCCGAAAATATATTGACATCTTGATGAATGACTATAAAGAGGGTAAAATTGGATTGAAACGATTGATCAAGCTTTCAAAATTACCCTTTCCAGAGGTGTTAAAAATGATCGCGAGCATAGGTATCGAACCTCCTATTCCAGTAGAAGTTGATGACTACACGAAAAGGATCGCGGATAAAGTCATTGAAAACATGAAAAGTTGAATCACTTCAAAATGAAACAACAAAAAATCCAATTTAAATGCCCCACCACGCGCCTTCTTTCTTGCGCATGATCTCGATGTATTGTATCAACGCATCCAGCTCGTCGGGCTTGATCTCTTCACGGAATTTCGTGCGGAGCACGCGCACGTGCGACTCGGGCACGGCAATATAGAGGGTGTCGGTCTCCTTGATCTGGCGGCCGAACGTGACGTCGTTGACGGAAATCGCAACCTCGTCGTTCATCTTTGCCTCCTTGACCGACTCATTGTTGAGCTGGATCTGGTGAATTTTCCCGATATTCTCGCCATTCTGGTTGACCAGCCCAAGCTTCGGCGCGGCTGTGCCTTTTTCAATTTTGACGCCAAATACTGCCGGATTTGATCGACGGAAAATGTATTCAGGGAGAATCTTTAGCACGGCAGGCCGCACCAAGCTCGCCATGCCCACGAGCTTTTCATCTTCCTTGACCTTGTCAACATATGCTTGATACTCTTCCATGAGCTTGTAAATGACATCATGCGTGAAAATGCGAATGCCTTGCTTGTTTGCCTCTTCCATGGCATCTGGAAGAATCTTCACGTTGAAACCAAGCACGACTGACAAGTACGCAGCATCAGCCCTGCTGAGCGATGCATCGATGATGTCTTTCTTGGCAATGTCTCCGACCGCTGCACGCCGGATATTGATGTTGTTTTCCTTGAACAGTTTGACGATGGCTTCTAGCGAACCGATGGAATCTGCTTTCAGCACGACACCGCTTTCCTCGACCTCGATGGCAATTTCCTTCATTTCGCTCTCGATCTGGTCGATTACTTGTTCCTTATCCTCGGCATTCCGCACGGCTTGGAACGGCGCTCCAGCAATGACGCCTTCAAGGTTTGTTCCCGAGATCTTGACACCAGCCGCCGCATACACGACATCGACATTGTTAAACTTGTACCGTGGATCCCGAATCTCGTCCATGGGCCGAGGCTGGAGCAGAGCCTTGATCTTGCTCTCGATGGGTTCGCCGAGGGTGCCGACGATGATCGTGTCGTTTTTCTTGAGATACCCGTCGTAGACGATCGCGTCGAGCGTCGTGCCAAGACCCGTGGTCTGCTTGACTTCGAGCACCACGCCTTTTGCAGGGCCATCGGTATAGACAATATTTTTTTGGAGGAAGGATTGTACCATGCCCACGATGACCATGAGAAGATCGGGAATGCCTTCACCTGTATGTGCGGACGTGGGCACGATGGCGACACTTTGGGTGAAGTCAGTTACTTTATCAAACCGGTCGATCATCTTGAAGCCCTCGTTCATAAAATCCTCCATCCATTGATAGACAACCTTGTCGAGTTTTTCCTTTGTCCACTTATCCTGGTTCTCGTATGCTTTCTTGAACGATCGCACGCCAGGCGTTGATTTCCATCCTTCGATGAGATCGAGCTTGTTCGCGGCCACGACGAACGGCACTTTCCTTTCTCGCAGGATGCGGATCGCTTCATAAGTCGTGGGCATCGGGCCGGACACGACATCGACAACGAGGATGGCGATGTTTGCCACGGCGCCTCCCCGTTTCCGAAGATTCACGAAGGCCGCGTGACCAGGCGTGTCGATGACCAGGAGACCGGGGATGATCAATTTCTTGGCCATTTCCGGGCTCAAGTTGCAAAATTTCGCGACGTCGTCGACCGGTAAAAACGACGCTCCGATGTGCTGCGTGATGCCACCAGCTTCGTGCTTCTGGACAACGGTCCCACGGATGAAATCGATCAAGCTTGTCTTGCCATGGTTGATATGCCCGAGAATGCAGATTATAGGTGCCCTGACCTTTCTCGTCCTGGTCTCGGCTTGCTCTGCAATTTCCCCTGTTTCTTGAGCTTCCTCTGAACTTGGATTCGTGGCTGCCGCTTCCGCGCTGGTACCCGATTCCGCGGGAGGTTCCTCTTCATCAACAACAGCTTGAACAGGAGCTTTCTTCGATTTTTTGCCCATCGATATCCATTTATTAAATGATCGAAACCTTATTTTTTTTCCCTCGTCTCAGAATAACAAGAGAGAAAAAACGAGACGAACGGCATGAGCCAAGGAAAAGAACGATCGCTCGTGATCTTGAAGCCAGATGCTGTCTTGCGACGACAAATTGGCGTGAATTTGCTGAAAGCGCTGAAAAAAATGCCTGGCGCCTCCGTGCTTGCCTTTAAAGAGGCCGTGCTGCCGGAGGACTTCGTGAAACAACTCTATGCAGAACACGATGGCCAACTCTTCTTCCCATCGCTGGTCGAGATGATGACATCACCGATTGGCGTGATCATTGTTGTCGTGGAGGGACCTGGCATTGTGGGGGCCATCCGGGACGTGCTCGGGCCGCGGTTCGTCGAGGATGCCCGTGCCATCAAGGGAAGCCTGCGTGCTAAATATGGCATTGTGAAGGGCGTTAATGTTGCGTATGCGTCTCATTCGGTCGAGGTTGGCGACCGGGATGTTGAATTGGTCTCGGGATTCCTCGGCATGGAAATTTCTCCGAAAAATAAGGTATCGGCGACTAAGGCTTTGGATACATACATCGCGAAGTGGGATGGCAAGTTTCCTGACAACACGAAATCCATTCAAAAAGAAGTGATCGACGTCCTCGATGCCCTTGCCGACGTGAAAGCGGTGCTGCAAACTGAATCAAACGAGTCCGAGGAAAAGATTCGCAGCATGCTCAAGATCATCTTGAATTCGCTCCTTGATTGAGCTTTTCTGCTTCTTGATTACATTTTTTGACTCTTTATTCAATTCCACGAAAAATTCGTCCCCTTGAAACGAAGGATATTACGAAAAAATGGGAAAAATTAACCCTGTTCCTTTTTTTGTACTTATTTCACAATTTGTGAATTGAATTTTAAATATCTAATTTTCTATTACCCAACCACTTCACGATTTCTGGATCCCGATGATCAAAAAACAAACTTTTATTTGTGTCGAGCAAAGCAATTGCATCCACATCTTCAGAGCTTAGATCAAAGTCAAAAATATTGAAATTCTCAATAATTCGTTCCTTATGAACTGATTTAGAGAGGACAACTACTTCTCTCTGCGTCAACCATCGCAATATTACCTGTGCAACCGATTTCTCGTATTTTTCGGCAATGGAGAGCAGTAATTCATTTTGGAAAATATCGTTTTTACCTTCAGCAAATGGCCCCCAAGATTCAATTTGAACATTGTTTTCGTTTAAGAATTTTTGCGTTTCGATTTGCTGACAGAATGGATGTGTTTCAATTTGATTCACTGCAGGAGTTATATCGTTATGAATAATCAAATCAATTATCCGGTCTGGTTGAAAGTTAGAAACACCTATCGCTCTAACTCTCCCTTCATTGTACAAATCTTCCATTGCTCGCCAAGAGCCATAAATGTCTCCATACGGTTGGTGAATCAGATACATATCTAAATATTCTAATTGTAATCTCGCTAGGGATTTTTCAAAAGCCTTAATCGTGCCTTCGTACCCAGAATCTTGAATCCAAAGCTTTGTAGTAATAAACATTTTTTCCCTTGCTGCACCACTTCTCTTTATTCCTTTCCCCACTTCTACTTCATTTCCATAAGATGCAGCGGTATCAATCAGACGATAACCAGCACGTATCGCTTCATATACACTTCTCTCACATTCGGCGGCATCTGTGACTTGAAAAACACCAAAACCTAAAATGGGTATTTCCACACCATTGTTTAATCGAATATTTTTCATATTGATTCATTTTCTTGTTTTTCTCTGCTTTTAATTTTCTCTTGATGCATGAACATTAGCAGTGATTAATGTAGTTTTTGCGAAAAAAAGGTAAAAAACCGTTCATGAAAGCGAGGGGGTCATGCAAAAAAAGGAACAGTTAGTCGAAAAATAATGGTTTCACGAGCTCTGTATTCAGTTGCTCATGAAAACGAGAAAGTTGCTTGTTTTCCCTCGACGGAGGATGGCCCGATGAAGATCGTGAAATCGCCGGGCTCGACGACCAGGACATTATCCTTGTTATAAAATCCGAGCATGTCGTCGCTAATTAAAAAGACAACATCCACGGACGTGCCGGGATCCAAGGAAATCTTCGTAAACCCCTTGAGCTCCTTGACCGGTCTTTCCATGGTAGCCACGACGTCGCGAATGTAGAGTTGCACGATTTCCTCACCAGCGACATTGCCCGTGTTGGTCACCGTTATCGTGGCTTGTACCGGAGCATCGGCGCGGGATTCACTTTTATCAAGCACGATCTCCGAATACGAGAAACTCGTGTAACTCAAGCCGTGGCCAAATGTATAGAGGGGCTCGTTCGGGATGTCGATGTACTTGGAGACCCACGGGTTCATGTCAGGTCGTGCGGGATCGAGGATAGGACGGCCGGTGCCGAGATGGGCGTAATACACGGGGATCTGGCCTTCGGTCACTGGAAAACTCGCCGGCAACTTGCCCGAGGGGTTGTAATCGCCGAAAAGCACGTCAGCGATGGCATTGCCGGATTCCGTGCCCGGGAACCATGCATCGAGGATGGCATCCATGTTCTTGGCAAGCCACGGTATCACGAGCGGGCGCCCGTTGAAGAGGACGAGCACCATGGGCTTGCCGGCGGCCTTGATTTCTTTTGCCAGGTCTTCTTGCGCGCCTGGAACATTCAAGCGAGCCCGGCTCCTGCATTCCCCGCTCATGTCTTGCGATTCCCCAAGGGCAAGAATGATGATGTCGGCGCTCGCCGCTGCTTCGATGGCCTCGGTGAAGCCACTTGTTGAATCGCCAACGATGGCGCAACCCTTGGCGGTGACCAGCTCGATATCTTGTCCCGTCGTTTCCTTCAGCGTGTCAAGCTTGGCCTTGATGCCCGTCTCCAGATCAATCGTGTCTGCCGGGTTCCCGATCGCGGCCCAGCCTCCGATGACCGCCTTTTCCCTGGCAAAAGGCCCGATCAACGCGATTCTTGAAATGTCTTGGAGCCGTTCAGCCTTAAGGGGAAGCACCGGAGTTCCGTCTGGCTCGATCTTGTCATTTTTCAAGAGGACCATTGATCGCTTTCCAACATCCCTCGCCGTGTCACGATGGTCCTGGCAGAGATGTAACGTGACAGTTTTTTCGATATCCATAAAACGATACGGGTCATCGAAGAGGCCAAGCATGAATTTTAGACGGAGAATGCGTGCAACAGCCTCGTCGACTTGGGACTCGCTAACTTGGCCTGTTTCAATGAGGGCCGGCAATCCGGCGGTATAGCATTGCGATGGCATTTCGATGTCCAGTGTTGCATCCAGGGCCAGCTTCGCCGCGGCGGCCTCGTCCTTCGCGACGCCGTGCGCGATCAATTCCATGACGGAGTTATAATCCGACCCGATCACCCCCTTGAAACCCCATTCCTCGCGCAAGATATCGTTGAGCAAGTGCCGGTTTCCCACTGCAGGCATGCCCGCGAGCGCGTTGAATGCATTCATGACCATGCCGCACCCCGCGTCCACGGCAGCCTTGTATGGCGGGAGATACTCGTTTCGTAGCCGGTATTCGGACATGTCGACCGTATTATAATCACGACCAGCCTCCGCGCCGCCATACGCCGCGAAATGCTTGACACATGCCACGAGCGAGTCTTGCTGGCCGATTCCCTTGCCTTGAAACCCTTTCACGATGGCCCTCGCGACGCAGCTGCCTAGATATGGATCTTCCCCCGCACCCTCCATTATCCTGCCCCAACGGGGGTCACGGGCAATGTCGACCATGGGTGCCCACGTGACGTTAATACCGGCGACCGTTGCTTCAATTGCTGCTGTGCGTGCTGCTTTCTCGATAGCATGCATGTCCCAGCTGCTTGCCATGGCTAAGGGCACGGGAAAAATCGTTTTCATGCCGTGGATGACATCACTGCCAAAAAAGAGAGGTATCTTTAGCCGGCTTTTTTCCATCGCTGTTTTTTGCAACAAATAAGCTGATACCGCGGAAAACGTGTTCAAGATCGAGCCGGCAAGGCCTTTCGAAATCAAGAAATGTGCATCCTTTAGACCCATCTCTGGTCCTGTCAAGAAACCGCCGGATGGCGTCATGTTGACCATTTGCCCCACTTTTTCCTCGATCGTCATCTTCGCGAGGAGTGTCTGTACTTTCTGCTCGATCTCGCTCTCGGAAAGCAACTTGATAGGCCTTGCTTTCTTGTTCTTCAATACCTCCACGAGCAGGTCATACTTTTCTTTCGGGACTGCAGGTTCTTGACGCCGCGTCACGTCAAAATGCCACCCGTGGATCGCGATCGATTGCGAACCAAGACGGAGCTCGCCCGTGATCCCTTCTTCCTCCACGGAGACCGTGATCGTTGCTCGTTGGCCGAACACGGTCGAAGAAGCCACTAATTCACCACCATCGACCGCAATATCCTCCAGGTCATTTTCGAACACGTCACCGATGCAAATGGATCCCTGGACATTATCACCTTCAGCTGCCAAGTCAAGCGCACAATTTAGCAGGCCATGCCCGGGCAAAGGCATCGTGAATTTCCACAAGCCTTCAAAATTTTCTGCCATGATTCATGAAACCTCGATGTTAGCTGCAAAAAAGCTTCTTGGGACTTTCATGTAGGACTTGCTCCGCGAGATCTATCGCATCGGCCTCCGAGACCACGTGCCCGCGCTCGTGCAACTCTTCGATGGTCCGGATCACGACATCCTTGGCCATGAGCAACGCCCCGTAACTGCCTTCCACGCAATGGCAGTCGCCGCCGTAGACGCTGGTCCGCTCGACAGGCACCGTGTCATTGGCAAGGCCCGCCATCGAGCCTAGCTCGATCAGCTCCAGCAATGCTCGCTGGCACGCGGTTGGCGAGGCGAGCGGCAACCAGCACAAGTCCGCGCACACGTTCGGGATTTGGTGTAGCATGCCCCCGAGATTGTTGAACGGGTAATTGCCGTGGAACAAGTCGAATTTCAAGTCAGGAAACTTCTCGAACATGTGGCTCATGTTGAGCGCGTTCGAATCCCCGAATAGCATTCTCGCGATGCCCGTGTGCATCTGGACTGGCACTTTCCAGTTGAGTGATATCCATTCGAGCACGTGATGGAACATGTAATCCCCGAACTTCCACACGTCTCGCTCGTCTTTCACGGGCGCGTTGAACAGACGCTCCACTATTTTCTTGTCCTCGTCGGGCTCGGGAAAATAAAGTGGTCGCCAATAGGCACATTGATTTTTCAAGCAGATATAATTGCCACTTGATTTAAAATACTCGAGCATCTTGTCCGTCGCAATGCAATAATCATCGAGCCCGTGGAAATCGTCGGGTTGCATGCCAAGATGCTCTGCCGCAAACCTGTACAGGATGCCAGACGCGGGCGTGATTTTTCGCGGCACCTGGATGGCACTCAAGACCGTCGGAATGCCGGCGGCCGCGTGAATCGCGGGAATTCTCTGGCTCATCTCCAGGTGCGTGTCGATGTCGATATCCTGGATTGCCACCTCCACGTGCATCCGGTTCTCGATTATTTCCTTCACGTGACCCCACGGGTCATCTTGATAAGCTTCCTTCAAGAGCGCATCGAGGTGTTCGAGATAGTCCACCGTGACGGGTGGTTCCAAGCCATATAAGTCCTCGATGGCCCACAGCATGCCTTTCATGTAGCCCGTGGCCGCGTACCGGTGGATTTGCTTTAACCAACCCTCGGTCGTGATTTGCGATGGGTGAAGGTACAAGTAACTACCGTTAAATACCTCGGGAAGCATGAACCCTGTTTTTTCGATGACCTCGGCCCATTCATTGGGCGGTCGCCAGTGCTCATGCGTGTCGATGATCTTGACCTGCTCCAGCTCGTTCCAGAGCCGTTGATAGAAGGAAGAGCAATGTTCACGTAAATTCGCGAAATAAGGCATGCTCCAACAATTATCTTGAACCTAAATAAACCTTAAATCTCTTGATAAAAAGAATTCTAAGCAGGAAAATTGTAGAAAAAGAGATTATTGACGATTCCTATTTACTGGGTACCGTAAACCTTCGTCCATCGGGTCTTGCGCGGGTTTTTCTTGTGCTTGATCATTGCAGTCCTGCATTTCGACGAGCAGAAGTACATGATCGTGCCATCATTCAAAATGCGCATGGTGCCGCGCCCGTACTCGATTTCCGACCTGCAGAAGCTGCAGACGCTTTTCTTGACCATAATTCACTCACTTCTATTTTTTCTTTTTCTTGTCGCCCGCGGCTGCTTTCTTGGCAGGAGCTTCGGATTCTTCCCCGCCCTCCTCGCCTTCAGCTTTCTTTTCAACGAAGAGTTGCACCTTGCCTTCCTTGACGACAATCATGTTAACTTGAACGATTTGATCGGTGATGGTATTCCCGCGAACGAGCACGCGAATGCGATCACCCGCGCGAATCCTGTGTCGCCGGATGCCCACGCTTGCCTTGCCCGCGAGGATACGTTTCTTGATGCCGCCTTGCACATCCTTGCGCATGGGAAAACCGGCATAATCGGATCCGCCCTTGACTTGAAATTCGTAACCAGGATAGCCGATCAATCCGCCGTCGACAGTCTCATCGATTTTCTTGCCCACGAGTGCCTTGAAAAAGACGTTGGGCTCGACCGTGATTTGCATGGATTTTTCGGCCTTGGAAATGTTTAACCGGTAAGTGATCTGCTCGGACAAAAAACAACAACTCGCAGTGTTTTAAATTATGATTTGAAATGTTTCATTGATAAAAAACTATGCGACAAACGACAAATTACTGATAAATTCGTTAGTATTTTTCAGTCGGACTTGCGAACTTGAGGACGAACACTTTGCAAGTTCATTAAATTTACGAGTTACCTTCTAAGTTGATCAAACGTTCGAGGGTTTCGAGGAGACCAAGATCCTTTGATTTTTTCATTAGCCAATCCATGTCCAATGTATTCTTGTATCTGTTATAGAGCGTGCAGAAATCGAGCACGTCATTGTAACCAAGCAATTCCTCGTCACTAAAATCATCTATAGCACCGATACACATAACCTTCCCGTATAATATTTGCTCAATAGTTGCTATTTTAATGGTTATATCGTGATATCCCTCCAAAATTGCAGATTCCAGAACTTCCTGCTCATCGGTTGATTTTGCGGGTTTTATATCCAACCTAATAGAGGATAACTTGTCAAAGATTGTGATATTAAAGCCTTCATTCAGCGCATATAATACCTGCTCTTTCATGACGATAAAGTTATTATTTTGAAGGACATCAGCAAACAATACGATTTTTTCTGGTTCATTTTTCACTATGATATCGATATCCATCGTGGTTCGATTTCTACCCCTGATTATTGCAGCCAACCCGCCAACTATTACGTAATCAAGGCCCACATTCTCGAACCCGGCAATCAAACGTGTAAAGCAAGATCTAAATTCGGCCATACTCGATCATCGCAATTTTTTCCGTTTTTCGCTAAGTTTCGAGGCAAACTCGACATTTTCCCTTAATATCTCTAATAGATCTTCACGACTGGCCTTCGGGTATCGATTTTGTAATGAAGAGATTTGCATTTCCAGGATCTCATGATAAAAGTCATCCAAAACATCCAGCGGATGGACTCCACGTTCAAGCAAGCGCCGGGAGGATTCAATCTCGAGGAGCAGTTTCTGCTTTCTATGCAATGATATATCCATTTGAGAAATTATACTAAATCGGACTTTTTAACCTTGCAATTTCACGGTTCCACTATCGCAACAGCCGTTCAATTCCACTGCTGGTGAAGAAAAAGTAAATTCGATTTGACCCCGGGTAATGGTTGCGATGAGAATCGTGGATATTCAAATGTTGGAACAATCGTTAAAATGTCTATTTCCTCGTTCAACCCGTTCAGTTTCAAATCAAGTCGAGCTGCAACACTCTTTCTACAAGCTTGAGAATTGTATTTTCATTATCTTGACGTCCGTGACTCCCTACACCGTTTTTAGTTTCATTCTAATTCATCCTTGAAAACCTGGAATTAGCATTGATTTGATTTAAAATAAAATCCTTTTCTACAAAAAAAAAGGGACGAATTAAAATCTCGAATATCCGCCGATGCGGAAAAAAATCACTTTTCCTCGTAAAAAATGGCAAATGTCCAATTTGGTTGCATCGTAACGGCTTTAATTTCGATGTTTGGATGCTCGCTAAGCCATTCATTCATTGAATCCTCGACATCTTGCGGTTTTTTGTTGTACCAGAGAATCTTGCATTTTACCATTACTTTCACCTACCATGATATTATTACGGATTTTCAAAAGTAACAATAAAAATATTCATTATAATCAGATAATAACATTACTAAAATTGATCGTGCAATGAAATTGATTGTTATATTTTCTCCAATAAAAAAAGGGATGAAATATTAGAAAGAACATGCGCCGGTGAGAAAAAAAAATCACTTTTCCTCATAAAAAATGGCGAATGCCCAATTTGGTTGCATCGAGACGGCTTTTACATCGATGTTTGGATGCTCGCCAAGCCATTCTTTAACGATATCCTCGATTTCTTGCGGACTTATACTGATAAAGATGATTTTGCATTTTACCAGAATGTTCACCGTTTTTCTTGTGATTTTTGTAAAGTTGGAAATTGCATTTGTTAACTCTATTCTTTGCATTTCCAGCTTTAAATAGGCACCGGGTTGCTTCAATCCTCGTTCAAGTGCACCGGGTTGCTTCAATCTAGAGGAAATAAAAAAGAAAGGTCGATTTTAATCAATTTTACGTTGATTCAAGGCTTGGCATTTTTTTTCTTCAATGACCAAGCGACAAGGCCTACCATGCTAAGGACCATGACTAGCGCAAACGTGACGCCATCGAAGGGTGTGGATGGGGCTGGATTCACGACCGTCACGATGACAGTGTCGCTTGCTGAACTACCGAGGCCGTCGGTGGCGACGATCGTGTAATTGTAGATGCCGGCCGATAGTCCATCGATGCTCAGCGTCACTGGCGATTCGCTGATCCACGAACTACTGATAACGGACGTGCCGTTGCGGTAAATCGTGTAGCCCGGGATGCCAGTGCCTAAGATCGATGCCATAATGGTCCACGAGATGCTATGACCTGTTGAACCAGCGGTATACGTTATACCAGACGGGTGAGTGATAGAGGGGCCGAAGATCATTGGCAAGCAGATAATGAAGTTGGTTTGAGTTCCCACATACACGCGCCCGCTCGTGACCGCGGGAGAGGAATCTATGTTACTGCCCGTATAGTAAGACCAGACGAACGCACCTGTGGTGGCGTTCAAGCAGTACAAATTGTCATCCCAGCTTCCCACGAACACGCGCCCGTTCGCGATGGCGGGGGAGGAATCTATGTTAGCGCCCGTGGTGTAATTCCACAGACTTGCGCCCGTGATGGCGTTCAAGCAGTATACCTTGTGATCATAGCTTCCCACGTACACGCGGCCCCCAACGACGGCGGGGGAGCCCGGCACGTAGCCTGCCGTGGTATAATTCCACAATTTCAGGCCCGTAGTGGCATTCAAGCAGTACATCTGGCCATCATCGCTTCCAACGTACAAGCGGCCGCCTGCGACGGCGGGGGAGGACCACACGTACTTGCCCGTTGTGAAATTCCAACGGCTCGTGCCCGTGATGGCGTCCAAGCAGTATATCTTGTAATCAAAGCTTCCCACGTACAACAGGTCGCCCACGACGGCGGGTGATGATCCTACGACATCGCTAGTCGTGTATGACCAGATTTTCGAGCCGGTGGTGGCGTTCAAGCAGTACACCTTGTCATCATAACTTCCGACGTACACTCGCCCGCTCGCGACGGCGGGTGAAGATTCCACGGAACCACCCGTGGGAAATGACCAGATTTTCGAACCATTGGTGGCGTTCAAGCAGTACACCTTGTTATCATTGCTTCCCACGTACACTCGCCCGCTCGCGATAGCGGGTGATGTCTCCCTCACTGTATCGCCTGTGGTGTAATTCCACACATGCGCGCCCGTGGTAGCGTTCAAGCAGTACACGTTGTGATCTTGGCTTCCCACGTACACGAGCCCTCCCGCGATGGTGGGAGAGGATAACACACCCATGGTCAGGTTGTAAGACCATAACAGCCCCGTCCCTTGCACCGGTGTCGTCGTAACCACGCCCGTGTGATTGAGCTGTCCATGAAACATCGACCACTCGTCACCAATCGAATCGCTGCTGGCCGGTGCGGTTGCAGAGCGCGGTTCTTCTGGTGATCCTTGCAGCAATTGTTGTCTCGAGCCTGGCACTATGAGAAATGGCATGGAGGAAGCAACGAACATGCAAAGCACCAGAATGATGCCGAGGCCAACGAAGGTCGAGCAGTGCACCTTCTTTTCGTTTTTTATTTTTCGCCCTATCATATTTTTCATCATCCTAAAAAACTCGTAATACAAGCTAAGAATTACTTTTGAAAATACGAAACATAGATATTGGTTATAAAATTTGTCCCGTTATTTGATAAAAGTCGTCATTGTGTGGAATAAAGGTGGTCTTGGAGCATAAAACGATTCCGCGACGAATTTCTAGAAACTCAACCTTTTTTCCAGGTTGAATGCCGAATCGCAATAAACGTTAAAATGCTCATTTCCTCGATGATCCCGTGAATTTTAAAATTAAATCGAGTTACGAACCCAAGGGCGATCAACCGCAAGCCATAAGCAAGCTGGTCGAGGGCCTGAACCGGGGCGATAAGATCCAGACATTACTCGGGATCACGGGTAGTGGTAAAACATACACCATAGCGAACGTTATCCAGGAAGTTCAACGCCCGACGCTCATCATGAGCCCGAACAAGACGCTTGCCGCCCAACTGTATAATGAATTCAAGGAGCTTTTCCCGGATAACGCCATCGAGTACTACGTGAGCTATTACAACTATTACCAGCCCGAAGCTTACATGCCCACGACCGACCGGTACATCGAAAAGGATCTCGATATCAACGTGGAAATCGAGCGCATGCGGCTCAGCGCGTGTTACTCGCTTCTCACGCGCAACGACGTCATCGTGGTCGCCAGTGTGTCGTGCATTTATGGAATCGGCAATCCAGTTGAGTGGAAGCAATTTCAATTTCTTCTCGAGGAAGGCCAGGAAATCTCGCGAGATGACTTGATCAAGGGGTTCATCAAAACATTGCACGAGCGCGATGACATGGATTTCCAGCGCGGCAAGTTCCGCGTCCGCGGCGACATCATCGACATCTATCCCGCGTACATGGAGCGAGCTTATCGCATTGAGATGTTTGCCGACGAGATCGAGTCGATCCACGAGATCCACCCGGTCACTCTCGACAAGATACGCAAGGTTGACAAGCTCGTCTTGTTCCCGGCACGCCATTTTATAATCCCGGAATACCGGTTCGATGATGCCCTTCAAGGGATCGAGGATGAATTGGACGAGCGCCTCGATGAACTCAAGGCGGAGGGCAAGATGCTGGAAGCGCACCGGCTCGAGCAGCGCACGAAATATGATCTCGAAATGATCCGGGAGCTTGGTTATTGCACCGGGGTTGAAAATTATTCGCGATTCCTCGATGGTCGCGAGCCTGGCCAAGCGCCACGCACGCTCATCGATTATTTTCCAGAAGATTTTCTCATGGTCGTCGATGAATCCCACATTGCCGTGCCACAGATTCACGGCATGCTCGAAGGCGACCGCTCGCGTAAGAAAAATCTCGTCGATTATGGTTTTCGCCTTCCATCGGCATACGACAACCGTCCGCTCAACTTTGATGAGTGGTATGCAAAAGTCAACCAGGTCATTTTCATGTCCGCCACGCCAGGCGATTGGGAAATCAAGCAGTCATCACAAGTCGCCGAGATGATAATCCGGCCGACGGGCCTTGTTGATCCCATGCTCGACGTCCGCCCCACCGCGGGCCAGATCGACGACCTGGTCAAGGAGATCAGCCAGGTTGTCAAACGTGGCGAAAAGGTTTTGATCACGACCCTGACGAAGAATATGGCCGAAAATTTGTCCGAATACTTCAAGGAAATTGACGTGCGTGCCGAGTATCTTCACGACGAGATCAACACCATCGAGCGCGCCGAGATCATACGCCGGCTTAGGCTTGATCAGTTTGACGTGCTCGTCGGGATCAATTTGCTGCGAGAAGGCCTCGACATTCCCGAGGTATCACTCATCGGCATCCTCGATGCCGACAAGGAGGGTTTCTTGCGCGATGCCCGGTCACTCATCCAGACCATCGGCCGTGCCAGCCGAAACGCGAATGGCCGCGTGATACTCTATGGTGATACCTTGACACGAAGCATGAAAGCCGCCATCGACATCACCAACCAGCGTCGAGCCATGCAAACCCAATACAATCTCGATAATGGCATCACCCCGCAAACGATCAAGAAAAACATTCCCGATTCCATGTCCGAGGAAATGGCGAAACAGCAAAAGGACATTGCAGACATCGAGGAACACATAAAGCAGAACGTGGATACCGAGGTGGAGGTTCTAGAGCTCATCAAGACACTTGAATTGCAGATGATAGAGTTTGCCAATCAATTGAAGTTCGAGCAGGCAGCCTACCTTCGTGACAAGATTCGTGACTTGAAAGCAACGTACCTCAACCAAGATGCGAAGAAAGGAAAATCTGCGACGACGTGAGATCTCGTGAGAAAATGTCCCACCACGGGTGATGATAATTCCATTGTCTTGAATTTATTCATCACGAACGCGTGTAATTTGCATTGTTCGCATTGCTACGTGGATAGTTGCTTGATTTCCGAATCATCCAACGCGCAATTCTTGGATTTAAACGATCTCGATTTCATATTAAAATCACTGGAACGCGAGAACATCGAGCTCGTGCACGTCTTCGGTGGCGAGCCGTTCTTGCACCCGGATCTACGCGATGCATGCGAAATGTGCCGCGCCGCTGGCTATCCCGTGAACATCGCCACCAATGGCACGCTCATCCAGGAGCATTTGTCGTGGCTCCAAAAAAATGGCGTCTCTCTCTCCATCAATATGCTCGGCGATGACCCTCGATTATCAGAAATACTGGACGATGCTTTTCCGCTTGCCGACGTCTCTAAAAATGCAAGGGATGCCGTGCAATGTGGCATCGAGGTGAATGGCATCATCTGCGCCTTTCCCGTCGAGGACACCCCTGCCGGGAATGCACGATTTTATGCGGAATATCTCCGGGGGTTGCATGAATCCACGGGAATTGAAGATTTTTTCATCTTGTATTTTTCCCGCCTAGGCCGGGGGAAGCGTGTCATGGAACACATGAATGCAAGTTTTTTCGCTCCCGAGCAGTGGTTATCGTTTTTGAAAGAATTGAAGGAAGGCCTCGACCTATTGAAACCGTCCTTTAGCGTCTTCGTCGAACCAGCGTTCGAGGATGAAATGTTTTCGGCACTACCACCACCGCCTGTTCAATGCGAGATGATCATGCAAGCAAATCTCGTCATCAAGTACGATCTCACTGCTTACCCGTGCATCCTCTTGCTGAATTCTGATGACGCCCGGCACAAGATCGCATTTAACGGGAATCTCGACAAGGTAGACGCGGCATTTTCCGACGTTCAGGCAAAGACCATCACGCGCGCCGCGAACACGTGCAAGTTCTGCACCCAGATGCCATATTGTGGCCCATGCATCGCGTATATCCAAGACGAGCCAAATGATTACCGGTGTTTAGGCAATAAAACGAAAGGACCACTGGTCGGATGCCCGCTTGCGACCGTGCGGCTTTATTAAACCAAAAAACTCGACTCCGATTCTTGATCCGGGTGCCCCGTTCACATTTTTATGCTTCTAGATGGTTTAAAATCTAATAATGAAAGTGCGTTCGCTCCGTTGCGAGTACTTGTCAAATCCGCTGGGCATCGATGTGGTTAATCCCCGGCTGAGCTGGATTGTTGAATCGGATTCCCGGGGGGATAAGCAGACCGCGTATCAAGTTCTCGTTGCCAGCAGCGAGGATCGCTTGAATGAAAAGTCAGAGGATCTTTGGGATACAGGTAAGGTTGCATCCAACCAAACTATCAACGTGCAATATCAAGGGGAAGCCCTTGGATCGGGAATGGCGTGTAGGTGGAAAGTTCGTGCCTGGGACGTGAATGACGTGCCGTCCGAATGGAGCGAGGTTGGCACGTGGAGCATGGGCTTGCTCGTGCCGTCGGACTGGAAAGCTAAATGGATCGGGAGCCTACCCAGGAAAAACCGGCGCAAGCGAGCGCATATCAAGGAGGAGATCGACCCGTCCCCCCTTCTTCGCAAGAATTTTTTCATGGAAAAGCCTGCTCGGCGCGCGGTAGTGTATGTGACCGGTCTGGGCGAATACGAGCTCAGCCTCAATGGCCACCATATCGGGGATCGCGCTCTAGCGCCTGAATACACCGATTATTACAAGCGCATCCAGTACCAAGCATATGACGTCACCGATCTCGTCCAAGAAGGCGAAAATGCCATCGGAGGCATGCTGGGAGATGGATGGTACATCGGCAATGTCGGATTTGGTAACGTGAAATTATTCATCCGATCGCGGCTCTATGGTATCGACCGGAGGCTCTTGTTGCAGTTGGCCATCGAATTTGATGACGGATCGCAGCAGCTCGTGTGCTCCGGTTTGGATTGGAAGATTTGGGAAGACGGCCCCATCCGGCGTGCGGATCACTATCTTGGCGAAATATATAACTGCAAGAAGGAAGTGCAAGGTTGGGATGCACCGGGGTTCGATGATTCGACATGGCCACCAGTTGCCGTGGATGAAAGCATCCAAGCCAATCTAGTTGCCCAGATGAACGAACCAATCCGCATCGTGAAGGAAATCAAGCCAATCTCCATGACCGAGACAGAGCCGGGCGTGTACTTGTTCGATCTCGGGCAAAACATCGCCGGCTGGTGCAAGCTCCACTTAACCGACGCCACGTGCAATGTCAATGCCACGGTTAAGGTTCGTCATGGGGAGCTCCTGGATGTCGATGGCAAGCTCTACACCACAAACTTGGCCGTGGCCAGGGCCGAGGACATCTATCATCTCGATCAAGTCGGGGATCTGGAGGTCCATCCCCACTTCACCTACCACGGCTTTCAACATGTCGAGGTCTCGGGCTTGAAACCAGGGATCACGTCGTTTGATGAATTGATCACCGGCTGCGCCGTCGCATCGGACACTCCAGCGATCTCTGCTTTCGAATGCTCGGATTCATCGTTGAACAAGTTGTGGCAGAATATAATATGGACATTGCGCAATAACTTGATATCCATTCCCACGGATTGCCCGCAACGTAGCGAGCGGCTTGGCTGGATGGGTGATGCGCAAGTATTCAACCAGACATCTATGTATATAATGGATATGGTCGCGTTCTACACGAAATGGTGCAAGGATATCCGCGACGACCAGTTCGAGGATGGCCATTTTTCGAACGTGAGCCCGAACCCGTTTATGCGAGGCGGCTCCATTTCCAAGTTTCAAGGAGCTCCAGCATGGGCGGATTGCGGAGTGATGCTGCCATGGAACGTGTACGTGAATTATGCCGACGTGCGAAGCCTCGAAACCGCTTATGCAGCTGCCAAGCGATTCATCGATCACGTTCACCAAGGTAATCCGGGCTTGCTGTGGAAAAGGGACACGGGGATCATCGATTTCGGCGACTGGTTGAACGGTGATAAAATAAGGTCTAAAGGCTACCCACGTAAAGGGGGCGAAGTGCCGACGGTGATTCACGCGACCGCGTTTTTCGCTCGATCGACCGAGCTTCTCTCGAGGATGGCCATCGTCCTGGACAAGACCGAGGATGCCGCGACCTATGCTGACCTGGCTAAACGCATCAAGGAAAGATTCAACAACGCGTTCGTGGATCCCGCCGGACGCGTCAAGGGAGGCACTCAAGCAGGTTATGCGCTCGCGCTCAATTTCGACATGCTACCTGATCACCTTCGATCCAAGGCCGCGCAATACCTCGTCGAGGCGGTAGCAAGGTACAACGGGCGCTTGTCCACCGGATTCAACACGACCACGCGCATGATGCTGGAACTCGCGCATTGGGGACACGTGGACATTGCCTATAACTTGCTCTTTTCTCGGGGGTTCCCGTCGTGGTTTTACATGATTGATCAAGGCGCGACGACCATGTGGGAGCGGTGGGATGGCTTCGTGAAGGGACGAGGCTTCCAGAACAAGCTCATGAATTCTTTTGATCACTATGCTTACGGTTCGATCGGCGAGTTCATCTGGCGCGTCATCCTCGGCATAAATCCTGCCGATGCAAAGCCAGGTTACGAGCATTTCATCCTACGATCGATGCCAGGTGGCCCGCTCTGTTGGGCGAAAGGTGACATCGACACGATCCGCGGGAAAATCGCGTGTGCATGGAAGCTCGACGATGACACTCTTGAACTCGATATATCGGTTCCGACAAACACCACAGCGACCGTGCACGTTCTTGCAACGGACGAATCCACTATTTCCGAAAGTGGCAAACGACTAGAGGATGCGCAAGGGATCATTGTAGTAGGCAAAAAAAATGGCATGATACAGTTAGAAGTCGAGTCGGGATCCTATCATTTCACATCCACGATTATTGCGCATGAATCATGATATGCCGGTTATACAAGATGCGGATTTGGAATTAGAAGAAGGAACCAGATCAGAAGTATCATAAAAAACCTTCTGGCTTTAGAGTTTGGGATGAAGAAGCAAATCCATTACGTTGTTTCAATGAAATAAAGGATTTTCTCTCAGGTTCTACTTCGCTTGATTAATATTATGGCACCTGTAGGAAGTATAACTGGCACGCTAATTCTCTTATAATACGAAAAAAAATCAATTAGATTATTGTAAATCATTCTGAACGCTTTGCACGTAGCCCGTGAAGTGCCAGTCCAATCGTGGCGATGATCAAGGCAGGCATCACGATGATGGCGATGATCGCGATGTTACTGAATCCGTACGAGATCGTGAAATCTTGTGCGCTGTATGCCTGCGTGGTACCTGGAGACACGAAAATGATGTTCATGTCGCCCCCGATCGTGAGCGAAACACTCGTCACGCGAGTTGAACGGGAGATGACATTACCATAAACGTCCATGATCGTGACGTTCGACGGCCACGGGAATTCCAGCGTCACGGGAACGCTCTCGCCGTTTAAAGTCCACGCCGGGATGACCGCAGTGCCGTTCTGCTGGTGGAAAACATGAGCCTCGACTTGCTGGTTTCCCACGTCCCAGCCAGAACTGGGTGGATCGCCCAGGTAACGGGAATAACCAATGCAAGAAGCAACGGTCTTGTAGGCAAAATACGAAGGTTTCGGATTCGCGTAAATATCGACGATGCCAAACCAGTTCTCGTCGTAAGTTGCATTCTGGATCTTGACGCCATTAACCACGCTTCCCCAATCGCACCACATGTGGATGAAAGTGTGGGTCACGCCCATCGCACGAGACGCGACGAGCGTTTTAGCGATGACTTGAGCCTTGTTTAGATCGGCAGCGGCGCCTTGCAAGGCTGGATTTACCGGCCAACCGACTTCTGTTATCCATATTTCTCCCTTGTACCAACCCGCAAGCACGTTCTTGACATCGGCGATTTTTTGCTCGACATCAGCGATGGTATCGGCATACGGGTGGATTGAGACCCCGTCGAAGAGGGCGTTGAATTGATCCTTGCCAATCGCGGTGATCATGCGCGACAAGTCGCCCGCGATGTTGGCGGTCAAGGCGGTTGTCATTATCTTTGCCGTGGGAGCAACCGCCCGGATTTCTTGGGCGGCGGCAACCATGGCGGGTACGAAGTCATTGATGAAATCGCCGTGGAAGAACGGGCGGATATTTGCCTCGTTCCATATCTCCCACCACCCGCCGCTCAAGCTCGACCGGTTCATGTACCGCGTTACGACCTTGCTTACGTAAGTTGTCCACGCGGTCATGTTTTCGATCTTGTCGAGATAATCGCCATTCCTGCATGCCCATGGCGTTCCATAAGCAAGGATCGGAAGAATCCGAAGACCGTAGTTGTCCGAGAAGTTCATGTAGGCGTCCAACGCGCTCCAATCCCACGTCGTCGCATTGGGTTGCACGGTCGACCACGCGAATTCGAAGCGATTCCAGGTGATGCCCGCGTCCCTGATCATCAACGCCGACTTGTGAAGCAAAGAATCGTTGTAATACTGCGGCATTCCCGTGAACCATTCATTGGGCAAAATCATTTCGAAATGGCAAATTCCATAACCCGAATCGTTCGCCATGGGATACGGCCCACCGAGATACTTGAACGGTGTATTGGCCGTGGCGAGGCTTCCTTGGTACATAGTAAAAAGATTGCTTGGAAAGGCTTGAATTCCCCCGATCATCGAGAACGCGAATGTCGATACCACCAAGGCAATCACAAGACCACGCGCGTGCTGTCTCATGCATCCGGCACCTCCATAGAGCCCTGCCGCTTGCTTACCGGTCCGGTTATCATTGCCGTCCCTTTCCATGGCCTTGCAACAACGATCCAGCAGATCCCTAGGGCAACGGGTATCAAGGCCCCGGGCACGTAAATCTCCGCCAGGAGCATCCATTCTTGCGGATATTGCAAGTTGGGTACGAAAATCACCCCGGTCATCATTAAAACCGATCCAATGATCAGCGTCACGAACATCTTTCGCGTTAAATGGGCAAGCACGATCATGCTTGCCAGGAACAGCGCGCTCAAGATTCCCGCGGCGGCCGTCCAGGAAGACGTGTCTATGTATCCAGTTGCGTTGATCCCCATGAAGAGCGACGTGGCGCCTACCAAGCATGCCGTCGAGATCGATATGACGATCACTGGCATGATTTGCTGGAATGAAAATCTCTTCCACGTGTATTTTTTCGAGGGACTCTCGTTCATGAATGATAAAATGATCACCAGGGCAACTAAAACTAGCGCGATGGCAAAACCGCTATCGATGAAGAGTGGTGATTCAAAAGCCTGGAACGCAGGTGAGCCAAGATTGCTGGACTTGATCTGCGCCGCGACTGCGAGTGCGATCAGAGCCCCACCGACAAGGAGCAACAGTGCGTGAGCACCGAGCAAAATCGAATCTCGGGTCTTTTGCTTGCTCGTGGAAGGAAGGCCTTTTACATCGTGCACGCGCAAAGCATTCGCGTGGGATATTGCAACGACCAACAACCCGGATGCAATTGCAACACCAACATAACGGAATGACCAGCTGCTGTTTATGAGCCACGCGTTAAACGCTAAAAACGCTGCTGCCGCGCCAATCTCTGGCACGTGAAACTCGCGTAGCCATTCCGTGCTCGAATATTCTTCCACGGCTAAACCCGAGACCATGTAATTGGCAGAGACAAGCAAGACCATCCAGGATATTCCGATAACCACGATGCAAATCCGATCAACGACGGCGATAGCAAAGATGCTTGCATAGACGGCGATGACGGAAGCTCCGAACAACACCCAACCGCTTGCGAGCGCGACGATCTTGATGTTCAATCTATCGAATGCCGCGGCGATCGATGCCACGATGACGCCGATTACAAGTGCACTTCCAAAGAGGATAGTCCCCAGCTTGGCAGGATCATCGAGGGCCTCGTACGTGCCGAAAAACCATGGAAAAATCCAGAATAATTCGACCACGAGGCAGCATCGACCGATGGCTAGGCCGAAGCTAACGTGGTAATTATTAATTGTCATATATTTTCGGTCTTTCATGAGTACACTTATATTCATTTGCCCATATTGCGTGATGATGCATGAAAATCATCGAAGACATGTATTGGTATCCGGCCGCAAAACCAGTTACCCACGTGCTCGGGCGAGGTCTTAGCATGAACGTGTGCGCGGTGGATCAAGGCGATGAAATCTGGCTCGTCGATGCCGGCACTAAACCCCTCGGCCGCCCCCGACGGATCGTGAAATGGATCGAGCAGGATGGCATGGATCCCTCCAAGATCTCGAAAATTTTCATCACCCACGCGCATTCCGACCACGTGGGAGCGCTAGATTTTTTCAAGGATAAGTTCAACCCCGAGATCTTGATTCATGAACAAGATGCAGACTTCCTGACACACGCATATGACTATTATTGGAAGGAACAACTCGATGCAGCAGGGATCTTGGCCAAGGATTTTCTCCCCTTGCCAATCTCTTTCATCATGCTTTTCGTGAACTATAGCAACGGAAAAGTGAAACCGATCCCTCCTACCCGTGCCTTAAAAGATGACGAGATCATCAAGGGGAACCGCCATGATTTCCACGTCATCCACACGCCAGGCCACACGAAGGGAGCTGCATGCTTCTATATACCCGACACCAAGGTACTCTTTTCGGGGGATCTGGTGCTGCTCAACTCAAGAAAAGCGATGGAAAAACCGCCGCTTAATGCTGCATCGAGTGATTTCGACGCGTTCCGCGATTCACTGATGCACGTGAGAGAGCTTGACACGGAGATCTTGTGCGGTGCTCATGCGACGAAACCAATTTTCGGAAACGACGTGATCCATGCAATCTGGTCGAAATCGATCGAAAACCTTGATGACTTGAAAGCAAGCGTCATCGCTCTCTTCCAGCAGAAAGCGACGCGATTCATCAAGGACTTCAAGGGATTGTTGCCGGAACACATGTGGACCGGCATCGACCGGCTCACGGCAGCCTATAGTGCTATCAAGTCGCTGGAACACGAGGGAAAAGTGCAAAGGGAAAGCAAGTTATTCCATTACACTGGTGAATGAAATGGAATTGCAAGATGATCTGTTTCACATCGTCAAGGATGTGAACGACGCATGGCTCAGTTCAAATTGGAGCGTGCTGGAGCGGTATTTCCACGAGAACGTGGTCATGACGATGCCGGGATTGGGCCAGCAACTCGATGGAAAATCCGCGCTGGTGCAAAGCTACAAGGATTTCGTGACCAACGCGAAGATCGAGGATTTCCAGCAGAAAAATCCCGTTGTCAATTCGTGGGATAAGGTGGCCATGATCACCTACGAGTTCGAAATCACCTATACTGAAGGCGGCAAACCCGCGCATGATGTTGGAACCGAGATGTTCTTGTTCGCGAGAGAAAAAAAAGCCTGGAAAATCATCTGGCGAACCATGGCGATCAAGGCCCCCGAAGGCACGGATTCGCCGCAGAGGTAATCTCCAAGCCTTGGTTGGTTAGATCGCCCTATCATTTTCGGAAAGTGAATGGCGTTGCAATGAATAAGGCACGCGTGGCAACTTTCCATGCACTACCGCAATCTGTTTTAAACCCTTTGTCGGAGAATGACCCATGGAACCGGCAAATATTTTCGAGGGCGCTTCGGACGGCCAAGCGTACAAGTATTTCGTGAATGGTGATTACCAGGCATCAAGTTCCGGGGAATTGGTAAACATAGAGAATCCATTCACGGGAGAATTGCTTGGCCAAGTGCAAGCAGTCACCAAGGATGAAGTCGATGCAGCGATCGATACCGCTTGGGTTCAGTTCCCATGCTGGCGGGACACGCCGATGCTCGAGCGGGCGAAGGTGCTCCATGCCGCTGCACGGATCCTCGAAGAACAAGCTGATTATCTTGCAGAAATCGTTTGCAATGAGATTGCCAAGCCGGTGAAGGACGCGAAAAAAGAAGTCCTTCGCACCGCGGAATATTTCGATTTCACGGCGGAAGATGCCTTGAGATTGGAAGGTGAAACCAAGTTCGGGGATGCATTCGCGGGATTCAAGCGGGAGACCATCGTGATGAGTTATCGGGTGCCACTGGGGGTGATTCTTGCCATCGGCCCGTTTAACTATCCCATCAACCTGCTTGGCACAAAAATCGCGCCAGCGCTCGCGACGGGAAACGCTTGCATCGTGAAACCTCCGACTGCTGGCTCGATCTCCGCCCTCCATTTCGGCGAGGTTTTGAAACGCGCCGGCCTCCCGCCAGGGGTTCTGAGCATCATCACTGGACGCGGGTCGGAGATAGGTGATTACCTTGTGAGCCACGAGAAGATCAGCATGATCGCGTTCACGGGCAGCTCCGCCACTGGAAAGCACATCGCCGCGATCGCGGGCATGAAACCATTGCTCCTCGAGCTTGGTGGCAAGGATGCGGCTCTTGTCTTGCCCGATGCGAACTTGAAAGAAACGGCGGACCAAGTTGTCGCGGGAGCATTTGCATACTCGGGACAACGCTGCACGGCAGTGAAGCGCGTGCTCGTGTTCGAGGAGGTTGCAGACGACCTCGTAGGCCTGCTGGGGTCGAGGGTCCAGAGTCTGGCCGTTGGTGACCCTCATGAAGACGTGACCGTGTCATCGCTCATCACCCCCAGCGCGTGTGATTACGTGCACGGCCTCATCGAAGATGCCCTTGCCAGGGGTGCCACGCTCGTGTGTGGCAACACGCGCGAGAATAATATCATCGGGCCCACGTTACTCGATAACGTCACGACCGACATGCGCGTGGCATGGGAGGAGCCATTCGGCCCCGTGTTACCTGTAATCAGGATTCAATCGATCGAGGAGGCGGTGAACATTGCCAACCGGTCAGAGTACGGCTTGCAAAGTAGCATCTTTACCAATGACATCAACTCGGCCATCAACGTGGGCATGCAACTCGACGTGGGAACGGTACAGATCAATTCCAAGACGCAGCGAGGTCCGGATCATTTTCCATTCATGGGCACCAAATCATCGGGCCTCGGTGTCCAGGGCAGCCGGTACGCGATCGAGGCAATGTCGCGTGCCAAAGCTATCGTAATCAATCTATCGGAAAAAGGAAAAGTGCAACAATCATGCTCACCTTTGTGAAAAATGAAATGGATACGTTTTAAATTGCTATGAAAACCACGCTTTTATATCGCCCTATTGAACAGATTGATGATAACGACTAAGGACAAATAATTGATGGATGAATCATGTCAACAGCTTTAGAAATAGGCACGCTACTCAAGGAAGCAGCCCGGTTGGAGAAGCAACCGATATATATCATGGTATCCAACGTGATTCCAGATGGTTGCGTGCCCTTGTCCGAGATCGATCGTTGCATTGCAAAGGTCATGTTCTTGCTCGCCAGCAATTCCGAAATGCCCCCCGTGTATCTAAGCGCGGACCAAGCAGATAAAGCGTGCGGTGGCGGGATGCAGTGGAGCGGGTTTTGCGAGGCCAATCCCATGATCCCGTATTTCGTGTCCACGGGTCACAAGGATTTCCGGAACGGCATGGCGGAATACCTCCGGGCAACGCCCGAGATCGCCGAGGAATCCGCAAATCAAGCTGGAGCTTTCACGCCACCTGGAGATTACATTATCTTCTGCGCTGCCGACAAGATCAGGGGATTGACCTTGGAGAATGCCACCATGCTAGCCATCACGTGCTTCGGCATGGCCGAGAATATCCGGAACATGGCGGCGCTCGTTCATTTTCGCGGCACGAATATCTTTCAAAACGTCATTATGGCTACGGGCCCCGCTTGCAGCACTCTCATGGGCTATCCAGCCGGATTGGCAGAAAATGCTCCAAAAACTTGTGCCTTCATCGGCCCGGCAGATCCAACAGGAAATATATGGTTCCCGCCCGATTACATGGCACTGGGAATCCCCATTACACTTGCGCAGCTAATGGCAGACGACGTGGAGGCGTCATTCTTGTCCAAGCGGCCCCAGGTTGCCTTTCCCGAGAACCGAATAGAATTGAAATACCGTCCTAAAGTATCGGAGGCTGCAACGATGCCGGGAGCTGAAGAGTCCAACGCTGAAAATGGCGATCGGCAAGAATAAACTTGAATTTTTTCTCACTTCCTAAAATTCCTTTGACTACGTGCTGGCGAACAAGCCACTGCAATGAATTATCCTTCCCATAGCATGCCTGTCGCCGTGATGCCCATGCTGTCGATATATCGTGTCCCTGCTACCCGGAAGCCGAGGTACTTGTATAATTCCACGTTCTCGGGTTTTGCGGTTTCCAGGTAGCATGGACGATGCTGTTCCGACAAGATTGACTGCAAATATCTTATAAGAGTGCCACCAAAGCCCTTTCCTTGATGGACAGGATCGACGGCAATATTCCACAAGTAGGTGTGCATCGCCGGGGGGAGGGCGACATGCATCTCATCTAGAACTTTACCGATAATGCTTTGCCGGCGCATGAAATCGAACCCGAACGAAAATAGGATTCGAAGGGCACCGCAACGCAGCATCCGCCACGGCGAGATCCTTCCTTTTTCCCAATCCAGGGCGAGCATCGCTCCTTCCAGGGCTTCGGATGTGGCGACGAGGATGCCGTATTTCAATGTGTAAGTCACCATGAACTCGAATAAGACGTGTAAACGCCCATTCCGCTTTACATCGCTTGGAATCATGGCACGGTATATTGGATTATCCATGAATGCGGTAGCAAGCACTCGCGCGAGTCTTTGCACGTGCTTCTTCGTGGGATAGAAAGGCGAGAAGCCATCATTGGTCATTTCAACAGCAACTCCTTGTCAAAGATCATGGCCGTCGTGATGCCCCTCTTTTCCAGCGCCTTCACGTAAGCAGCGAGTTGGAAGTGATGATGGACATCGATATATCGCAACATGATTCACCTTACATTTCTCAGCATAATCGGTTTCTTTACGATGATTGCCAAGCTAAAGCTGGAAATTACCACGATCACGAGCAAGATGATGGCAGGAATGAACACAGCCATGGAGATAGCTTGCACGGGATTGTAGGTTATCATGGCATGAGCCTTGTCGGCCATCTGGCGCGTGAGATCGATCCACTTGTAGCCATATTCCTGAGTCCAGGACACGCCGGTTCCCTCGTGCAACTCGTTCCATGTTTCTACGTGGATGAAAACCGCGCCTTGGTAGATGACCTTTTGCCATTCAGCAAGGTACCTTCCCGGGTCCCTGGCCACGTACAACGGGGGCTCGATGTCGACGACGCCGAGATTGTAAATCCCAGGGCTCACGGCACCGCAAGGAATGCCCTCGTATTGCACGGGGTACGGCAACTTTACCCCGAAACACGCTCCCCACGGGTCAACGCCATCGACACCGGTCGGAATCCAATCGGAGCCTCCAATAAAAATGAGGTTAAGGTGGTATTTAGCTTCGAATTTCGCACGACAATACGCGAGCACTTGCGTCCCGATATTGCTGAAATAATTCGATCCATATAGCCATACAACACATGCACCGTGCCACGTGAATTCGCAAATGGGATCGAGAACGGAATAAAAATAATCTATGCAATTCCAGAATTGGTTCATCCAATAAGGATCCCGAAGGTCGGGACCTGGACCATAGTTATTGGCCCACGTGGCATTGAACGTTGAATTACCGACGCTGATATTGTCGACGTACAATTCCTTCATGCACGTCGTGTCAAAGAACATGGCGATTTTCGGGAGCGTTGAGTACCCATAGGTGATGTTACGGATGCCACCGTCGCCCGCGTTCGCCTCGTCCGTGACTTTTTCTGCCAGGTCATACCACCCTGATTTGAGGGTCACGATGCCGTCGTGCGCCCACTTGTTATCAATCCCATTGTACCAGTCATCGGGCATGAGCACGTCGATGCCAGCCCGCATCATGCCCCGCATCTCCCATTCGTGCCATAGCGGGTTCATATAATCGAACCACGACCCGAGTTGTGCCATCGTGCCGTTTTTCAAGCTACTTTGATTAACATCGCCATTGGCATAATAAATGGGCGCCTGGGCTGGTGGATGATACGTGTTGGAATCGTGCCAGCCACCCGACGAACTCGTATTCACGACCATCGCTGACGGGCTCGTTGGACCGGGCCAGCCAGCCGGATAGTGATTGCGGGCTACCTCGTCGATCGTGGCGTTCGGCCAGAATACCATGTCACTCAAGCCCTTGCTAAAATTAGCCCCGCCACTCTGGTACCAGTAAAAATAAATCGAGGTGACGACACGCTTGTCGCTTGCATAGCCAGCACGGTACTGCTGGCCAGGCGTGAAGAACAACGGGTTGCTCATCGCCGAGAAGCTGTACGCGATCAGGACGAGAAGCACCACTGGCGGTATGATGCTCATGATCCTGGTTTTCAACCGGATATTTTTCGATGTTGATTCCGTCATAACGACCACTTCTCGATGATTTTTAACATGTTAGACCCGAACGCCAGGGGAATGTAGTAGAGGAACAAGAACGACAGCATCACTTCAGCACCTGCGATCAGGAACGTTAACAACACGACCCATATCGTTTCAACAGGCATCGCATCCTTGGTCTTGAAATGGCCGTTCCCGACGAGTACGCCCAACCACGCCGCGTGCCAACACAAGAAGCAGCAGACCAGCACCAACGTGATCTCCCCGTGGGTCGACGCCGTGATGCCGGCCGGGAACATGGCGCTGATGGGGATCGCCACGAACGGGAGCACGGACCACGTGATCATGCTTCCCTGGACCAATGAATTCATTCCCTTGAATCCACAAGCAAGTAACAAGCCATTTTCCAGCAAGAACATGAGCACCACGCCGGTTACGCCGATCCCGATACCAGCGACCTTGTTTACTAGTGCTTGAACCATCGTGTCGCCATGCACGACAATGAAATCGCTTGGAATTTGCCACGCAATCTGGAAACAGAGCCCGATCATCCCGAGGAGTCCAATGCGCAGCTGCTTCGGGTTTTGATCGAAGGGCCTGGCTGGTTGGATCGAACCAGGAGCCCAGAGTAACCGAAAAAACAAGCTAACGTACGATGATCCCTTCATGCGTGACGGAATGACCGTCATAATTCAAAGATATCCGAAGGACATTCGGAAGCACTCGATAACGAGATCGTTCATTAACCCGAGAATAATGATACGAGCGATTTATCATCATGGTCCTCGGGATTTGCTGTACAATACTCGAGTGCTGACTTCACTTCCTCGACGGTTTGCGCTCCTACGAGGCACACCGACACGCCCGGCTGGGCGAGGACGTGGGAGATGCAGTGGACGGGCGTGATGCCTGGCGGGACCTTGAAGTCCAGGGTTTGGGTGCCTGTCTGGTAGGCGGCAATGCGCACCTTCTTGCCGGGGCTGAACAATTTTCCGCCGAGGAGTGCCTTGATGGCGACGAGGCCAGTGTTGGTCTCCTCGCAAGCATCGTATACTGCCCGGCGACCTGGCACGTGCGAGCACGCCGCGTTCACTTGCGTCATTATCACTTCGAACGTCCCGCTCTCGATTGCCGCAGTCAAGACCGGCATGTAGTGGGAACTGAGACCTAAGAATCGTGCCTTACCACCTTCTTTTAATTTTTTCAGTGCGTCGATTAGCCCGCCATCCTTGATGAATTTGGGATATTCCTTCTCGCTGACGTATTCGAGCATGGCAACATCTACATGATCCACGCCTAGACCGTCGATCAACGCGTGAAACGAGGCGATGGCATCGTTGACCCTGCGAACACGAGTAGTTTTGCCGTTCACGATGCCGATACCAAAATGCCCAGAAATGATGATATGGTTCCTGTATTCTTGAAACACTATCCTCGCTGCTTGCAAAAATGCAGGATCCATGACGAGCACGTCGAAAAAGGTTATACCACCATCGATTGCTGCTTTGATGACGTTGCTAACGATATCCGCAGGTTGGTTCTTTGCAAGAAGCTCCGTACCGAGGCCAATTTCGCTTACATCGAGGCCAGTCCTTCCTAATTTCCTGTTATTCATTGTTTCATCACATCTTGTGCCATTGATTAGGATGTAATTAATATTATTGATTTCCTGCTGAACGCGTGACTATGTAAAAGAATCAGAAAGTAGATTTGTTGTTAAATCTCATGACCTCGTAGTACTTAACAATTCTACCAGCACGAAGCCAAAACAAAAGAAAATCGAAGGACTGCGACCGCATCTTTAGAAATTTCTTGGTGCTGTCGCGGGTTATTTTTCTTTATCGCAAGGATATTCTTGTCGGATTCATGTCACTCGCGCGTGCTCCACCATGGCTGACGATTTTATCTACGTAAAAGGTGCACGCCAGCACAACTTGAAAAACATCGACGTCAAGATTCCCCGCAACAAGTTTATCATCGTCACGGGCGTTTCCGGGTCGGGCAAGTCGTCGCTGGCGATGGACACGATCTACGCAGAGGGCCAAAGGCGGTATCTTGAATCGCTCTCGACGTATGCCCGGCAATTCCTCGGGGAATTAAACAAGCCAGATGTCGATTTCATCGAAGGTTTAAGCCCCGCGATAGCCATCGAGCAAAAGACCGTGTCCAAGAACCCCCGTTCGACCGTTGGCACGGTGACGGAGATTAATGATTACTTGCGCTTGCTTTTCGCGCATGTCGGGAAGCCCATCTGTCCCCAGTGCGGCAGGCTCATCGAGCCGCAAACATCGCAGCAGATCATTGAAAAGGTGATGGAGCAGCCCGCGAAAACGAAAATCCAGGTATTATCGCCAGTTGCCCGGCAAAAGAAGGGCACATTTCAAGACGAATTCAAGAAGCTCAAGCAACAAGGGTATCTCCGGGTTCGAGTTGACGGCGAGACCAAGTCTCTCGAAGAGCCGATCGAGCTCGAGAAAAACAAGAAGCATGACATCGCGATCGTCGTGGACCGGATCGTCATGGGCAAGGATATCAAGAAGCGTCTTGCCGATGCGATCGAAAGCGCGTTGAAACTATCCGATGGCCTCGTGTTCGTGGAGCTCGGCGATGGCACGATGCAAGAATTCAGCGAAAAATTTGCTTGCCCGGCCTGTGGCATTTCCTTCATGGAAATCAGTCCCCGCATGTTTTCATTCAACAACCCGCTTGGTGCATGTCCAGCTTGCAGCGGCCTCGGGACAATCCTCACCTTCGACCCCGAACTCATCGTTTCCGACATTGAACAACCAATCCACGGTTCCGGATTGGAAAAAGTACCTGGATTCGGCAACGTGAATTCCTACTCGTGGCGCATGATCAAGGAACTGTTCAAGCATTACAAGCAAGATTTCGAGGCCCCGGTGAAGGATCTGGACAAGAGCTTCCTCGATGTCTTGTTGCTCGGTAGCGGGGATGAGAAATTCGAGTTTAATTTCGAATTTGGCGGCGAGGACGCGGATTTGCATTACACGGGCAAGATGAAACGCAAGTGGGAAGGCATCTTCAACACGATCAACCGCCGGTACATGGAAACCAAGTCAACCATGGCACGTGATTATTACTCCCAGTTCATGTCCGAGCGACCTTGCTCGGATTGCAAGGGGCGACGATTGCGTCCCGAAAGCCTGTCGGTGCTCGTTGATGGCAAGAACATCTGGGAATTGTCCGATCTCACGATACGCGAAATTTTCGAGCTCATGATGCAATTGGAGCAAACCTTGTCCACCCACGAGAAGCAAATCGTCAAGGACGTGATCAAGGAGATCAAGAGCCGCCTCAACTTTCTCGTGAACGTGAACCTGGACTACTTGTCGCTCAATCGCATGGCAGGAACGCTGTCGGGTGGTGAAAGCCAACGCATCCGCCTCGCATCGCAGATCGGTTCATCGCTTGTAGGCGTGTTGTACGTGCTTGACGAACCGAGTATCGGACTGCATGCCAAGGACAAGATGCAACTCATCAAGATGCTCAAGCAATTGCGGGATCTCGGAAATACCGTGATCGTGATAGAGCATGACGAGGATTTTATGCGCAATTCCGATCACATCGTTGATCTTGGGCCCGGCCCTGGTGTTCATGGAGGAAAGGTCGTGGCACAAGGTACCGTGGACGAAATCATGGAAAATCCTGACTCGCTCACTGGGAAATACCTTTCTGGGAAGGAATTCATCGAAATCCCAGTCGAGCGACGTGCGGCGACAAAGGCTTACATCGAGGTTCGAGGAGCCAGGGAACATAACTTGAAGGGCATAGATGTCAAGTTCCCGCTCGGTCTCTTCATGGTGGTTACGGGCGTCTCGGGCGCGGGCAAGTCATCACTTGTTAACGAGATACTCTATAAAGGACTTGCCAGGGCCGTGAACAAGGCCAAGATGATACCAGGCGCCCACGATTCCATCGTCGGTGCAAACCAGATCGACAAGATCATCAACATCGACCAGTCACCGATCGGCCGCACGCCCCGATCGAACGTGGTAACGTACACCAAGGTATTCGACGACATTCGCGACATTTTTGCTGCGACGATTGAAGCAAAGTCTCGAGGCTATACAAAGGGAAGATTTTCATTCAATGTCAAGGGCGGACGGTGCGAGAATTGCGGTGGTTCTGGTTTCCTGGAAATGGAAATGAACTTCTTGCCCAACGTGTTTGTCGAGTGCCAGGTCTGCAAGGGAAAGCGATATAACCTGGAGACACTCGAGGTAAAATACAAGGAGAAAAACATCGACGAGATCCTGCGCATGACTTGTGAAGAAGCATCGGAGTTCTTCAGCAACCACCCGAAGATCAAGCAGAAACTCAAGACCTTGCTCGATGTTGGTTTGGGGTACATGGAGCTCGGGCAGATCGCGCCAACCATGAGCGGGGGTGAGGCACAACGCATGAAACTCGCGCGGGAATTGTCGAAGCCATCAACGGGCAAGACGTTGTACATCCTTGATGAACCAACAACCGGCCTGCATTTCGCCGATATCAAGCGTTTGTTAGCCATCTTGAACGAGTTTGTCGACAGAGGGAATACAGTCATCGTGATAGAGCACAATTTGGACGTGATCAAGGTCGCTGACTGGATCATCGACCTCGGGCCCGATGGTGGCGAGAAAGGTGGATATCTCATTGGCGAGGGCACGCCCGAGGACATGGCAAGAAACGAGCAATCATATACAGGCGAGTACCTCAAGAAGACCCTTGGTGTCAAATAAATAAAATAAAAAATCGTTTTTCTAACTAAAAAAGCCTAAAAATAGCAATGGCCAGCCCACGCCCATGACCACGATGATGCCGACGAGGGCAGCAATGTCCGTGCGAACGCGTTTTCCTTTAATGTAAGTTAAAAAAATGATGCTGACATTTGCCGCCGCAGTAACAACGAGCACAAGGAAGTACGTCCAGGTGAACACGTCCACCTGGACATTGAAGAGTTTGAGGAACACGCTGACGAGCTCCAAAGGTATCACTGTTATCAAATATACGAAAAACGGACTGCTTCCGTATGCCCTCAACAACCGCATGGGCCAATGCATGACCTCGTCGAAGAACAGGAAAAGGAAAAAACCCAGGAGAGTCACGCTGATGGCCACGAGGATGTAGGCGGGTACAAACGTGTAGGGCGAACTCAAGAGCACGATACCGAAAAGCAGGTTGAACCCCGCGAAAACGGCGAGCCGCTGCAAGAATCGCGGGCGTTCAGCGCCGCTGAAACCCTGCATCATGTATTCCCCGATTGCAGATGCCATGATTTGCGTGGCACCGAACGCGAAGATGCAGAAATAGATGCCGCCGAATACGGAAGTCGCGGCGCTGCTCGCCCATCTCGTGTATTGATTAAGATCGAGCATGACGCCATAAAATATGAGCCAGGCGTAGGCAACGATCAACCGTGCCTTCTTCTTCAGGAACAAGAAAGGGATGCCAACGAAGCCGACTAGCCCGAGGGAAGGGATCACGTCCCACCAGAGCACGGTGATATCAGATCCTGCCGGGACGCCGGATGAATATGTCAGGGTGTTGATGCCGGCCAACACGTCGCCTTTCGTCACGATGAGGGGCCATCCATACTCGACGATCATGACCGCGAATCCCAGCCAGACGATGACGCCATAGCGGATGATGATGTGCTTGATCGCCGCTTTCGTTCCGGATTTCTCGCGACGCTGGTTGAACGTGACAGAATACATTAAACCGAGAACGAAAACGAAGCTGGTCGCGCCAATATCGATGAGGTGCATGACAAATGATTCACGCGCTGGATGGACGAATAAAAATTCGAGGATAGGAGTAAAGGCGCCCTGATAAGCAGTATTGGTAATCCATGACTCGGGAATGAATGCGGAAAGTACCAGGTAAATCATTATGAAGCCCCGCCAGAGATCGACGAAACCCAGCCTTTCTTTCTTGGGGGTTTCAATTTTGCTCTTGGGAGCTTCCATTGCTTCTTCTGTATCGCTCATAGTAGATCAAGACGATCGATCCCTCTTCCGATATATCAAAGTATATGCGAAAAGCTGCAAAAAGAGGGAAAAAAAGCTTGGAAAATGACACAAGACACTCGTTTTATTTTGCCACGTTGATCAAGTCCGACAAGACAGCGGCCGCTGCCTCGATGCCACCCGCGCCCCTGCCCATGATGATGATATCCTTGGCGAGTTCCGTCACGAACTTGAAAGCATTGAATGTCCCAGTGATAGCGCCCATCGGGGAGTTTTTCGGGACAAGTTTCGGTCGCACTTCAAGGTTCCCTTGCTCGTCAGCAATGCCAAGATGCTTGATCACGAACCCCTCTTTCTCGGCCATGTTGATCGCATCGAGAGTGATGTGCTCGATGCCTTCTGTTTTCACATCGTTGATCGTTTTCTCGAGCCCCATGGCCGTGTTGGCGAGAATGACGAGCTTTCCTGCAGCATCGTGACCACCGATATCAAGCTCGGGATTTGTTTCGGCATAGCCTCGCTCCTGGGCTTCCTTCAAAGCGACCTGGAAATCCATTTTCTCGGTTGCCATTCGGGTGAGAATATAATTCGACGTGCCGTTGAGGATGGCCTCGATCCGCATCACCTTGTTGCCGTTCAAGCCTGATTGTGCCTCATGGATGCAAGGAATCGCGCTACCAACAGTGGCTTCATACATGACGCACTTGCCATGCTGATTTGCGAGGGCCATGACGTCGCTGAAATAAAGCATGAGCGGGCCCTTGTTCGAGGTGACCACGTCCTTGCCCGATATCAATGCTTTTTTGAAATGCGTGAATGCAGGTTCCGCGGTCGTTATATTCGTCGGGGTCATGTCGACGAAGACATCATACTCTTGCTGGTCGATCTGGTCCACTGCCATCATGCCAGGCTGCCACTCGGGCAACGAACGGATGTCCGTCTCGGGAACGAGCGTGGCAATGTCCAATCCCTCCGGCGTGAAGAGCATCCCGTCAAATTCGTACAAGGCAACGAGGGAAAACTCGAGCCCGAATTTCTCGGCCAGGTAGTCTTTCTTTGCCCGTAATATCGAGATCAAGGCTTTACCGACGGTGCCATATCCTGCAATGCCGATCTTGACGATTTTCACCACGCGTATCCCTCACGAAGTTATGTATTTCAAGTTTTTCTGCTGGGACAAGTCCGATAACTTCTCCAGGAGCGTGGAATGTATCGCGTCTTGCTCGTATTCTATCTTGAACATGACCGTGCTTTGCGGCGTGTCGGGGCCCGCGATTGCCGCTTGCATGTCGGCGATCCGAGCACCCGTGGACGTGATCTGGATGATCGAGTCCTGGATGTCGGTTTCAAATATGGGCCCTATCAAAATCACGTGTTCGGTCTTCGTGGTCTCGATTTGTTCGATCGACATGTCGAGAATCTGAATGTTTTCCGCGGCGAGGTCTTGTTCTATTTTCTCGATCCGTTGTCTTTTGTCCTCTTCGGACATTAAGGGATCGAACGTGAATGTAATTTCAACGGGAACAGATCCATCGAGCGGCCGATCCGCATCGTGACTGTGATCGTGAAAAACACCTTGGATATTTGCATTGTGTTCCGAGAGCGGCTTTAAAATCCGTATCAGCTCGCCTGGCTGGTCACGTGCTTCGACCGTGATCCGAACGATTCCTGATTCCTCTACCATGGTTCATCGACCGAGATGGATTATTCGAATATTCGACCGGTTCCTTGACGAGTTAATTTAAGTTACCGTTTGATTTAAGAAGCCGTTTAAGGTTACTTGTCTCAATAAGGTGGAGTGATGACCACGTACTGCCCGGAAAATATCGTCCCCGAAGGAAAGCATTTGATTGCTTCCAAGCTCTGCATGACGCTTGATATTGGCGTGAATGGTAACTTGTTTGGAGGAAGAATGCTGGAATGGCTCGATGAGGCAGGTGCGATCTTCGCCTACAAGCAGATCGATGGAGCTCTCGTGACGTTGAAAATGAGCGAGGTGTTGTTCAAAGCTCCGGTGCGGGAGAAGGACATGGTCGAAATCTATGGAGACGTGAAGGCTATTGGTACTACGAGCATCACGATCCAATTATGGGCCATCAACATCAAGACTGGCCTTAAAGTATGCGAGTGCGAGGTGGTCTACGTGCATGTCAACGACCAAGGCGAGAAATCGGCAATTCCGGATGATATAAAGGAACGAATCAAGCAAGATCACGGATTAAATTAGGTGTGATCAAATTCTTGAACCTTCGCGCACGCTTTCATCTATGAAAGACACGTTCAAGCAATATTTCCCATTTTTCATGATCATTCTCGGGCAAGTATCATATCTATCGATATTGATCGGCGTGCGATTTAACGGGTTCCAGGCATTTTCTTTAAATCCTTCCATGAACGTGTTACGAATAATTTTCCTATTTGCAGGCTTGGGTGTTCTAGGGATCATCATCAGCAAGTTGTACGTGAAATATCGTGTTAATAAAAATTTAACCCGGTTGAACATTCTCCTCGCGATTGCTTCATTCATCATAGCATGCGCCGCATACACGTTTACCAATTTTTTTCAATCCCCGGATAATTCTGTTAACAGGTTTTTCTTCGATCTCGCTACCTTATTCATCATCCTTGCATCATACATGTTTCTCGTGTTCGGGATCACGTTCTTAATTGTCCCGGCAAACGAGCGTGCCATTCACAATTTCAAACGCGTCATGGAATTCATCTTGATTGCCATGTACGCTCTCTTCTTGCTGGTGAAAATTTGCAACGCGTTCAACATCACGGGCGGTATCGTGGACACTCTTTCTTCTGTCGGTCAATATTTCATCTACTTGTTCGGAATCGTGTGTATCATCTTGATGCTCGTGATCGCCATGAAGGCACTCGTCTTATCGAAGCGCACGAGCGATGCCGTGTTTAAAAACGGCTTGAACGCGCTTGGAATCTCGTATCTGTTCTTGTTTGCATCCATCGTGGCGTTTTTACTCAACACGGCAGTTTTCAAGAATGACCAATACGTGAGCTTGATTGCCATCTTGCTACTCATTGCCGGGTTTTATTTCATCTACGGGGGATTCGTGAAGCCAACAACGACATCCAGTTATGAGTGATTATTTTCAATCAAGCGCGGGAAAAACCGGCGTTTTTTGCCAGTCAAACAAGATCTGTGAACCATTCTCATATACAATCAAGATTTCACTTCCCGGAACGATGCTACCAATCATCTTCATCTCGAGTCCCGCGTTCAATGCAATGTTCTTAGCACGGTCAAGATTAATCTCGGGAATAGCGACGAGAAATCCCGTGGTGAGATAAGCCGTTGAGAACCATGCAAGTTCATCGAAATCTTGAACGTTGAATGCAATTTTCAGCTTATCCGCATCGATTTCGCAGCCAGCACGCGAATAATTGAGCATCATGAGTGCCGTCCCGATAATGCCCGCGTCGCTGATGTCCTTGCTGGCGTGGAGCAAGTTGTCACGGGCAAGCTCATTCATGACCGCGCGACGTTGCAAGACTTCAGCGCTATCCTTAAACGTGATCGTGTCCCAATATGGCCCGTTTCGGCTCCGTTTTCCATCCGCATCCCAGATGATGACGAGTGCATCGCCGGGCAATGCCCCGCCCGCCGAAATATACTGCTCCTGATCGATCCAACCGATGGCCGTAGACGCCACGGCGTCACACCCCGGCTTGAGGGCAGTGTGACCACGCGTTATCGAGATGCCAAATTGCTCGGCGGCACGTTTCGCGCCCTTGATCACGTCTTGCAATCGCTCTGTGGTGCTCGCTTGCATATCTATCGCGGTGGTTAATGGCATACCACCACACGCGAAAATATCATCGATGCAGACAACGATGGCGCTGTATCCCGCGGAAAAAGGGGCTTTCGCCACGAAATCAGCAGAGATCATATCCGTCGCGATTAAAACCAATTTAGATTCTCCTGGAAAATGAAGGGCAGCAGCATCCTCCCCGATATCCTTATACACATTGGTTTTATCAAAATTGTTATTATCCTCGAGGATTTTCAGCACGTCGTGGATAATAAATTTCTTTTGAATTCCAACGTGGTTGATTAACGTGTTGGTGAATTCCTCGAAGTCCATGATTTTGTAAAACAGAACATGATTTTTTAAACTTTGATTCGCATAATTTTATTTAAGGTACATGGAGCGAGCTGGCCACGAATTCAACGACACGAAGGCGTCTCGGGAACGGGTTGCTCGTCGGGAGCATCCTCTTGCTCAGCATAGCCGTGACGTTCTCACGAATGCCCACGAGACAAATAAACACGGCTTCCGGGACGCTCGTTGCTAGCCAAGCCAGTTCCCCGCCGTACATGGTTGATGCAAACATCACGGTGCTCAATTATACAGCAACTACCTTTACCTGGATGAGCCCGGTCACGTTAAATTTATCCCTCTGGTCGAACGACATTAATAATACCGTTGTGTTTATCACGTACAGTAGCGATGCACTTGAATCAAACACCACGCTCAAATCCATTCATTTTGCATTGAACATTGTTTCGATCATCGTGAACCTGAACCCGCTTACGATGCCCGGCGATCACGCCGTGACGATCATGGTCTCGCATAATAGCAACTCCACATCGTTCACCTATAAATTGTGGGTCGGCTCCAATCTCATCATCGCGGGGATCATGTTTTTTGGCGTGCTTGGCATCGCGCTGGGCATCTTCGCGAAATATAGTAAACCAGCCAAGAAGCCATCGTCAGGTTCAAGCACCATCACGTCTGCTGGGTCATCATCTGCCACGTCGGACGACGATACGTCAACTGCAACTTACGTGGATCAATCCAGGGCGCCGGCAGGAAGGATTTTCTGCCCCGAATGCAAGAAAGTGATCGAGGAAGGGTCTATCTTTTGTCCAGAGTGCGGCACGCGCATTCCGCGGTATCTCCGGTATCACCCTTGATGGCATTTTCGATGCATATAACCTAATTCTCGGGACGTTCGAGCAGGATCGTGACGAGAGGCTTGATCAGGTCGAGGATTTCAAGCAAATCCCAGCTCGATAAGATGTAGGGGAGGATTTCCTTCGAAATTGCATCGATAACCCATTGCATTCCAAGATTGTTGATCAATACTGTCTTCACGTGCTTGATGATGGCGAAAAGGCCTTTCTTGAGCACGTCCTTTCGTAACTTGGTTGGATCGAGCGTGATCACCGTCCAACCACCGAGTTGTTCGTCGAATGAAATGTTCTGGAACTCGGGATATTGCTGAATATCGAAATAAGTATCGAGCTTCGTTGCATATGTTTTTAATTCATCCATGATTGCCACACAAGTTTCCCTTTCACAATTATTCTGGATGATCAAGTTAAAAAGATTCAAGACTTGCTGAAACACGCCCAGCATGTCAAAAAGCTCGCCTGCATTGGTAACTGATTCTGCCATGCTCCATTGGTCCTGGAGATCATCGAGATCCTTGTCAAATTCGTGAAATTCTTTCACGTATGATGCCGCGCTTCCTTCCATGATCTCTGGGGTTATCTGGAACTTGTTGATGAATGCATTCATGACGACCTCGAGCCGCGCACGCATCAAGTCAGCGTTTCCAGCGCCTTTCCGTTCCCCGGCCACTGCAAGCATGTTCAAGGAGATGTTATTCAAGTAAACCCATTGCAAGCCGCCCATGTTGATCGAATCGATACCAAGGCCACTCAACTCCATCTCGGAAAAATTGTTGAACGCGCCGAGAAGCCCCGACACGAGGTCGGGATCGATGTTCATCTTCGTGTAATTACGATAATAAAGTGTTACAGAAGATGCCTTGTTTAAGATCCAGACATGATCCATGAATGCTGCACCAAGAGGTATGTGAGATGGGATAATTCATCCATGCATGAATAAGCACTTTATTTTTGCGCGCGATTTCCACCTGAACATCTGTTATTAACCCATAGCTCGTAATCCATGACATGGCTCGTGAACACGTGCCCGTTCTTGCTGGAAGGTTTAGCTCGATCCTGGACTTGTTTTCCGGAAATTTCTCGCGCCGTTTTCTAGTGCGCACATTGGTCCCGCTGATGTATCTCTGCTTGTTTTCTTGCTTGCTGGTCGCTGGCCTTCTTTTTCCTCCATCACCGCAAGGTGGTCCGGGTTACATCCCGTTCGCCCAGACGATCAGCGGGCTAGGTGATCGCGCCGATAACCCGTTCGGGGCGTGGTTTTTCACCATAGGGATCATCATCACATCTATCTTGATGGTACCGTTCAGCTGCTATACATGGCGCCAGCTATCTGCCATTAACAAGGCCGGGGCAGGGTTCATTCTCTTCTTGATGATCGGCGGCGCTATCGGGTTTGCCATGGTCAGTATCTGGGACGAGGAATCCAATTGCATCGCGTGGAATGCAGCTGGGAATTGTCTTCTCGTTTCCCATCAAGTCCACGATATCGCTTCGGGCATTGCTTTTTTGGGTAACTTGTTCGCCGTGTTATTCGCCTTGTTTCCGATGATCGCGGACAAGCGACGCACTGGACAGGACAGGTTCGGCATCATGTGGCAGCTCATCCACATCGTGACATTCATAGTGATGATCGTCATTGGCCTGATTTTCAACAAGGATTTTGCGATGCCAGACTTTTTCAGGCAATATGCATTTTGGGAGTGGTTGGTCTTTGTCGGGCTCGTGATCTACTACATTTCGCTCGCCATTCGTTTGCCCGGCGACACGGGAAAAAACGAGGTCATTTCTTGAAAATAGAATGAATGCCTTTGGTCTTTTTGCATTGCTTAAAATAACTTGAAGAGCGGGTGGTCTTCGGACGCGGGCTTGATCTTGTCGATGCGCCGACCCGCGTACGCGTGGAATGCATCGACGTTCGCGACGGCAAAGCACACGTCCTTGCAATACTTGATCGGGCCGAAGAGGATAAAATCAGCACCCGATGCAGCGAGAAACGTGCTCGCCGCGACCAGGCTAGTGAGGCGGGCATCCTCGCCGAAGCGCTTGATGCCACTGCATTCGAATATTGCATTGGATGGCGCACATCCAGCAGGCAAGCCAAGCGTTTCTTTCACGGTCTCGATGGCGCGCGCGGCGAGGCCAATAGAGGGCATATCCAGCACCGCGACATCGACGATGCAATTCTCGACGCCTGCCCGGCCTGCCTTGGCCATCAAGCCTTCCTTTACACCAGCCTTGTCGTCCCATCCTTCCAGCAATTTTAGCTTTTGCTGGGGCAATAGCATGGTGGAATCGAACGAAAGCAAGATGGCGCTCTTGATACCGCATTCCGCAATGGCATTGATAGTGTCATCCAAGATCTTTGGTTCGATGCTGTTGTAAACGAGCCGATCCCCGAGACCGGATTCCACCAGGCGCTTCATTGCAGGCACGCGGATATCATCGGTCAAGCCATCCATGAGGAATGGCTGCTGCTTGCTTTCCGTTGCATCCGCGACGAACTGGCAATAATTCACGAGATTATCGGCCGAGTCGCCCACGACGTCAATGATGAAAGACATTCCGGTTTCGCGAGCGATGGATTCCATTGCCTGTAGCTGGCTGGTAGCCTCTTCTTGATTAAAAATGCCAGGTTCCGTGAAGATCTTGTGGCCCTTGTAAAACATGCTACCGACTAAAACCGTCGGGTATTCACCTGGTTGACCGCCAAGCGTCACATTACCGATGGTGACCGTTTTTTGCTGTGTCGCGAAATGCATGAGCCCTTCACCAGAAAGGATACCATTCGAGCGCGTAAAATTAATATTTCCTAATATTTCATATCTCATGAGATTGCATGCGTTTGTTGATGGAAATGTTCAAGGTGTAGGATTCCGCTGGAATACCCAGCATGTGGCTGATCGATTGCATCTCGCAGGATTTGTTAGCAATCTCGATGATGGACGGGTAGAAGTCATCGCCGAGGGGAAAAAAGAGGCACTAGACAAGTTGCTTGCATGGTTATCACACGGGCCGCGAGGCGCGACGGTTTCCAGCGTGGATCACGAGTTTTCGGATGGCGATGACGGTATAAATGGATTTTCCATCGTCTCGTGATTTAGATTTCCTGTTATCTTATAAAAAATATCTTGGAATGCTCTACTCATACCCGATGCCAAGCTCTTTCAACAAGGCTTGCAAGTTTCTCACGCATTGCGTTGCTTTTCCAAATTTATCATCGCCATGCACGTGTGGCTCGACGGATAGAACACCGTCGAACCCGTTCTGGATGAACCAGGGCAAGACTTGTTTCCATGGGATGACGCCCGTGCCGAACACGGCGCCTTTTCCACCGAATAATTTTTTCAAGATGCCTTTCGTGAAGATGCCCGTGCGGAAAATGCGGTCCTTGACGTGAAAATACTCCACGTGATCCTTCAATTGCTGGAAGTCTTCTTGCGTGAATTGCCCCGCATGACTCACGAAATTTGAAAGATCGAGATTTGCTTTCAAGTGTGGGGAGTTGAAATGATTGAAGAGCCGGAGGTACGACGCTGCATCGTTCACCAGCGTGTCACCCTCGCATTCAACCACCATGATCTTCCCCGCAACTTGGCACTTGTCCACGAGATTGTGATAATCCTGGAACATGAGCTCCCAGTACTTTTCATGATCTTTTTTACCCATCGTGGACGTGAAATAGGAATATGTTATTATGTATTTGGTGCCAAATTCTCCTGCACAGCGGATCGCGTCGTCGATGCGACTCACGTTAAATCGTTGATCGCGATTCATTTGTTTGGATCCGGTGCTGGAGAGCTTGGTTCCTTCAGGTAAGACTTTCATGATCTGCGTCTGGATCGATGCAATCTTGATGCTTCGTTGATCAAGCGTTTCGTGCAGCTTGGCGATTTCTTCCTCGTTTAAATCGAGAATCGATTTTCCCCACAAGTAGGCGATTTCGATGCATTTCGCGTTTTCCTTGACGCACACTTCATCCAGCACGGCCTCGAATTCCTTGCCGGGCACGTAAAAGTCGTTGGGTATCAATGCAACTCGGATCATAGTTACACCTCTTCAATAGGCTATATAAAATACAAGATTTGTATTAAATCATTTAAAATTGTATAACATGACCTTATTTTTCATGCAAATCTTGCTGAAACCTCCCGAATTTTGAATGGATTCGAGGGGAACCTTGTATCTCACTCCAGAATTGCATCGTACTGAAACGCCGCGACCACGTATAGCACATCCTTGATTTCCTAACCAAGGAGTTTCGCGATCAATCGAAACTCGGCATGTCGTCGAACCTCGACGATCAAAGAGTCTGGAATCATGGAGATAAACTCTTTTTGCACCATTACAGCATTGCACAAGTCCTAAAAATCATCTTCCAGGGAAGCGTATCCTGCAGCAACGAGTTTCGATAACCGCTTTAATGCGCGAAGGATTTTTTCGAACTGATCTTGCCTGGATAAATGGACTTTGCTTCAAGCGTGCTCGATCTCAGCCAGCGTTTGCTTGAACGTGGAAACCAAGTATTCGCCAAAGAGCGCGTCGAATGAAAAGAATTTTTCATACCCGCCTTGCACGTAAAAACTCCACGGGTAAATGTACCCGCAAGTCTCGTTCATTTGCGAGAAGATGAATTTGCCGGACGGCACGAGCTTGGCCAACGCATCTTGATACATGATGAATGGCTCGCCAGGGCTGGAAAACCAGTAAACATCGTTGATCCTTGCCACGAAGAGCTCGGTCTGGTGATGTGCATGACGTCCATTCTTCACGACGTTGAGCATCGGAAGATCCCGGCCATTCACGAGCTTGTAAAACTTGTAGAACATTGCTAGCCGTACAGCATCACGGAACTCGTGGAGCAGCATCCTCGATTTCCCGCCAAGGGTCTTGTACAACGGTAACCGGTTCCAGATAGATCGCACGCGACCGATGCGCGGAAACAGGAATCGTCGCCGGACGTCCACCGAGGTCACTGGCTCGGTCTTGACATCGTCAATGGCCTCGATGATTAGGTCCGCGAAGCGTTGCCCGAGCGATTCCACGGTCGTGATGGCATTTGCCATGGCGTCCTCGCGGGACTCGCCCGCGTGGCGATATCCGCCCTTGTACCCGTGGATAGTCACGTCCCCCGATGCCCCGTTGACGTATGCCGCGTACTTGAGGGCAGGATACTGCTTGAACAGTGCCTTGGCGACCAGTCCGGGATATTCGGGGTGAATGTCGGCGTTGTAACCCGGCATCTGGGTCGGGTGGGCCTGGTAATTCACGATGATACCCGTCAACTCGCCGCCAGGACTCGTGATCTTCAGGAATCGCACCGGGAGATTCACTAGCTCGCGAGGAGGCCGGCGAAGGATCGCAAACAGCGGTTCTGGCAGTTTCGTGGTACCGTAGCCGATCCGCGCGGGAACGGCGTGCTCGAACGCGTTGATCCCGGCCCGGATCACGTGGTGCATGATGTATCGCACGACATCATACTGCACATCGAACGTGAGCAAGTTCCTGAGGCGATTCGGAAAGATGCCGATCGTGTCGGGCGAGGAATGCGAATGCGTGAAATGAAGGATGATGCGTGCCATCGGCATGCCAGTCCGCCGAGAAATGATTCGCCGGATGATGCGGGCGATCCTGTATTGGAATCCAACGAGATCGCACGTGATTATCAAGAGACTCTTCGACGGGTCGGTTGGATGGCGGAAGCATATCGCCCGGGCAAAGAGAAAATCCAGCACCTTTTTCGAGACCTTGTGGAGTCGGATGTACCCGCCAACCCGCACGCCAAGATGGAGCGGGGGAGTGATGTTGGTCGTGGCAAAGCCGACGGAATATTCAACCATGTTCAAATAAGTTGAGTGCATCGCGGCTGATCAAGGTTCGTGATGACCGGCCAACAGCAAACGAAAGGCAAACATATTATATTCTCAAAGCTGGAATATCAACCATGGAACTCAATGGCATCACGGTTACCAAGCATGACTTCAAGGTTGGTAACAAGTCAATGTTCTTGCTCGCGGGGGAAATCCATTACTTCCGCATCGATCCGAACGATTGGGACGACCGGCTCGCGTCGATGAAGGAATTGGGTTGCAACGCAATTTCTACATACATACCGTGGAACTGGCACGAGGAACACGAGGGCACGTTCGATTTCACGTCCCCCGAGAAAGACCTGGACCATTTCCTCGAAGAGGCGGAAATGTACAAGCTCAAGATCCTGGCGCGTCCCGGGCCCTGGATTTGCTCGGAATGGATGAACGGCGCCATCCCGCAATGGTTACTCGATGATCATCCCGAGATCATGGCACTCAATTCGGAGGGACAGGTTCCAAAATGGAACAACTTGAAATCACCACCAATCTCGTACTTGCATCCAATATATCTCGATTACGTGAATAAATGGTATGGAGCGGTGGCACCGATCATCGCGAAGCACGATCACCCCCGTGGCGGCGTGATCCTGGTCCAGCCGGATAACGAGATCTCGTTCGGCTTCCAGAGGTACTGGTACGATGCAGATTATAACGGAGCGTCGATCGCATTCTATCGGGCATTCTTGCAGAAAAAATACGCTGACATCGACAAGATGAACCGCGTGCATGGCACGGGATTTAGCTCGTTCGATGAGGTGATACCGCCCGTCCGTTCCGATGTCAATGGCAAGCAATTCCTGGTCCGCTGCAATGATTGGACGGAAACCAAGGAATTGATCATCCAGGATTACACGTCCCGGTGCATTGCCATGATGCGCGAGCGGGGTGTCAAGTCGCCCATATACGTGAACACGCCATCGCTGACGACGCCATCGAATGCCATGCTCCAGAACCATGCCGAGGTTGGCGACAAGGATGAAGGCCTTGTGCTGGTGGGCGATGACATGTACCCGAGGACGCTCGATGCCATTGCCGGGCAGGACTTCCCGCTATCCTTGTCCATCGAGCAGCTGGATGCCCAACTGCCGCACTTTCCGTTCAGTCCCGAGTTCCAGGGCGGCCACTTCAACGAGAAATTCGGCACGAACGACGCGCAGATGCTGCCCCGGGTTGCTATCGGTCATGGACTCAAGGCCGTGAGCATCTACATGATGGTCGGTGGCCGCAATCCACCACTTCCTACCGACTTGCGAGCGAAATACAAGGATTATCCCTTCGATAACTACGGCACCTATGCTGACACCATAACCCCGAGCGGTGCACTAGATCCTTCGGGCCGATCTTACGATTTCATGGCTGCTATCGGGGAAAACGGCCAAAAATCCGACAGGTTCCAACTTTTCCAGCGCTTGTTTGCTTTCGTGTCGAATACCCCGCAGTTACTCGCCGCGTCGAAGGTGCACGACGACATCGCGTTCATCCGGTACCAGCCGTACTCGCGCGTCATGATGCCCACGCGACCATTGGGGTTCGCGCTGGATTATGCTCGCATGGACCAGCCCGAACTATCGAACCCGTTTTTCCAAGCACTCATGTGCATGAACGCGCTGCATTACCAGCCGAAGATGGTCGAATTGACCTTGACCGAGACAAGCGAGCTGGCAAAATATCCTGTCGCGTTTGGTTTTTTCCATGAATACATGGACGCGGCGTCGCTCGGGAAGCTCGCGGAATACGTGAAGGGTGGCGGGACGCTCGTCATGTTTTTCGAGATACCGTCGAAATCAGAAACCCTGGAACCATGCGACGTGCTCACGAGCTTGATTCCCGTCGAGATCGATGAAAAGATCACGAATCAAAACATCACCGCTCTTGGTCACGTCCTTGATTCCGTTGATTTCGCGTTCGCGTTCAAGAACATTCCTGATGGATCGGAAGTCATTGCCACGCTCGCTGATGAACGTGTTTGTGCATATGCAACCAATATCGAACAAGGCAAAATCGTGCACTTGGGTTTCACGCCACCTCCCGAGGACGAGGGCTGTGCATTTTTCCACGATTTCTTCACCGACGCATTGAAGCTCCCTCCACCGAAATCGTTCAATTCGCGGAATGGCGTTCTGAGCCTCCAACAGCAAGCCCCGAACGGCGATCGGTTCGTGACGGTGGCAAATCTCTGGAGGGGTGACGAGAAAGTAGATTTCATGCTCGATGACTCGTTGCGAACCCCGTTTTTCAGGGTGGAACTCAAGAATGTCGTTATCCCGGGGCGCTCATGCGTGATCTGGAGCATCAACAGGAAATTAACCGTGGTCATCAGCAAGAATTTAACCAACGAGGTAATGATCGGGCTGTCCACGAGCGAGCTCACGTCCATAACAAAAGAAGGCAATCAACTCGTCGTGCAAGGGTTCAATTTCAAGAATGCAACGGGTCATTTGTGGATACCTTCAGTGACAAAGCCCAAGAGATGCAGCCACAAGTTCACGTACGGCGCCGACAAGGTCGTGCGCATCCAGCACGATTATCCGACCGAGATCCAGCTCGACCTGGGGCACACGTCGCTCGTGTTCAAGTTCAAGGGATTGGAAGTCCCGCGTGATTGAGCTATCTTTTTTTAATTTCCAGGGATTGTCAATTTAATCATTAATCAATTGTAGTTGATGCAACCATGGTAACACTCGTAGCAACTGTCGAACGCATCGATTTTAAAGGTGCCGAATGCAATTATGCAGACACCCTTGACTTGGAAGTATGCCTCAAGCAATTGGAAGAACATCATTCGAAGCTAGCAAGGGACAAGGAATACACCGAGGCATTCGATGTAATGCAGAAAATTAAATCGACCAAGAAGGAATTCGAAGCACTCAAACTCGTGGTTCCTGATAACAAATCCAAGAGTTGACGAGCCTCTAGATGGCATCCGCTGCAACCCGAGAGTGATCCGTTCTACCATCGCTGCATCTAGCGCGTTCAATGGCAAAATTGCAGCTCTTGACGCGAGAATCGTGTATATGGTCAATTGGAACCAACGCCGCTTCTCTCGAATTCCATTTTTGACCGGCAACGACGTCCATCTGGCCCGAGGCTAGCACGAATGCATGGTTTTTTGATGGTCGAATGTTAAAAGAATCATCAAGAATCTCGCTCATGATAGGAATATCATCCCGAGCTGAATTATGGTATTACTCATGGTAGATAACGAAAACGGCAAGGTTGGAAAGGTTAGCGGAAACATTCGCGTCGATCCAAGCACGCAAGAGGAACACGAGGACGATACAGATGATATTTTTCACCTCTGGGTTGAAGAGCTTCCCAACGACGATGAATTCAATGACGACATCGCTGAGGAGGTCCAGAAATGGAAGGACATCGTTACATCGACAGGTTGCGATCCGGCGCGGCTCGTTATCCACGTGGTTGGCGCCAGCCACCTTGACATGGCATATAAATGGCGTTACGAGCAAACCATGAAAAAGGCAGCGCGTACCCTCGCGAAAGCCATCAAGCATGCCCGGGCCGTGCCCGGCTTCAAATTTGCCACGAGCTCCCCGCAAATCATGGCCTGGGTGAAGGAGCAAGACCCCGACCTGTATGCTGACGTGCAAGACTTCGTCAAGAACGGCAGCATCGAGCTCGTCGGCGGCTCGTGGATCGAGGCCGATTGCAACATGCCGAGCGGCGAAGCCTTCGTGCGCCAGCGGCTGCTTGGCATGAAATTGTACCGCGACGAGTTTGGCATGTTACCCGAGGCAGAGTGGTATCCCGACACGTTCGGCTACAACGCGGGCTTGCCGCAGATTTTCGCGAGATCGGGGGCACGGTATTTCTTGACGTCGAAGATGACCTGGTGCACCACCAATGATTTCCCGCTCGTGCACTTCTGGTGGGAATCTCCTGACGGGTCGCGAATCCTCGTCACGTCAGCGCGGACGGGCGTGAACGTGTTCTCGGATTTCCCCCGGTATGGCAAGTTTCGCAAGTTGCCCAAGGCTGGTACGATGCCGAAGTGGAATTACGAGGATGAATTTTCGGAGCTCGTTGCCAGCCTCGATGACGGCGCGTGGGTGACCCCCGTCGCGGTGTTCACGGGTAAGGGCGATGGCGGGCACGGCCCGACCCATCAAGAAGTGGGCTCGTTGCTCGGGTTCATGAACGCGAGCAAAAAGCTTGGCTTGGACATGCGCTGGTCCTCCGTCCACGGCTATTTCAAGGATGTCGAGCGTGTTGCTGATTCCTTGTTAACGTGGAACGACGAGCTCTATCTCGAGTACCACCAGGGTACCTTCACCACGCATCCCGCGATCAAGCGCCAGAATCGCCGCCTCGAGTGCTTGCTGCAAGCCGTCGAGACGGTCGCCACGCTGACTCACGTCGTGGACACCAGTTACGAGTATCCGTATGACTTGTTGGAGAACGCGTGGAAAAAGGTCTTGCTGAATCAGTTCCACGACGTGTTGCCGGGAAGCATCATCCCCGAGGTCTTGGATGACCTGGTGGATTCATGGGACGAGGTCGATGCCAATGATTGCGCCGTGATCGATCATGCCCTTGCACGCTTCGAGACGGGCGTGGAGGACAACATCCAAATCTTCAATCCACTGCTGATCGGCCGCGATGCACGGGTGTTCATCCCGGCGACGACGACGCCACCGGGTGAGCATCCTGGTGCCGATGGCCAGCAATCCTTGCCGCCGGCCATCCTGGCTGTTCGCAACGAGGATTCGGTCATTACTTGCCCGTGCCAGCCGGTCGCCGCTGAACTTGAAGACCTGGCGGATCATCGGCCAGCGGGCTGGTGGACGGTCCTGACCCTGCCACCGCTCGGCATCGTCTCGGGACGCTTGACGATCGCCCAGGACGCCGATGGCGATCACGCGAGCGATGGTATCCACGTCGAGGCTGGGGAAACCCCGTGCATCGATAACGGCATCACGCGGGTCGAGCTCGACGCCCGCACCGGCGCCATCACGCGTCTGTTCTCCTCGGATGTTAATGACGGGAATAACTTGCTCGCGGGCGACGAGAATGGCCTCACGATCGGGTTTCAAGATGACGATCCCGAGTACCCGGCATGGAATCTAAAAGAAAACTACTGGGATTTTCCCCGGAACTATGCACAAGATGATAACGTCTCCATCATGATCGAGAACGAGGGTGACGTGTTTGCAACGTTGCGTGTCGAGAAAAATCTCGGCGTTAGCATCGTGCGACAAGCCATCACCTTGTTCAAGAACGATCCCGCCGTGTACCTGTACTGGCATGCCGATTGGCAGGAAAAAAACACCATGTTGAAAGTCACCTTCACGCCCGCGACCGCATCGCTCTATTCAACATCGGACCAGATGTATTGCGCCATCAAGCGTAAGACCAATCCCGAGACCTCGGGTGATAAAGGGCGCATTGAAAAGCCAATGCAACAATACGTCGACGTGAGCACGCCGGACAACGCGTGGGGCATTGCCTTACTCAACGAGGGAAAGCACGGCTATGACACCCTTGATGGCAAGCTCCGCCTCACGATGCACAAGAGTTCCTTGTATCCCGAACCAGCCGCCTATGCGTGGGTGCATCTCGAACGCTACGAGCGAAAGAGCCGTGATGGGTCATCAGTGCCAACTCATTCCGGCCTCGGTCTAGTGAGCTGCCGGTACGCCCTGTATCCACACATGGGCGGCGCGCTCGCGTCGTCGTCGGGAACGCCCACGGGACAAGTAAAGCTAGTTGCGGAGGGTTTCAACCAGCCAGCCGTGGTCCACGTGGCCGGCACGATCGATCCAGCGACGGCTCTGCCCGTGCCAGATCTTGCATTCACGTTTCCCCCGAATGTGCTCGTGACCGCGCTGAAAATGCGGGAATGGGAGCGATCAAGCACGATCATCTTGAGGGTCGCGGAAATCACGGGCAATGATACCGAGAATGTCTCGGTGGGCGTGCCATCGTGCATCGCAACTCGAATTGCGACAGTCGAGGAAATGGACCTGCTCGAACGCGGCATCGCAATGCCAGATCCTTGGGATGTGTTTTCTGGCAAGATCACGTTTCACGTGGCACCTTTCGAGATCAAGACCTTCGGCTTGCACTTGAAATGAATCACGATGATTCATGTTCATGATTGATGCGTCAGTCTCGGGAGTTTCGCCGTGCATTATGATTCTCCAAACATGATCATCAAATAGTTCCATATCATTGCATGTCTGCGTGATCAGACATTTCCATTACTTTCTTGGCGATGTCGGACGTATAATCGTCAATATCCTCCGTTATCGGTGCATCATCCAAGAATGGCGCTAGATTCTCCAACACATCGAGGATATTCATTTTTGTGAGATCCACGATTCTTTTCAGGCTGATTTTGCCCTCCTTGTACAATTGAGCGACCGCCGGAAACAACACCTTGTTAATTCCTTCATTCAACATTCTTTTGGCTATGGTCGATTTCGATAACCCTTGATGAGTAGCAAGAAAATCGAGTATTTCGTCAGTGCCCTTTTCTACACGAATATTGATTTGTGTCATTAATCTCATGCTATATGATATAGCAAGTATTAATAAACATAGTGCTAGAAATAATATACATCATGAAGCTTTTCATTGATACTGGAACATGGTTAAAGCTTGATGTTTTGAGCGATTTAACACTCTTCGAGCCGAATTCTCTTTATGATTGGGCAGATATTTTCACAACGCACCAAGTAGATGAAGAATTGCGCCATTTCAATAATAGGTCAATAAATCGCTCATTAACGGGCATATTGCCCGTTAAAAACAAAAAAATATATGATGAAGCAGTTGCAGTTGGTTTTGATCTTGCGGATGCGAGCATCATTAGTCACGGGGAGACGGATAATCCTGACGTTCTAATCATCAGCGAGGATCGTCCATTATTAAAATATGCGAAAATGTATCGTTTTTACATCATTCAATTGATCGATTTATTTCAAGTGTTGGCGAAGCAAGAACATGTAAGTTACAACGAGTTGTATGGGCTAACAAGAGAGATGCAACGCTTGCGAAACATTACTCGAAAAAAGCAAGAGGAAATCAAGAATTGGTTGAAAGCGCCGTCGTAACGATAAGATAGATTAGATTCACATAAAACATATGTAATATGGTGGAAAAAATTGGGTATCGCTTCAATTCAACTAGTGATGATCCTTTTCTTTAATGGCCATGCAACGAGCCCAACCACGACCACGGCCATGATGATCGAGAACGTCGTGCCATCGAAAGGAATGGACGTGTCCGGGCTTACCACGGTAACGAGGACCGTGTCGACTGCAGAGCCGCTAATCCCATCGGATGCGACGATCGCTCATGTTCAAGTTCAAGTTCAAGGGATTGGAAGTCCCGCGTGATTGAGCTATCTTTTTTAAATTTCCAGGGATTGTCAATTTAATCATTACCCAATTGAAGTTGATGCAACCATGGTAACACTCGTAGCAACGTTCAATGTTCAAGAAGGACACATGGAAGAAGTTATCGCCATGCTGCAAGAGGTCGTCCCGCAAGTGAGGGAAGCTGAGGAAGGCTGCCTTGCATATATCCCGCATACCGTGAAAGATGCTGAAAATACCATCATCATGTACGAGAAATACGAGGACAGGGCGGCTCTCGCCATTCACATGAAAAATCTTCCCAAGTATTTCGAAAATATAATGCCTCTAATGGACGGGGAAGCGGAAATAAAGGTTTGCGAAGAAATTATCTGATTTTTCTTTACCTCTTCTTTATTTTTCCGAATGAGGCAAGGTCCTGAGGGAAACAATGGTCGTGAATCGCATCGGATGAATCCCATGACAGACCCTGGAACGACATTGATCCTTCATGCGAGATATCGCAAGCTCGTGATATCCGTCGAAAAGCAATTGGAATGGGATGCAACTAAAACGATTTTGCTCGTCGTCGACGTGTGGAACGAGCACTGGTGCAAGGGCGCGAACGAGCGGCTGGCAGCGATGCTGGCAAGGATGGACGAGACTATCAAGGCCGCGCGGGCAAAGGGCGTGACGATCATTAATGCACCCTCGGAGACGATGGAGTATTACAAGGACTATCCACAGCGACAGCGCATGCATGCCGAGCCCAAGGTAATTTTCGACAAGGCGGATAGCAAGGGCAAGTTATTCACGCTCCGGAAGGATTTCACTTGGCCCATTGCCGTCATGAGCGACGGCGGTTGTTCCGACACGCCGAAATGCCACCAGCACCGGGCATGGACATCCCAGAATGACGCGATCGAAATATTCGCCGACGATCTCATCTCGGACGATGGCATGGAGATCTATAGTTATATCAAGAGCCACGGCATTGAAAATGTCATCATCCTCGGTGTCCACACGAACATGTGCATCATGGGGCGGTCGTTCGGGATTCGCAAGCTCGTCGCGTGGCACCTGAACGTCGTTTTGTGCCGCGATCTCACGGATGCCATGTACAATCCCAGGAGCTGGCCCTTCGTTTCGCACGAGCGGGGCACGGAGCTCGTGGTCGAGCACATCGAACGCCACTGGTGTCCATCGATTTCAAGCAAGGATATCACTGGCTCGACATGAAATAATCATCACGAAAGAGGACGATGGCATGGAATCAGACCGCAACATCCAGCTCCCCGAGAAGTATTACCGCGATTATGCCTTCTACATCGAGAAGGAGGTCGACCCGGACTACCTCCACGCGTCGGTCGAGGCACACGAGGCCTTTCGGGACATGAAATTCGGCGTTCGCATCCATTTTGGCTTGTATTCCATCAAGGAATGGCGGGGCGAATCGTGGCCGTTCTTGAACCAGAGTTACAGGAAGCGCCAGGCGTATCAAGAAATGTACAAGACCTGGAACCCCACTGGATTCGACGCGGAGGCATGGATGCGCTTTTTCGATCGCGCGGGGTTCAAGTGCTTCGCGTTCACGACGAAACACCACGAGGGATTCAGCATGTACGACACGAGGACACGCGTCACGCGCCGGATCAACTGGGTGGCCAAGGGCGGCCCGGTGATCGATGAATGCGACATCGCGTACAGCATCATGGAAACGCCGTTCAAGCGGGACGTCGTGAAGGAACTGTGTGATGCGGGGCGTGCACATGGCATGAAGATCGACTTGTATTTTTCCCATCCTGATTGGCACGATGCGGACTTTCGGCCCTACTCGCATTTTCCCGCGCTCACGCCCGCGGCATTGAAGGACATGCGACGCTTCGAGGCGCAGCCCAGTAAACTGTTCAAAAAACGCCCCGTCCTCCCGGACCCCGATGCCGAGGCGTCTGCCCGCATGATGGCCCGCCATCGAGCCCAGCTCGTGGAAATCATCTCAAACTATAAGCCGGACATGGTCTGCCTCGATAATCGTCTCGGCCCAGACAATTGGCCACACGTCAAGGAAACCATCAAGATGCTCCGGAAGATTCACCCCGACGTCATGTTCCGGAATCGCGGCATCGGCAATTACGGCGACTATTACACGCCCGAGGGCGTCGTGCCTGGCGATCCGAGCAACACGAATATGCCCTGGATGGTGATCCACCCACTGGGCTCGACCTTCTCTTACGAGAAGTATGCCAGGCTATACAAGGGCCCGAGGTGGGTCATCCATAACTTGGTTGACACGGTCGCAAAGGGTGGAAATTTTATGGTGGGCATCGGGCCAGGAAAAAATGGCACGTTCCATCCCGAGGCTATCAAGCAACTGGAAGCCGTGGGCGCATGGCTCAGGGTCAATGGCGAGGGCATCTATGGCACGCGCCCGTGGCCCTTCGCGTGGAAGGAGGAGCCTCAAGGCCAGCAATCGAGCAGAAAGGCCGGCAGCACGCGCTTCACCATGACCAAGGACGGCACGACCGTGCATGCGTTTGTGCTGGAATGGCCCGGTGCCACGTTCACGAGCCATGTCCTCAAGCCAAAGGAAGGATCGACCATCACCATGCTCGGCTACCCCGATCCTCTCGACTGGCAACTCGTTGACGGAAACCTTTCGATCACGATTCCCGCTATGCTTGCCGACAACAAGCCATGCGAATACGCGTGGTGTTTCAAGGTCGATGTCGAGCCTTGAATTAAAGGCGATATCATCCAAAATAAATAAAAGCAGTTTAACCAAATCATGTAGATGAAGTACATTTGGTGAGTGCATGATAACGCTGATAGGCACGTTTCACGTGAAAGAAGGAAAGATGGATGAGTTTTTACAACAGATGCAAGATATCGTTCCCGTGATAAGGGAATCCGAGCCTGGCTGTCTTGCTTATATTCCATACACGGTTCAAGGTGGAAAAAACAAGAACACGGTAATCTTTTACGAGAGATACGATGATAAGGCCGCTTATGATACCCATTGGGCGAATTACCCTAAATATTTCGTTGGCAAACCTTCGTTGGTAGAGGGCAAGCCTGATATAAAAATTTGCGATGAAATCGTGTAATATTTTTTTATCAACGCATCCCTCCTTGGTATCGCGAGCATGTTGTGTCCGTGGCAAGGTATTATACCAAGACTTCACGCCTTATCGACGATGGTCCATTCGCCGTTGCACGGCCAAACAACTAGAAAAAAATCTTAATACGGATTATCTACGGCGACTTAAACCGACAATTATGCCCAAATCTTTAAATTTCCGATAACCCATGTTCATTCATGAGCCGCGCAATA